>k87-679369_pt1 | contig 16130 bp, 12 predicted proteins | sample MGYA00084031_6733416 | MGnify analysis MGYA00084031
GCGGGCGGGCTGCAGGAACGCGGGATCGTCGATGCCGTGCCCGGCGCGCTTCCGCGCCACGGCGGCCTTCCATCGCTCGGCCAGCTCTTCGTCGCTCGCCCCCGCGCGCATGGGGCCGCGCAGGTCGGACTCCTCGGTGGCGAACAGGCAGTTGCGGATCTGGCCGTCGGCGGTCAGCCGCACCCGGTCGCAGGCGCCGCAGAAGGGACGGGTGACCGAGCCGATCACGCCGACCCTGGCCGGGCCCCCGTCGACCAGGAACAGCTCGGCGGGGGCGCTGCCGCGCTTACCCGGATCGTCGGGAACCAGGTCGACCTCGGCGGTCAGCAGGTTGAGGATCTCGTCGGCGGTCACCATGTTCTCGCGCCGCCAGCCGTGCTGGGCGTCCAGCGGCATCTGCTCGATGAAGCGCAGCTCGTAGCCCTGCTCCATGCAGAAGCGCAGCAGCGGGACCGCCTCGTGGTCGTTGATCCCCCGCATCAGCACCGTGTTGACCTTCACCGGCCGCAGCCCGGCCTCGGCGGCGGCGCGCAGCCCTTCCAGCACGTCGGTGAGCCGGTCGCGGTGGGCGAGCTTGATGAACACCTCGCGGTCGAGGGTGTCGAGGGAGACGTTGACGCGGTCCAGGCCCGCCCGCGCCAGCGGCTCGGCCAGGCGGGCGAGGCCGATGCCGTTGGTGGTGAGCGAGATCTGCGGGCGCGGACGCAACAGGGCGGTCCGGGCCACGATGTCCACCAGTTCCCGGCGCAGCAGCGGCTCGCCGCCGGTGTAGCGGACCTCGGTGATGCCGAGCCGTTCCACTCCGATCGCGACCAGCCGGACCACCTCATCGGCCGTGAGGAGCTCCGGCTTGGGCAGCCACTCGAGCCCCTCCGGCGGCATGCAGTAGGTACATCGCAGGTTGCACCGGTCGGTCAGGGACACCCGCAGATCGGTCGCAACTCGGCCGAACGAGTCCACCAGCACGGGGCTCACCTCCTGACAGCCCGGACATTAAGGGAAGCCTACGATGTTCCCGGCCCAGGTGTTGATCGCCCTTTGCTTGAGCGCCGCCGTCACCTCCCCTGCCCTGATTCCGAAGGGCGATACCCCTCCCGGGATCGCGGTGTTCACCGTCGTGCCCGAGGACGGGAACACGACGCCGTCGCCCCTTCCCGGGCCGGGACGCTCCGCGGGCGCGGAACGCGGCGGCGGAGTCCGCAAGCCGCGTCCGATAAACGATTGGGAATCCCCCACCGGTCACGCCACACTGATCACGATCGAGCGAGGAGACCGTTCTCATGCCCTACCAGCCCGCACCCAACCTGCTGTCGTGGGCCAGCGAGATCGACGAAGACACGATCACGCAGGCCGCACGCACCGCTCGCCTGCCGTTCGTCGCCGGTCACGTCGCTCTCATGCCCGACGCGCACGTGGGTATCGGCGCCACGGTCGGCTCGGTGATCCCCACCGAGAACGCGATCATCCCCTCCGCCGTCGGCGTGGACATCGGCTGCGGCATGGTGGCCACCGAGACGACCCTCACGGCATCCGACCTGCCCGACACCCTGGACGCCCTGATGCCGATCGTGGAGCGGCGCATCCCCGCGGGGGTCGGCAAGGGCCACGACGACCCGTCGATCGACCGCGCCCTCGCCGACCTGGGGATGCCGTACACCGACCTGACCCCGAAGCAGGTCAAGAAGGCGGGCGAGCAGTTCGGCACCCTCGGCTCCGGCAACCACTTCGTCGAGGTCTGCCTGGATGAGCGGGACCGGGTCTGGACGGTCCTGCACTCGGGGTCGCGCGGCATCGGCAACCAGCTGGCCACGATGCACATCACGGGCGCCAAGAAGCTGATGAAGCGGCAGGGCGTCGGCCTGGAGGACCCGGACCTGGCGTACCTCGTCCAGAACACGCCGGAGTTCACCGCGTACATCGAGGACATGCTGTGGGCTCAGCGTTACGCCATGGCCTCCCGCGCCCGGATGGACAAGGTCCTGGTCGACGCGCTGTTCAAGGTCGTCGGCAAGGGGCGGCGGGTCCGCACGATCAACTGTCACCACAACTTCACCCAGCGGGAGACCCACTACGGCAAGTCCCTCTGGATCACCCGCAAGGGGGCCATCAAAGCCGACAAGGGCGACGAGGGGGTGATCCCGGGCTCGATGGGCACCCGCTCGTACATCGTGCGCGGGCGCGGGAACCCCGAGTCGTACAACTCCTGCTCCCACGGCGCGGGCCGCCGCATGTCCCGCGCCAGGGCCAAACGGGAGCTGTCGGCGGCCTCCCTGGCCGAGGCGATGAAGGGCCGCACGTGGAACGCCGACCGGGCCGCCGCCCTGGTGGACGAGCATCCGGAGGCGTACAAGCCCATCGACCGGGTGATGGCGGATCAGAAGGACCTGGTGGAGATCCAGCACACCCTGCGGCAGATCTTCAACTACAAGGGGTGACCTGCCACGGGTCGCGCCGTGCCCCGAGAGCGCCGCGGGCGGTCCGGGCCGGCGGAGGGCCGAGCCGCGCGAGGTCGCGGCGGCGGCCGCGTCGGGGTCCGGGCCGTCCCGTGGCGGGCCGGGCGCGGCCCGCCGTCGCCGCGCGCCGTGGCGTCTTCGGCGCGCTCAGCCCTTTCCCGCCCCGCCGGAATCCTTGATCTTGCTGGAGTCGCGGGGCCGCAGGTACGGCTCCTCGTCGGGAGGGTGTCCGGTGACCATGGCCCGCTCCCTCGCCAGTTCGGCGTCGAACTCCAAGCCCAGCAGGACCGCGATGTTGGACAGCCACAGCCAGATCAGGAAGACGATGACGCCGGAGAGCGCGGCGTAGGTCCGGTTGTAGGAGCCGAAGTTGCCCACGTAGAACGCGAAGGCGAGGGAGGCGACGATCCACAGCAGCACGGCGAGGGCGCTGCCGGGGGTGACCCAGCGCAGCTTCCGCCGTGGATGGGTGACGTTGGGAGCCGCCCAGTACAGCAGGGCGAGCAGCATGGCGACCATGATCACCAGAACCGGCCACTTCGCGATGTTCCAGACGGTCACCCCGGTCTCGCCGAGGCCGAGGAACCTCCCCGCCCGCGCCGCGAAGTCGCCGGTGAACACCACGGCCACCAGGCCCGCCGCCGCGACGATCAGCAGCACGGCGGTGATGCCCACGCGCAGCGGCAGCTTCTTCCACAGCGGCCGTCCCTCCGGCATGTCGTACACGGCGTTGCCCGCGCGCATGAACGCCGCGACGTATCCGGAGGCGGACCACAGCGCCACGGCGATGCTGATGAGGGCGGCGACGCCGGCGGCCTGCTGGCTGCTCGTCAGGGCGGCGAGCACGGTGTCGACGACCTGCCGGACCTGCTGGGGAGCGACGGTTCCGATGTACTCGGTGATCGGCTGGACGGCCGACTGGCCGACCAGGCCGAGCATGGACACGAGGGCGAGCAGTGCCGGGAAGATGGACAGGATCGCGTAGTAGGTGAGCGCGGCCGCCCAGTCGGTGAGGTTGTCGTCGTTGAATTCCCGCACGGTGCGTTTGAGGACCTGCCACCATGAGCGGCCCGACAGGCTCGCCGGGCTCTCGGGAGCCTGGTCGGCCGTCCGGTTCACCGCCTGGCGCCCTTCCGCCATGGTTTCCGCCTCCGCTGTCCGGTCCCTTCGAAGAGCCGTCACTACCCTGCCAGGCGGCGAACATGCCGGGGCGGGCAGAGCGCGCCCGGGAGGCGCCTTGCGGGTCAGGGCGGTCCGCGGCCCGGCGGGGGCATCGCGTGGGCGAGGGTGAAATTTTCAGCGGGCATGGCCCGGCCGCGGGCGTCCCCGATCGCCGCCGTGGCCTGGGAGGAAGCGGGGCGGACCGGGTCCGGGCGGCGGGCGGGACGGCTCGGCCGCGTGCCGTCCGGGCTTTCCGGCACAGGGGTGGACACGTAGAGTCCCATCCGATTGGGAGCGCTCCCACAGCGCGGTCTCCCCTTCGGCCCCCGTGGGGGGCGACATCGCTCCCGCCCTCGTCGAGAGGAATGTCCATGTCGCTACGTTCTGTACTGACCGCCGTTGCCGCAGCGGCCGCCACGCTGGCCGTGGGCGCGGCGGTCCTGCAGCCGAGCGCGCACGCCGCCGATTCCGTCTTCTACGTCGACCCGGAGACGCAGGCGGCGCGGTGGGTCGCGGAAAACCCCGACGACCCGCGCGCCCCGATCATCCGGGACCGCATCGCGAACGTCCCGCAGGCGCGCTGGTTCACCACCACCAACACCTCCACCGTCGAAGCCGAGGTGGACGCCTTCGTCGGCGCGGCAGCCGCCGAGGGCAAGATCCCGATCATGGTGGTCTACAACATCCCGAACCGCGACTGCAGCGGCGCCAGCTCCGGTGGCGCGCCCAGCCACGCGGCCTACCGGGAGTGGGTGGACCGGGTCGCGGCGGGCCTCAAGGGCCGACCCGCGACGATCATCCTCGAGCCCGACGTGCTGGCGCTGATGTCCAGCTGCATGGACGAGTCCCAGCAGGCCGAGGTGCGCGCCTCGATGGCCTACGCCGGCAAGGCGCTCAAGGCGGCCTCCTCGCAGGCCAAGGTCTACTTCGACGCGGCGCACTCGGCGTGGCTGTCGCCGAGCGAGATGGCCTCGCGGCTGGTCGCCGCGGACATCGCCAACAGCGCCGACGGCATCTCCACCAACGTCTCCAACTACCGGTGGACCTCCGACGAGGTGAACTACGCCAAGGCCGTGATCGCCGCCACCGGCGTGTCACGCCTGCGCGCGGTCATCGACACCAGCAGGAACGGCAACGGCCCGCTCGGCTCGGAGTGGTGCGACCCGCCCGGACGGGCGATCGGCACGCCGAGCACGACCGAGACCGGCGACCCCATGATCGACGCCTTCCTGTGGATCAAGCTGCCGGGAGAGGCGGACGGCTGCATCGCGGCGGCGGGCCAGTTCGTGCCGCAGCGGGCCTACGAGATGGCGCAGGCGGCTCCCGACCCCGGCCCTACGACGACCCCCACCTCGACGCCCACCACGACGCCGACGGGCTCGCCCGGCGAGGGGTGCGAGGCGACCTACCGCAAGGTGAACGAGTGGCCGGGAGGCTTCACCGCCGAGGTGTCGGTGCGCAACAACGGCTCGGCGCTGTCGAGCTGGGAGGTGGGCTTCACCGTCGGCTCGGGCATGTCGATCACCAATCTGTGGAACGGCGAGTGGTCGCAGTCCGGTAACCAGGTGACCGTGCGGAACGCCGCGTGGAACGGCCAGGTGGAGTCCGGCGGCACCATCACCTTCGGCTTCAACGGCTCCTCCTCCGGCGACGCCACCGTCACCGGTATCACGCTGAACGGCGCGGCCTGCTCCTGAATCCGGCGGCCCGGGCCGCGGCGTGATGCCGCGGGACCCGCCGAGAACGCCGGACGCCCGGCTCCTTCCGGAGCCGGGCGTCTTTGCCGCGCCGCTCAGTGCCGGTGGTGGCGGTGGTGGTGCTTGTGGCGGTACACCTTCACGTAGTCGCTGGCCTCGCTGGGCCCGAGGCGGCGGGCGCCCTTGAACACGACCTTCCAGGTGCCGGAGTGGTGGGCCGAGACCGTGGTGAAGAAACGACCGTCACGATTGGTCTTGATCGTGCGGACGTGGTACCAGCGGTGACGGCCACTGGGCTGGAAGAGGATGTCCAGCTTCTTGTACCCCAGCCGGTGCTCCCGCGCGTAGTCCTCACACGAGTCGGCGAAGTGCACCGAGGTGAAGTCCTCGATGTAGTCGTTCTTGCAGTCGACCTCGAGCTTGCCCTTGAGCCGCAGCGTGCCGTGCTTGCGGATCGGCTCGGGGCCGGCGTCGAAGTGGAGTCTGGTCGGCCCCACGTCGATGGGGCTCGCCTGCGCCGGTGAGGCGGTGGCCAGCACCGAGGCGCCCACGGCCGCCGCCACGAGGGCGGTCGCGACACGTAGTTTCATGAAGATTCCTCTCCCCGTAGAGTCCGCGCGCCCGTATGAGCGCGCTCATAAGGTCAAAGACTCGTAAAGAACGGGGAAAGTTGCCTCCAAGAAATCACAACTCGATCACGGAACGTGGGATGGGGGATCGTCACGGGCGGCCGGACGCCCGAGACGCACGGCCGCCCCGGCATGCCGCTACGGCGGGCGCGTTCTCGCACCATGCCCGCCGCGGGGGCCGCTAGGCGATCGGCTGCACCGCGCTCGTCTCGGCGGCGTAGCGGCCGGTGCCGCCGAAGCGCACGCGGATGTCGCCGTCCAGGCGCTGGTACAGGGTCCGGGTGAACCGGCCCCCCTTGCCGGTGACCGCGTCGGCCATCCGGGTCCACTGCACGCCGTCGGGATCCCGGTGCAGGATCTGGACCCGCCTGTCGGGGTAGCCGGCGAAGTCGGTGTCGAGCCGGGCGGTGAGCCGTTTGAGCGCACCGCTGACGCGCACGCCGTCGTCGGTGCGCCTGACCGTGAGCCCCTCGAAGCGCGTCTCCCGCCTGAGGTGGAAGGCGGCGTGCGACACGGCCGTGTCCCCCTCGCGGCCGGTGGCGACGGCGGTCACCGTCCAGCGGCCCGCGGGATGCCACCGGTCGAGGCCCTCGGTGGGCAGGAAGCGCCAGACCTCCCACCCGTTCCGGGTCTCGACGGGCCTGCCGGTGTAGGTGACGGGCTTCCGGTGCGCCGGCTCCGCCGCGGAGCCGCCGCGCGGGGCCGTGCCGATCCGATAGAGCGGCCGGGCGGGCGGAACCTGGTAGCGGGGCCGGGCCGGCGGTCCGGACTGGTACCGCGGCCTGGGCTGCGGGCGCGCGACGTCCTCGCGGGCCGTTCCGGTATGGGTGCGGCTCGCGGAGGTCCGCCCGGACGGCGCGGCCGGACGCGCGTCCACGATCATGTACGGGTCGGTGCCGTCATCACCGTGCCGCACGGGCTCCTGCGGCGGGACCCGTCCCGGCGGCAGCGGATCACGCCCGGCCGGTGGCGGCACGCGACCGGGGTCCCGGCCGAGGGTCTCCTCCGGCTTCTTCTCGCCGCCGCTGCCGTCCGCCCGTCCCGTCTGCCGCGTCGTGCCGGCCCGGCCGGGCCCGCCGGGCTCGACTGTGATCGTCACGCCGTCGCGCCCCTTCACGCCGCGTACGGTGACGTCGATCACCATGTGCACCGCTTTCTCGGCGCCGACCACGGGGTTCGCCGGCCGCATCGTGATGGACCCGATCTCGACGCCCTCCGCCGCGACCACGGGCGGGCTGTGGACGAGGACGGGCGCGGCGAGGGCCCCCGCCACCGCCGTTGCCAGAAGAATCCTCTCGCTCATGATCAAGACGATAGAAAGCGCAGGGTAATGGGCGTTGGGCCGACACACACCCCACAAGGCAAAACCGTCGGCTCGCGGTGTGGACGGCCTGAGCCGATCAAGGGCGCGGCCGGCGCTCGCCGGGCGACCGCCGACGACCGGTCCCGGCGCGCCGGTCGGCGCGCCCGTCGTCGGCCCGGTCTCGCAGGTCCCCGCGCATCGGATGATCTGCGCGAGGCGACGCGCGCCGGACGCGCTAGCGTCGAGGGATGCGGATCGAGGACTACGCGCTCGTCGGAGACATGCAGTCGGCCGCTTTGATCGGCCGCAACGGCTCGATCGACTGGCTCTGCCTGCCGCGGTTCGACTCCCCCGCCTGTTTCGCCGCGCTGCTGGGCGATGAGAACAACGGGAGCTGGCGGATCGGTCCGGTGGGCGGCCCTCCGGCTACCCGGCGGCGCTACCGCGGCGACACTCTGATCCTGGAGTCGGAGTGGGACGCGCCCGGCGGCACCGTCCGGCTGATCGACTTCATGCCCGCCCGTCACCCCCACCCCGACGTGGTGCGCATCGTCGAGGGGGTACGCGGCACGGTGGACGTGGAGACCGTGATCCGGGTGAGGTTCGATTACGGCCGCATCGTGCCGTGGGTGCGCCGGATCGACGGGCATCTGCACGCGGTCGGCGGCCCCGACACCTCCTGGCTGCACTCGCCCGTGCCCCTCCACGGCGAGGACTACGCCCATCACGCCGTGTTCACGGTCCGCGAGGGCGACCGGCTGCCGTTCGTGTTCACCTGGCACCCCTCGCACGAGCCGATGCCGCCCATGATCGATCCGGAGGAGCAGCTGGCGCAGACCGAGGCCATGTGGATCGAGTGGGCCTCGCGCTGCACATACCAGGGCCCGTGGCGCGAGGCGGTGATGCGCTCGCTGATCACCCTCAAGGCGCTGACCTACGCCCCGACCGGCGGCATCGTGGCGGCCCCCACCACCTCCCTGCCCGAAGACATCGGCGGGGTCCGCAACTGGGACTACCGCTACTGCTGGCTGCGGGACGCGACGATGACGCTCGACGCCCTGATCGGCTCCGGCTACCTGCAGGAGGCCGCCGACTGGCGCGCCTGGCTGCTGCGCGCCATCGCCGGCCGCGCCCGGGACCTGCAGATCATGTACGGCGTCGCGGGCGAGCGCAGACTGCCCGAGATGGAGGTCGACTGGTTGCCGGGATACGAGGGGTCCCGTCCGGTCCGCATCGGCAACGGCGCGGTGCACCAGCTCCAGCTCGACGTCTACGGCGAGGTGCTGAACTCGCTGTACCTGTCCCGGGAGTCGGGACTGGGCGCCGACGACCGGGCCTGGAGCATCCAGCGCCAGTTGATGGATTACGTGGAGAAGCACTGGGACGAGCCGGACGAGGGCCTGTGGGAGGTGCGCGGCCCGCGCCGGCATTTCGTGCACTCCAAGGTGATGTGCTGGGTCGCGGCGGACCGCGCGATCGCCTATGTGGAGCGGTTCGGCCGCAAGGGCCCGGTGGAGCGGTGGCGGGCCCTGCGCGAGCGCATCCACGCCGACGTCTGCGCCAAGGGCTACGATCCCGAGCGCAACACCTTCACCCAGTCCTACGGTTCGCGCGAGCTCGACGCCGCGCTGCTGCTGATCCCGCTCGTCGGGTTCCTCCCGCCGGACGATCCGCGGGTGATCGGCACCATCGCCGCGGTGGAGCGGGAGCTGATGCAGGACGGCTTCATCCTGCGCTATCCGGTGCACGAGGGGGACAACCTCGACGGCCTGCCCGGCGGGGAGGGCGCCTTCCTCGCGTGCAGCTTCTGGCTGGCCGAGGCGATGGCGCTGACCGGCAGGCGGAAGGAGGCGATCGAGCTGTTCGAGCGGCTGCTGTCGCTCCGCAACGACGTGGGGCTGCTCGCCGAGGAGTACGACCCGAAGGCGGGGCGGATGGTGGGCAACTTCCCGCAGGCGTTCAGTCACGTTCCCCTGATCCGTACCGCGCAGGCGCTGAGCCGTACGGTCCCCTCGGCCGCGCTGGCCTGCGGGGCGGCCGACCGGCGGCCTTGACGGCGGCCCGGGCGGGGCGCGTCCGGCCCGGGGGTTCAGCCGGACGGGCGGGAGGCCATCGCGGCCAGCAGCCGGGCGAAGTCCGGCGGCGGCGTGACCACCAGGTGCACCCGCCCGTCCCGCGCCACCAGGTCGGCTCTGATCAGGCTGAGACGGCCGTCCCGCCACCAGTAGACCTGCGGGCTGAGGCCGTCGCCGCGCTCCTCGACCTCCCGCTGAGCGGAGATCCGCAGCCGCTCGATCGCCCGCACGGCGCCGATGCCCTCCACCGGGTGCACCATGAGCGTGTCGGGGGCGGGCAGCGCGACGAGCGCGCCGCTCTCCGGCACCGGCAGGTAGCGCTCCAGGCATCGCAGGTGCGCGGAGGCGCCGACGGTGTTCCCGTCCAGCCGCCACACGGGCACCCCGCCCAGATCGCGCTGGGAGGCCCTCAGCCGCTCGTCGTGCTGCGCGTTGGCGAGAGCCAGGTCCAGCGCCCGCGAGGCGGGGATCGGCCAGCAGGCGGCCTCCTCCGGCCGCACCGGGCGCACGGCCTCGCCGTACCCGAGGGTGAGGATCTCCACCAGGTCGGTGCTGAGGTGGCGGCCCACCACGCGGGCGCCGTCGAGTTCGTCGGCCAGGCAGATCCGGGGGCGCAGCAGCGGCCGGACCTGGTTCAGGTCGCCGGCGTCCAAGGGCTCGTCGGCCACGGCGAGGGCGTGGGCGAGGTGCTCGGAGACGAGCATCGGCCAGTCCTCGCGGGCGCTGCGACCGGCCTCCCTGCGCAGACCGGTCAGCCGGACGGTGAGCGTGCGTGGGCCGGTCAGGGTCAGCGTGGCCCCGTCCGGTGCGAACGCGCTGCGGTAGCCGAGGGAGTCGGAGACGAGGGCGAGCAGCGAGTCCAGATCGGCGTCCCGCTCGGACCGCCTGGCCGTCCCCGTCTGCCGATCACGGCTTCGCCGGAAGAACCTCACACGTTCACCTTTCTGAGGGTTCGTTCTGGGGCACTCGCCCTACCCTGCCCCGGACACCCCAAGGAACATACTGGTCAGGGAGCACGATTCCGTATCGATAGCCCCAAGACTTCCGAGCCACACCGAGAGCTGCGGTGAGCCGTGGCCCACCGGAAGGCCGGCGATGACCGGTACGCCCAGGGCGCCGAACCGCTCGGCGAGCACCGGCATCGGGTCGCCGCACCCCACCCACGATCCGAGGGCGACCCCCGCCACGCCGTCGAACGCGCCGGCCTGGAAGAGCTGGGTGAGCATCCGATCGATGCGGTACGGCGCCTCGCCGATGTCCTCCAGCAGGACGATCCGCCCGGCGAAGCGGGGTGCGTACGGCGTTCCGCACAGCGCGGCCAGCAGCGACAGGTTGCCGCCCGCGATCGGCGCGACCGCCCGCCCGGGGGCCAGCACCGCCTCGCCGTACACCGGGGAGGGGGTCCCGAACAGCGCCTCGCGCAGGTGGGCGAGCGTGCGCGGCTCGGGCCCGCCCTCGTCGCTGAGGACGTCGCAGGCGGGCATCGGCCCGAAGCATCCCGCGACACCGAGCCGCAGGGCCAGCGCCTGGTGCAGGGCGGTGATGTCGCTGGAGCCGAGCAGCGTCTTGGGCTCCGCCTGCGCCATCGCCGTCCAGTCCAGAAGGTCGAGCAGCCGGGTGCTGCCGTACCCGCCGCGGGCGCACAGCACCGCGGACACCGAGGGATCGCACCATGCCCGCTGCAGGTCGGCCGCGCGGTCGGCGTCCGAGCCCGCCAGAAACCCGTTCCGATCGAGCACGTGCCGGGCGACGGTCACCCGCAGCCCCAGCTCCTCCAGGAGCCGTACGCCCCGTTCCACCCGCGCCGGGTCGGGCGGCCCGGCGGGGGCGACCACGACCACCTCGTCCCCCGGTCGCAGCCTGCGCGGCAGCCGCAGCACTCCCTCCCGCTCCGCGCCCGGAGCCTCCGTCCCCGCACCGATCATCGAGACATCACCCCGCCTCCGTTCCGCGGCCGCCCGCGCCCGGCCTCTCCCTCGGGGCCGCGTCGCAGCGTCCCGGCGACCACGCCGACGCGGCCGAGATTTCTCATTCGATCAGCAAATCGGGTCAAATGAGGGATGCAGGTCGTGTTCGGATGCGGCCTCGTGCTTCGTACACCCGCCAAACGGTGTCACACTGTCCAGACATATGCGACCTCCGCCCCACATCCTCGTGGTCAACGGCATCAAGGTCCGCCGACCGGTGTTCGTGGTGAGCGCTCCCCACTCCGGCGCGGAACTGGTGGCCCGAGCCCTCAAACGCTCCCCCGGATTCCACATCACGATGGGCCGGGCGGAGGTGGACCACGTCGTGCACGCCTTCGCGCGCAGACCCTCGATCGCGACCAAGAACGGCGGCGCGGGAGCCACCTCCGTGCTCCGCGATGCGCTCGCCCGATCCTGGCAGATCACCCCCGAGGCGTGCACCGACTGCAACGAGAGCTGCCGGGAGGCGGGCGGCGTCACAGACCTCGGCCCGTGCGTCATGCCGGGACGGGTGACCACCTTCGGTGACGCCAGCCCCGACCTCCTCTACAGCGCCCCCCTGCTGTTGCGCGCCTTCCCCGACGCCCGCTTCATCCAGCTCATCAGGGACGGCCGGGACGTCGCGGCGGCGATGCTGGCCGATCCCGCCTGCCTGGCGTGGTTCCGGTCGGCGATGGAGAGCGAGGAGACGGAGTTCCCCAACCCCTTCCTCGGCGTCAGCCGCAGCGAGCACCGCCTGCGCTGGGAGCGCATGCCGGTGGCGGGCAAGTGCGCGCTGCGCTGGCGCAACGCCGTCCGGCTGAACGCCGCCCTGCGCCACGAGCTCGGCCCCGACCAGCTGCTGACGCTCCGCTACGAGGAGCTGGTCGCCTCGCCCGAGGAGGCGGCGCAGACGCTGTCCGGCTTCCTCGGCATGCGGGTGTCGCGGGTCGCGCTGATCACCGCGAACGCGCCGCCGGTGGGCGCCTGGCGCACCCTTCTGCGGAACCAGGACCTGCGCCTGGTGGAGAAGGTGGCGCGCGAGGAGCTGCGGCGGCTGAACTACCCGCCGGTGAGCTGCCCCTGACCGCCCCGGCCGGAGCGGCCGATCCGGTTCAGGCGTCCTTGAACTGGGTGCGGTACAGCTCGGCGTAGACGCGGCCGTTGCGCAGCAGCTCCTCGTGCCGGCCCCGCTCGACCACCCGGCCGTCGGCGACGACCAGGATCTGGTCGGCCTCCCGGATCGTGGACAGCCGATGGGCGATCACCAGCGAGGTGCGCCCGGCCAGAGCCGTCTTGAGCGCCTGCTGCACCGCGGCCTCCGACTCGGAGTCCAGGTGGGCGGTGGCCTCGTCGAGCACGACCACGCGCGGCGCCTTCAGCAGCAGCCGCGCCAGCGCCAGCCGCTGCTTCTCCCCGCCGGACAGCCGGTAGCCGCGCTCCCCCACCACGGTGTCCAGGCCGTCGGGCAGCGACTCGACCAGGTCGGCGATCTGCGCCGCGCGCAGCGCCTCCCAGATCTCCTCGTCGGTGGCGTCCGGGCGGGCGTAGCGCAGGTTGGCGCGGATGCTCTCGTGGAACAGGTGGGGATCCTGGGAGACCACGCCCACGGTCTCGCGCAGCGAGGCCAGCGTGGCGTCGCGCACGTCGAGCCCGTTGATCCGCACGGCACCGCCGGTGACGTCGTACAGCCGCGAGACCAGCGAGGTGATGGTCGTCTTCCCGGCGCCGGAGTGCCCCACCAGGGCGACCAGCTCTCCCGGCCGGGCGGTGAAGCTCACCCCCTTGAGCACCTCGGCGGACGGCCCGCTGTCGGGCCTGGCCACCGACTCCAGGGAGGCCAGGGACACCTCCGCCGCCTCCGGGTAGCGGAAGCGGACGTCGTCGAACTCGATGACGGCCGGGCCGTCCGGGATCGGCCGCGCGCCCGGCTTCTCGGCCACCATCGGCTTCAGGTCCAGCACCTCGAAGACGCGGTCGAAGCTGACCAGCGCGGTCATGACGTCCACGTGCACGTTGGACAGGCTGGTCAGCGGGCCGTACAGGCGCATCAGCAGCGCGGCGAGGGCGACGAGGGTGCCCACCTCGAAGACGTCGTTCACGGCCAGCAGGCCGCCCGCGCCGTAGACGAGCGCGGTGGCCAGCGCGGCGACCAGGCCGAGCGCGATGCGGAACACCGCGCCGTACATGGCGACCGTGACCCCCACGTCGCGGACCCGGCCGGCCCGCTCGGCGAAGTTGGCGGCCTCCTCCTCCGGCCTGCCGTACAGCTTGGCGACCGTCGCGCCGGCGACGTTGAACCGCTCGGTCATGACCGAGCTCATCTCCGCGTCCAGCTGCATCTGCTCGCGGGTGAGCCGCGACATGCGGCGTCCCACCCAACGCGCGGGGAACAGGAAGATCGGCAGCAGCGCCACCGTGACGAGCGTGATCTGCCAGGACAGGACCAGCATGGCGCCCCCGACGAGGACCAGGCTGATCACGTTGGACACGACGGAGGAGAGCGTGCTGGTGAGCGCCCGCTGCGCGCCGATCACGTCGGTGTTGAGCCGGGAGACCAGCGCACCGGTCTGCGCGCGCATGAAGAACGCCACCGGCATGCGCTGAACGTGATCGAAGACCTCGGTGCGCAGGTTGTAGATGAGCCCTTCTCCGATGCGCGCGGAGAACCAGCGCTGGGCGAGGCCGATCAGCGCGTCCACCACCGCGAGCACGGCGATGGCCACCGCCAGGCCGATCACGACTCCGGGGCGCCGGGGCACGATCCCCTCGTCGATGATCGCCTTCATCAGCAGCGGGTTGGCGATCACGATGCCCGCGCCCATCACGACCAGCAGGAGGAACGCCGCGATCTGCTTGCCGTACGGCCGGGCGTATCCGGCGATGCGCCGTACCGTGCCGGGGGCCAGGCGCTCCTTGACCACCGACGCGTCACGCCGCAGCGAGCGCATCACCGACGGGCCGTAGCCCCCGCCCAACATGGTCATGTCTCGGTCATCCCGCCCTTCCCGGCCCGGCTCCCGCGGCCCCGGCCGGGGCCGCGGCACACGGCGCCCAGGGCTGGAGGCGGGGCCGTACGCCGTACGACTCCCGAATCGGCTCTACAGCCCGCAGCGCTGCGCAGACGTCCACGATTCCCCGGTCAGCTACCGGCGAACGCGGCGGGAAGCGGTGCGCCTCCCGCCCACCGGCCGCAGCCGGGGTCATCTCCCGGCGAACAGCGCCTTCAACCGGGCGACCTGCTCGCGCCGCTCGGCCGCGCACTGCTCCTCCAGGGAGCGCTCCGGGGCGCCTTGCAGCAGCCGTTTGACGGCCCGCGCCGCTTCCCGGTCGGTGCTCAGCAGCGCGGCGGCCAGATCCCGTACGGCCCGGCTCAGCTCTTCCCGCGGCACCACCAGCTCGGCCAGGCGCAGTTCGAACGCCTCACGCGCGTCGACGGTGCGCGCCGTCAGGCACAGCTCCAGCGCCCTGGGCAGGCCGACGATGTCCACCAAGGGCTTGGTGCCGGTCAGGTCGGGGACCAGTCCAAGCGCCGCCTCCTTCATGCACAGCTTCGCGTCTTCGGCGAGAACTCGCAGGTCACAGGCGAGAGCGAGCTGGAATCCCGCGCCGATCGCATGTCCCTGCACCGCGGCGATCGAGACGATGTCCGGGCGTCGCAGCCACAGGAACCCCCGTTGCGCCTGACGGATCGACCGCTCCAGCGCCTCGTCGTCGAGCGACGCGCTCGCCCCGAACGAGGCCGGGAACGGCTCCTGGCCCGGAACGCCGTCCGAGCCGAACATCCGCAGGTCGATACCGGACGAGAAGGACGGCCCCTCACCTTGGACCACGACGACGCGAACCCGGGCGGGCAGCCCGTCGCCGATCCTGGCCAGCGCGGACCAGGTGGCGAACGTCTGCGCGTTCCGCCTTTCCGGTCTGTTCAGCGTGATCGTCGCGATCTCGCCGTCCACCTCGTAGCGCAGTCCGATCTCAGCGAGCTCAGCCGCCGTGATCGCCTCCGCGTTCCCCCCAACCGTCGCTTCCGCCATCGCTCACTCCCGTCGTTGAGCCGTCGCGCCCGAGCCTATCCCTCCGTACAGAACGGTGTTCTGTTCGGCTCGGGCGCGACGGATGACCGACTGACGGGACGAGCGGCTGCGGTCGCACGTTTCCGAGACGGTCGCTCAGCGCTTCTTGCCTCGGGTGGCCCCGCCGCGGCCTCGCAGAGTCACGCCGGACTCGCTGAGGATGCGGTGGATGAACCCGTAGGACCGCCCGGTGGAAGCGGCGAGGGCGCGGATGCTCTCGCCTGCGGCGTAGCGCTTCTTGAGATCGGCTGCCAGCTTCTCACGGTCGGCCCCGGTCACCCGGGTGCCCTTCTTCAGTGTCTCGGCCACGAGTACCTCCTGTAGTGCCAGACTTCCGCAGCGTTACTCCGCCATGATCAGTCATTTCCGCGGGATCGGCTACCCACTCCGCGGGAAAAGATCCGTACCCGCTCAAATTAAGATCAGGCAAGTGCCACTAGATCGGAAAATTCATCGCTCCAAGCGTCTTCGACTCCATCTGGTAGCAAGATCACCCTATCCGGCCTTAGTGCCTCTACTGCACCTTCATCATGCGTCACGAGGACGATTGCCCCAGAATAGGACCTAAGCGCCGAAAGTACTTGATCGCGGCTAGCTGGGTCGAGATTGTTCGTGGGTTCGTCGAGCAGAAGAACATTGGCACTGGACAGCACCAGACCGGCCAGCGCCAGTCTGGTCTTCTCCCCGCCGGACAGCACCCCGGCGGGTTTGTCGACGTCGTCGCCGGTGAACAGGAAGGACCCGAGGACCTTGCGCAGATCGCCGTCCGGGACCTCCGGGGCGGCCGAGCGCA
>k87-929626_pt1 | contig 16078 bp, 17 predicted proteins | sample MGYA00084031_6733416 | MGnify analysis MGYA00084031
GGTGAACGACAGCTTGGTGATGGATTCGAGCAGCGGAGGATGGTCCAGCTCCTGAAGCGCGCCGGAACCCCACCGCGACTGCGGCGCGCGGCCGCCCAGCACCACAACGGGAGAGCCGTTGAAGTGAGCGGTCGCGACGCCGCTGACGCCGTTGGTGACACCCGGCCCGGCGGTGAGCACGGCCAGGCCGGGCCCACGGGTCAGGCGCGCGGTCGCTTCGGCGGCGAAGACGGCGCTCTGCTCGTGACGGACGTCGAGGATCCGCATCTCTTCATGGACCGCCCCGTCGTACAGCGGGAAAACGTGCCCGCCCGAAAGGGTGAACATGGTCTCGACGCCGTATGCCTTGGCCACGGCGACGGCGACATCACCGGCGTGCTTCGTCGAATCCATGCCGCGAACTTATCAGCGGGTCACCCGGCATGACAGGGGGAGAAGGACGGGCGCACCCGCCGCCTCGGGCGAGCCGGCGGGTGCGCCCGAGGCGGGGATCACAGCGTGCTCGACAGCGCCTTGATGGGCATCTTCAGGTCGGCGAGCAGTTCGAGGTCCTGCTCGGGGGAGCGGCCGAGCGTGGTCAGGTAGTTGCCCACGATGATCGCGTTGATGCCGCCGAGCATGCCCTCGCGGGTACCGAGATCGCCCAGGGTCAGTTCGCGCCCGCCGGCGTAGCGCAGGATGGTGCGCGGCAGCGCCAGCCGGAAGGCGGCGATGGTTCTGAGCGCCTCACGGCCCTCCACCAGCGGGTATCGGGCCAGGGGGGTGCCGGGGCGGGGGTTGAGGAAGTTCAACGGCACCTCGTCCGGGGCCAGCTCGCCGAGCTGCGCCGCCAGCTCGGCCCGCTGCTCTTTGGTCTCGCCGAGCCCGATGATGCCGCCGCAGCACAGCTCCATGCCCGTCTCGCGGACGAGCTTGCAGGTCTCCCACCGCTCCTGCCAGGTGTGCGTGGTCACCACGTTCGGGAAGTGGGAGCGGGCGGTCTCCAGGTTGTGGTTGTAGCGGTGCACGCCCATCGCGGCCAGCTCGGCGGCCTGCTCGGCGGTGAGGATGCCGAGCGAGCAGGCGATGTTGATGTCCACCTCCTCGCGGATCGCGGCGATGCCTTCGCGCACGCGGTCCATGAGGCGACGGTCGGGGCCGCGGACCGCGGCCACGATGCAGAACTCGGTGGCGCCGGTCTCGGCGGTCTCCTTCGCGGCCCGTACCAGGGACGGCACGTCCAACCAGGCGGCGCGCACCGGGGAGTCGAAGACGCCCGACTGGGAGCAGAAGTGGCAGTCTTCCGGGCAGCCGCCGGTCTTCAGCGAGACGATGCCCTCCACCTCGACCTCCGGACCGCACCAGGTCATCCGCACCTCGTGGGCCAGCGCCAGCAGATCGGGCAGGCGGTCGTCGGGCAGGCGCAGGCATTCGAGCACCTGCTCGGCGTCGAGCCCTTCGCCGTCTCGGAGCACGCGGGTCCGGGCGATGTCGAGGATGTCCACCTGTCGCTCCACTCCTTCCGTGGTGGCCGGCACGTCCGCGGTGGTCCGGGTCGGCCGCAGGGTGTCTAGATCGGAAGCCTAAAGCTCGTGCGGAAGGCGGCGGGGTCGAAACACCCGCCCAGGTGGTGTCCCAGGCCGGCGTCGCTGACCCGGGCGAAGGCGTCGCGGTCCAGCGCGCTCGCCCCCTCGGGCAGCACCCCGGCCAGCGGCCGCGCGGCGAGCATCTCCAGGTCGAGGACGTTGGAGCGTTCGGCCAGTCCCGGGCGGGAGGGCCAGGCGCCGATGACGATCCCCGCCAGTTCCACGCCCCGCCCGGCCATCACCTCCAAAGTGAGCGCGGTGTGGTTGAGGGTGCCCAGCCCGGCGCGGGTCACCACCAGGACCGGCGCGTCCAGCATCCGGGCCAGGTCGGCGATCGTGGCGCCGTCCTCGTCGAAGCGCACCAGCAGCCCGCCCGCCCCCTCGACGATCACCAGCCGGTGTGTTCCGGCGAGGTCGCGGATGCGGTCGGCCGCCTGCCGCAACGACACCGGAGGCAGCCCGGAGTGCCGGGCGGCGGCGGCCGGGGAGAGCGGATCGGGATAGCGGGCGAGTTCGAAGGTGGTGGTGGCCCCGGACAGCCGGACGACCTCGTCCAGGTCGCCCGGCTCCATGGGGCCCACGCCGGTCTGCGCGGGCTTGACCACCGCCACCGGGACCTCTCGCCGCAGGGCCAGCGCGGCGACGGCCGCGGACACGACGGTCTTGCCCACACCCGTGTCGGTGCCCGACACCACCAGGATGCTCATGGACGCAGAGTAGTCACGGTTTGCGCAGCCGGGTGACGAACTTGTAGCGGTCGCCGCGGTACAGGGACTGGGCCCACTCCACCGGGTTGCCGTCCGAGTCGAAGGCGTGCCGGGTCAGCAGCAGCATGGGCAGGCCCACGTCCACGCCGAGGAGCCGCGCGTCGTACGGTGTGGCCAAGACGGTCTCTATCGTCTCCTCGGCGTCGGCGAGCTCCACGCTGTAGGCGTTGCGCAGCGTCTCGTACAGCGACGAGTGGCCCTCGAGCTCGCGCCGCAACCGGGGGAAGCGACGGGCCGACAGGTGGGTGGTGTCGATCGACATCGGCTCGCCGTTGGCCAGCCGCAGCCGGTGGATGCGCAGCACCCGCCCGCCCGCGTTGATCGCCAGACGGCGGGCGAGGGTCTCGTCGGCGGTGATGTAGTTGATCTCCAGGATCTTGGTGTCCGGTTCCAGGCCGGCCGAGCGCAGGTCGCCCGTGTAGGAGGTGAGCTGGAGCACCTGGGCGACCTTGGGCTGGGCGACGAAGGTGCCCTTGCCCTGGATGCGGATCAGCCGCCCTTCGATGACGAGCTCGGCGAGCGCCTGGCGCACGGTGGTGCGTGAGGTCTGGAACCGGATGGCGAGCGTGCGTTCGGGGGGCAGCGCGCTCCCCGGAGGGAGGGACTTGGTCAGGTCGAGCAGGTTGCGCTTGACGTCGTAGTACTTCGGCACCCGCGGGGCGTCTTCGGTCACGCGTTCACCTTCATCTCAGCCACAGCGGTGAGCGCGACTGTGATCACCGCGAGATCATCGGAACCTAGATTGGCCCGTGCGGTCAAGCGCAGGCAAGAGCGACCGACCGGTACGGACGGCGGGCGGAAGCATCCGGCGCGGACGCCGTGCCGCGCGCAGAGCTCCGCCGCCCGCACCGCGTCCTCGGGAGGTCCGAGGACGACGGGGACCACCGCGGCCGCCGGCTCGCTTGCGGACAGGCCGAGAGCGGAGGCCGTCGCGGCCAGCTCACGCGCCCTCCTCCTGGCGGTCTCCGGCAGTTCGGGGTGGTTACGCAGGATAGCCAGGGCGGTCAGGGCCGCCGCCGCCGAGGGTGGCGCCAGAGCGGTGTCGAAGATGAACGCCCGGCCCGCGTCGACGATCTCCCGTATCACCTCCGGCGGGCCGGCCACCGCGCCGCCCTGCGCCCCCAGCGCCTTGGACAGCGTGACGGTCCTCACCACGTGCGGGTCTTCGGCCAGGCCCGCGGCGTGCACGGCCCCGCGGCCCCCTTCGCCGAGCACGCCCAGGGCGTGCGCCTCGTCCACGACGAGCAACGCGCCGTGCCGCACGGCGGCGGCGTGCAGGTCGGCGAGCGGCGCGAGGTCGCCGTCGGCGGAGAAGACGGCGTCGGTGACCACGATCGCGTGCTCCTCGGCGCGATCGGCGAGCGTCTTCTCCACGGCCTCGGCGTCCGCGTGCGGAGTCACCACCAGCCGCCGTGGCCGGGCCAGCCGGCAGGCGTCCACGATCGAGGCGTGGTTGGCCTGGTCCGACACCACCAGCGCGTCCCTGCCGAGCGTGGCCACCGCCGCCAGGTTCGCCAGGTAGCCGGAGGAGAACACCAGCGCGGCGGGCGCCTCCAGGAAGCGGCACAGGGCCTCCTCCAGCTCGGCGTGGAGGGTGGTGGAGCCGGTCACCAGCCGGGAACCGGTCGCGCCGGTGCCCCACTCGTGCGCCGCCCGTGCCGCGGCCTCCGCCAGCCGGGGATCTCTGGTCAGGCCGAGGTAGTCGTTGGAGGCCAGGTCGATCAGGCCGTCGCCGTCGGGGGTGCGTGGCCGCAGCGTGCGTGCCAGCCCTGCGGCCTGCCGTTCTCGTGCCGCCCGCCGGAACCTCTCCAGGGGGTCCACGCGCCTGGCCGTCGCGGCGGTTACGGATCGTGGCGCGCCGGTGCGTATAGGCTCCATGAAGGGAATCTTCCCAAGTACGGTCCGGAGCGCTCTCCCGGGGGCCGTTCCCGCCGCGGCGGGGGGCCGGTTTGGCCGTACGGGAACCGGGCGCGCATGATGCACACGTGCCGACTCTCAGCGACCTGGCCCTGCGCCACACCGATCTCGACGCCGTCGACCTGGACTGGCTGCACGCGCTGGTCTCCGACTGGCAGCTGCTGGCCGACCTGTCCTTCGCCGATCTGATCCTGTGGCTGCCGCTGCGGGGCGGGAGCGGGTGGCTGGCCGTTGCGCAGATGCGTCCCACGACCGGGCCGACCGTGTACCACGACGACGTGGTGGGCACGATCGTGGCCGCCGGGGAGCGCCCGCTCATCGACACCGCCTGGCGGGAGCGGCGTATCTGCCGCGAGGGCGACCCGGACTGGTCCAGCGGCGTCCCCGTGCGGGAGGAGACGATCCCCGTCCGGCGGGCCGCCCAGGAGGGGGAGGAGGACGGCCGCATCATCGGCGTGGTCCAGCGCTCCACGAACCTGTCTTCCGCGCGCACGCCGTCACGCCTGGAGCTGACCTACCTGCAGAGCGCCTCCGACCTGGCGCAGATGGTCGCCGAGGGGCGTTTCCCCTTCTTCGGCGAGGAGGCGACGCTGGTCCGCTCCCCCCGGGTGGGCGACGGCCTGCTGCGTCTGGACCGGGCCGGGCGGGTCACGTACGCCTCGCCGAACGCGCTGTCGGCCTACCGGCGGCTGGGCCTCCACGCCGACCTGGTGGGCGCCGAGCTGGGCCGGGTCACGGCCGAGCTGTGCTACGGCGAGGAGCCGGTGGACGAGGCGCTGATGATCGTGGCCGGTGGCCGTGCGGCCAAGGAGACCGAGGTCGAATCCGGCGGCACGATCGTCCAGCTACGGGCGATCCCGCTGATCGTCGGCGGCGGCAGGATCGGCGCGCTGGTGCTGCTGCGGGACGTGACCGAGCTGCGCCGCCGCGAGCGCGAGCTGATGACCAAGGACGCGACGATCCGGGAGATCCACCATCGGGTCAAGAACAACCTGCAGACGGTGGCCGCGCTGCTGCGGCTCCAGGCGAGGCGGCTGCGGGTGCCCGAGGGCCGGGAGGCGCTGGAGGAGGCGGTGCGGCGGGTCGGGTCGATCGCCATCGTGCACGAGACGCTGTCGCACGCGCCCGAGGAGTTCGTCGACTTCGACGACATCGCCGACCGGGTGATCGCGATGGCGGGGGAGGTGTCCGCGCCGGAGGCCAAGGTGGTGCCGCGCCGTACCGGGACGTTCGGGATACTGCCGGCGGCCGTCGCCACGCCGCTGGCGATGGTGCTCACCGAGTTGCTGCAGAACGCGGTGCAGCACGGCTTCGCCAACCGCAGCGGGCGGATCGACGTGACCGTCGAGCGTGGGGACGAGCGGCTGGATGTGACGGTCTCCGACGACGGTGAAGGGCTTCCGGCCGGCTTCGATATGGAGGTCTCGGGCAACCTGGGGTTGCAGATCGTCCGCACGCTCGTGGTGGCGGAGCTGTCCGGCCGCCTGGAGATCGAGCCACGGGAGGGCGGCGGCACCGAGGTCCGCCTGACGGTGCCGCTGCCCGCGGCTTCGTGAGTCTCCAGGTCTGGTGCGGGGTCTTCCGGGGCAGGTCGGTGCAGGGTGTCCGGTGCGCGCCGACGATGTTCGGACGGTTCCCGCCCCGGCGTCCGTTCTCTCCAGAGGGCGTCCTGGGGTGCGGTGTTCCGGGGGATCGCGCTCGATCGCGTTTCAGGGGGAGTGCGATGATCGGGCGCGGTGCACGATCGGGTACAGTAGACGACTATTGTGATCGAATACCGTGAACAGGTGTGTCGACCGTGTGCATCGACCGGTGACGTGGCCGGTCAGGCGTGGGCGCGGACGCGCAGACGGGCCGTGCGGCGCTTGAGAGCGCGTCGTTCGTCCTCGCTCATGCCGCCCCAGACGCCGGCGTCCTGGCCGGTCTCCAGGGCCCAGGTGAGGCAGGCGTCGGTGACCGGGCACTGACGGCAGACCTGCTTGGCCTCCTCGATCTGCAGCAGAGCGGGACCGCTGTTGCCGATCGGGAAGAACAGCTCGGGATCCACGTCACGGCAGGCGGCTCGGTGGCGCCAGTCCATGCGTTCCACTCCTTCGTGAGTGGAGCTTGGTAGCTCCGACGGTGACTTTGTGAAGAGTTTCACTAACCGATGCGAACAGCGCCCCGGGCCTGGTAGGTCCGGGGGTAGTTCTGTGATCGCCGGGGCGCTTCGTGGAGGGGTGCTCCGCGAAAGGTCCTACGTTCCGACGTCATTCATGAGATTGGCAGCCACGCTGCGTGCACGCAAGAGGTTTGGGTGAAGGTTTTGGGTGATATGGATGTCGGATACATCACATAGTTACAGAACGTGACCGGTCAGGCGACGATCTGTAGTGCATTCGGGACGGAGCGGAACTCCACCTTCTCGCATTCGCCCAGGTAGTCACCGTCCAGCTGGAAGGCGACAGGCCGGTTCGCGGTGAGGGTGAACTCCGCCTCGTCGTGGAGCTGCACCAGGTGGCGGGCGGTGATCGGCCCCTCGCCGTCGCTCAGGACCTGCGGCAGGAGCCGCATCATGGACGGCAGGCCCATCCGCCGCAGCCCCAGCAGGTCCAGCCCCGTGTCGAAGCTCGCCCACGGTGTCGGCCTGACCGGCCGATCGCCGAGATACGTCCAGGGCGAGGTGTTCGAGATGATCGCCATGAACATCCCCTGGGCGACGGGGACGCCCGGCCCTTCCAGCGTCAGCGCCGGGTGCCGCCGGTCGGTGGCGAAGTAGTGGCGCACCGCCGTCGAGACGTACCGCGCCGGCGTCGCCTTGAACCCGGCGCCGCGCAGCCCTTCGATGGCCCTGATCACCTCGGCGTCGTAGCCGAGGCCCGCGCAGAAGGTGAAGTACCGGTTCTCCTCGCCCCATCGGGCCTGGCCCAGGCCGACGGTCCGGCGGCGGCCCTCCTGCAGCGCCTCCAGCACCACGCTCGTGGCCTCCACGGGGTTGTTCGGCAATCCCAGCGCCCGGGCGAAGACGTTCGCGCCCCCGCCGGGGATCACGATCAGTTCGGGGCGTCCCTCGGCGCCGTCCTCCGGCCCCGTCGTCGTGTCCCCCGGTTCCGGCGTGCTCCCCGCCGCCGTGCCCGCCGGGCCGCCCGGCGAGGCGTCCGCGGGCGGGGTGTCGTCGCGCGGCGTCAGCAGGCCGTTGACCGCCTCGTTGATCGTCCCGTCCCCGCCCAGTACGGCGACGGCGTCGAACCCCCGGGATCGGGCGCCGCTCGCGAGCACGGCCGCGTGTCCCCGGTATCGCGTCTCCTCCACGGTGAGATCGACGGCCGCGCCCAGCGCGCGGATCAGCACATCGCGTGTACGCCGGTTGGTCGTCGTCGCGGTGGGATTGACCAGGAGCATGGTCCGCATGCCGCCAGCGTATCCACCCGATCCCTCCTGTTTACCCCTCCATCTCCCACATTGCCCCCAATTGCCGGTTGGTCCTGGTTGTCGGGATCGGGGGGCATCCCGTCCGCTGCGGGAACGCCGGAGAACCGCTGCGGCCCCGGGGCGCGGGGGCGTTCGGCCGCCCCGGGAAGCGGGGCGGTGAAAGAACGGTAAGGTCATAGAGGTTCAGGCGTCGCTGTTCGGACGGTCCTCAGGTGAATGCGCGCTCATTGAGATTCCCGGCGGCCACACTGGCGGTCGCCGCCGTCGTCGTCGCCCTGGAGGGCGTCACAACGCTTCTGCTGGGCGTATACGTCGCGGTCCAGACGGTGATCGGCTCGCCGTCCGACTACACGACCTCCGTCGCCGTCGCGGCCTTCGGCGTCCTGGTCGGCGCAGGGCTGCTATGGGTCGTGCGCGGCCTCTACACCGCCGAGCGGTGGAGCCGCGCACCCGGCGTGGTCACCCAGATCTTCCTGATCCCGTTGTCGATCACGCTGCTGCAGTCGGACCGCCTGGCAATGGGCATTCCGCTCATCATCGCCGCGGTCGTCGGCATCGTCGCTCTGCTGGCACCGCCCACCACGCGGGCGCTCTACGGCGACGACGCCGACCCCCGTTCCTGACGCCGATCCGGGCGCGCGTCACTCCTCGGCGGTCAGCCCTTCGCGGAGCTGGGCGAGGGTGCGGGCCAGCAGCCGCGAGACGTGCATCTGGGAGATGCCCAGCTCGTTGGCGATCTGCGACTGCGTCATGTTCCCGAAGAAGCGCAGCAGCAGGATGCGCTTCTCACGCGGCGGCAACCGCTCCAGCAGCGGCTTGAGCGACTCGCGGTACTCCACGCCCTCCAGGGAGTCGTCCACGATGCCCAACGAGTCGGCCACCGCGGGCGCGTCGTCGTCACCGGAGTCGGGCGCGTCGAGGGAGACCGTGGAGTAGGCGTTGGCGGACTCCAGCCCCTCCAGCACGTCCTCCTCGCTCATCTGCAGATGCCTCGCCAGCTCGGCGACCGTCGGCGCGCGGCCCTCGCGCTGGGACAGCTCGCTGATCGCCTTGGTCAGGGAGAGCTTCAGCTCCTGCAGACGACGGGGCACCCGGACGGCCCAGCCCTTGTCCCGGAAGTGCCGTTTGATCTCGCCCACGATGGTGGGCGTGGCGTAGGTGGAGAACTCCACGCCGCGGTCGAGGTCGAACCGGTCGATGGACTTGATGAGCCCGATGGTCGCCACCTGCGTGAGGTCGTCGAGCCACTCGCCGCGGTTGCGGAAGCGGCGCGCCAGGTATTCGACCAGCGGCAGGTGCAGCTCCACCAGCTCGTCCCTGATGCGCTGGCGACGGGGATCGTCGGGAGAGAGCTGCGACAACTCCGCGAACAGCGCACGGGCACGCACGCGGTCGGGGATCGCTTCCTCGCCGACGGCCATGGAACGGGTCCTTTCCGTCACGTCGGCCTCGCCATGCTCCGCCGCTTCCGCAGCACGATCGCCATACGGTCAGGGGAGCCGGTCACCGCGTCGACCTCGTCGGCCAAGGCGGTCAGCACCATCCAGGCGAAGTCGTCGCGTTTGGGGGTGGTGCTGCCGACCGTGCTCACCTCGACCCGGACCTCCATCTCCTGACCGGTCAGCTCGAACTCCGCGAGCAGGTCGGTGCCCGGCACGGCATGGCTCAGCAGCATGGCGCACGCCTCGTCGACCGCGATCCGCAGATCCTCGATCTCGTCCAACGTGAAGTCCAGCCGAGCGGCCAGCCCGGCCGTTGCCGTACGCAGAACCGAAAGATAGGCACTCTCGGCGGGCAGCCGGACACTGACCACGTCGCGAATCCCCGCCATGCCGTCCGCGCGCGTCTCGGTTTCCTCTGTCACGTTCCTCCTCACGCCCTCGGCGCGCATAGCCGCTGACTGCAACTTACCGCCCCCGGCGGCCTGTTGCCGCGCTCGGACGCGCTAACAGGGGAAAAGAACAGGGGAAAAAGACCGGGCCCCGGGCGCGTCGCAGCGCTCGGGGCCCGTTTCGGGCATGGATCCGCAGCAGGCGATCAGGCGGCCTTGGTCTCCCAGAAGATCTTGGAGATCTCGTCGATCTTGGCCAGCAGCTCGTCGGCCTGGGCGACGTCGACCGTACCCTTTCCGCCCGCCGCGCCGGCCAGCTTGGTGGCCTCCCAGAAGAGCTGGTGGAGCTGCGGGTACTTCTCCAGGTGGTGCGGCTTGAAGTAGTCGGTCCACAGCACCCACAGGTGGTGCTTGACCAGCTCAGCCCGCTGCTCCTTGATGATGAGCGCGCGAGTGCGGAAGACCGGGTCCTCGTTGGCGGCGTACTTCTCCATGATGGCCTTGACCGATTCGGCCTCGATCCTGGCCTGAGCCGGGTCGTAAACGCCGCACGGCAGGTCGCAGTGCGCGGACGCCACCTGCTTGGGGCGCAGCAGTCGTGCGAGCATCGGAGTTCCTTCCTTGATGCTGGGTTGCAGCATGGTCCGATAACCGACCTTACTCGTCCTGATCCACTGATGCGGGAGAGGGGGCGCTCGTCGATGAGGGTGCGTGTCGAGGGCGACTCGATGCTGCCGAGGCTGCGGCCCGGCGACTGCCTGTGGGTGCGGCGGGGCGCGGCCGTACGGCCCGGCGACCTGGTCGTGGCACGCCTGCCCGGCGAGGAGTCGCGGCTCATCGTCAAACGGGCCGCGTGGCGGGAGAAGGAAGGGTGGTGGCTGGAGAGCGACAATCAGCGGGCTCCGGGCCGCAGGGACAGCTGGGACTTCGGCCCGCTGCCCGACCGGCTCCTGGTCGGCCGCGTCGTGCTGCGCTACTGGCCGCCGGGCAGAAGGCGGCGACCGGCCTGAGGGCGGGCGCCCGCGGCGCTCGGGTGGTGCGGGCGGCTCAGCCCGCGACGGGCACCTTGCGCTTGCGGGCGCGGTAGGCCGCGACGTTGGCCCGGCTCGCGCAGCGCTCGGAGCAGTAGCGCCGCGACCGGTTGGAGGAGGTGTCGAGGTAGGCGCGGCGACAGGGCGCGGCCTGACACAGGCCCAACCGGTCCAGGCCGAAGTCGGTGACCAGGGCGGCCAGACCCATCACGGCGCCCACCGCGTACTGGTCGGCGAGCCGGCCGCCTTCGGTGAGGTGCAGGTGCCACGGCTGGCCGTCGTGGCCCGAGATCTGCGGGTGGACCGGGTGGAGGATGAGCAGCGAGTTGACGCGGTCGATGGCGTCGTGCTCTCGGCCCTCCTCGGCCGCCTCGAAGATCGCGATCAGCTCCTCGCGGAGGTCGTGCAGGGCTTCGAGGTCGGTCCGGGTGACCTTGCGGCCGTGCGGCTCGTGACCGGCCTCGGCGAGCAGGGAGGTCACTCCGGCGAGGTCGTTCAGCCGCTCGGGACTGTTGATCAGCAGCACCGCCAGTGCGGCGTAGGAGGTTAGATCCACGTGTGACCCAGGGCAGTGATGGCTTGGAACACGAGTATTACACGCGAAAGGCGGCGGCACACGCGGATCGGGGCGAAGCTCTCGGCCGGCCGTGATCCGCCGGCCGAGAGCCTCGGCCGGCGGATCAGTCGGCGTGGGTGGGGTCGAGCACCCGGCGCAGGAAGGTGCGGGTGCGCTCATGCTGGGGAGCGCCGATGACCTGCTTCGGCGGTCCGTCCTCGACGATCACCCCGCCGTCCATGAACACCACCCGGTCGGCGACCTCCCGCGCGAAACTCATCTCGTGAGTCACCACGAGCATGGTCATGCCGTCCTCGGCCAGCCGCCGCATGACGGTCAGCACGTCGCCGACCAGCTCGGGGTCGAGCGCGGAGGTGGGCTCGTCGAAGAGCATGAGCGAAGGGTTCATGGCCAGCGCCCGGGCGATGGCCACCCGCTGCTGCTGCCCGCCGGACAGCTGCGCCGGATAGGCGTCGGCCTTCTCCGCCACGCCCACCTTGGCGAGGTTCTCCCTGGCGATCCGCTCCGCCTCCGCTCTGCTCCGCTTGAGCACCCGCTCCTGGGCGATCGTGACGTTGCGCAGCACGGTCAGGTGCGAGAAGAGGTTGAACTGCTGGAACACCATGCCGATCCGGCGGCGCGCGGCGTCGATGTCCACGTCGGGATCGGTCAGCTCCACGCCGTCCACGAACACCTGGCCGGAGGTGGGCTGCTCCAGCAGGTTCACGCACCGCAGCAGGGTCGACTTGCCCGAGCCGGAGGGGCCGATCACGCACACCACCTGGCCGCTGTCCACGGTGAAGTCGATGCCCTTGAGCACCTCCAGCCGGCCGAACGACTTGTGCAGGTTTTTGATCTCTACGGTGCTCACGTGCGCGGTCCTCCCTTGCGCGCCTCCAGCCGCCGCGCCAGGTAGCCCAGCGGGATGGTGAGCAGCAGGTAGGTCAAGCCTGCGGCCAGGATCGGCGTCGGGTTGGAGTACGTCGACGCCTGGTCGTTGCCGAACTTCGCCAGCTCCACCTGGGCCGCGGTGACGCCCAGGAAGAGCACCAGCGAGGAGTCCTTGAACAGCAGGACCAGCTCGTTGGTCAGCGGAGGGATGACGATCCTGATCGCCTGCGGGATGATGATCGAGACCATCGCCCGCATGTACGGCATGCCCAGCGAGCGCGCCGCCTCCATCTGTCCCCGGGGCACCGCCTGCAGTCCGGCGCGGAACGTCTCGGCCATGTACGCCGCCGAGATCACCCCCAGACCCAGCGTGGCCATGCCGTACACGCCGCCGGGCAGGTAGAAGTCGGGGAAGGCCAGCGGGAGACTGCCGATCATCAGGAAGATGAGCAGCGCGGGCAGCCCTCGGAAGACCTCGATGTACACGACCGCGATCCACCGGTAGGGCGCCACCGACGACAGCCGCATCAACGCCAGCACCAGGCCGAGGGCGAAACCAACGACGAACCCGGCGAGCGTGTAGATGACGGTGTTCTTCAGCGCGACGGTGAACAGATCGGGGAAGCTCTCGGCCGCCACGTCCAGGTTGAAGAACGCCTGCGCGATGGCGGGCCAGTCGGCGAGCGCGGCGAGTACGGCGGCGACGATGACGAGGATCGCGTACTGCACGCCCCGGCTGATCTGCTGCCGCCGCCTGGGGCTGAGACCGCCGCGCCGGGCGGCGGAGACGTTCATCGCCGTCACGACCCGGCCGGTGTCTCGGCCGGGGTCTCGGACGGGCTGGAGTCGTCGCGGGTCGGCGGCGGCGTGCCGAACCACTTCTCGTAGATGGCGTCGTAGGTGCCGTCGTCCATCGCGGCCTGGATGGTCTCGTCCACGACCTTCTTCAGCGCCGTGTTGCCCTTCTTCATGCCGATGCCGTACTGCTCACCGGTGTCGAGGGTGGCCACCATCTCGTACTCGGAGCCGACGTTCTCCCGCTTGAGCCAGGTGAGCACGACGGGCAGGTCCTGCACGATCACATCCACCCGGCCGGTCTGCAGGCCGAGCAGCTCCTTGGAGGAGTCGGCGAACTCGATGGGCTGGAACCCCTGCTTGGTGACGTAGTCCAGGCCGGTGGTGGACGCCTGGGCCCCCAGACGCAGGTTCTTGGTCCGCACGTCTTCCAGAGAGGTGATCCCGCTGCCCTTCTTCGCCATCAGCGCCTGGGTGGCGTCGAAGTAGGGGATGGAGAAGTCGAGGTTCTGCTTGCGTTCCTCGGTGATGGTCATCCCGGCGGCGGCCAGGTCGCAGCGGCGGGAGTTCAGGGCCGCGCCGCTCTTGATGGCGGCGAAGTCGATGTCCACGATGCTCTGGGTCACGCCGAGCTTCTTCGCCACCAGGTCGACGATGTCCACGTCGAAGCCGACGACCTTGTCGCCCTGGTTGAACTGGAAGGGCTCGTAAGGGACGTTCGTGCAGGTGGTGAGCTTGCCGCTGTTGACCAGCTGCACTCCGCCGGAGGCGCTGGCCTGGGCCTGCGTCGGTTCCTCCTCCGAGGAGCCGCAGGCGGTCAGGATCAGGGCGGAGGCCAGCGCGACGGCTCCCATCGCGCGAAGGCGTCGTCGTGGCGTTCCGCCGGGTGCTGGAGTTCGGAGATGAGAAGACATCGTGACGGCACCTCTAGGTCGTGGGCTGTACATCCGTAGTTTTACCGGCAGCCTAGAGGGCATTTCGCCCAACTCCATAGTTTGTGTGCAAGGTGTGTCCTCGCCCAGCCGTCGTCTTCCGCGCGTGTGGCACAATCGAGCGACGGGTGACCCCCGTAACCCCTCACAAGAGACGACCGTTTCCGCGAGGGGACCCTGGCGGCTACCGAAGCCGGGCCTTTCGCAGCACGGCGTCTACCGCAGGAATCCGCTTCATCTGACTACTGGGGTCGCTGTGGCAATATCGCCATCATCCACCGCGTCGACCGGGGACGCCATCGACACCGATCCAGCGTTCGCCCTCCATCGTGGCGGGAAGCTGGAGGTCCGCTCGACCGTCCCGGTTCGCGACGCCGATGACCTCTCCCTGGCCTACACCCCCGGTGTGGCCAGGGTGTGCACGGCCATCGCGGACACGCCGGAGCTGGTCAAGGACTACACCTGGGTCTCCCGGGTGGTGGCCGTCGTCTCCGACGGCACCGCCGTGCTGGGGCTCGGCGACATCGGTCCGTCGGCCGCCATGCCCGTCATGGAGGGCAAGGCGCTGCTGTTCAAGGAGTTCGCCGGCGTCGACGCCGTGCCGATCTGCCTGGACTGCACGGACGTCGACGAGCTGGTCGAGACCGTGGTACGGCTCGCGCCGTCGTTCGGCGGGATCAACCTGGAGGACATCAGCGCACCGCGCTGCTTCGAGGTCGAGGACCGGCTGCGTGAGCGGCTGGACATCCCGGTCTTCCACGACGACCAGCACGGCACGGCCATCGTCGTGCTCGCCGCGCTGCGTAACGCCGCGCGTCTCACCGGTCGCTCCCTGGGCGACCTGCGGGCCGTGGTGGCCGGTGCGGGCGCCTCCGGCGTGGCGGTCACCCGTATCCTGCAGAGCGCCGGCATCGGCGACATCGCGGTCTCCGACTCCAAAGGCGTGATCTATCCCGGCCGTGAAGGGCTGAATCCCGTGAAGCGCGCCCTCGCCGAGGAGACCAACCGGGCCCGCCTCACCGGCTCCACCGAGGAGGCGCTGGCCGGGGCGGACGTGTTCATCGGCCTGTCCGGCTCGACGATCGCCGAGGAGGCTCTGGCGTCGATGGCGGACGACGCGATCGTCTTCGCGCTGTCCAACCCGACCCCCGAGGTGCATCCGGACGTCGCCCGGCGGCACGCTCGCGTGGTCGCCACCGGCCGCTCGGACTTCCCCAACCAGATCAACAACGTGCTGGCCTTCCCCGGGGTGTTCCGCGGCGCACTGGACGTGCGGGCACGCACCATCACCGAGGGGATGAAGACCGCGGCGGCGATGGCGCTGGCCGATGTCGTCGGCGACCGGCTCTGCGCCGACTATGTGATCCCCAGCCCGTTCGATCCCCGTGTCGCGCCCGCGGTCAGCGCGGCGGTGGCCGCCCGCGCCCGTGAGGAGGGCGTGGCCCGGGCCTGACCCGGTCGATCTTCCGAAGGCCGGCGCACCCGTGCGCCGGCCTTCGTCATTTTCTGGCAAATCTTCGGCTACACCACTGTGTTATCACGCACAGTGGTATAACGGAAACGCTTCGTCATGTATCAGTTTGCGTGTGATCCGTGACGAAGCGTGTGCGCGGCGGGGCCCGAGGGTGGGCGCGGTGAAACCCCCGGAGGGAGGAGAAGGGCTATGGCGCGCGAGCCCAACGCGCGGCTTCAGCGGTTGATCGCCGAGTCCGGTATGTCCCACAAAGGGCTGGCCCGGCGGGTCAACGCCCTCGGCGCGGCCCGCGGGTTCACGGGATGGAAGTACGACCACAGCTCGGTGCTGCGGTGGATCGGCGGGCAGCGTCCCCGCGACCCCGTCCCCGAGCTGCTCGCCGAGATCCTCGCGCTCCGCCTGGGACGGGCCGTGCGCGTCGAAGACCTCGGGATGTCCGCGGCCTCCACCCCTTCGGACCTCGGGCAGGAGTTCTCCCATACCTGGCAGGAGGGGGTGGATACCGTGACGGCACTGTGGCGGGCCGACATGGAAAGACGGCGTTTTCTCCTCGACTCCACGTTCGCCATCGGCGCGGGCTCCGCGGGGGCGCTGCGCTGGCTGACGTTCCCCGTCGAGGACGGTCCCACGGGGACGGGCACGCGCGGCGTCGGCGAGGCGGAGGTGACGGCGATCCGCGAGGTGACGCGGTCGTTCGGAGAGCTGGACAACCGCTTCGGCGGCGGCCGGGTCCGCTCCGCCGTCGTGGACTACCTCGACACCGCGGTCGCGCCGCTGTTACGCGAGGGCCGCTACGACGAGCGCACCGGCCGGCGTCTCGCCTCCGCCGCGGCGGAGCTGACCAGACTCGCCGGGTGGATGGCCTACGACCTCGAGCAGCACGGCCTCGCCCAGCGCTACCTGATCCA
>k87-215223_pt1 | contig 16056 bp, 12 predicted proteins | sample MGYA00084031_6733416 | MGnify analysis MGYA00084031
CCGAGGATTAATGCCAGCGGCCGGCTGGATCATGCCGGCAGGGCGGTTACGCTCCTTACGACGGAGAGCCGGGAGGAAGCAGAGCGGCTGGCGTTTGAGCTGGACGCCTTGAACAAGGACCGGCAGCAGGTCGTAGAAACGATCGTACAGGAAGCGATTGAAATGGTTAACGTCAAATGGGGCGAGCGCTTGCCATCCGTCATTGTACTGGCTGGCGAAGGCTGGAATGTGGGGGTTGTCGGCATTGTAGCGTCCAAAGTGCTGGAGCGGTTCTACCGGCCGGTTGTCATTCTTGGTATCGATCCCGAGACAGGCAACTGCAAGGGCTCTGCTCGTTCCATACCGGGGCTGGACATCTATGAAGCTTTAAGCTCCTGCCGGGACGTCATGGATCATTTCGGCGGTCACCCTTCGGCTGCAGGCATGAGCCTGCACCGGGACCGGCTGGACGAATTTGAACATGCGCTCCAGCAATTCGCTGATGGAGTGCTGAGGGAAGAGCATTTTACCGCAGTTTGCGAAGCGGATTTGGAGTGCAGCATGTCGGACGTCTCGCTTCCCGTCATTGAACAGCTGGAGCTGCTTGGACCGTTCGGGATGGCCAACGCCGTTCCCAAGATCATTTTTCGGGATGTTACCGTACAGGAAGTACGGAAAATCGGCAAGGAAGGCAAGCATCTGAAGCTGCGGATTGCGCAGAAGGGTCAGCAGATCGATGCTCTCTTCTTCGGGAGCGGCCATCTGGCCGATCTGCTGCCGGCTGGCACGGTCTTGGATGTTCTTGGGGAGCTGTCCGTGAATGAATGGAACGGCAGCCGCAGACTCCAGCTCTTGATTCAAGACCTTCGGGTGTCTTCCAGACAGGTGTTTGATTTCCGCGGGATTTCTGAGCCTCTAAGTGCCATCAAACGGTGGAGAGCGGAGCTTGCGCCATACCTGCAGTGCTCAGCCGACAGGTCCGCCGTCGTATATGCAAAAGATTCACATCCTGAAATAAAAAGTCAATTGTATGATATGTGCCTTTGGGTATATGATAGGAATGCTGGCATTATGCCGGATAACGATATTGCTGAGAGCAAACCTAAAGAAGACACTTCCGTTTTGTTCGTGCTGGACATACCGGAGAGCGCCGAACAGCTGGATGCGATGATGGAGGCCTTCCACAACGTTCCTAATATATTCATGCTGCATCCGACTCGGAATGAGCGTGAACGACTGCTGATCCCGAGCCGCGAACAGTTCAAGCAGCTATATGTTCTGCTTGCCGGCATGGCATCCTCGCCGGTACCGGAGCAGGAAGCGGTGGCGCAGCTGAAGCGGCGAACTTCGCTGTCCTCGCGCATGCTTGCCAAAGCGCTGGATGTATTTGAGGAATTGGTGTTCATCCAGCGGGCCAAGGGATGGATTACCTTTGTTCCGAAACCGGAGAAGAAACCGCTTGATGCTTCCCGGCATTTCCGGGAATTAAGCAATCTTGCGGACATGGAACAGCATTTGCTGCATGCCGGTACTGAACAATTAACCCAGTGGATGATGTCCCGTACTAAAGATGTTTCTTAGCCGTAATGATACAGGAGGAGATTAAGTTGGATTTTAAAGATTATATTCGCGTCGTTCCCGACTTTCCGCAGCCAGGAATCAGTTTTAAAGACATTACGACGCTTCTGAAAAATGGTGAGGTATACCGCAAAGCGATCGAAGAGCTGAAAACGATGGTATCCGACCTCAAAATTGACGTGATCGCGGGCCCGGAAGCACGCGGCTTCGTTGTCGGCGCACCGCTGGCCTATGCGCTTGGCGTCGGCTTTACGCCGATTCGCAAGAGCGGAAAGCTCCCTTACGAAACGATTGAGGTAGGATATGACCTCGAGTATGGCAAAGATCGTCTGGCTATGCATACCGACGCCATCGAGAAAGGGCAGAATGTACTGATTGCGGATGATCTTCTCGCAACCGGCGGCACCATTTCCACATCGGTTAACTTGATTCGTCAGCTGGGCGGCAATGTGGTCGGCGCTGCATTTATGATCGAGCTTGCAGATCTGAACGGGCGTTCGAAGCTGGATGGAATCGACGTATTTACGCTTATGAAATACGAGTAAACGACAAATTTTCCCGGGAAATAAAAAGGTCCTGAGCGATGGCTCAGGACCTTTTTGTGTTGGTTCAGGAGGCTGAAGAATATGCAGCCGTTAGCTCTCTTTGATCTACATTGAGATATAGCTCTCCCGGAATAATAACCTTCGATGCCATTGAGAAGGCGGTACGGAGAAGGGGTTCAAGCCCTTGATTGAAATATACTTCATGTCCATCCGATCAATGTCTTTATAACAAGGGCACTAAAAGGCTATTGCAACAGAGAATCCCGCAATTGAATATAAAAAAACAGCCGCAGGTTTGCGGCTGTTTTTCATGATGCTCCTTAGACAGCTTTAGTCCGGCGTTTTCTCGGTGATAGGCTGTTCGTTATTCTTTTCGTTAGAGAGGCCCGTTATTTCAAACAGTTTGAAGAGAATAGCGAGGCACATGCCCACGATCGTTGCCAAAGCCATACCTTTCAATTCTACCGTCCAGATCTTCAAGGAAACGCCGCTGATGCCGGTTACGAATACCAGCGTCGCCATAATCATGTTGCTTGCCTTGGAGAAATCGACCTTCTGCTCAACGAAAATTCGCAGGCCTGAAGCCGCGATTACACCGAACAGCAGCAAGGATACGCCGCCCATAACCGGCGTTGGAATATTGGCCACGACGGCCGAGAACGAGCCGGAGAACGAGAGCAGAATCGCAATGACGGCCGCTCCGGCAATGACGTATACCGAGTATACCTTCGTCAGCGCCATGACGCCGATGTTCTCCCCATAGGTCGTGTTCGGCGTCGAGCCGACGAAGCCGGACAAAATGGTGGAGACCCCGTTGCCGAGCAGGGAGCGGTGAAGCCCCGGGTCTTTCGCTAAATCCCTGCCTACAATATTGCTGGTTACGAGCAGGTGCCCGATGTGCTCCACGATCACGACGAGCGAGACCAGAATAATGCTGAAGATGGCTGTAGCGTCGAATACCGGCGTCGTAATTTCAGGCATGGAGAGGAAGCTGGCCTCGGCGATTTTTTCCGTCTCTACAACGCCAAGTGCAAAGGATAGCGCATAACCTACCACGATCCCGATCAGGATATGAATGATTTTGGGAAAGCCCCGGAACAGCACCGATCCGAACACGGTTACGCCGAGCGTTACGAGCGAGATCGTTACCGTTGTCGGATTGATGGACTCTCCTTCTGCAGGGAGTAAGCCGGCCATGTCTGCGGCGACCGGAACGAGCTCCAGACCGATCATGGCGATGATGGCGCCCATGACAGCCGGAGGGAACACAAAGTCGATCCACTTGGTTCCTGCGTACTTGACAATAAGGGCAACCAGGCAGAAGATGACCCCGGTTACGATGAACGCGCCGAGTGCTTTTCCGTAGTTGGCATCCGGGTTGCCATCCAGCACCATCAGAACCGGCGCAATGAAGGCGAAGCTTGAGCCGAGATATGCAGGAATTTTCCCTTTACAGAAAAAAATGTAGAGCAGCGTGCCGATCCCGTTCATCAGCAGGATCATGCCGGGATCCACACCGAACAAGTTAGGAACGAGCACCGTGCTTCCGAACATGGCGAACAAATGCTGAAGGCTCAGCAGGAAACCGGGGCCAAGCGGAAGCTTTTCATCAACCTGAATTTCGCGTTGCAAGTTATTCCACTCCTCTATAGGACTTTAAATATAGGACCGTTCGCGTACGATCTTTAATAGATTAAATACAATCGTTCGTTTTTTCAACAATATTTTTTGCAGTCCGTCAAAAAAGATGCAAGCCTTGTCGAATCCAAGATGTCTATCCGCCAGGAATAGGGCATAATGTATGTAACTGTTAGCGAAACGCTGTCCGTGATTGGAGAAACCCGCATACGGTTGACGTAAACCGCCACAAGCGTCATAATGAGAGGAAAACCATCAAGAGGGAACCTGCACGTTTTGACAAGGGCGGGTTCCATTTTATATAGAAAGGGAAGAGAAGGACTCCAAAATGGGCATAGAGCGATTACTCGAAAAGGCCAGCGCCTATATTAAAGAACCCGATCTTCTCCGCATCCGGGAAGCGTATGAATTTGCGGAACAAGCCCACCACGGACAAGTGCGGAAATCGGGAGAACCTTATATTCTTCATCCGCTCGCGGTTGCCGACATCGTGGTGAATATGCAGATGGATACGCTGTCGATCATCGCTGCGCTGCTGCATGATGTCGTTGAGGACACGACCGTATCCCTTGACGAGATTCGGGAGCGCTTCGGGGATACCTGCGCCATGCTGGTGGATGGGCTTACCAAGCTCGAGCGGATCCAGTTCAGATCCAAGGAAGAGCAGCAGAACGAAAATTACCGCAAAATGTTTATCGCCATGGCAAGGGATATCCGGGTCATCGTGATCAAACTGGCGGATCGACTTCATAATATGCGGACTCTGAAGTACCAGTCCGAGGAAAGCCAGCGTCGTATTTCCTATGAGACACTGGAGATTTTCTGTCCCATCGCCCACCGTCTCGGTATTTCCGCGATCAAGTGGGAGATGGAGGATATTGCGCTGCGCTACTTGAACCCGCAGCAGTATTACCGCATCGCGAATCTGATGCATAAGAAGCGGGCGGAGCGCGAGCAGTACATCGACAACGTTATCGTCTGCATCCGCGAGAAGCTGGATGAAATGGGCATTCAGGCGGATCTGTCTGGAAGACCGAAGCATATTTACAGCGTCTTTAAGAAGATGACGGTGAAGAACAAGCAATTTAATGAGATTTACGATTTGCTTGCCATTCGGATTATTGTCGACAATATTAAAGATTGTTATGCTACGCTGGGCATTATCCACACTCTGTGGAAGCCGATGCCCGGTCGATTCAAAGATTATATCGCTATGCCGAAGACGAATATGTACCAATCCTTGCATACGACCGTCGTCGGGCCTAACGGAGAGCCTACCGAGGTTCAGATCCGGACGTGGGAGATGCATCGCACGGCCGAATACGGTATCGCCGCCCACTGGGCGTATAAAGAAGGCTCTTCCGGTTCCAGCGGAAGCTTCGACAATCGGCTGACATTTTTCCGTGAAATCCTGGAGCTTCAGCATGAGACGAAGGATGCATCAGAGTTTGTTGAATCGTTAAAAATGGACTTTTTCTCGGATTTGGTATTTGTATTCACGCCGAAAGGCGAGGTTATCGAGCTGCCATCCGGTTCGGTGCCCCTGGATTTTGCGTATCGGATTCATACCGAGGTCGGCAACCGGACGATCGGGGCCAAGGTCAACGGACGGATTGTTCCGCTGGACCATCAGCTGAAAACGGGCGATATCGTCGAAATCCTAACCTCCAAGCATTCCTATGGGCCGAGTCAGGATTGGCTCAAGATCGCCCAGTCTTCCCATGCTCGGAGCAAGATCAAGCAGTGGTTCAAGAAGGAAAAGCGCGAAGAGAACGTGGAAAAGGGACGCGAAATGCTGGAGCGGGAGTTTAAGCGCCTCGGCCTTGACGTGTCCGAATGGACGACCGATGATAAGCTGATGGAAGCGGCGAAGAAATTCGCTTTCAATGATATCGAGGATATGCTGTCGGCCATCGGCTTCGGGGGCATTACCGCCGCCCAGATCTGTACCAAGGTAACGGAGAAGATGCGCAGGGAGCAGGAGGAAGCAGCCAATCAGCTGGAGATGACCTCCGAGATGAAGGAGATCAAACCGGCCGAGAAGCGCAGCCGTCCGACGAACGGCGTTCGCGTCAAAGGGATCGATAATCTGCTGGTCCGTTTTGCCCGCTGCTGCAACCCGGTTCCGGGAGACGATATCGTCGGTTATGTTACACGGGGCCGCGGCGTCTCGGTCCATCGCTCGGACTGTCCGAACCTTCCGGCTACAGGCGAAGGCGAAGATGCCGCTCGGGTGATCGAGGTCGAATGGGAATCCTCGGTGGAGGCTAACTACAGTGTCGATATCGAGGTGACCGGGCATGATCGAAACGGGCTCTTGAATGAAGTGCTGCAGGCCGTTTCGGAGAGCAAGACGAATATATCCGCCGTCACGGGCCGCTCGGACAAGAACAAAATGGCGATGATTCATATGACGATTCTGATTCGGAATACCGATCATTTGCATTCGGTCGTCGAGCGCATTAAACGGGTAAAGGATGTATATACCGTTCACCGGATCATGCAGTGATTCTTATTTCGTGCGGGCTTCCGGTTGCCTGATGCAATTCACGGTCTGCTGCCCTTCAGGGAGCAGGCCTTTTATTATTGTGGTAACTTATTTTTTGACAGAGGGAGCTAAGTGTTATGAGAGTTGTCATTCAGCGATGCAAGCATGCGGAGGTTACGGTTGAAGGGGAGGTTGTGGGCCGGATCGGAGAGGGGCTTATGGTGCTCGTGGGCGTGACCCATGAAGATGACGAGAAGGATGTAAAATATATAGCCGACAAGGTGGCCGGACTCCGGATATTCGAGGATGAGGAAGGGAAAATGAACTTCAGCGTCCAGGATGTCGGCGGAGCCGTGCTGTCCGTCTCCCAGTTTACGCTTTACGGCGACACCCGCAAGGGTAAACGTCCGAACTTCATGGCTGCGGCGAAGCCGGACGCGGCCAAGGCGCTGTACGAGGCGTTCAACCAGGAGCTGGCGGCAAAAGGGTTAACCGTGGAAACCGGAAAATTTGGAGCGATGATGGACGTGTCGCTTACGAACTGGGGGCCCGTAACGATTATCATCGACAGCCGTGCCTCCTAGCTCTTATCGGTGCTGACCTTTCATGCATGATCCCGGAATTTTTGGGCAACCTGTGGGGGAATGGTTCTGCTTGCACAACCAAGCGAATGAAGGAGTGATGCGACCGATGCGTCAATCCCCCAAGTCTTCCCTTTGCAGCGGGTTGAAAGCATGTGAGCCGTCTAGCGGCATAAGAGAGAGTACGGGAGTGGAGCGGCTTTCGGCTTCGCCGGAGGATCCTGTGCTGGCGTTGAGAATGAAGGGGCAATACCGAAGGCTGCTGCCGAGATGGTAGCTTCTTTATGGAATAAGAATACATGAATGGATAGAAGGTCCGGGGGATGTCCTCCGGGCTTTTTTATGTTGAAGCGGGTTATATTCAATGCGAGTCTAAGCCGGCATCCCCCTTCATTCTTGCGGAAGTTCGTTGTTATAAAAGAAGCGCGGCAGGGTAATAACAAATCGAGGACCAATCGTGAAAGGAGACATGCCAGATGAGCAAGGTTGCATTTCTGCTAGCAGATCAGTTTGAGGATTCCGAGATGAAGACCCCTTATGACGCCGTGAAGGAAGCGGGGCATGAGGCGGAGATTATCGGCTTGAAACAGGGTCAGGAAGTGAAGGGGAAACAAGGCAAGGCCTCGTATACGACCGATAAAGCGATTGCTGATGCAAATATAGAGGATTATGATGCGGTGGTTATTCCAGGCGGCTCCTCACCGGAGAATCTACGTCTGGATTCCCATATATTGCAGTTTGTCACAGCGGCAGACCGTGCGGGCAAACCGATTGCCGCCATATGCCACGGACCGCAAATTCTGGCAAGCGCCGATTTACTGAAGGGTCGAACGATCACATCGTATCCGCCGCTTCAGGATGATATGGTGAATGCCGGAGCGCAGTTCAAGGATGAAGAGGTTGTAGTGGACCGGAATTTCATTACATCCCGCACGCCGAAGGATGAGCCGGCCTTTGTACGCGAGCTGCTGAAGGCTCTCTGATTCGGCAGTGGAGGCAGTTTGTCCATGCAAGACCAGTCTTTTCAAAACGATAGCTTTTGAAAAAAAGGAGGAATGGACATGTCGAAACAAATTCAAGCTTATTTCAGGACCGAAGATGAAGCAGAGGGTGCCAGAACGTCGCTGCTGACCTACCACACCGAGCAGCTTGAGGTGGGTCAGCTGCAAGACCCGATCCGCAGCGGGGCAAATATTCTGGTGCCGCTAGTGCCTTGGAACAATTCGGGCACCGCTGGCGCGACGATGGGAGCCGGTACGGCGGCCGCGCCCGGCGGCGTCATCGGGGCACCCGGCGTCGTTATCGGAGGGGACAGGGCGCTGACCGGGGACCTCGCGGAGGACCGCGCGGACGGCGACCGTTCAGACGGATGGCGGGAAGCGGACGTGACGGACAGAGATTACGGAGAATTGAAGTATGCGTTGTCCGTTAAGGTAAGAGACGAGGATTACGACGCGATTGTCCATAAGCTTCGGGCGAACCATGCGTACGTGGAACGATTCGATTAATTACGAGACAATCAGGCTTATTCTGTTGCGATAGCGCAAGACCGGCTGATTGTGACGAGACCCGACAACCTTTTAAAGCGTTTTCTTGCTTGTAATATAACTGTAATGTTTGTTCAATCTTTCTTTAATATTAGATGCTTATAATAACAGCATGACCCCCTTTTTTATATAATATATGTTTTGGACCTACGGCATTCGGCCAGTAGGTTTTTTTCTTTTTTCGGGTTATTTCTACAAAGCTGCTTGACTTTAGCTCGGCGGTTCATTAGAATCTAAAAATATAATGTTTCGGGTATACTGATAACATCATATCGGATTTGATGACGGGACCAAGTACTCCATCCCCACAAGAACAGAGAGGAATCCCTTTGGCTGTAAGGATTCTCTTGATGAATGGACGAATGACTTCCTCGAGAACAGACGGCGAACCTTCGCACCGGCAGCCCCGGTGGCAGGAACAGTAGCCGATCTGCGCGGCCGGGCGTTACGCGGTTGAAGCGGATGCAGGATTTGCACAGAGTACATGATGTACGCCTGGGCGGGGCCGATCCGGAATGTGGGTGGTACCACGGGTGATATACGTTTATGAACATCTCTCGTCCCAGTTGTCTTTGGACAGCCGGGGCGGGGGATTTTTTAATTTCAAGCGATGTTTGTAAAAGAAAAAAGCAGTAGGATGTGGAGGGATGAAGATGGCAAACGAAAAATTTGAGAAGCCGACCGGCACGCAGGACATTCTGCCCGGAACGGTCGAGAAATGGCAGCTGATCGAGGAGAAGGCCCGGGATTTGTGCCGGAGATATAATTACCGCGAGATCCGGACGCCGATCTTCGAGCAGACCGAATTATTCGAGCGCGGAGTCGGAGAGACGACCGATATCGTTGAGAAGGAAATGTATACCTTCAAGGACAAAGGCGATCGCAGCATGACCCTTCGTCCGGAGGGAACGGCAGGCGTCGTTCGGGCCTTCGTGCAGAACAAGCTCTATGGGGAGCCGGATATTACCAAATTGTATTATATCGGTCCGATGTTCCGTTATGAGCGGCCCCAAGCCGGGAGATACCGGCAGTTCCATCAGTTCGGCGTCGAAGTGTTCGGCACGGCGGATCCGGCTGTGGATGCGGAGGTTATCGCGCTTGGCTATACCTTTTATAAGGAGCTTGGACTTCAAGGCGTGAAGGCGGAGATTAACTCTGTCGGTACGCCGGAGGTACGGGCGGCTTACCGGAGCCGATTGCTTGCTTACCTGGAACCGATGAAGGACAATCTTTGTTCGGACTGCCAATCCCGTATGGAGCGCAATCCGCTTCGCGTGCTGGATTGCAAGAAGGACCAGGACAAATTCACGGATGCGCCTTCCATCCTGGACAGCTTGGATGAGGAATGCAGCGTTCACTTCGGTAAGGTGCAGAGCTATCTGGATGCAATGAACATCGAGTATGAGATTAATCCGAGGCTTGTTCGCGGCCTCGATTATTACACGCATACCGCTTTCGAATTCAAGGCGCAGGGGATCGGCGCTATCGATACGGTCGGCGGGGGCGGACGCTTTAACGGATTGGTGGACCAGATCGGCGGACCGGATCAGCCGGGCATCGGCTTCGGGATCGGCCTCGAGCGCATACAGCTCATTTTGGAACACCAGGGCATAGACCTCTCGGGCGTAAAACCGCTGGATGTGTACTTGGTGGCCCTCGGCGAAGCAGCCGAGCGGGAAGTCGTAAAGATCATTTACGAGCTGCGCGGCAAAGGCATTTCCGCAGAACGGGACTATCTCGGGCGGAAAATGAAAGCTCAAATGAAATCCGCCGATCGTCTGAACGCGCGCTATACGGCCATATTGGGTGATGACGAGCTTGCCCGCGGGGAAATTTCGCTGAAATCCATGGAAAGCGGCGAGCAGCGCACGGTGAAGCTGGAACAGCTGTTTGAAGAACTTGTTTAACCACCCGCGATCAGCGGCTAATTATACTAAAGGGGAATGATAACAAGATGAAAAGGACGCATCAATGCGGTCTGCTGACGACCGCGAACATTGGAGAAACCGTAACGCTGAACGGCTGGGTACAGACCCGCCGCGACTTGGGTGGCGTATTGTTTATCGACCTGCGCGACCGCAGCGGCATTATGCAGGTTGTATTCAATCCGGATTTCTCCGGAGAAGCCTTGGCGGTTGCAGACAAAGTGCGCAGCGAATATGTTATTGCCGTATCCGGTAAAGTCGTTAAACGCGCGCCGGAGACGTTCAATCCAAATCTGCCGACCGGCGAAATCGAAGTTCAAGTGACTGAAATCGAGGTGCTGAACGCTGCCAAGACGCCGCCGTTCTTCATCGAGGACGGGGTTGAGGTTGATGAGCAGCTTCGCCTGAAATACCGATATTTGGACCTGCGTCGTCCGGAAATGCAGAAGACGCTGATGCTCCGCTCCAAAGCGGCCAAAGTATTCCGCGACTTCCTTGACGGCGAAGGCTTCGTCGATGTAGAGACGCCGATTCTGACCAAGAGCACGCCGGAAGGCGCGCGGGATTACCTCGTGCCGAGCCGCGTACATGCGGGCGAATTCTTCGCTCTGCCGCAATCTCCGCAAATCTACAAGCAGCTGCTGATGGTCAGCGGTCTCGAGCGCTATTACCAGATCGCGCGCTGCTTCCGGGACGAGGACCTGCGGGCGGACCGCCAGCCGGAATTCACTCAGGTCGACATCGAAACGTCGTTCATGGAGCGCGATGATCTTCTGAATATGATGGAGCAGCTCATGGTCAAATTGTTCAAGGAAACGATCGGCGTAGAGCTTGCGACTCCGTTCCAACGCATCAGCTATGCCGAAGCGATGGGCAAATACGGCTCCGACAAGCCTGATCTTCGTTTCGGGCTCGAGCTGATCGAGATGAACGATATCGTCGCAAACAGCGGTGTCAAAGTATTCTCCTCTGTTATTGAAAAAGGCGGCGAAGTGAAGTGCTTGAATGCGAAGGGCTGCGGTACCTGGACCCGTAAAGAGATCGATGACCTGGGACCATATGCGGCTCGCTACGGCGCAAAGGGTCTGGCCTGGATTCAAGTGAAGGAAGGCGAATTCAAGGGACCGATCGTGAAATTCTTTACGGAGCAGGAGATCGAAGCGGTACGCGAGCGCACCGGCGCCGAGGAAGGCGACCTGCTGCTGTTCTCCGCCGACAACAAGAAGGTTGTGGCTGATGTGCTTGGGGCGCTCCGTCTGAAAATCGGACGTCAGCTCGGTCTCATCAACGACAATGAATACAAGTTTGCATGGGTGCTTGACTTCCCGCTGCTCAGTTATGACGAAGAGGCGAAGCGTTATGTTGCCGAGCACCATCCGTTCACCCGTCCGAAGGACGAGGATCTGGAACTGATGGACACCGATCCGCTTGCCGTGCGCGCTCAAGCGTACGACCTGGTGCTGAACGGCTATGAAGTCGGCGGCGGTTCGATGCGGATCTACAAGCGCGAAATTCAAGAAAAAATGTTCGCAGCGCTCGGCCTTTCGCCGGAAGAGGCGCATGAGAAATTCGGCTTCCTGCTGGATGCGTTCGAGTACGGTACGCCTCCGCACGGCGGGATCGCCTTTGGCTTCGACCGTCTGGTGATGCTGCTGGCCGGCCGCAACAACCTGCGGGAGACGATTGCGTTCCCTAAGACGGCAAGCGCAACGGATCTGCTCATGGACGCTCCTTCCCAAGTGGACGGCGGACAGCTTGAGCAGCTGCATATCAAGCTGGCCAAGAAGCCGGGCGACGAGAAGTAAGCCGTCTGTCGATAAAGGAGGATTTGCATACATGCTGCATCAATTTTCCCGGACGGAACTAGCCATTGGCCCTGAGGGCCTTGAAATCATGAAGAACAGCACGGTCGCGGTGCTCGGGATCGGGGGCGTCGGCTCCATAGCGGTAGAGGCTCTGGCCCGTACCGGTGTCGGTCGCATCATTCTGATCGATAAGGATGTCGTTGATATTACGAACATCAATCGTCAGATCCACGCGCTGACGACGACCATCGGTCAGAAGAAGGCGGATCTGATGGTCGAGCGAGTGAAGCTCATCAATCCCGAATGCGAAGCGATCGCACTGAACATGTTCTACACGGAGGAAACTTATGAAGAGCTCTTCAAGTATGAGCTCGATTATGTCATCGACGCCTCCGATACGATCATTTACAAGGTGCATCTGATCAAGGAATGTCTGAAACGAGGGATTCCGATCATCTCGAGCATGGGAGCTGCCAACAAAATGGATCCGACCAAGTTCCAGGTGGCCGACATCTCCAAAACCTCGATGGATCCGATTGCCCGCGTTGTCCGTACCAAGCTGCGCAAGGACGGCATCAAGAAAGGCGTCAAGGTGGTCTTCTCGCTCGAAGAGCCGATGAAGCCCCGCAAAGACGTCACGGAGAAGATCGTTCCGGAGAATGCGCCGGAAATCCGTAAGGCGAAGCAGCCGCCGGCAAGCAATGCTTTCGTGCCGCCGGTAGCCGGACTCATCATGGTGAGCGTGACCGTAAGAGAGCTGCTGGAAAAGGGCGGCGTCACCGTATAACCGAAAAAATGGATCAGGCAAAAGCAGCATCCCATGGCCGGGATGCTGCTTTTTTGGCAAACGCAACTCGTCGGCCGGATCACGCAGCACGTAACAGGGTACTAGTGTAAGCGGTATGATCTGGTATAACGGCTGGAGGTATGTTACAATAGAACTCCTTTTTGTGTCACGGCTCGCAAAGCCAGGCTTTTCGATGCGAAAAAATTAGAATTCTTAGGAGGTAACTGAAAGTGTCACAATCTTTTCAAAGTGCCTATCAAGAAGAGGAGTCAAGGCTTCGCGAGGTGATCGTCGAGATCGACCGGCAGCTTGAACGGCTGCGCAGCATCCCGGTGTATACCGGACATGATTTTACGGAGCAGGTGCTCGAGGCCGGGAGGGAAGAGAAGCGGCAGGCGCTGGCCAAGAGCTTGCCTGAGCCTTACTTCGGGAGGCTGGATTTTCAGGAGAACGGGACCGGAGAGAAGAAACCGCTGTATATCGGGAAGGTAGGCTTCGATAAGGAAGAGGCTGGGGATCATCCGATGGTGATCGATTGGCGCGCTCCTGTCGCAAGCCTGTTTTATTCGTTTACGGGCGGAACGGAGCCTGCATCCTTCGAGGCGCCGGAGGGGTTGATTGAAGGGCTGGTATATCTCAAACGCAATGTCGTCATCCGGAAGCAAATACTGGAGCGGGTATCAGATACGTACAATCGCGAGAGCGGCGGTCCGGCCGTAAATGACGAGTTTCTGGTCTACCGTCTAGGAGAGAACAAGGACAACCGCCTGCGGGATATCGTCTCGACGATACAGGCTGAGCAGGACAAGATTATTCGGGCGGCGAAAAACACGGCGCTGATCATCCAGGGGGTTGCGGGAAGCGGAAAAACCACGGTAGCGCTTCATCGGCTTGCTTATTTGCTGTATCAGTACAAGGAGCAGGTCCATGCGGAAAAAATGATTATTTTTGCACCGAACCTGATGTTTCTGGACTACATATCCGACGTCCTGCCGGAGCTGGGGGTTGGAGATATCCAGCAGCGCACCTTCGGCGACTGGGCAGCCGAGCTGCTTGGAATCGAGCTGTTCTCGGGAGACCACGCGCAGACGCTTCATCGGTGGTTCGAGAGCGAGCCGGGGCGCGGGACCCCGGATGTTAACGATGAGGTCAGCGGCCGTTACAAAGGCTCGTTGCGCCTTATGGGGCTGATCCGCCGCTTTGTCGAACGGATGGAGCGCAATGCGCTCCCGGACGAGGACTTCTCGCCTTGGGACGGGGCCGTTCTGAAGCGGGAGGCGATCGCCGAGTGGTTCGAGCAGGAATATAAGCCTTATCCGCTTGCCAAGCGGAAGGAACGGCTGCTTGCCCGGCTGCATCGCTGGATCGAAATGGAGCTGAAGAAATCGCCATCCGGGGCCGTCATGAAGGAACGGAAGAAGAAAGCGTCCCAGCGGGAAAAAGCGTACGCGAACCGGTGGCCGAAATTTGAGCCGCTTGCCCTGTATAAACAGCTGTTTGGGGCATCGAAGGCAGCTGGAGCATGGGTCGAGGAGCTGTCGGCGGAAATTCCGGCCGATGTGCTTAAGGCAACGCGGAAGGATCTGAAGCAAAATATCGTTCGGGAAGAGGATCTGCCGGCGCTGTTATATTTCCACTGCCTGCTCAATGATATTACGGGCGAGCAGCGCTTCGACCATATCGTCATCGACGAGGCGCAGGATTTCTCCCCATTTCAGGTAGCCGTACTGGATCTGTTCGTCAGGGGGCATTCCTTCACCATCCTCGGCGATCTGTCGCAGGGCATTCATGCCTATCGCGGCGTTCATGCCTGGGAGGAAATGAGCTCCTTATTCAAGGAGGAGGAGACCGCTTATTTTGCCCTGACGCGCAGCTACCGGTCGACGATGGAGATCATCGAATTTGCGAACGGTATTTTGGAAAAGGGTGTCGGCAGCGATCTGCTTGCGGTTCCGGTGTTCCGGAGCGGGGATGCGGTGCGTTTGATCCCTTACGCTTCCGGAAGCTCAAGGACGAAGGATCTGAAGCGGGCGATGGAGTCTCTGATCGCGAAGGATTATCGTACGGTAGCGATTCTGACGCGGACGCTGCTTGAGGCGGAAGAGCTTCACGTAGAGCTGCGTGCGGCATGGCCGGAGCTGAACCTGATCGACGGCAGCGAAGGTACGTATCAGGGCGGATACTCGGTGCTGCCGGTCTATTTGTCCAAAGGCCTTGAATTCGATGCAGTCATCGTTGCGGATGCAGATGCGGGACATTACGCGGAGAAAGCTTGGGATGCCAAGCTGATGTATGTTGGCTGTACCCGGGCACTGCACGAGCTGTGGCTGCTGCATGGGGAAGCGCGTCCTTCTTACGTGACGGCGGAGGCATCGGATATTACAGCCATTGGCTGGCCGTGACGTCGTGATACAAGGATACATGGCCGGATATGGATCGATTGCATAGGGATTGACTACGAGCGGAAATAAAAATGCTAGACTAGGGATAGCCCCTGAAGTTAGCGGTTGCTGCATGCACCGTTTCTTCAGGGGCTATTTCCTATGGCGGGGAATTCGTCCTTTGTCTATTCAATACAGCGCAATACACGCAAATAAACGCAAATAAACGCACGGAATAAGTATTCTATCCCAGCATCCGGTACGAATCACCGAGATGGCCGATATACCGAAGCAGCGTCCACACGATGAGGGCAGCAGCTGCCAGCAGCGTTCCCGAGAGAATCGCAATTTGCACTTTATTTCTTTTCATAACAACCTCCGTCGATGCCTATCGAATTACCGGAAGGATTGGCCCTCGCCCGGCGGATTTCCTGCTTGTATTCCCATATCCGAATAGCAGAGCGGATCAACACGTACAGGGAGTACAGAAGCTGGAGCGAAAGAATGATATAGATCATTCGAAAGGCGAGAAGATGCTCTGTCAGAGCTTCAGGCTCATAGATTTCGAAGAGCACTTGATTGTGCTGGGCATGAATGCACATTATGAGCAGACTCGCCCCGATTCCGATGGCCGCATGAACCATTTTCCGCTTGGCATTCCGGATCTTCATGCCCGCTTCCACTCTCCCCTTAATAACGGCTTTATATACATTTAACGCTCACAAGTAGAAAAAAGTTAGGATAGATCTAAAATGAATCTAAAACGGGAGGATGAATCAAAAAGCAAATGCTCGACGTCAGC
>k87-1345623_pt1 | contig 16020 bp, 14 predicted proteins | sample MGYA00084031_6733416 | MGnify analysis MGYA00084031
GAGGCCGCCCTGGCCGAGGCCGAACGCGCCCGCGCGGAGGCACGGCAGGCGCACGAGGCCGCCCGCGGCGCCGAGGCCGAGCGCGACGCCGCCCGCCGACAGGCCGAGGAGGAGGTACGGCAGGTCCGGGCCGAGCGTGACGCCGCCGTGCGCGCCGCCGCCGAGGAGACGCGCCGGGCCGAGGAGGAGCGGGACGCGGCCCGGCGGCACGCCGAGCGCGCCGACGCCGCCCGGATCGAGGCGGAGCAGGCTTCGGCCACCGCGCTCGCCCGCGCACAGGCGGCGGAAGCCGAACGCGACCGGCTCGTCGCTCTGGCCCAGGCCGAACGCGACCGCGCCGTTGCGGCCGCCGAGGCCGAGCGTGAACGCGCCGAGGCCGCCGAACGAGCGCGGGCGGACGCGCTGGCCGAGGCCGCCGCGGCGCATGCCGCGGCCCAGGCCGCCCAGGCCGAGCTGACCGCGTTGCGCGAGCGGGCCGCCCAGGCCGAACAGGACGCCGAACGCGCCCGCGCCGAGACCGAACGGCTGCGTGCCGAGCACGCCCTTGACCGCGGACGCGTCGAGGACCTGCGTGCTCAGCTGGAGGCCGCGCGCGCCGAGGCCGCCGCCCTGCGCGAGCGTGCCGTGGTCGCCGAGCTCCGCATGTCCGCTCCGCCCGAGTCCTGATCCCGCCGCCGCGCGCCGCCGAACGCGCACGGGATGAGCCGCGTCAGGTGCGTGAGCGCTGCGGGCGGATCCAGGAGAAGGCGGTGCCGCTGTGCGGCATCGGCGACGACGCTCTGACGGTCACCCGCTGCGGCGATGTGCACCCGCAGGTCCACGATGACCGGAGCCGCCCCCGCCGCTCGCGGCCACCAGCACCGTGCGCAGATCCGCGACAGCCGGGGACGCCTGCCGGCCGGGCGGTACCGCCCCCAGCACACGCCTGCCCGTCTCCACGACATGGTTGGTGCGGTAGGCGGCAGGGGTCGCGTCGATCAGCTCTGCCGCATGCCGGCAGCCCGCATCGATCCCGCCTTGCACCACGGTGCAGATCGCCTCGTGCAGCCGCACATTGATCCGGTACTGGTAGGAGTTGCGCGACACCGTCGACAGCACGCGGTCACGGGCCGCATCAGCCGCGCGTTCGGAGCCGGCGGCGGCATGGACCCAACTGCGTGCGAAGTACACCTGGTCAACCTTCCACCAGCCCAGGCTGTCCCCGCCGACGCGCTCGGCGGCATCCACCAGACGGTCGAGCGTGCGCGTCGCGTCGCTGTGGCGGCCCAGCATCGCCAAGGCTTTCGCCTCGGCCGCCACCAGGCGGGGCCACGGCCGGTCGGTGATACGACGGGCCGCGGCGACCAGGGCCAGCACCCGTCGGGGCTCGCGCTGCCCGTACAGGCCGTGAATCGCCTCTTCCCCCCGTACCAGCAGACGCACCTCCAGATCACCTGAGGCGTCGGCGGTCCGGCGGGCGGTGGACCACCAGCGGATGGCTGCCTCATGATCACCGATGCGGGTCAACGCGTTGGCCTGCACGCAGGCGAGGATCGCCGCGACCCGGTACAGCCAGCGCGTTGCGTCCTGATGGCGGGACTGCGCGATGTCGGTGTGCAGGGCGTACAGATCGGCGGTGAGGTCGTCGATCACCTGGTGCGGCGGGCGGGTCCGCAGCGCGTGCAGGTGGTTGGCGAGGGCACAGTCCCAGTCGCGCCCGGAACCGTCGGGGTCTGACAGGTGTCCCTCCAGCAAGTACCTCAAGGATCTGGGCAGAGGACCGCCCCGGCGGCCAGCTGCAGTAGGTGTCGGCGCTTCGTGGGATCCTCCTTGGTCGCGGGGCGGACCGGCGTGCCCGCCGTGGTGCGTCGGTGATGCGGAGCCCGAGTGCACCGTTCGTCGTCTGCTGGTCCGGGTCGGCCGGTGTCAGGTCGCGTCCAGGCCGCGGCTGAACGCCCCCACGGCGGTGGCGACCGCTTCCGGGCGGGGAACCGTTCCGCTCAGCCGGTGGCTGAGCGGCGACGACGGTGCTCGCGTTGTCCGGCCACAGCGTTGACGCGTGTGACGGCGATGCCGTCCACTCAGCTGCGCGAGCATCGACGCGGTGTTTCGGCCGGCCTGACGTCGTGGCGGTGGCATCGCGGCTCCACGCGAGTCTCAGGTGCCTGCCCTCGACGATCCCCGGCTTCGGGAGTCTCGTCAACAACGGAATCGCGGCGCAGGCGCTGCGCAAACGATCATCCTCCGGCTGCCGCGGCGACTCTGGCCCGGCGGCAAGGACGAAGATCGTCATGCCTTGCACGCTCCGGCCCTGCCACCTGGTCGGCGGGAACGGCATCCGCGCCGTGCGACGCGGTTCGGTGCCGCGGTGCTCCCGGGCGACGTGCGCGGTGAAGGGCGGCGGTTTTCCGGTCTGCCCGGCTCGGACGCGAGCATTGGTCCACCCGGCATGGCCGTGGTGTTCCCCGGCCCGCAGCGCCGGACGCGAGGACACCCGTACGGCGAGGCCGAGGCAGGGCACCGCCGAAGGCTTCCCCGAGGAAGGACGCCGGGAAGTGGGTGAGGGATCTACCTGCGCTGACGCACCATGGAAAGGCGGAGCGCCGAGCCGTGCGCCCGTGGAGAGCGTGGAGGGTTCCGCCCGGCGTGGACGGATCCGCGACCGAGGGGAGAGGCGATGGTCGGCGTCGTCGAACGGTATGACATCCCCGAGCAGCACTTCTGGCTGCGCGAGCCGTGGCCGGGCCGGCCGGTCGAGTACGACGCCGGCACCGGAACGTGGAGCGTCTACGGTTACCCGGAGGCGCAGGAGATCCTCGCCGACCCCGCCAGGTTCTCCTCCACCACCATGCGCCTGGTCCCCAAGGGCCTGATGCCGAGCGGCGAGGAGTTCTCGATGGAGGGCTTCCTCACCCAGATCGATCCTCCGGAGCACGGCAAGCTGCGCAAGCTGGTCAGCAGCGCCTTCACCCGCAGGGTCGTCGCGGATCTGGAGCCGAGGATCACCGCCCTCGCCCACGAGCTGCTCGACGCGGCGCGCGGACGCGGCCGCATGGAGCTGGTGGCGGATCTGGCCTACCCGCTTCCGGTCATCGTCATCGCCGAACTGCTGGGCGTGCCCGGCGACGATCGTCCTCTGTTCAAACGGTGGGCCGATGCGCTGTTCCAGCGCGACGCCAGGATCTCGCTGGGAAAGTCCGCAAAGGAGCAGCCGGTGGACCTGCGGGACACGTGGCGGGCGTGGAAGGAGATGTCCGGTTATCTCGCCGATCACGCCGCCGAACGCAGGCGGCGGCCGCGTGCCGACCTGCTCACCAGGCTGGTCGAGGCCGACGTGGACGGCGAGCGCCTGCCCGACGCCCAGGTGGTCAACTTCGCGATCATCCTGCTGCTCGCCGGGCACATCACCACGACGATGCTGCTCGGCAACACGGTGCTGTGCCTGGACGCCTTCCCCGAGCAGCAGGAGAAGGTGCGGGCGGACCGCGCCCTGGTCCCGGCCGCCATCGAGGAGTCTCTCCGCCTCCTCACTCCGTTCGCCGCCCTGGGCCGCGCCACCACCCGCGAGGTCGAGATCGGGGGCGTGACGATACCGCCCGATCAGCTGCTCATGGTCTGGATCGCGGCGGCCAACAGGGATCCCCGGCAGTTTCCCGACGCCGACGTCTTCGATCCCGGCCGTGACCCCAACCCGCATCTCGCCTTCGGCCGCGGCATCCACTTCTGCCTGGGCGCCCCCTTGGCGCGGCTGGAGGGCCGGGTCGCCTTGAACATCCTGCTCGACCGGTTCAACCCGCTGCGCACCGATCCGGAGGACCGCGTGGAGTTCATGCCCACGCCGACCATGACGGGGGTGCGCCGCCTTCCGCTGATCGTGCCCTCCTGACCGAGTCCGGCCGGGTCCTTCATCGGCGATCCCACGCCGATGAAGAAGCTCCATTCAGCAGGGATTTTGTTGTCGTAATTTTATTTAATTATGGTATGATGCAGAATTTAATGATGAACGCGCTTTAGCATCGGTGTTCCACGCGCAGCGAAAGGAACAACCGTTGATGCGGAAAGCGCAGCCCAGCCAGACCGCCGCCATGGTCGCCGCCGCCCGCGCCGCGCACCTGGTGGTGGACCGCGAGCCGTTCATCTTCCGCGACACCATGGCCGCCTCCCTGCTGGGCGAGCAGGGTGAGGAGATCATCGCCTACCACCGCGCGTACGGCGACTACATCGTGCTGTCCGGAACGCGCGCTCAGGTGACCACCCGTGCCCATTACGTGGAGCGGCGCCTGGCCGAACCGGCCGGTGGCGGCGTGGATCAGTACGTGATACTGGGGGCCGGGCTCGACACCTTCGCCCTCCGCGCACCGGCCGGCCGCCCGGTGCGGGTGTTCGAGGTGGACCATCCCGCGACGCAGCGGTGGAAGCGGGAGCTGATGGTCTCGGCAGGGCTCACGACACCCCCCTCGCTGAGCTTCGTTCCGGTGGACTTCGAGACGGACGACCTGATGGACGCGCTCGTCGCGGCGGGTTTCGATCCCCGCAGGCCCGCTCTGGTGAGCTGGCTGGGCGTGACCATGTACCTCACCACGGAGGCGATCGCCGCCACGCTCGCCGTCGTCGGCAGGTTCGCTCCCGGAAGCGAGCTGGTCGTGGAGTACGCCCTGCCGCCCGCCCTGCGCGACGAGCAGGCCGACGCCTGTGCCGAGGTCGCCTTGCCCGCGGCGGCCGAACGCGGAGAGCCGTGGCTGTCCTTCTTCGCCCCCGACGACCTGTCCGCCCTGCTCAAGCAGCACCGGCTGGAAACGGCCGAACACGTCCGCCAGATCGACTGCGTCGCCCCCCTGCTGTGGCGGCGCCAGGACACGCTGCGCCCCGTCGACCTGTGCCGCCTGGCCCGGGCCGTGGTCACGGCCTGATCGACCGTGGTGTCTTGCGAACGGTCGCACGTCAAGCCGGGCGGACGGCGGCTCGCCGACCGCCCGGCAGCCCGGCCCAGCGTGGTCGAGGCGGGCGCGGGAGTCAGGCGCGGCTGTCGCGGAGGAAGTCGCGGATGAGGGCCCCCCACTGCTCGGGCCGCTCGATGAACGGCAGATGCCCGGTCGGGATCTCGGCGTAGCGCGCCCCGGGGACGGCGTCGGCGAGCTGCCGGTGGTGGTACGGGGTGACGAGCTGGTCGAGCGTGGTGGAGATGACGAGGGTCGGCACGGTGATCGCGGCGAGGTCGGACCGTACGTCGGCGTGGTTGACGAGCAGGTCGAGGTGATCCGGCGTGCCCGGCGGGATCGTGGCCGCGATGTCCTTGACGGTCGTGTCGAGGTCGTCCTGGCCGGTGGCGTCCAGGGCGGGGGTGCTGAGGCAGATCAGGGCCAGGAAGCGGGCCAGGTTCTCCGGGTCGTTCGCACGCAGCAGGTCGCGCCATATCCGGACCGTCAGCAGGAACCGCGGGTTGGGGTGGGCGAAGCCCGCGGTGAGGACCAGCGCGGTGACGCGATCGGGATGCCGGGTGGCGGCGCGGATGGCGACCGGAACGCCGAGCGAGTACCCGGCGATGGCGAAGGTCTCCACGCCCTCCTCCACGGCGGTGGCGACCAGCTCATCGGCCAGGCCGTCCAGGGTAAGCGGAGCCTCCGCACGCGGGGTGCGGCCGGTGCCGGGGTAGTCGGGCCCGACGACGGTGTGCTGCGCGGCCAGGGTGTCCAGGATGGGGCCGTAGTTGGCATCGATGCCGCCGCCGGCGCCATGGGCGAGCAGCAGGCCCGGGCCGGTGCCGCGCACCACACGGCCGAGGCGGGAACCGGGCAGCGCAGTGGACATGTGCGTCTCTCCTTCTGTTTCTCTACAGGGATCGCCACGTGGGAACCGTGGTCGTACGTGATCGGCGGGCGGCCGCGGCCGACGCGACGCCTTCGGCCACCGGAGCGCCGAAGGCACCCGCCGAAGCGACGGCCCGGCCGGTGCGGAAGACAGCGGAAAGCAGGGGCGAACGGAGCGTGGAGAGGGCTGTGCCGGTGGTCACGACCGAGACGCTAAGGTCTCACATCTATGTGAGAGTCAATGCGGTGAGGTGCAGATCACATGCGCATCGGGGAGATGGCCCGCCGGACCGGAGTCAGCGAACGACTGCTGCGCTACTACGAGGAGCAGGGTCTGCTGACGCCGACACGGCTGCCCAGCGGCTACCGCGTCTACCGCGACGCGGACGTGGACACCGTCCGGCGCATCCGCACTCTGCTCGCAGCCGGGCTGTCGACCACCACCATCGCCCGGATGCTGCCCTGCATCCGCGACGAGGGCCCGAACCTGGTGCCGGTGTGCTCCGGCCTGGTGGCGGAGCTGCGCCGCGAGCGCGAGCGCATCACCCGCACGATCGAAGATCTGCAGGCGTCGCAGAGCCTGCTCGACGCGGTCATCGCCGCCGCCCCAGCTGATGCCGCCCCGGCGGTCCGGCAGCCGATGGCACAGGGCTGACGCCGAAGGAGATCCCATGAGCACCTCGGCGTCCATCGACGTCCCCGCCGAGTTCGCCGCGTCCTACGGTGGACGCGGCGCGGCCGAACGCGCCTGGATCGCCGCCCTGCCCGATCTGGCCGCCGGATGGCTGGACCAGCTCCCCACCCTCGGCGCCCTCACCCGGCTCCCATCGGACCAGCTGACGGAGGTGCTGGAGGCCGTCGCGGCCGCGATCGACGCGATGGGAGGCGGTTTCACGATGCGCTACACCACGGTGGCGGTCGCCGCCGTGCGCGCGGTGCCGTCCGACCCGGCTTGACCGGACGGTCCGGCGCGCGACGCCTCTTCCGACCGGCCGCGGGACCGCCTCGCCGGCGCATCCGGCGTGCGCGGCTCCCGGCGCGACCACGGACGGGCCTCCGGCCACCGGGCGCCGATGGACTCGAGGCGATGGGATCCCGACGGACTCGGAGCCGATGGATCTCGAGGACGCCGTGCGTGCACGCTCACCGCGGCGATGGACGGGCGGCACACCGGCCCGGGGCGTGCCCCGCGCCCGGGCGGAGGGGGTCGTGCGGGGCGCGCACCGGAGATTCCCGAGACGGGCGAGCCGGGGCCGCCGGCGTACACCGACGCCCGCGCCCCGGCATCACACGTACCGGACGCGGCGGTGAAAGGAGACGGCCGGGCGCGCCCGGGCCGCCCTCCCGCCGCCTTGTCCGCGGCCGTCCCTCGAAGGTCAGTCCGCGGCGGTCAGGTCGGTGAGCGGCAGGTACACCTCGCCGCCGTGCTCGCGGAACTGGGCGGACTTCGCCGCCATCCCGGCCGCCAGGGCCTCGCTCTCCGTCAAACCCCGCTCCTCGGCGAAGCGCCGCACGTCCTGGCTGATCTTCATCGAGCAGAACTTCGGGCCGCACATGGAGCAGAAGTGAGCCTTCTTGGCCGGGGCGGCGGGCAGCGTCTCGTCGTGGTAGGAGCGGGCGGTGTCGGGGTCGAGCGACAGGTCGAACTGGTCCTCCCAGCGGAACTCGAAGCGGGCGTCGGACAGCGCGTCGTCCCACGCCTGGGCCAGCGGGTGGCCCTTGGCGAGGTCGGCCGCGTGCGCGGCGATCTTGTAGGTGATGACGCCCGTCTTCACGTCGTCCTTGTTCGGCAGGCCCAGGTGCTCCTTGGGGGTGACGTAGCACAGCATGGCGGTGCCGTACCAGCCGATCATGGCGGCGCCGATGCCGGAGGTGATGTGGTCGTATCCGGGGGCGATGTCGGTGACCAGCGGCCCGAGCGTGTAGAAGGGGGCGTCGTCGCACAGCTCGCGCTGGAGGTCGACATTCTCCTTGATCTTGTGCATGGGCACGTGGCCCGGCCCTTCGACCATCACCTGGACGCCGTGCTCATGTGCGATCTTGGTCAGTTCGCCGAGCGTGCGCAGCTCGGCGAACTGCGCCTCGTCGTTGGCGTCGGCGATGGACCCCGGCCGCAGGCCGTCGCCGAGGGAGAACGCCACGTCGTAGGCGGCGAAGATCTCGCACATGTCGGCGAAGTGCTCGTACAGGAAGTTCTCGCGGTGGTGGGCCAGGCACCAGGCGGCCATGATCGAGCCGCCGCGGGAGACGATGCCGGTCTTGCGGCCGACGGTCAGCGGCACGTACGCCAGCCGCACGCCGGCATGCACGGTCATGTAGTCCACACCCTGCTCGCACTGCTCGATCAGGGTGTCGCGGAACACCTCCCACGACAGGTCGGCGGCGTTGCCGCCGACCTTCTCCAGCGCCTGGTAGATGGGCACGGTGCCGACGGGCACCGGCGAGTTACGGATGATCCACTCGCGGGTGGTGTGGATGTCACGGCCGGTGGACAGGTCCATGACGGTGTCGGCGCCCCAGCGGATGGCCCAGGTCATCTTCTCCACCTCCTCCTCGATGGAGGAGGTGACCGCCGAGTTGCCGATGTTGGCGTTGATCTTCACGAGGAAGTTGCGGCCGATGATCATCGGCTCGCTCTCGGGGTGGTTGATGTTCGCCGGGATGATGGCCCGCCCGGCCGCGACCTCCTGGCGGACGAACTCCGGCTCCACTCCCTCCCGGACCGCGACGAACTCCATCTCGCGGGTGATCACGCCCGCCCGGGCGTAGGCGAGCTGCGTCACCGGACCGCCGGTCGCGCGCAGCGGGCGGCGCCGCTCCCCGCGGAAGGCGGCGGGTGACGGCCCGGACCCGTCGGCCCGGCCGTCGTCGGCCGGGCTCACCGGGCGGCCGTCGTACTCGGCCACGTCGCCGCGGGCGCGGATCCACTCCGCGCGCAGCGGCGGCAGCCCGCGGGTGACGTCGGTGGTGACGGACGGGTCGGTGTAGGGGCCGGAGGTGTCGTACAGGCGCACCCGTTCCCCGTTGGACAGCAGGATCTCACGCATGGGCACGCGGAGATCACCGATATAGACCTTGGCAAAGCGCGCACGGCTCATCGCGCAACTCCCTTCGCCGGCATTACCCGGAGCAGGTTCTGGCGGTCGGCGGCTTGCCCATAGCCGCCCTCTCAGCCCGGTTCACCGGGCTCCCGCGTCGGACACGATCACCGTAGACAAGGAACAAAGGTCTCGCAAGGCTACATTTTTCGCACTCCACCATGAAGATCATGTCTCGGGCACGGAGCGGGACGCCGGTCACGCGCTCGATACGCCCGGCGGGCCGGTCTCGGGCGACGCTCTCGAACAGCCCGCCGCCCGAGGCGCGTCGCCGCCCCGTCCGCCGGGCGACGGATCCGCCGGCTTATGCGTTAGACGCGTCGGTGCTCCCCGTCCTAGGGTGCGGCCGCATGACGGAACGACGCGCGATCCTCAGCGGCTCGACGTTCGAAGAGCAGATCGGATACGCCCGCGCCGTGGTGAACGGCGAGTGGGTGCACGTGTCCGGGACGACCGGGTTCGACTACTCCACCATGACGATCTCCGACGACGTGGTGGAGCAGGCCGAGCAGTGCCTGCGCAACATCGAAGCGGCGCTGGCCGAGGCGGGATGCACCTTCGCCGACGTGGTGCGGGTGCGCTACCTGCTGCCCGACCGCGCCGACTTCGAGCCCTGCTGGCCGGTCCTGCGCCGCTGTTTCGGCGAGGTACGGCCGGCCGCGACGATGCTCGTGTGCGGTCTCGCCGACCCACGGATGAAGATCGAGATCGAGGTGGACGCGCGGCGGCCCGACCGGTGAACCGGAGCGGCGGTCCCGCTCCCGAACGGACAACGGCCTCCAACCGCCGCGGGCGCCGGTGCGGCGCCAGGTGAAGGCCGCGGACGCCGCCTCATCCGCCCGTGCCGGCCCCGGCGGGTCAGGGGAGGTGGCCGTGCAGGAACGCGCGGACGCCCGTGGTGACCGTCTCGGTGATCTCCTGCTCCGAAGGCTCGACGCGGTCGTCGTCCGTCAGCCTTGCCGAGATCAACAGCATCAGATGCAGGGCCGCCCGCTCGGGGTCGTCGATCCGCAGCAGCCCTCGTTCGGCCATCGCCCGTAGATGTCCGGCCAGCTCGCGGCGGACGCGTCGCGGCCCGGTCTCCTGCCAGGTCTCCATCGCCTCCGGCGGGATGTGCTCGGCCTCGGCCCTGATCTGCCTGACCATGGCGAAGTGGGAGGCGAGCTCGGGCATCGGCGTCAGCCACTCCCGGCCGAACTCGATGAGGTCGGCCTCCACGTCGGTGACCTTGCGCAGGTGGCGCTGGATGATCGCGATCTGCGCCTCGGCGGCCCGGGTGGCGCTCTCCTGGATGACGGTCAAGAACAGCTCGGTCTTGTCGGTGAAGTGGTTGTAGACGGTCCGTGTGGACACCCCTGCCTGCGTCGATATCGCGTCGATGCTGGCGCGGGTGTAGCCGTCGCGGGCGAACACCGTCAGGGCGCCGGTGAGGATCGCCCGGCGCTTGTCAGCGAGCCCGCCGCGGGGGCGTGAGGCAGCGGCCCTGGTCATCGCGTGTCCTCCCACGATTTACATCGATCGTTTTACTTATTGCAATACACGTTGTACTTTACCTGTGGTCTTCGGCCACGAGCATACGCATGAGGAGAGCACGCATGATCAAGATCGCCGTCGTCGTCGGCAGCACCAGGCCCTCCCGCAGGACGGAGGTCGCGGCCCGGTGGGTCGCCGAAGTGGCCGCCCGGCACCCGGCCGTCACCGCAGGGGAGGCGTCCTTCGAGGTCGTCGACCTCGCCGAGTACGAGCTGCCGCTGCTCGACGAGCCCCTGCCCGCCATATTCGGCGACTACCGCCACGAGAAGACCCGCCGCTGGGCCCGTACCGTCGGCTCCTTCGACGGGTTCGTCTTCGTCACCCCCGAGTACAACCACTCCATGCCCGCGGCGCTGAAGAACGCGATCGACCTCCTGTACGCGGAGTGGAACAACAAGGCGGCCGGGTTCGTCAGCCACGGCGTGCAGGGCGGCGTCCGCGCGGTGGAGCACCTGCGGCTGACGCTGGCCGAGGTGCAGGTCGCCACCGTGCGCAGCCAGGTCGCGCTGTCGGCGTTCACCGACTTCGAGCTCACCGATCCGACCGAGCCCGGCGTGATCAAGCCGGGACCGCACCAGGAGGAGACCTTGAACGAGCTGATCGGCGAGGTCATCGCCTGGTCCAGGGCGCTCAAGCCGCTGCGGGAAGCAGAGGCGGTGCCCGCGTGACACGCACCCCCCGCCCGCGGCGGCCCCGCCGCGTCGCGGATCGCACCGGGACGCCCGGCCCGGCGCGATCCGAGGCCGGCGGGGGAGCGGCTCCCACGACGGACCTCTCCACCCGCCCTGCGGGGCGTCCCGTGGTGACGCTGGCCGCCGTCCTCGTGGGCTACCTCATCCTGCCCATGCTGGCGTCCGGGACCACGGTCGCGCTGCCGAGCATCGGCGCCGAGCTGAACGCCTCCGGCGCGGCCCTGCAGTGGGTGGTCGTCGGGTACTTCCTGGCCGCCGCGTCGGTGATGCTGGTGGCCGGCTCGCTCGCCGACCTGTTCGGCCGACGCCGCGTCTTCGCCGCCGGCGCCGCCCTCTACGCCGCCGCGACCCTGCTCTGCGCCCTGGCCGCCGACATCCTCCTGCTGGACGCGGCGCGGACGCTGGCGGGCGTCGGCGCCGGCGGGGTGATGGCCGGCGGCGGCGCGACCCTGGGCGGCACGTTCACCGGCCCGGCCCGCAACCGGGCCTACGCGGTCATGGGCACCACCGCCGGCGTCGGCATGGCGGCCGGGCCGACGCTGTCCGGGTGGATGATCGGCACGCTCGGCTGGCGCGCCACCTTCGTCGTATTCGCCGTCGCCGGCCTGCTCATGCTGGTCGGCGCCGTCTTCACGGCCGAGTCGCGGGCGGCCGCCCGGCCCCGGATCGACGTGGCCGGGGCCGTCGCCTTCGTCGCAGCGCTCTCGCTGGTGATGTTCGGCGTGAACCGGGCGGCGGGGACCGGCTGGGGGAGCCCGAGCGTGCTCGTTCCCCTCGCCGCCGGGTCGGCGCTGCTGGTGATGTTCGCGTTGATCGAGAGCCGCAGCCCGCACCCCGTGCTGCACCTGGGCCTGCTGCGCCTGCGGCGCTTCATGGCCTGGTGCCTGGCCTGCCTGTGCGTCGGCGCGGGGGCCGGCGGGGTGACGACGTTCCTGCCCACATACCTGCAGGGGGTGAACGGCGTCTCGGCCCAGGGCGCAGGACTCACCATGCTGATGATGACCACGCCGGTCCTGGTCGTCCCCCCGCTGGGGGCCCGTCTGGTCAACCGGGGGATCCCGGCCCGGGATCTGATCACCGTCAGCCTGCTGCTGATCGCGGCCGGGAACGCCTGGCTCACCGTGCTGCACCCCGGCATCGGCGTCCTCGGGCTGGCCGGCCCGCTGGTGGCGATCGGCACCGGCATGGGACTGGGGCTGGGCATCGCCGACGCCCAGACCGTCAGCCAGGTGGAGCCCGACCGGATCGGCATGGCCACCGGCCTGCTGAACACCATCCGCGCCGGCGGCTCCACGCTGGTCACCACGGTGTTCGGCACCACCTTGACCACCCTGCTGCAGGCGCGGATCGGCGACGGCGCGTCGGCCGCGCGGATCGCCGCCGGAGACCTGTCCGGTCCCGGCCGGGCCCTGCACGCCGCCCAGTTCACCGAGGCCTGGCACATCATGCTGTGGTGCACGGCGGCCGCCGTCGCCGCCGCCGCGGTCGCCGTCCGGGTCATGCTGCGGGCGGGCCGGGAGGAGGCGGAGAGCCGTTCGGATCCCCGGCGGGCCCGGGCGGTCGAGCGGTAGGCGAGGGCTCCTCGCGCAGGAGCGGTGACGGCGACCGCGGCGGGCGCACGCCGCCCCCCTCGCGCCGGCCGTGCGGGCGGCGGACCGGCACGTGTTCCCGCAGCGGTGCGGTGTGCGCCGCCGGTTCAGAGGGCGGCGTCGAATCTGGCGCGCAGGTCGGCCAGGCGGGAGACGGGCTCGTTGCTGTAGACGAGGCGGACGTAGCGGGGGGCGACGTGCTCGCCCCAGGCGGTCATCGGGGTGGCGGCGATCCGGCCGTGGCGCAGCAGCCGATCTGACAGGGTGGGCGCGTCCATGCCGAGAGCGACCGCGTCGACCAGACACGACCAGCCGCCGCCGGCCCGCACCACCGGCAGCCCGTCGAGCTGGGCGATCACGGTGTCGTGCCGCCGCTGGTACTCGGCGGCGGCCTCCGCCACACCGGCACCGCCGGGATCGTTCAGCGCGGCGGCGGCGCCGAGCTGGGCGAAACCGCTGGAGACCGTGGTGTTGTAGATGACGGCCTGGGCTATCCGGCCCATGACGTCCCGGGGCCCGGCGACCCAGCCGATCCGCCAGCCGATCATCCGGTACTCCTTGGACATCGACCCGATGATCAGCGTGCGGTCCGCGAGGCCGCCGATCCGGCAGGGATGCACGCGCGGGAAGCCGTCGTAGAGGAGGCGTTCCATCGCCGCGTCGTAGATCAGCCAGGCGCCGGCGCGTTCGCACACCTCGGCGACGACCGCCCAGTCCTCCTCGTCCAGCACGCAGCCGGACGGCATGGACGGGCTCATCATCACCACGGCGGCGGGCCGGGCGTCCGCGGCGGCGCGCAACGCCTCCCGGTCGATCCGCCAGACCCCTTCGGACACGCGCAGCGGCACCAGGTGCGGGCGGGCGCTGACCAGGCGGGTGCGCTGCAGCAGCCCGGCGTAGACGGGGTCGGTGAGCACCACCGTGTCGCCCGCGTCGCTCGTGGCGAACAGCGCGGGGATGACGCCGGACAGGCCACCGGAGGTGATCACGATCTGGGCGTCGGCGTCGTAGGCGACGCCGCAGCGGCGTTCCAGCTCGGCGGCGACGGCCTGGCGCAGCTCGGGCAGGCCGGTGAACGGCAGCCAGCTGTTGGCGTGGTCCTCGCCGACCGCCCGCCGGGTGACCTCGACGGCGCACGCGGGTGGAGCGAGGTCGGTGTCGAGGTTCTCCATCCGGAGGATGTCGGGGTCGGCATCGGCGGCGGCGGCGACCCGGTCGATGTCGAACGGCTGGACGTGCTCGTAGCGGGAGTTGGGGCGCATGTCAGCCCTCCCTGAACCGACGTCGTTCCATATACGGAACACCCACTGTTCCATTCATGGAACGCGCTGGCAAGGGTTCACGGCGGAACGACGGCAGGGGTTCAGGCGGGATAGCGCATCACGAGCGTGGCCTCCACCGGTCCGCCGCGCGCCGCGTACACGTGGGGAACCGACGCGTCCCAGCCGCCGTGCTCACCCGCCGTCACCAGGAACGGGGCGTCGACGGCGCCGACCTCGGCCGTGCCGGAGAACACGATCAGGTACTCGCGCACGCCCGGCGCGTGCGCGGGTGAGACCTGCCGCGCTCCGGCGCGGATGCGCACCCGGTAGATCTCGGTGATCGCGTCGGCGTCGTCGAACCGTTCAAGAAGCACGGCGTCCACCGCCCGGCCCGACACCTCCGGGGACGGCTCGATCACCCCGTCCCCCGAGGCGGGCCCGGGGATCGCCGCGCTGAGCGGGAACCCCATCGCGGCCGTCACCGCGAAGAGGGTCTCCAGCGTCGGATTGCGCCGCCCGGCCTCCAGCTCCGACAGCGTGGCCTTGCCCAGCCCCGCCCGGCGGGCCACCTCCGACAGCGACCACCCCCGCCGCCTGCGCAGCTCGGCGATGCGCGCCCCCACCTCAGCCGCCAGCGTCTCGACCCCTTCCACGCGACAACCGTACCGGCGACCGGCCGCGGCGGATCGCGGAGCCGGTCGCGGCCGGTCACGCGTTCGCGACCGTGACGGTGCCGGTGGTGCCGTCGACGGTGACGACGGCGTCGTCGCGGAGCCTGCCGGTCGCGTCCGAAACGCCGAGGACGGCGGGTATGGCGAACTCGCGGGCGACGATCGCGGCGTGGGAGAGCACGCCTCCGGTCTCGGTGACGACGCCGGCGGCGATGCGCAGCAGCGGCGTCCACGCGGGATCGGTGAAGGGGCAGACGAGGATGTCGCCCGGGCGTACGCGAGCGAAGTCGCCGGGACCGCGGACTATCCTCACGGTTCCGGTCGCGGTCCCGCGGCTGCCCGGTGTCCCGGTGAGCGCGGCGGTCGGAGCGTCCAGGGTGCCGGAGGGCGGCGGCGGTGGTGCGGCGGTGATCGGCCGTGCTTGCAGGATCCAGGTACGGCCGTCGGCGATCGCCCATTCGATGTCCTGCGGTCCCTCGAGCAGGGAGGCGATCTCACCGCCCCGCTCGGCCAGCCGTACGGCGGTCGCGTCGTCGAGCGTCGGCCGGTTGCGGGCGTGGGCGGGCACGTCGCGGCGGACGAGCCGGGTGCCGCGCCGGTCGAGGCGGGTTCGTTTGTCGGCGATGACGCGCGTGACCTTCCCGTCGTCGGCGACGAGGTAGGCGTCGGGGGCGACCGTGCCCTCGACGACGCCGGGACCGAGGCCCCAGGACGCCTCGATCCGGGTGACGTCGTCCGGGCCTGCGGGGGTGAACATGACCCCGGACGCCTCGGCGTCCACATGGCGTTGCACGATGACGGCCATCATGGGAGCGCGGGACGGCCGGTCGCGGCCGACGGCGCGCCGGTAGCCGACGGCGCGCGGAGACAGCAGCGACGCCCAGCAGGCGCGTACGGCGTCGGCGACCCCGCCGACGCCGCGCACGGCGAGGAAGCTCTCGTGCTGACCGGCCGCCGACGCCCGGCCGATGTCCTCGTCCGCCGCCGACGACCTCACCGCCACGGGCGGATCGCCGAGCTCGGCGAGGGCGCGTCCCAGCGCATCGATCACGGCCGCGGGGAGGGGGCGGGATTCGATCGTCCGCCGTACCGCGTCGAGCTCGTCCGGCTCGCCGGTGAACCGGCCGATGCCCAGGTCATGGGTTGCGGCGCGGTAGGCGTCGAACGGGACGACGAAGCCGTCGGGAACCGGTAGCCCTGCGCGGAGCAGCCCGCCGAGCGTGCCGGCCTTGCCTCCGCAGGTGCCGACGGCGGCCTCCGTGAGGGGGACGATCATCCGCCTCAGCCTTTCAACATTCTGTTGACAACATTTTGTTGATGATGCATCGTCCGACGCATGCCCCGCAAGCACGACATCGCGCACAGCGCGGACCTCGACCACGCCCAGGC
>k87-1567218_pt1 | contig 16020 bp, 6 predicted proteins | sample MGYA00084031_6733416 | MGnify analysis MGYA00084031
AAAGCAGCTCAACTGAGAATTCGAGTGATGGTGGAAGTTCCGTATCTGAGTCAGCATCTGAAGACAAACTAGTTATTGGTTTCTCTCAAGTTGGGGCAGAAAGTGAATGGCGAACAGCTAATACTAAGTCCATTCAAAATGCGATTAAAGACGCAGGGCACGAACTGAAATTTTCTGACGCTCAGCAAAAACAGGAAAATCAAATTAAGGCAATTCGTTCTTTCATTGCTCAAAAGGTAGATGCGATTGTGTTTTCTCCTGTAGTTGAAACCGGATTTGAAACAGTATTAAAAGAGGCCAAAGACGCTAATATTCCGGTCTTTCTGGTGGACCGTGCAGTTGATGTAGAAGACGACTCACTATGGGTAACCTTTTTGGGATCAGATTTTGTAGAAGAAGGTAGGAAAGCGGGGAGATGGCTTGTTGAAGAAATGGGAGATCGACAAGGCGACGTGAACATTGTTGAGTTACAGGGCACAGTTGGTTCTGCACCCGCTAATGATCGAAAAGAAGGTTTTGAGGAAGTGATTGCAGATCATCCAAATTTTAAAATTATTAAATCTCAAACAGGTGACTTTACCCGCGCAAAAGGGAAAGAAGTGATGGAGGCCTTCTTAAAATCCGAAGGTGACAATATAGATGTTCTGTTCTCACATAACGATGACATGGCAATTGGTGCAATACAAGCTATTGAGGAATATGGACTTAAACCGGGTGAAGATATCAAGATTATCGGTGTAGATGCGGTTAGGGGGGCTTTTGAAGCAATGGCTAAGGGCAAAATGAATGTTACTATCGAATGTAATCCGTTGTTTGGCCCTCAATTGGTTGAGTTAATTGAAGCTTATTTCGCTGGTGAAGAGATAGAAAAGCGCATAGCCGTTGAGGAAGGCATGTATACCATGGATCAGGCGGAAGAACTTCTTCCCACCCGTGAATATTAATTTTATGAAAATGTAATAGAGCCGCTTTGTTACAGACCGTAACTACTAATAGTGGACAAGCGTGTTTAAAAATAAAGCGGCCTATTACAGATTGTGTGAAGGGGGAAATGTAATGGAAGGGAAAAATCCCAGAGTTGTTATGGAGGGGATCACAAAATTTTTTCCAGGAGTTCAAGCCCTTTCAAATGTCAATTTAAGATTATTTCCCGGAGAAGTTCATGCGTTAATGGGAGAGAATGGTGCGGGTAAATCTACACTCATAAAAATATTGACAGGTGTTTACTCGTATGACGATGGAAGAATTTTACTAGATAACGAACCTATCCGTGTAACTAATCCGCTTGAAGCACAGGAACTGGGAATTAGTACCGTATACCAAGAGGTAAACTTATGTACCAATTTGTCAGTGGCAGAAAATATTTTGATCGGACGAGAAATAATGAGGTGGGGAAGAATTGATTGGAAGGCGACCAATAAACGTGCTGAAGAACTATTGTCCCGATTGAATTTAGACGTCGATGTCACGAAGCCATTGTCATCATATTCGGTAGCAATTCAACAAATGGTCGCAATAGCCCGTGCGTTAAATGTATCTGCAAAAGTACTCGTTTTGGATGAACCGACTTCAAGCCTTGATGCAAAAGAAGTCAAACAACTGTTTAACGTCATACGCAACTTGAAAAAAGAAGGCATGACTATTGTATTTATTAGTCATTTCCTCGACCAGATTTATGAAATAGCCGATCGAGTCACAATATTGAGAAACGGAAAATGGATCGGTGAATACATGACGGAAAATCTTTCTAGAATGGAACTCGTATCCAAGATGACTGGAAAAGAATTAACCGAACTTAACGCTTTGTCAGAAAGACAAATAGAAGGGGGCGAGAAAAAAAAGGAGAGGGAACCTTTTCTTAGTGCGAGACAATTATCTAAAAAGGGAAGTATTGAGCCATTTGATTTAGACTTACACTCAAGGGAAATTACCGGGCTTGCAGGTCTCCTAGGTTCAGGGAGAACAGAGTTGGCGAGACTTTTGTTTGGAGCTGATAAAGCGGATACTGGAAAAATTAATATTAAGGGAAAACCAATTAAATTGAATTCACCAAAGCAGGCTGTTTCGAAAGGTGTCGCATTTTGTTCGGAAAACCGAAAAACAGAAGGGGTTATTGGAGAACTCACGATTCGTGAAAATATTATCCTTGCAATGCAAGGTATACGAGGATGGTTTAAATATCTTCCTCGAAAAAAACAAATAGAAATTGCGGACAAATATATCGATTTGTTAAACATTAATCCTCCAAATCCAGAACAAATTGTAAATAACTTAAGTGGAGGGAATCAGCAAAAGGTTTTGTTGGCCAGGTGGCTGCTCACTGATCCGGACTTGTTGATTCTCGATGAACCAACAAGGGGGATCGACATAGGGGCTAAAGCCGAAATACAAAAGCTAATGGTAGATTTAAGTAAACAAGGAATGTCAATTCTATTTGTGTCCGCAGAGTTGGATGAAATATTTAGAACCTGTCAGAAAATTGTTGTGTTACGAGATCGAAAAAAAGTTGCAGAAATTGAAAATGATCGTCGGATTAGACAACAGGATGTCATTGAGGAAATGGCCGGAGGAACGATGTGACATGATTAAATCAAGACTGTTTTGGCCGGTAGCTGTCTTAGTATTCATCTTATTAACGAATCTACTTTTTGATCCGAGGTTTTTCGTGATCGAGGTAAAAAATGGGTATCTAACAGGGAGTATAATCGATATTTTAAACCGTGGTGCTCCACTAATTCTAATATCTATCGGTATGACGTTAGTAGTCGCAACGAAGGGAATTGACCTAAGCGTGGGGTCGGTTATCGCTATGTCTGGAGCTATAGCTGCCTTGGCTGTCGGGCAAAATTCGGGAGATGGAAACTTGCTGCCCCTATTTACCGCGATTGCGCTTGCTCTAGGACTTTCTTTAGTAGCAGGATTATGGAACGGCATTCTAGTTTCGCGAATTGGTATTCAGCCGATTGTTGCAACTTTAATTCTCATGGTTGCCGGACGTGGTGTTGCTCAACTCATTACAGACGGACAGATTATTACCATATATTATGAACCGTATTCGTTCATTGGTGGCGGACACTTGTTTATGATTCCGTTTTCAATTTTTATCGTCGTTGGTGTTTATAGCTTTGCTCTCTTCATTACTCGAAAAACAGCAATTGGATTATTTATAGAATCGGTAGGATCCAATACTGAAGCAAGCCGTTTAACTGGAATTAATTCTAAGAATATTATCTTGCTGGTTTATGTGTTCTCAGGTCTGTGTGCTGGAATAGGCGGTTTAATTTTAAGCTCTAATGTAGCAAGTGCCGACGGTAACAACGCGGGATTATGGTATGAACTGGATGCTATATTGGCAGTCGTTATAGGAGGAACTTCGTTAATGGGTGGCAGGTTTTTCTTAACTGGCACGGTAATTGGTGCATTAATCATCCAAAGCTTGACGACAACAATTTACTCCATCGGCATTCCTCCAGAAGTTAATCTGGTAGTAAAAGCTGTTGTTGTTATCATTGTTTGTCTGTTACAGTCTTCTGAATTTAGAAGAAAAGTATTAAAAATATACTTTAAGAAAAGAATCAGCAAAGATAGGGGAGTGGCTGCATCGTGAAGTTATTACAACAAAAATATCTCCCTATTACAGTTACTTTTGGATTGTTTTTGTTAATGTTTGCATTTGGATCTATAAGATATACAGGGTTTTTCTCCCCGCAAGTTTTCTTAAATTTGTTCATTGACAATTCATTCTTAATTATTGCGGCAGTTGGTATGACATTTGTCATTTTATCTGGTGGTATCGATCTTTCAGTTGGCGCTGTTATAGCTTTGACAACGATGGTTATTGCAAGCCTGTTAAATAGTGGGTTTTCTCCGTGGGTCGTCCTTCTGATCGCATTGCTGGTAGGGCCGTTACTAGGATTTGTTATGGGTTGTCTCATACACTATTTTAATATTCAACCATTTATAGTAACACTTGCCGGAATGTTCCTTGCAAGGGGATTAAGCTATGTCATCAGCATTGACACTATTATTATTAATAATCGTCTCTTTGAATACATGGCAAACACCCGCATTTATTTGGGCGAGTATTTTGTTTCATTCAGCGTGCTGATTGCGTTAATAGTTGTTATATTTGCCTTTTACTTGGCGCATTATACGAAATTTGGAAGAAATGTTTACGCATTAGGAGGAAGCGAGCAATCCGCTTTATTAATGGGTATTCCTGTGGGAAAAACGAAAATTGCGATTTATGCATTTAACGGTCTTTGTTCTTCCATTGCAGGAGTCGTTTTCTCCTTTTATATGCTTTCGGGATACGGGTTACATGCGATGGGGATGGAGTTGGATGTCATTGCTTCCGTCGTCATTGGAGGTACTTTGTTAACGGGCGGTTCAGGATATGTACTAGGAAGCGTGCTTGGTGTTCTTATTCTAGGTGTTATTCAAACATTGATCGTTTTTGAGGGCACTCTAAGCTCTTGGTGGACGAAAATTGCGATAGGCATTTTACTACTGTTGTTTATTATATTTCAAAGGGGAAGTGTGTTGAAAAGTGTATCACAAAGAAGTTCTATTTCATAACAAAATTCTACTAGCTTTGTGAGTCAATAAGTGTAAAGAATTGGAAAAGGATTAATCTAAAGAGGGTGAAGATCTTGAGAAAATACTTATCCATTTTTTTATTACTCCTACTCATTTTCAACACAAATCTAGCGTTATTTGCACAGTCGTCATCTGATGATAGCGAGCTAATTTTACACTACGATATGAAAACCACATATGAAGACGGTGACCAGGTCATCATTCAGGATGTTTCAGGAAGCGATGTAACGTTTAATGGAATTTTTAAAAACCCTCACAACGGACAGCTTATTCATAATGATGAAATCGGCTTTGTCGCTTTTAAAGGGGGGCATTCAAATTCCAATAGCGGGTACATTGAAATTCCTAAAGATGACAATGGTATAGACTTGTTAAATGGTTTACAAGAAGTTACGGTGTCCGCACTTGTCAACTGGGAAAATGACGGGCAAAATCGATGGATATTTGGATTAGGTACAGTGACAAACGATCCGGAGAACGGCAACAAGTACTTATTTGTTACACCACGGCATAGTCGTGGGGACGTCGTTACCACAGGAATTTCTAAAGCGGGTTGGAGGAACGAATCTCTTGTAGAAGGAATCGAGGTGTTACGTAGTGGAGAGTGGGAAGTCGTTACGATCACTTTCTCTGAAGTTACCGATTCGTTAACGTTATACGTAAACGGCAATAAAGTAGCAACAGGATCTGCAAATGGGATTAAACTGTCCGAAATAATTGACCCAAAGGCTCACTTTTCGGGTTTTATCGGTAAATCTATCTTTTTGAACGATGCATATTTTAAAGGAATGGTAGGGGACTTCCGCGTATATAAAAGGGCGCTAACCGATGGAGAAGTTGAAGAGTTATACAACGAGATGTCAAAGCGAATTGTCCGACTCAATCAGCTTGTCATTAACAACGCACGGGATTCACTCCACATTGAAGACTATTTATCCGAAAGAGACGATAGTGCGAACGCGATCACAAAAGATTTGGAACTTCCGGAAAAAGGGATGCACGGTGTCGACATTACTTGGAATTCAAACAAACCAGAAGTGATTACGAATGAAGGTAAAGTGACGAGACCCCCTGTCGATGGTGAAGATACTGAAGTAAAGCTTACTGCTAGTCTTTCTTATAAAGGGTTAACAGTTGAGAAAGCGTTTACCGTAAAGGTATTAAAAGAGTTTACAGATGAACAAATAGTGCAGATGGATGCTGCAGATATCACGATACACAATCAGAATAATATAAAAGGAAATATTTACCTACCGGTGAGTGGTGAAAACGGTTCAACCATCACTTGGGATTCTTCCCATCCAAATATCATCAAAGGATCAGCCCAATCATTAGATAATGAAAATTTGTTAGGATGGGTCACACGTCCTGAAGAGGATACAAAAGTCACATTAACGGCAACAGTCAGTCACGGTAATGCGGAAACGGTCAGGGCATTTGACGTGACAGTAATTAGAGATCCTGGTGAGTTAAATTATGATGCCTACTTCTTTTCATACTTTACCGGGGAGTATGAAGGGGGAGAGGAAATTTCCTTTGCCATAGCAGAAGATCCTTTAAAGTGGAGAGCTTTAAACAACGGTCAATCCGTAATCCAATCAAAAATGGGTGAAAAAGGGTTGCGTGATCCGTTTATTATCAGATCCCCTGAGGGAGATAAATTTTATATGTTGGCGACTGATCTAAAAATGGGAGAGAGCACCAACTTTGACGAAGCCCAAATCACGGGGAGTCACTACATTATGATTTGGGAATCTGATGATCTCGTGAATTGGAGCGAACAAAGAATGGTAGAGGTCGCCCCTAAAAATGGGGGCAATGCTTGGGCACCTGAAGCTTTCTATAATGAAGAAAGTGGGGAGTACGTCGTTTTTTGGGCTTCTTCAATGAAGAATGAAGATACGTACGGTGATTATCCCCACGGTAGACCTCCAGGACAGTATAACGTGATGTTCTATGCGACGACCAGAGATTTCCATACGTTCTCAGAGCCTAAAGTGTTCATCGATGAAGGGTTTCCCACTATTGATACCACGATCGTGGAAGATGGAGATACGCTGTATCGATTTACGAAGTCTGAAGTGAATTATAAAGTTTACTATGAAAAAGCGCCGCATATTTTTTACGATACTGACGGAATTTCGGAAAATGGATTTCAGTATGACATCATTCCTGGAACGTTGGATGGTAATCGCGGATTAATTGGTCACCAGGGGAATAATGAAGGTCAAACCATTTTTAAAGACATTCATAAGGACAAATGGTACATGTTTTTGGATTCCTGGCCCTATCATGTCCGTTGGTCTACAGATCTCGAAGATGGTGAGCAGTTTAAAAATAATCTACTTCCACCTTCTGAATACGCATTGCCTCCTGGCCCACGCCACGGTACGGTGATACCGATTACTCGAAACGAGTACAATGCGCTTAAGGAAGCATACGGTGTGCCAGGACCGGAACCTGCTGAAGCTCCAGTCGTCCACTATACGTTTGACGCAGAAGATACACATGGCAAGAAGATTAGAGACGTCTCGGGAAATGGTTACGATGCACAATTAGTTGGAGGAGCAGTGATCGATACTGAAGATGCGATCGGCGAATCAAGGGGGTCAGTTGACCTAGACGGGCAAACAGGTTATGTAGAATTGCCGGAAAATTTGATAAAAGATCTGAACTTGGAAAACATGACCATATCCACATGGGTTAAGGTAAAAAATGACCGTGCCAATCAGCGAATATTCGATTTTTCTTCTGATACTGGTAGAAAGGTTAACCGAAATACGATGTACCTGAGTACGAGGGGAGATTCTGGACAGCTTGAATTTGCAATGGTAACGCCCTTTTCTGAAAAGTTTGCCAACGAAAATTCATTACTTGATCCCAATTATAAGTATGCATTAAGAGTTCCAAGACTGTCGACGGACGAATGGCACCACGTCACTATTACAATTGAGGATTTCGATGCCGTATTATACGTTGATGGAGAGGAAGTTATCAGAAGCTCAACTTATAACATGGAACCGAGAATGTTGTTAGAAACAACGATGAACTATATAGGAAAATCAGGGAAAGATGAACACAATCTTTTCGATGGGAAAATTGATGATTTTAGAATATATAACCGAGCTTTGACAAAAGAAGAAATAGAAAAAATGATTCAAGGTGTTGTGGACAGTACGAGCATTATAGCCCTTGTAGAGCAACTTGAAGAAGATGGGCAATTTGCGACTCCTGACGCAGCCCGTTCATTAAAAGTTCATTTGGTTGCAGTGAGACAATTCGAAAATAAAGAAGCAGCGAAAAAAATTGTTAGACATATGGAGAGTTTTAAATTGTTACTCGACCATCAAAAGAATAACGAGCTAATTACAATTAAAGCGTATAATACTCTGATTAAACAGGCTGATACCTTGATCGAGAAGTGGAGCTAGTATTATTGTGTGACATCCCTCGTGACGGCGTACGGCACAGGGAAACCCCTGAACTGTATGAAAGCACTCGAATTTAGTTTCAAAAGGGAGGGTTAAAAGATGAGGCGTGTGACTAAAAGGTTGATATATATGATAACAATTCTCACATTAATTGTTAGTTTATTCCCTTGTTCAGGAACGACTATGGCAACCGCTTATGTGACTGACAACGCAGACGATGTCATTAACATCTCCTCAAATGCTGAATTGATTCTACACTATAATATGAAAAATGTTGAAGGTACAACGGTGAAAGATGTGGCAGGGAACTTTGACGGCACTTTGAAAAACCCCGAGAGTGCTGAATGTATCACAGCAAGCAATGGTACAGGGGGAGTTATTAACTTTAAAGGAGGATCTACGAGCGCTTACATCGAAATACCGCAGGGTGTGCTTGATAATCTGGAGAATGTTACGGTGTCGTCATTGGTTAACTGGAGCGGCAACAATACAGTAGAATGGCTGTTCGCATTTGGACAGGATAGCAATAAGTACTTGTACTTTACACCAAAACATAATTCGGATAGCAGTGCGCGGTTTGGCATCGCAACGAACGGTTGGAGAAATGAGGCGGCTGCAAAGGCCGGTACGTTAGCTGCCAACGAATGGAAACTAGTGACAACTGTTTTTTCGGGGCAAGAAAAGACGTTGAAACTGTACGTCGACGGAGAGTTAGTAGCTTCCAGATCATCGAATGATATAAGTCTAAGGGACATTAAATCAATCGAGGGTATTAGCGGCTATATCGGAAAGTCTTTCTACACAGGTGATCCGTACTTCGGAGGTATGATCGCTGATTTTCAAGTGTATAACGACGCTTTAACTGCCTCCGAGGTGGAAAATCTAAAAGAAGCGGCGGACAAAAAAATTGTAAAGTTGGATGCATTACTTCTCGAATATGCTGCCAACCAACTCGATTACGATCTATTTCTAAACGAGAACAAAAGTAAAGATGAAATTATAACCGATCTTTCCTTCCCGGACAGTATCTTCGGAACATCTATTACTTGGGAATCGGATGCCCCTGATATTATAACAAATGAAGGCAAGGTTCACAGACCTTCTTACGATAAAGGTGACCAAGTCGTTATCATTACCGCCACCCTATCGGATGGTAAAAATATCGTAACGAGAGAATTTACTGTCACTGTGAAAAGACGGCCTTCGGACTCTGAGGCAGTCAAAATGGATGCGGAAACATTAGCGGTACACAATATTCACGACGTGCGTGGCAATTTGGCATTGCCAACAGTTGGTGAAAATGGCTCGACGATCACATGGAAATCGGAAGATCCGTCGATCATAACTCCAACCGGTGAAGTAAAACGTCCTGAATACGGTAGCGGAGATGCTAACGTGAAACTTACGGCTACACTCACACTGAATGATGAAACGGTAACAAAAGCATTTTTGGCCACTGTAAAAGAACTTCCGGATAAAGAAGACTATGCGGGTTACGTTTTCACTTACTTTACAGGGGAAGGGTACGCAAATGGAGAACAGGTGTATTTAGCTCTCAGTCAGGGGAATGATCCGCTAAACTGGCAAGAGTTAAATGATGGGAAACCTATTTTTACATCTGAATTGGGAGAGCGAGGGTTGAGAGATCCGTTCATCATCCGATCACCAGAAGGAGATAAATTCTACCTAATTGCAACCGATCTGAAAATATATGGAAATGGAGATTGGAATCGAGCGCAAACAACCGGAAGCAGATCAATCATGGTTTGGGAATCGAATGATTTAATCCATTGGTCGGAACAAAGAATGGTTGAAGTCGCTCCACCGGAAGCAGGTAATACGTGGGCGCCAGAGGCGTTCTATGATGAAGAAGCAGGAGAATATGTTATCTTCTGGGCTTCTAAGCTGTATGACGACGAATCTGACAGAAACAGTGGAGCAAGCTATCAACGCATAATGTATACGACAACGCGTGACTTTTATACATTCTCGGAACCTAAAGTATACATGGATTACGGTTATTCAATTATTGATACGACGATGATCGAACACGATGGAAAAATATATCGATTCACGAAAGATGAAAGAAATAACTCATCTTCATCACCGAATGGAAAGTTTGTTTTCCAAGAAGTGGGTCACTCCATTTTTGATTCTAACTTCGAACTGATCAAGGAAGGGATTGGGAAAGGGGCCATTTCTCGCGGAGAAGGGCCAACTGTGTTTAAGTCAAATACAGAAGACAAATGGTACTTGTTTATTGATGAGTTCGGTGGCAGGGGCTATGTGCCCTTTGAAACGACTGATTTAGACTCAGGCGAATGGACGATGTCGGAAAATTACAATCTACCTTCGCGTCCACGGCATGGCACGGTATTGCCCGTAACTGAATCAGAATACGAACGCCTATTGTCAAACGTTCCGAGGGTTGAAGAACCAGGTGAAGAAACGAGTGTGACGGGCGTGACACTCGATCGAGAAACAGTGACGTTAGCTGTGGGCGAAGAAACGCAATTGACAGCGACGGTTACACCCCCAAATGCGGGTAATCAGGAGGTTCTATGGTCTAGTAGTAATGAGGAGGTGGCAGTTGTCGACGATTACGGAAACGTCACCGCAATCAAAGAAGGTTTTGCAAGAATTAGCGCAACGACCGTTGACGGTGGTTATATTGCCATTAGTGAAGTTAGAGTCGGGGTGGATAGTGCAAGTATAAAGGCACTTGTGGAACAATTGGCGGAAGAAGGTGAATTTGCCAATTCAGGTGCTGCACGCTCTTTAGCGGTTCATTTGACAGCAGTGGAGCAGTTCGAAAATAAAGGAGCAGCAGGTAAGGTCGTTAAACATATGCAAAGCTTTAAGCTACTACTTGACCATCAGAAGGAGAAGGGATTTATTTCTGATCGGGCGTATGACATTCTTGTCTCAAATACTGATTCTTTAATAAAACAATGGTTAACCAAAAAGAATATATAAAAAGCATGTCATGTCCTGAAAGAAGAGAGAGGTGATTTTTGAAAGTATTGTGGAATCGCTTCCGGATTTAAAAATGGGTCAGATAGTCGCTAGAAAATACTGTTGTAAATAAAGGAGTTGAGAAGTGTGTCTAAAAAGCCAATTTCGCTGTTTACAATAGCAGCTTTGCTCGTTAGTTTGTTCCCTCATTTAGGAACGGGAAGCGTAACTGCTAACAATTCCAGGAAATCGGATGAAGACCTCGTATTGTGGTACACGTTTGATCAAACAAGAGGAACGACGGTCGTCGATCAATCAGGAAACGGCAATGACGGAACGTTTGAAGGTGGAGCAAATTGGGAGTCTGGCTACATCGGCAACGCAGTTGATTTAAACGGTAAAGATGGATTTGTCAATCTACCTGACGGATTACTCAGTGATGTAAATGATGTGACGATTTCCGCATGGGTAAAGGTAGATCAGGCAAGAAATTTTCAAAGGATATTCGACTTTGGCATAGACACAAACAAAAATATGTTTCTTACACCGCATGCGGCCCATTCGAATGCGCAGGGCCTTATGTTTGCGATAACCACAAGTGGAAATCAGCAGGAAGATAGAGTTGCTAAAGGATCCGCTGTAGATACAAATGTATGGACACACGTAGCACTTGTGATTAATGGCAGTACGGGTTCGTTATACGAGAACGGTGTGGAAGTTGCTAGAAATGACAGTCTACGATTGAAGCCGTCCGACTTAGGAGAAACCGTACAAAACTATATTGGAAAATCAATATATGCAGCCGACCCGTATTTAGACGGTCAAATCGATGATTTTCGTATTTACCGTCGAGCGCTTAACAAATCTGAGATCAAGGACCTGATTCATTATTCAGATGAGGAGTTTGTGACAAGAGCAAAAGAAGTTCTTGATTTGGGCGATATCAATGCAGTCACCGATGATCTTAACTTGCCGACAAAGATGGCGAATGGTGTCAACATTAGCTGGAAGTCAAGCGATGAAGATATCGTCGGGATAGATGGGAAGGTTGTACGCCCAGAAAATGGAGAAGGTAATGCAACCGTAACGTTAACGGCAACTATTCGTAAAGGATTAGCCAGTGAAGAAAAGGTATTCACCTTAACAGTGCTTGAAAAATTGTCTGATGCAGAGGCGGTAGCCGCAGCAAAAGAAGCACTTGATCTAGGGGATACTAGTGCAGTAACCTCCGATCTAACGTTACCGACAAAGGGAATAGAAGACGTGACGATTAGCTGGGAATCTAGCAACACCGATGTCGTTGATATAGATGGTACAGTAACTCGGCCTGAAAATGGTGCTGGTGATGCTACGGTGGAGTTGACTGCAACGATTAGTAAAGGTTCCGCAAATGATACAAAGAAATTTACTATTAATGTTCTCCAACTGCCGCCGGTATCATTTAACCTAAATGTTAATGCAGGAGAACCGAGCCATACGATCAGTCCTCATTTATACGGCATTTTTTACGAAGATATCAATTACGCAGCTGACGGAGGACTTTATGCGGAACTAGTGCAAAACCGTTCATTTGAATTTGACAATCACTTATGGTCTTGGTCAAAGGTAACGAAAGGAAATGGTGTCGGAGAGATCACAGTCGAAAGTTCAGAGCCGTTGAACGAGAACAACAAGCATTACGTACGGTTGACGATTGAGGATCCGGGAAATGGTGTCGGCATTTCGAATACAGGATTTGATGGCATTGCCATTAAAGAAGGTGAACATTACGATTTTTCGTTTTATGCACGAAGTAAAAGTAATTTTTCTGAACCGTTCACTATAAGTCTTGTTGGTGCTGATGGGACGGTTTATGGCCGGACGAAAATCAGTGGGATCACAAAGAATTGGAAAAAGTATGACAGTGTAATTAAAGTGAGTGATACTGACGATAAAGCACGTCTCGAAATAACGACATTAGGTATCGGAACGGTTGATCTCGATATGATATCGCTTTTCCCACAAAACACGTGGAACAACCGTTCCAATGGATTGCGATATGATCTTGTCAAGATGTTAGACGAATTAAATCCCTCTTTCATACGCTTTCCGGGAGGTTGCCTCGTTGGGGGAGCCAATTTAGATAATCGCTACCGCTGGAAGGATACGATTGGTGACGTCGCCGAACGACCGATTAATTGGAATTTTTGGCGCGGTCCTGCCCATCCCCATTATTATCAGTCCTATGGATTAGGATTTCACGAATACTTTTTGTTAGCGGAAGATATTGGGGCCGAGCCTCTACCTGTTATTGATGCAGCTATGTCCAACTGCGGAGACCAAAGTTTGGCCCCACCGGAAGAACTTGAACAAAATGTCCAAGATGCCCTTGATTTAATCGAGTATGCGAATGGCCCTGTTACAAGTGAATGGGGAGCGAAACGTGCTGCAAATGGTCATCCTGAACCGTTTAACTTGAAATATTTAGCCATCGGAAATGAGAATACGGGGAGAGCTTATCACGAAAGATATGAACTATTTCAAGAAGTGATCAAAGAAAAGTATCCCGATATTCAATTGATCATTTCCTCGGGCTGGGCTCCAGATGGAAGAGAGTTTGATGAGGCTTGGGAATGGGTCGAATCTCATCCAACTGATATTGTAGATGAACACTACTATAGAAGTCCGGAATGGTTCTTAAACAACGTAAATCGATACGACAATTACGACCGCAGTGGACCGAAGGTTATCGTCGGGGAATATGCCGCTCACGGTAGTGGTAGAAGGAACAACTTAGAAAGTGCTATCGCGGAGGCTGCTTTTATGACAGGTTTGGAACGAAACTCTGATGTCGTCGTAATGGCATCTTACGCTCCGCTTTTTGCCAAGGAAAACATGACACAGTGGACGCCAGATTTAATTTGGTTTAACAACTTGGAGGTATACGGTACACCCAACTACTACGTTCAGCAAATGTTTAGCCAAAACAGGGGAGATGTTATACTTCCGTCGGCTTTAACAAAATCGGGTGAGAAGCCTTATGAAATTAAGGGAGGGATCGGCCTCGGATCTTGGGCCACACAAGTGGAATATGATGATGTGATAGTAATGAGTAACGATGACACATTGTTATCCGAGGATTTCTCAAGTGATCTCTCACAATGGGAAATCAATCTAGGCGACTGGGAAGTTGTGGATGGCGTTCTAAAGCAAACCAGTAATATTGAGGGTACCGGAATTTATGCAGGGACCTCTGAGTGGACGGATTACACCTTGACCCTAAAAGCAAGAAAAAGCGGAGGATCCCAAGGAATGCTTATTAGCTTTGGGGTTAAAGACACTGACAATTATTACTGGTGGAATTTAGGTGGTTGGCAAAATACGCAGCACGCCATAGAAAAATCAGTTAACGGGAACAAGCAGATTATCGGGAAGACAGTTCCGGGAAAAATCGAGACAAATCGGTGGTATGACATTAAGATAGAGGTATCAGGAAATCGCATTCGCTGTTATTTGGATGGGGAACTTATTCACGATGTGGTGGACCAAGTCGACCAAGGCCCGATCTACTCCGTTACATCGATGGATGAAGAAAGCGGAGATATTGTCATCAAAGCAGTGAATACTTCAAATCATGAGGAAAACGTGGAAATAGTGATCGATGGAAATAAAAACATTGAACAAGTGGGGACGGTTACCACACTCACTTCAGATGATTTGCAGGATGAAAACTCCTTTGAAGATCCTCAAAAGGTGTCCCCTGTTACTCAGGAAGTAAAAGGGTTGGGAGAAACATTTAATTATGTCTTTCCTAAAAACTCAGTCACAATTTTAAGGCTAAAAACTGAAAGTGAAGTCGACAATGCAGCTGATATAAAAAGAATTGTGGAGCGGTTGGAGCAAGAAGGTGAATTTGCGAGTCATGATGCTGCACATGCTTTAAAGGTTCATTTAACTGCCGTAAGTCGTTATGAAGAGAAGCAGCTAGCGGATAAAGTTGTCAAACATATGAAGAGTTTTAAATTGTTGCTAGACCATCAGAAGGATAAAGAGTTAATTTCTGAAAAAGCTTATAACACGCTTATGACAAATTCTGATGATTTGATTGAAAAATGGCAACAATAGCATACTGGTATAGGGTACATCCTATTTAAATAGATTTTCAATTGGTCTAGTTTCGGGGAACATTTTAAAAAATCGATGTCCTTGGTAGCGTAAAGGAATGGACTTCCCTGTTATTAAATTGTAGTCGTCCAGTAGATGCTCTCTAGGGGGAATACTGGACGACTAATTTTTTGGAAGGTTGCTTTATATCTAATCCTTATCCCTAAATATTGAGGCGATCACCTCCCGTAAACACGCAACAGATTATTTGAACAAATGCGTCTATATCACTCCACAGTAATTGTAAAAAACTATTGAAATAATATAGAAAGATGCTAAAATATGAAATAAAATATACGTACAATTTATTATTGTAAGCGCTGTAATATATAAAGTTATAAATCAATTGATAGCTCCTTTTCAAGCATTGGACATAGAATGCTCTTGGTCTTCGTTGATCCCAGGCGTTCTCGATATGGAAGAAACCAGCTAAAAGGGTAATCAAATCGCAATTAGCTAAACTCCAAAGCATACTTCATTGGTCATAACTTCTTGAAGTCCGGTACGGGGAGCGTACTAAGGTAATTAGTAGTTTAATTTAGTCAAATAATGATTTATGATGCTAACACTTGTGCGACTAAGTATTGTTTTTTATTAAGTGAAAACACAAATAATCCGAACAAATTTAGATTAGAGGGGGAACTTGTGCAATTGAGTTAAAACAGTATGTAATTTGGTTCGTGACAGGAAGTCAGCATTTGGATGAAATTAAGGAAGTTGAGGATGATAGCCGTAAATTGAATTCGCCATGCCGAGGCTCCCGGTGGCACGCGTGTTGTGGAAACCGGAGCCCTCTCTCAGCGAAGCGGCTGAGTGTTGGATTGTGGCGGGTGGGGCCCACCACACGTGTTTCTCGTACAGGGTGACTACTGAGCAGCTTATCGACTGGGCG
>k87-69614_pt1 | contig 16019 bp, 19 predicted proteins | sample MGYA00084031_6733416 | MGnify analysis MGYA00084031
ATGGAGATCGCTGACAAGGGAACGAAGCTTTTCCCCCTGCCGCCGGATAATCGCGGCTTTTTTCCGTTGTTCATCCGGCAAGGTCTCGCTTTCCTCCAGTTGACTGGCATACCCAAGCACCATGGAAAGCGGTGTCCGGATGTCATGAGAGATACCGGCAATCCAGTTGAATCGCGCCTCATCTCTTGCTTTCAGCTTTGCGTTCTTTTCTTGCAGCAGCGCCGAAGTGTGATTGATGCTCTTTGCCAGGCTGCGCAGCAATCCCTTCGGCTCGACATGGGCAGGCTGCTCGTGGGCGAGACCGTGAATGCCGTCGATCAGCGGGGTTATGGATTTAATCAGGAGGGTGCCGATGACAAGCGACAGCAGCAGGGCGAGGGCAATGTTCCCGAAGATCATGCCGACCAGCCGGAGGGGAACGCTGCTGATCCAGTCAAGCGGAAAACTGAATTGGTATTTTGCCACGCTGTCCTTTGGATACCCGACAACGACAAGGCCATCGGGATGCTCCCAGATGAAAACGGGATAATCCATAACGTAATGCCGGGAGAGCTTTGCCACATCCGTTAGCGAATAGGCACGGGGCAATTCATCCGGCAGCTTAAAGCCCCATGCCACCTGTCCCTGCTTGTCGATGAGCATGGCCCAAGCATTGTGCTGCACAAGCAATTTTTCCGCCCTTTCAGCGAGCGCATAGCTGCCGCTGCTTCCATGAAGTCCCTCTGAAGCCCCGCGTACGACATCCTCAGGCGTTTTTCCAACGTTCATTCCATTAAAAAACCATGTCCCGAGCACTACGTAATTCAGGATGAGCAGAAACACCGAAATAAGGATGGTTGAGATTACGAAACGCCGCAAAATATGAATGGCCCCGTTCATGCCCGATCCTCGCTTGCCATCAGCTTGTAGCCCAGCCCTCTTACAGTCAGCAGGTGTTCAGGGGAGGAGGGATCCGACTCGATTTTTTCCCGGATGCGCCGGATGTGAACCATGAGGGTATTTTCGTATCCAAAGCTGTCGTCACCCCATACCGCGTTGCACAAAGCGTCGCTTGTGACGATGCGCCCGCGGTTTTCATACAGCTTTTTCAGCAGGGCATGCTCCTTGGCGGTCAACGGCTGTTCTCCGCTCGCGCTGCGTACCACGCCCCCTTCCAAATCGACAGTAAAGCTCCCCAGCGCAAAAACAGGCAGCCGCTCCTGCTTTGGCGGAGCGTACACGCGCCGCAATATGGCTCCCAGGCGCAGCATAAGCTCGCGAGGCAAAAACGGCTTGACAATGTAATCGTCGGCGCCGAGGCCAAGCCCGAGGATCCGGTCTTCATCCTTGTTTCTGGCCGAAAGAAAGAGCACAGGTATGTCTGAAATTCTGCGCAGGGAAGAAAACAGGGAAAAGCCGTCCCCATCCGGCAGCATGACATCCAAAATGGCAATGTCTGGCTTGTCCGACAGGCAGACCTCGATCGCCTCGCTGCAGCTTGCCGCATGGAATATCCGAAAAAAGCCTTCCTTTCGCAAAAAACTGTCGATCATCTCGCGTATTTCATGCTCATCATCCACGATGAGCACTTTCTTTTGCTTGATCTGGTCCATTCGTCATCACCTGTTTACAAATATACAGCAAAATTCCGGCGATTTCGCGATAACTCGAAGTGTTTCCCAGGATTTAAGGTCGCTGTAAGGTTGCCGTCAGTATCCAGAAAGATGCCGCTGTTATGCTCAAATTGCGATACTAAAATCAGCAGCAAACAGAGTGGAGTGAAAAAGATGAATGCAATCGTCTCAACGCATAATCTTTCCAAACGATATGGAGACGCTTATCGGGTGAACGAGGTGAATCTCGAGGTGCATGAAGGGGAGGTGTACGGCTTTTTGGGGCCCAACGGAGCAGGAAAGTCGACAACGCTCAAAATGCTCTTGGGGCTGGTCAAGCCATCAAGCGGAAAGGTTGTTGTATTTGGAGGGGAGTTTGACAAAAACCGGCTGTCCATTTTGCGCCAGACCGGTTCGCTCATCGAGTCTCCTTCGTACTACGGACATTTGACCGGTCTGGAGAACATGCGGATCATGCAGCGCCTGCACGATGTCCCGGACAAAAATGTATGCGAGGCACTCAAAATTGTGCGGCTGGAAAACCACAAGGACAAAAAGGCTGGACTGTATTCCCTTGGAATGAAGCAGAGGCTTGGCATTGCAATGGCTTTGATCGCTTTTCCGAAGCTCCTGATCCTTGACGAACCGACGAATGGACTTGACCCTGCGGGTATTGGTGAAATTCGCGAGCTGATCAAATCATTGCCGCAGCGCTACGGCATCACCGTATTGCTTTCCAGCCATTTGCTGTCAGAAATTGAGCAAATTGCTACTTCAGTCGGCATCATCAGCGATGGGAAACTGCTGTTTCAGGGCAGCATGGAAGCTTTGCAAAGCAAGAGCCAGCCTCGTATTGCGATAAAAACGGTGGATAACGAAACGGCGCATGTCCTGCTCTACAGGCAAGGCTTCCATTCAGTTATCGAGGATGATGCCTTGATAGTGAAAGAAATGAATGACGAGCAGACCGCTTTCGCAAACCGAATGCTTGTCCAGGCGGGCATCGATGTGATTCGGATTGAAGAGCGAAGGAAAAGCTTGGAGCGCATCTTTCTTGAGCTTACAGGAAAGGAGAAAAGCCTTTGATGAAAGCAGTTCTACTGGAGTTCTATAAGCTGCGCCGCAAGCGGGTATTTCTCATGATCGTACTGTTTCTGTTGGTAGAAATAAGCTGGGCCTTCCTGTCTGTCAGCATGGCCATGTCCCGGAATCCGGATAAAGCGGGATGGGAGGGGATAGTTGTCACGATTGCCTCCATGAATGGGCTGTTTCTTCCGATCCTTTCGGCAGTGGTTGTGTCTCGCATCTCCGATATGGAGCATACAGGAAACACGTGGAAGCTGCTAATGGCGGCATCGCTTCCACGCAGCAGGATTTATGCCGCAAAATATGCTTGTGCCTGCCTGCTGATGTTGTTGGCCATGATCCTGCTCAGCATAGCGATTGCAACATTTGGATTGGCAAACGGCTTTGCGCAGCCGCTGCCGCTTTCTTTGCTGCTCCGATTTGTGTCAGGCACCATGCTGGCAAATATGGCAGTCATCGCCTTGCAGCAATGGATTTCATCTGCTGTCAAAAATCAAGCCTTTGGACTCGGTTTGGGGATGGTTGGCGGCTTTATCGGGATGACGGCCGATCTTTTTCCGGAAGCGGTCCGGCGCATCTTTGTCTGGTCTTATTATACGGGGCTGTCTTGTGTCACGTACAAATACGAGAACGGAACGATGGAGTTTGTCACCCGCAGCGTCGAGCCGGCTTTGCCTCTCGCTGTGGTTTTGATGGGAGGAGCCGTTTATCTCATCGGGAGTATCCATATGTCCCGCAAGGAAGAATAAGGGGGGGAACCATGTTGATAAAAAGTTTGGCTGCCGAATGGTTGAAAATGCGCAAGTCGTACATTTGGAGCATTCTGGCGGCACTGCCTGCTGTCAGCATCTTGATTGGCACCGCCAATTATTACGCAAACAAAAGCGTGCTCACCAATGGATGGTACAGCCTATGGACACAAGTAAGCCTGTTTTACGGGGAGTTTTTCCTTCCCGTTCTCATTGCCATCTGCTGTGCATATCTATGCCGTCTCGAGCATTTCAACAAAAACTGGTACCAGGTGATGACGGCCCCGGTTTCCCGGTCTGCGATTTTCATTTCGAAACTGGCTATCGCCGGGATAATGATGCTCATTGTCCAGGCATTTTTCCTGCTGCTGTATTTTTGCGCAGGGAAGGCGCTGGGATTGGCATCGCCATTTCCAATAGAAACCGTTGACTGGATGAGCCGCGGCTTGTATGCATCCATCGCGATCAGTGCGGTACAGCTTGCTCTATCGATACGCATCCGCAGCTTCGCAGTCCCAATCGGCATCAGCATTTGTGCAGCGTTTATCGGTCTGGGGATGTATGTGATGAAACTCGGCATGTTTTACCCGTATTCTCTCTTGACGATCGGGATGGGCGCATTGAGCCAAGAAAGTTTGACAATCGCGGAGAACGGTCTGTTTTTGGCGATGAACAGCTTGTTCATTGTCATTGTCTCGGCTATTGCGATCAGGTATCTTTCAAAAAGAGATGTTGTCGCATGATATATAGAAGAAAGACAAAAAATGCTTACAAAAGATTATTAACTTACATTCTCTGAAGCTCTGCGCTACAATAAGGGTACCGTACATATGGAAGGAGCTTTCAAAATGATCATCGAAATTTTCCAGGACACGGTTTGTCCGTGGTGCCGGATCGGTAAAAAGAATGTATTTGACGCTATCAAACAGTGGGAAGGAGAACCGATCACCATCCGCTACCGGGCTTATCAGCTCAACCCGGACACGCCCAAGGAAGGCGTTCCCTTCTGGGAGTACATGGGGGCGATGAAAGGCGGAATCGAAGGGGCTAAACAAATGGTGCAGCATGCCGCCAATGCGGGTGAAGCAGCAGGGATCCCTTTTCAGTTTGATCAGGTTTCCGTTTGGCCCAATACGCTTGCTTCCCATCAGTTGATCAAGCTGGCTCCTCCAGAATTGCAGACCGAAATGGTAGACGCTATATACCGGGCTTATTTCGAAAATGGGCAGGATATCGGTCAATTGGATACGCTCGTAAATATAGCGGGTCTTCTCGGCATGGACGAGATCGAAACGCGCCTGCTCATCGAAAAGGGCGAGAAACTGGATGAAATACGCGAAGACCTCGAGTATGCGAAGCAACTGCAAATTACCGGTGTGCCCTTTTTCGTGGTTGATGGGAAATTGGCTCTATCTGGAGCGCATCCGGTCGAGAACTTTCTCAAAGCCTTCCGCCAGGTGTCGGAAACCCCATAGCATAGCGATTGCCGCCCGTTGTGAGGGCGGTTTTTTCATGCCTCCCCATGAATCCGCTCTCCAAGATTTACAGATTGAGTCTTGACAATAACCTTGCTAAAGTGGTAGAGGAACCGGTGAATCGTTGACCAAAGCCGGCTTTCTCAATTTATCGAAGAAAAGCGGGGGAGAGTTAGTGAAGAATCGATCTCGTTCCTGTCTATTCGCTCTACTGGCAGGGCTTGTGATGACTGTAATCCATGTTCCGGCGGCAAGCGCAGCGGGCACTCCTGATCCATCTGCACCGGGTCAATCGGTAACGAGTGGAGCAACTGCCGCCGTGCCCGGTTTTGACCGCGAGAAGCTGATCGAACGTCTTGGAGTAGATGAGGAAGATGTCGTGGGACTGTACTACACCTCTATGGCTGGCAGCTCTGAGAGTCGCATTCATAACATCAAAAAAGCGATGAGAAAAATCAACGGGGAAAAGATAAAGCCCGGAGAAGAGTTTTCCTATAATAAGGAAGTAGGCAACTCCAACCTGGCCGAAGATGGCTGGAAGGAAGCGCATGTCATCCAAAACGGCCAGTTGACCGAAGGATACGGCGGAGGAATCTGTCAAGTCTCCTCGACGCTGTTCAATGCAGTGATGGAAGCGCAGCTGTCGATTGTAGAACGGCACTCTCACAGCAAGACCGTCGGCTATGTACCCGTCGGACAGGATGCTACCGTCGCATATGGACTTCTTGACTTCAGATTTTCCAATCCATACGACTACACCTTGAAGATCAAGGCCAAGACTTACGATGATACAGAGGTGGTAATTGCCATCTTAAAGAAGTAAAACGGTACCAGCATAAACACATAACTGACAGGGATGGCTATGGCGTGTAGACAGATGATAGGTCTGTTACACGTCTTTTTTTTTGCCTTTCCAGCAGAAGTGGAATTCCACCCTCTATGATAAAAGAAAGGCGGCTTGCTCGTTTTGGACTCCTTCCGAGCGAACATACTGTTTGGTAAGGAGGGATTTGCATGTACGTTGTCGTTCGAGAGGAAACAGAGGGAGTTCTTGTGCACGTAATGGGAGAAAAGCTTGCTCTTGGAAAAGATGGCGCCTTTCTTTTGCCCGGGCGCCTGATCCATGCACTGAAACCGGAAGACCTGCCGGAGGGGGTCTCCTTTTCTCTCGAAGATACGCTTCCATGCGGGGCAGGGTTTTATCAGGAAGATCATGTAGTGTTTCGCCGGGAAGAAAAGTCACTTGCGTTTCAAGTCGATGTCACCTCCAGCTATGATCCCGAAACGTGGGACGGATTGTTTCCGCTTGGAGACACCCTGCGTGCGCGATATCACGTGCTGAAAACCATTCGGGATATCGATATAAGTGCAGTCTGCCTGGATGAGAAGGCCTTTCTTCTTTCTTACCGTCTGCACTGGCAGGCACTGGAGGAGGAAGATCTGGACAGCATGCTGTTGGCCGTTTGCGTAGCGATCGGGACGCTGGAGAACAGAGGCAACGAGCGCTTATGGTACGGCGGAAGAGATGAGAACGGCGGCAATGATTTCTGTCCGTGAAAAACAAACAGTGATATAGTAAAAGAGGGAAAATTGGGCAAGAGGGAGAGAAGAAGTTATGCAAACGATCCGGAATATTTACTGTGTAGGACGCAACTACAAGCTTCATGCGGCAGAGCTGGGAAACGAGGTCCCAACGGCCCCGATGCTTTTCGGCAAGCCGACTCATGCCCTGGTTGAGGCGAATGGACAAGAGATCGAGCTTCCGGGGAATCGCGGTGAACTGCATTACGAAGCCGAGCTCGTGATCCATATTGCCAGACCTTTTGCCGAAGGGGCGAAGCTGGAGGACATCGTCGACAAAATGGCATTGGGCATCGATTTTACACTGCGCGATGTTCAGAGCGAGCTGAAGAAAAAGGGATATCCCTGGATGCTGGCAAAAGGCTTTCCGAATTCTGCTGTCGTCACTGCTTTTCGGCCGTTCCCAGGTTTGCAAGCGTGCCTGGAAACGGATTTCACACTCGTCAAGAACGGCGAACAGGCACAGCGGGGGAATATCGGCGATGTCATCTTCGATTTGATGACCATTATCCGCTATACAAATGAACACTTCGGCTTGGACCAGGGAGATATTATTTATACAGGCACTCCTGCCGGTGTCGCAGCTACGAAAAACGGCGATCATTTTAGCTTCCTGTGGGGATCGGAAAACTGGGGAGAATTTACTGCAAGACTCGTCTAACTCCGCATAATGAAAGCCATCTTCTGACACTATCAGGCAGAAGATGGCTTTTTTGCGCTTGGCCTCGCGTATTTTTTGCTATCTAGGCCCAGGGAACTAAAAGGCATTCATGGCAATGTTTGAGACTCTTTTTTCGTGTAGGGCCAAGTTACCAAAAAACGCATTGGTAAATTTTACGGTCTTATCCTCCCGTTTCCTCCTGCGGTAACCTGTGCTTGTACCCGATTGAGGGATCACAACATGACAAGGAGGAAAAGAGAGTGACGAAAAGAGATTGGGTGATGAAATCGACTATCGCCGTCATGCTGAGTACGTCCCTGTTAATGGGTGGTCAAGTTGGACAAGCGGCCGCTTATTCGCAAGATTCCGGGAAGTCTGAACAAATCGTGAGCTTGACCAAATCGCTGCTGGGCAAAGATTACAAATTTGGTGCCGAAGGGCCGAACAGCTTCGGTTCAGCGGGATTGGCCACGTATGTATACGGCAAAGCAGGAATCAAAATTGATGATACGATCTCTGAATTGTATCGCGGCGGGACCAAAGTAAGCCGGACAAGCGTTAAAGCCGGGGATCTCGTATTCTTCTCCTCCAATGGGAAAGGCAATCCTTCCTTCATGGGGATTTATGTGGGGAACGATCAATTTATCTACTCTTCGCAGAGCCAAGATGAAGTAGTGGTGAAAAAATACTCCGCATATGAAAAGAAATTCTTGGGCGCCAGACGGTATGTAAAAGAAGAGTCTGCTTCAAAGCCAAGTACGCCCGACAATGGCTCGGAAGCTACCGCTATTGCCAACCAGGTAATTAAAAACGGTGAGAAATACATGGGTACACCGTACAAATTCGGCTCTAGCAAAAACACGACCAAAACGTTTGACTGCTCGTCGTTTACCCAACGTGTGTTTAAAGAAGCGGGAATTACGCTGCCACGCGATTCTCGCCAGCAATCCACAGTAGGGAAAAGCGTATCTTTGAAAAACGTGAAAAAAGGCGATCTGATTTTCATGAAAGCATCCGTCAACACATCGTCTGACCGGATCACGCATGTCGCCATTTATGCAGGGAACGGAAAAATTTTGCATACGTACGGTAAGCCTGGGGTTACATACTCGAAGTTCGATGGTACGAACTGGGAACGCCGTGTGGTAAAAGTAAAGCGCGTCATTCCTGAATAAAAAATCCGCGTATCCGCAAAGATACAGGCTCTCATGCTTTATGCGTGGGAGTCTTTTTTTCTTCGCTTTTGCAGACTTTCTCTCCATGTTGTTTCTATATTAACTAGGACGAAAGCGGAGTGCTTTTGTTACAATAGATAGGTTGACAAATGATGGAAGGTTTTTGTTTGCAAGAACAGGAGGTGTGTATTAGCGATGAAGATTCGTTACATGCTGGTTCTGGCGATTGTCGCTTTGTCTACTTATTTAGCAGTAGGGACAGGCAGTCAAAAGGAGAACGTAAACGAGATGATAGCCAAACCGGAGGTCCGGTATCTGGCCCCGGATTTTCAAGGGATGTCCTTGCATGGAGAAGAGATGTCGCTTGCAGAGCAGAGGGGCAAACCTGTTTTTCTGAATTTCTGGGCCAGCTGGTGCCCGCCTTGCCAAGCAGAGATGCCCGATTTGACTTCCTTGCATAAAACGTATGGGGATCAAGTTTCCTTTATAGGGATCAACACGACCTACAATGATTCGGAGGAGGCGGCACGGGATTTTGTTAAGCTATACCAGGTAGACTATCCCATCGTCACAGATCCCAAGGGAGAAATCAGCAAAGAGTACCAGATCATCGCCATGCCTACGAGTTTTGTCCTAGATGCGGACGGCAGGATTGTGTACAAAAAAATGGGTCCGGTGACGATCGAAGAATTTGAACGGGTTGTGCAACCCCTGCTGAAGAAAGGAAATCCGTAATGCTGGAACCGGGGGCAATGCTGTCAATCGGTCCGTTGCACTTTTCAGCCAGCGTCCTGTCTGTCGTCCTAGCACTCCTTCTCTATGGATTTTGGATCAAACGAGTCGAAGAGAAGCTGGAAGGGGTTCAGTCGTTTTTGCAGGCAGGCAGCAACGCATTATTGGCTGGGCTTCTTTTGTACAAGCTGTGGCCAGTGTTGGAAGCCGGAAAAGCGGTGTGGCTGCAGCCCTCCCGATGGCTGCTGTACAGTGGCGGAGCGTACGGTCTGGAAGCTGCCGCAGTCGGCGGGTTGCTGGTTTTCGCTCTGCAAGCCTTTCGAGGAAAATGGCCATTAGAGAGAACGATCGAATGGACACTCAGTGCTTTTGCCTTTCTGGCTGCGGTGTATTCGATTGTTGTCAAGCAGTACGGGGTGGAGACCGAAGGCTGGGGATGGGTACTGAATGGAAGCTACTACCTCCCTGTTAATGCCCTGCATGCAGGAGTGATGGTGCTCCTGATTGCCATGCTAACCTTTTCGCGTTCGCGAGCGCATTTTGTCCGCAGAGAACGGATCGGTCTGCTGCTGATGGGCATAGGGTTGTGGGCTATCCTATACGTTGCGCTCACCCCAAGCGAAAGCATACAGACAGGCTGGCGGTCATATCGTGAGGAAATGGGGCTTGCGTCTGTTTATGCAGGCGCCTGGATCCTGCTCAGACGCAGGAGCTAGGAATCCAAAATTTCTGAAAAAGGAAAAATTGAAAATTTGGAGAATCTTCCTATTATACCTGATGAAAATGGGGGAATGTACATGCAGCTACAGATGCCGGAGCGCTACAATTTTGCCGCACAGGTAGACCAATGGGCCGATCGTGATCCCGAAAGACGGGCTGTCTGGGAATTAAGTGACGATGGGACAGAAAGAATTCTCACGTACCAAGAACTGCGCCGCTATTCCAATCGCGTTGCCAATGGTCTTCAATCATTGGGGATTGAAGCAGGAGATAAAGTGCTCGTGCTGGTTCCGAGAGGGATCGAAGCTTATGCCATTTACTTGGGTCTGATGAAGCTGGGAGCAGTCGTCATGCCAGGATCAGAGATGCTTCGCAGCAAAGATATTGAGTACCGTGCGATTCATGCCGAAGCAAAGGCGATTATCAGTTTCGATGCCGTCCTGTCCGAAGTAGACATGATCCGTCAAAACTGTCCGTCGCTTTCGCGCTTTGTCACAATTGGTCAGAGCTGCGAGGGCTGGATCGCCTTGCAGGAGCTGTTGGCTGAACAATCTGACGAATTTTCCTGTGCGGATACTCGTTCGGATGATCTGGCCTTTCTCTCTTACACATCCGGTACGACCGGCGGACCGAAGGGAGTCATGCATGTTCACGGTTGGCCTTTTGCACATCTGGCTGTAGCAGCCAAGCTTTGGCTGGACGTACGGGAAGGCGATCTCGTCTGGGCAACAGCGGGACCTGGTTGGGCAAAGTGGGTGTGGAGCCCCTTTGTGGCAACACTGGGAATGGGAGCGACAGCGTTCGTTTACAAGGGACGTTTTGATCCCGAGGTGTATCTGGCCCACCTCCAAGCGTACCCGATCACGGTACTGTGTGCGACCCCGACGGAGTACCGCCTGATGGCCAAAGTATCGGGCCTGGAGAACTACTCCCTGCAAGCGCTTCGCAGTGCGTGTTCCGCTGGCGAGCCGCTGAACCGGGAAGTGATCGATACGTTCCGCCGTGTGTTCGGCCTCACCGTGCGAGATGGATACGGACAGACGGAAAATACGCTTTTGGTCGGAACATTCGTAGGCATGGAGCCAAAGCCGGGTTCGATGGGCAGACCATCTCCTGTCGTCCGTGTCGCAATTATCGACGAAGAGGGCAACGAGCTGCCGCAGGGCGAGGTAGGCGACATCGCGATTGACCGTGAGATGATTGCGCTGTTCCGCGGCTACCTGAACGATCCGGAGCGTACGGCCAGGGCCTTCCGCGGCAACTGGTATGTTACCGGCGACCAAGGGCGGATGGATGAAGAGGGATACATCTGGTTTGAGGGACGTGCAGACGATATTATCATTTCCGGCGGCTACACGATCGGTCCATTTGAGGTGGAGGATGCGCTGGTCAAGCACGCGGCAGTCGCGGAATGTGCGGCCGTAGCCAGCCCTGATCCTGAGCGCGGACAAGTGGTCAAAGCCTTTGTCGTCCTGAAAAAAGGAATCGAGCCTTCCGATGACTTGGTGAAAGAGCTTCAGGATCATGTGAAAAAAATGACCGCTCCCTACAAATACCCGCGAAAAATAGAATTTGTCACCGACCTGCCGAAGACAACCTCAGGAAAGATCCGACGGGTGGAGCTGCGGCTTAAGGAAAGACAAAAAGAGCAACACCGCTCATAAATTCGATCAAACCCGGCTGCATGAAGCCGGGGCTTTTTTTGTTTAGTGACACCGTCCGTTGAAACATTACGGAAATGTAAGGAATGTGTAAGTGGATTCGATGGGAAGAACCCCTCTTCATTCGTATGATAAGGATAGATACGATAGAAGGGGTGATTCCAGATGAACCATGTTACCCTCACGACCAACGAGATCAATCCGCTTCCACGCGTTGAAACTAAGCGAATTCGCCCAGTGGGCAATTGGAAAAAATGGATAGCGGTTCTGTCGCTATGCATTATTTGCTTGACTTACCTGGTCCCGTCCCTCATGACGACTGCAGGCAGCGCCTGGATCGATGACAGCCGATTGCAAGCTTTGAAAGACAGCTCGTCCGGGTACATTCCGATAGAAGAAATGCCGGAACATCTGTGGAAGGCATTCGTCGCCATCGAGGATCATCGGTTTATGCAGCACGGCGGGGTAGACCCGGCTGCATTGGCCCGGGCTGTATGGATTGATCTCCAGGAGGGGGCCTATGTCCAAGGCGGGAGCACTATTACCATGCAACTGGCCCGCAACCTGTTTTTGACCCAGGATAAAACGATGTGGCGCAAAATGAAAGAGATGGCGATCGCGATGGAGCTGGAGCGCCGTTACACAAAGCAAGAGATTTTGGAGATGTATTTGAATGTCATCTACTTTGGACACGGCCAGTACGGAATCGGAAATGCGGCACAGTTTTACTTTGGGAAAGGAAATTCGCAAGCGATCGATACGTTGACGGTCGGCGAATCCGCCATACTCGCATCGCTGCCGAAAGCGCCCGAGGCTTACTCGCCTGTCAAGCACAGCGAAAAGGCGATGGCAAGACAGCATCTGGTGCTGGAGAGAATGACAGAGTTGAAGATTCTGTCACAGCAGGAAAAGGAAAAAGCCCTCGCGGAAAAGATTCAGGTGAGGCAGCCTTAAAAAAGCCAGAGTACTCTAAAAGACGTCAAAAGGCGAGTCTGTCGGCTTGCGACATTCTAATTGATAGGAATCACATGCAGCCGATCGGTTTTTTAAAGAGCCGATCGGCTTTTTTGCAAACTGGTCCGATCCTTCATTATTGACTGGTCATTACGTCGTTCGATTGACTGCTTTGCTCAGAGCGTCCTCCAGCACATGGGCGTACTGCATGGTCGTCTCGATCTTGGAATGACCCAGTTGAGCTTGAAGCTGGTGGGCGTCAGGATTGAGCCGCAAAAATTGGGTCGCAAAGCTGTGGCGCAGCTTATGGACAGACAGATCGGGAATGCCAAATGCCTGCGCATATTTTTTCACCAGCTTCTGCACAGTACGGACCTCAATCCGATGTCCATGGGGCTTGGCAGGAGAGACAGCCAAAAAAAGGGCTTGTTCCTTCTCGTCCGGTTTATAGGTATGGCGTACTGCCAGATACCGCTGCAAATACGCTTTTCCCCAGTCACTGAAGAAAGGGGCATCCTCTTTTTTTCCTTTTCGCACCATCTTTAATTGGTTTTTCTCCAGTACGACGTCAGACAAATCCAGATTGACGATTTCTGAGACGCGGAAGCCGCCGGAGAGTATCAATGCGATCAAGGCCGTATCCCGATCACGGTTTTGGCGGTAGTACTGCAGTTTTTTTGTGGTGTCGCAGTGGGCTTGGTACCCGTTCTGGACGAAATCGACAAACTGGTGAATCTCATCGTCAATCAGGATTTTTGCACGGATGGCATGGGCGCGCGCAAGCGGTGTCGCTTCGACAAAGTCCAATTCGATTTTGGCCATGACATTGCGGGAAAGGTAAGACTCTCCATTCTCGTCCTCCGCGAGTGCGGACAGATACGTAAACAGGGACTTGAGACTCGAGATTTTACGGTGGATGGTCCGGTCGCTGTATTCACGCTTGGCGCTGCGCGTCGGCTTCTGCAAAAGGCCAGCCCGCTCAAACAAATGCGATTCCTGCAGATAGAGCATATAGCTTTCCACGGTTTCCTTCTTTAAATCGTTCAAGGTCTCCAAGGGGATGTCTTTCATTTCTTTGGCAGTCGTCAAGCCTTCAGCCATCAACCAGCGAAAGAAAAAGGAAAAATCCCGCAGGTATCCAACCAAGGTGGACGGAGAACTTTTCTTGCTCTTTTTATGCTCGACGAATTTTTCCACGTACCAGGGGAACTCGGGAATCAGCTGCAGCAATTGTATGGAATCTCGTTTTTTTATGACAGACATCAAACCGTCCTCCCTTTATGTCGCAATGAATAAAACAGGATCGTTCCCGAACATACATTCTATCAAAAAAGCAGGTTGATGGGAATTTTTGTTCCTATTTCGAGCAGGAGCATAAAGAAATGACGAATAGATGCTGCTGTGAGATAGTAACGGAATCAAGAAGTTGGTTGATTGTAAAAAAAGAGAGGAGTAGATGAACGACGAGCGGAAGCGGCTGATGGAAGAAGAGCAAAACGATTTGCGGATGCCGAGACAGATGGCAGGGAGGAAAGAGACCGGACGAGACGCGTACGGGTTTCCGAAATTGTATCTGAAGGAGGGATGACGGAAGGAGTGGCGAGGACTTGAGCACGGTTAAAAAGCGACTCGTGAACCCTTGAATTTAAGGACGGCAGAGAGAAGATAAACGGCACAGGTGAGCGCAAACCACTCCACATTGGATGCGACCCAGAGGTAAACGCTTAACGGCAGGGACCAAACAAAAGCAATCAGGATCAGCGGCGCCGGCACAAATGATGTGATCAAGGCAAAACAAGCGGGCAGCAAAATCAATAGAAAGAGCAAGAAATCAAGGCCTCTGAAGGCATCGTCAAAGATGAACTGGCAAGAAATTGCCAAAGCTGTCGCTGACCCGGCTATTCCGGTCAAAAGCCCGCCGGCAGACCACCAGTTGTTCAACATGTGAATCTACTCCTTCGGAAATAGGAATCCGCTTTACGCTTTGATTGATGTCAACATATGGCGATTATTGCAATGTTGAATGATAAAACGGATAAAAGCTTGCGTTTCTTTCGCTCGACGCCAACGGGAGACAAGGCCGATTTTCCTCTTTTCCCCTTGTCTGATCTGGAGTGCATCCGTCAGTATGGAATGCCAATGGGCAGGCAGAGTGTGAAGGGCGTATTGGGTTGCCTGCACTTTTGAACCGATTTCTTTGCACTCCAATGTATACAAAATCCTGCTGAGCGTACATACCGCATCCGCCAGCAATTCATCGACAAGATAAAGGGCTGCGTACTCTGCGCGTTTGTTCCAGTAAACGTTCAAATTAATGTTCATCGCATCCACGACGTTATCCCAGCCGATGGACAGTTCAAGCTCGGCAGGTTCAGGGCCGTAAACGGGGATGCCATGATGCTTGACGGTCCACCAGGTTACAGCGTTTATATCCCAATAGCCCTGCCGGACTTTTCCGTCGGCGACGTAAATATATGAAGGGATTTGCTGGTTGGTTTTGCCCAGATGCTCTGCCGACAAGTACATGCCGTCCATCCTTTTCGCCAGCGGATTGGTTCTTTGCAGTCTTTTATGGATGTTTTGTATGCTTGTGAGATCCTCACGCGTCGGTTCATTTTGAAAAACCGTCAGAAAATCAATATCGCTTTTTCCGGAAGCAAAGGCTCCCAAGGCAATGGAGCCATAGACATATATTCCGGACAGGTGATCTGAAAATGCAGACTGGGCCTGCTCTTTATAGCTTTCCATTAGCAGTTGGACCTCATCTGGAACACTCACCGACTGCATGTGCAGATCACCGCCTTGCTGCTTATTGTTTTAAACGTACCATAATTTGCCTTTTGTTCACAAGACTTCTACATCAAAGCTTGTGCTGATAATAAAAGACGAAGCATCCCCAGCTTCCGATATGGACCATGATCAGCATTGCCAGAATGAAGGTGATCGAGCTAACGGCGTTCAGCAGGACCAGCACAAAGAAGAGGTAAATCGCAGCCAGGGTGACGAACCAGGAAGCAGCTCTCGCCTTCGTTCGGATCAAGTGGTGGCGCTCATCCAGTGCCCGTTTTTTCTTTGCGAAGTGGTTCCCCAAATACAAGCTCAACAGCCCCAATAGCATCCCGCCAAACAGCCCTGCATACGTACAGATTGTTTCAGTCATATGTTTTCATCTCTCTCAAAAATGAATAAATCTTCAATGGCGCATTCAAACGCTTGCGCCAGCTTGTGTCCGAGGACCAGAGAGGCATTGTACTTGCCGTTTTCCAAAGAAATAATGGTTTGTCTCGAGACACCAACGATTTCCGACAAGTATTCCTGCGACCAGCCTTTGGCCAACCGTCTTTCCCGTATCCGGTTTTTCATGGTTCACATCCTTTCTGTAAAGCAAGCTTTACGTAAGGTGTACTTTACATATTTTCTTTGTGTCAAGTTCGCTTTACATGGTGGATAGAAGAGAGGAGGAATAATTGGATTTTCAGGATGCGCGCACCCAAATGTGCTCTTTCATGTGAAAGCCTGAGCGTTCTCTGCTAAAATAAGTCATTGGAGCTTTCAAACAGGGTGATTATCTCTTGCGCAGCGGAGGAATCGGGATGAAACGCATCTGGATGAAGCTCGCTCTAGCCTTCATGG
>k87-1226949_pt1 | contig 16011 bp, 14 predicted proteins | sample MGYA00084031_6733416 | MGnify analysis MGYA00084031
CCTGCCCGAGCACCAGCGGCACGGTGAACGCCAGCGCCGTGGCGCTCAGCAGCACCAGGCCCGGCAGGTCCAGCGGGCGCGCCCGCTCCGCCGCGCCGGTGCCGCCCAGCGGCAGCACCCGGACGCCGAGCAGCAGCAGCGTCAGCCCGATCGGCACGTTCACCAGGAAGACCGGCCGCCAGCCCCAGCCGAACAGGTCGGCGCTCACCAGCGCGCCGCCCGCCACCTGCCCGGCCACCGCGCCCGTGGCGGCGACCGCGGCGAAGGCCGTGAGCGCCCGGACCCGGGCGGTGCCGCTGAGCGTGCGCTGGATCAGGCTGAGCACCTGCGGCAGCATCAGCGCCGCTCCCGCGCCCTGGACGAAGCGGAACGCGATCAGCTGCCCCGCGCCGCCCGCGACACCGCACGCCAGCGAGGCGGCGGTGAACCCGGCGAGCCCGGCGAGGAACACCCGCCCGGGGCCGTGCCGCCCGCCCAGCCGCGCGCCCGTGACCAGGAGGACGGCGTACGAGATCGTGTAGCCGGCCACGACGAGCTGGAGTCCGCCGCCGGAGGCGCCCAGGTCCGCCCGCAGCGAGGGCGCGGCCACGTTGACGATGAACAGGTCGAGCATTGCCATGAACTGCGCGGCGAGCACGACCGCCAGCAGCCAGCCGGGCCGCCGCCGGGCCGCGGGCCGGTCCGCGCCCCGTGCGGCGGCCGGAGCAAGGGTCGTTGTGGTCATGGCCGCCAGCCTGCGGCGCGCGCGGTACCGGTAACGAGAGCCAGCGGATACTGGTACTGCCAGCAACCCCCGTGCCCCTGGCGCACGCCACGTCCGTCCCGCAGTCTGGGAGGCCATGACGGTGACCGCGACGACGAGCAGCGGCCCCGCGGCGCGCCCCCGGCGCCGCCGGCCGGAGCTGGCCGCCTTCCTGCGGGGCAGGCGGGCGCGCATCACGCCCGAGGAGGCCGGCCTGCCCGCGGGCCCCCGCCGGCGCACCCCGGGCCTGCGCCGCGAGGAGGTCGCACAGCTCGCCGGGATCGGGATCACCTGGTACACGTGGCTGGAGCAGGGCCGCCCCATCAACGCCAGCGGCCAGGTCCTCGACGCGGTCGCCCGCGTGCTGCGGCTCGACGAGGCCGAGCGGGAGCACCTGTACCACCTGGCCGAGGTGCCCTTCGTGCCCCGGCACGACCAGCTGCCGCGCGAGGTCGGCCCCGACGTGCGGACCGTGCTGAGCGCGCTCGAACCGCTGCCCGCCGTCGTGTACAACGCGCGGTACGACATCCTCGCGCACAACGCCTTCTACCCGGCGCTGATGTTCGCCTCCCCCACCTACCCCGAAGGGGTGCCGCGCAACGCGACGGAGGCGCTGTTCACCGGCCCGCCCGAGTCCTGCCCCGTGGTCTTCCGGAAGGAAGAGCTGCGGCTGATGGTGGCCTCGCTGCGCGGCGCCTACGGCAACCACGTCGGCGAGCCGGCGTGGGAGTCGTTCCTGCGGCGGATGCGCGAGCGGAGCCCGGAGTTCGCCGCGATGTGGGCCAGCGGGGACGTGGCGCCGCACGGGCCCCGGGTGAAGGTGTTCCGCCATCCGGTGGCGGGCGAGCTCCGGCTGCGCACCCTGTCGCTGGCGGTCAGCGGCATGCCGGAGACCCGCATGGTCGTCTACACCGGGGATGACGAGGCCACCCAGGCCCGCATGGCCCGCCTGCGCGAGGGGGACTGAACGGGCCGGGCGCCTGTTTAGCCGTCTTCCGCTGTCTTCCGCCGTCTGCTGCCGCTTCCCGCCGCGGTGCCGCGCGGCGCCGCTCAGACGTCGTCGCCGAGCACCGGCTCAGGCAGGGAGCCCGCGTTGTGCTCCAGCAGGCGCCAGCCGCGCACGCTCTGGCCCAGCACGGACCAGCTGCAGTTGGCCAGCCCGCCCAGCGCCTCCCAGCTGCCCTGGGGCAGACCGAGCAGCCGGCCGATCGTGGTGCGGATCGTGCCGCCGTGGGAGACGACGACGAGCAGGCCGCCCTCGGGGATCTTCTCGGCGGCGCGCTCCACGACGGGCGCGGCCCGGTCGGCCACCTCGCTCTCCAGCTCGCCGCCACCGCGCCGCACCGGCTCGCCGCGCTTCCACGCGTCGTACTGCTCGCCGAACCGCGCCCTGATCTCCTCGTGCGTCAGGCCCTGCCAGGCGCCGGCGTACGACTCCCGCAGCGCCTCGTCGTAGGTGACCTCCAGGCCGGTGAGCGCGGCCAGCTCCGCCGCCGTGGCGACGGTCCGCCGCAGGTCGGAGGAGATGATGGCGTCCGGCTTCAGGCTCGCCAGCAGCCGGGCGGCGCGCTTGGCCTGCGCGACGCCGACGTCGGTGAGGTCGATGTCGGTGGTGCCCTGGAACCGGCGCTCCAGGTTCCACGCGGTCTGGCCGTGCCGCCACAGCACGATGCGGCGGGGCGGCCCGGACTCGTTCCGGGAGCTGCTCAGCGTGCTCACCGCCCCTCGGCCGTGGCGTCCGCCTTGCCCTGGGTGGCCAGGGCATCCGGCGGCAGGTCCATCACCGGGCAGTCCTTCCACAGCCGCTCCAGGGCGTAGAAGACCCGCTCCTCGGAGTGCTGCACGTGGATGACGACGTCCACGTAGTCGAGCAGCACCCAGCGGCCCTCGCGCTCGCCCTCGCGGCGGACGGGCCGTGCCCCCAGCTCGCGCAGCCGCTCCTCGATGCCCTCGACGATCGCCCTGACCTGGCGGTCGTTCGGCGCGGAGGCGAGCAGGAAGGCATCCGTGATCGCCAGTACGTCGCTGACGTCGTACGCGATGATGTCGTGCGCCAGCTTGTCGGCGGCGGCCTGGGCGGCGGCCTCGATCAGCTCTCTGGCGCGGTCGGTGGCGGTCACAGGTGAAGCTCTCTCCTTCTCTGCGTAGCTCTCCGTGCAGCCGGGTGGGGCTTCAAGGGTCTCATGCCCTACTCCAGGTAGTCCTCGCCAAGGGTGATCGTCACGTCCGCGTTGCCCGCGCCGTCACCCTGCGTGACCGACTCCTCGGGCAGGCCCAGCGTCCGCGCGGCCTCCAGCGCGGTCTCCCGGTGCTCCTCACTGGTGTAGACGACGGAGGACTCGGCGCGCGAGCCGTCCGTGGCGCGGGCGTCGACGACGTTGAAACCGCCGTTGACCAGGGCAATCCTGGCCTCCTCCGTGGTGCCGTCGCCGCCGCTGGCGTCGCGTATGCCGATGCGCGAGGCGCCGGACGGGTCGGCGTTGCTGACCGTGCCGCCGAGGATGTCCTGGACCAGGCCGTCGGAGGTCTCCTCGGAGAGCGTGCCGTCCTCCTCGACGGGAAGCGTGACCGTGCTGTGGGAGTCCTCCTGGGAGTATCCGGCCAGCCGCGCCAGGCTGGCGCCGAGCTCTTCCTCGGTGAGCGAGGGGTCGTGGACCTGCGCCAGGGCGCGGACGACCTCGGTGGCGGCGGCCCGTTCCGCGGGCATCTTCTCCAGCACGGCAGCCATCACCTGGCCGAAGCGCTCCAGCTGGGCGGTCTGCTGCTCGTCCTCGCCGAGGTGGGTCGCGTAGGCCACGGCCGCGTCGCCGTCGAGGGTGACGTCCTCGCCGGCGGGGATCTCCTCGGCGTCGTCGCCCTCACCGCTGGTGACCTCGGCGTTGGTGTCCACGGTGATGCCGCCGAGGGCGTTGACCAGGACGACGAGGTAGGGCGTGTCCAGGCGCCAGGTGCCGGTGATGTCGGTGCCCAGCAGCGAGCTGAGGGCGTCGCGGACGTCGCCGGCGCTGGAGTCGGAGACGGCCTGGCCGAGGGTGGTGGTGCCGCTGGTGGGCGTGATGGCCAGGTCGTTCGGCAGCAGCAGGGTGGTGGCCTCGCCGGTGGTCTCGTTGGCGACCAGCAGGGCGGTCGAGGACAGGTCGCCGCCGGTCTCCCGCAGGTGCACCACGATCACGTCGCGGGTTTCGGCGGCCAGCTCGCCGCCGGAGGAGTCCTGGGGGCCGGACACGCCGGGCAGGCGGTCGGTGGCCCACAGGAACGCCACGCCGCCGAGGACCGCGAGCACCAGCAGCACGGCCAGCAGGCGGCGGCGGATCTTGCCGCGCCGCTTGGCCTCCTCGCGCCGCTCGGTGCGGCTCTCGGTGAACTTCAGCCAGTCGATGACGTCTTCGGAGTCGTCGTTCCGGTCGTCGACGAAGGCGAACTGCTCGGTGCGGTAGCCCTCCTCGCCGTCCTGGTGCGCCTCGGACGAGGCCGGGGGCGGCTCCGGGGACGGGCGCTGGCCGGGCAGGTCCGGCTCCGGGGACCGCTCCTGGCCGCCCGCCCCGGGCGGTGCGGGCGGTGCCGTGGCGGGGCCGGGCGCCACGGGGGGCTGCTCGCCGGTGCCGTAGTCCTGGGCACCCTCCTGGGCACCGTACCCCTCATAGCCCTGGAAGGAGCCGGCGTCTGCCTGGCCGGCCTGGCCTGCCTGGCCTGCCTGGCCGCCGTAGCCGCCCTGGTAGGCGTCGTAGCCCTCCCCCGGGCCGGAGTAGCCCGGATCAGCGCCGGGCTGGCCCGCCTGGTAGCCGTAGTCGTACTCCGGCGGCGCCTGGCCCGGCGGCGCCGCGTGGGCGGATCCCACCGCCTGGGCGCCGTAGTCGTAGCTGCCCTGATAAGGGTCCTGGTAGCCGCCCTGATAGGTGCCGTAGGCCGGGGGCTGCTCGCCGGTGCCGTAGTCCTGGGCACCCTCCTGAGCGCCGTACCCCTCATAGCCGTCGTAGACCGGGGGCTGCTCACCGGTGCCGTACTCCTGGGCACCCCCCTGAGCGCCCTCCTGGGCACCATAGCCCTCGGGCGTGCGGTACAGGGGCCGCCCGTACTCGTCGTATCCGTACACCTGCCCGTACGGATCCTGTCGGTCGTTCACCAGTACCGCCCTTCCGCCCGATCAGCGCGCCGCTTCCGGGAGGTTCCGGTAGAGCGCACGCTTGTTGATGTAGCGCACTACCCCGTCCGGAACGAGATACCAGACCGGATCGCCGCGGGCGACCCGCTTCCGGCAGTCAGTCGAGGAAATGGCGAGCGCGGGCACCTCGACCAGCGAGACCCTGCCGTTGGGCAGGCCCGGGTCGGCGAGCACGTGCCCCGGCCGCGTCACGCCGATGAAGTGGGCCAGGGAGAACAGCTCCTCGGCGTCGCGCCAGCTGAGGATCTGCGCGAGGGCGTCGGCACCCGTGATGAAGAACAGGTCCGCGTCGCCGTGCTCGGCCCGCAGGTCACGGAGCGTGTCGATGGTGTAGGTCTTGCCGCCGCGGTCGATGTCGATCCGGCTGACGGAGAACTGCGGATTCGACGCCGTCGCGATGACCGTCATCAGGTAGCGGTCCTCGGCCGGCGAGACCATGCGGTGGCTCTTCTGCCAGGGCTGCCCCGTCGGGACGAAGATGACCTCATCCAGCTGGAACCGCGCCGCGACCTCGCTCGCGGCGACGAGGTGGCCGTGGTGGATGGGATCGAACGTCCCGCCCATCACGCCGAGCCTGCGTCTGCCCGGTTTCCGGGCCGGCTCGGACGTTATCCGCTCTGCCATGGGCAGACCCTAGCGGTCGCGGTTGAGCCGCGTGGTGATCCACAGGAGCAGCAGCAGCGCGGCGAGGGCTCCGCCGCCGACGGCGTAGGCGTTGAGCGTGCTGCCGTGCTCGCCGTGCTCGGAGCTCTCCGCGAGGGCGGTCAGCGCGTCGGCCGCGGCGGGGGTGAGCGAGGACAGAGTCATGTGTGGCCTACCCGGGAACGAGACAAACGGCTGGAACGTAGGCTCATCGTAAGCGGACGGGTTGGCGGCGGCCTCTTGCCCCCGCCCCTGACCGTGGGATGGTGGGGAGCGGCGGGCGCGTGCCCCGCCCGACGACGCCCCGTGAGGGGCCGCCAGGAGGGGAAGAGCCCATGACCGACGACGGCGCCGCGCACGAGCACCTGTCCGGCCGGGAGCGTGTCCGCTTCCCCGGCATCTCCTCGCGGGCCTGGGAGCATCCAGCCGACCGGTCCGCGCTCGTGGCGCTGCGGAAGCTGACCGGCTTCGACACCGTCTTCAAGGCGCTCAGCGGCATGCTGCCGGAGCGGAGTCTGCGGCTGCTGTTCCTGTCCGACTCGGTGCGGGTGGACGAGCGCCAGTTCCCGCACCTGCACCAGATGCTGCTGGACGCCTGCTACGTGCTGGACCTGGAGCGGGTCCCGCCGATGTACGTCACGCAGGACCCGAAGCCGAACGCGATGTGCGTCGGGCTCGACCAGCCGCTGATCGTGCTGACGTCCGGGCTGGTGGAGCTGCTCGACGAGGACGAGATGCGGGCCGCCATCGGGCACGAGGTGGGCCACGCGCTCTCGGGGCACGCGGTGTACCGCACGATCCTGCTGTTCCTGACGAGCGTCGCCGTCCGCGTCGCGTGGATCCCGCTGGGCAACCTGGCGGTCACGGCCATCGTCTCGGCGCTGCGGGAGTGGTTCCGCAAGTCCGAACTGTCCGCCGACCGGGCGGGGCTGCTGGTCAGCCAGGACCCGCAGGCGGGTCTGCGGGTGCTGATGAAGCTGGCGGGCGGCAACCACCTGCACGAGATGAACACCGACGCCTTCCTCGAGCAGGCGGAGGAGTACGAGCGGGGCGGTGACCTGCGCGACTCCGTGCTGAAGATCCTCAACGTGCTGCCGCGCACGCACCCGTTCGCCGCGGTCCGCGCGGCCGAGCTGCACCGCTGGTCCCAGGGCCGCGACTACCAGCGGATCCTCGAGGGGCACTACCCGCGGCGCGACGAGGACGGCGGCGTGTCGGTCAGCAGCTCCGTCAAGGAGTCCGCCGGCCACTACGCCAGGACCGTCAAGGAGAGCACGGACCCGCTGATGCGGCTGGTCAGCGACGTCGCCAGCGGCGCGGGCGAGCTCGGCGGCAAGCTGCGGGACCTCGCCACGGGCCGCGTCCGCCCGCCGCGGCAGCGCGGATCCGGCCACGGCGGCGGCAGCGGCAACGGCAGCGGCAACGGCGATGGCGACGGCGGGAGCGCCGCGGCTAACGAGCGGCCGGATCCGGAAGGGCGTTAGCCGACAGCGTGCCGCACACCGGCAGCCGCTCCTCCGGCGGCGCGTACGGGTCGACGCCCCCGCTGGGGTGCGCCGACGCCTCCTCGCCGGCCAGCAGCGGCTCCAGCGTGTCGGCGGTCTGGGCCGCGCAGTCCATGGGCCCGGCCATCGTCTCGCTGCCGCGCAGCCCGACCTGCCGCTCCCGCAGGCTCTGGTCGGTGAACAGCAGCCGTGTCTCCCGCTGCACCGTGAACAGCGAGGCGGGCGCCCCGGGAGCCCCGGCGGGGCGCAGCGCGTAGGCGATGGTGTGGGTGCCGGTGACCTGGAGCAGGTCCTCGCTTATCTCGGTGAACGTGAACTCGCCGTCCACGCGCGGCACCGGATCGGCCAGGGCGATCTCCTCGGGATCGAAGCGGACGATCCAGCTGGTCACCGTCGTGGAGCTGTCCGTACCCGCCAGGGCCCGGTCGAACTGGTTGAGCTGCTCGGGCCCCAGCAGCTCCCGCACCGGCGCGTACGCCTCGCCGGTGAGCACCTCCGGCGTCAGCGCGCTGGCCTCGAGGTACTCCTTGGCCAGCGTGAGCGAGGTGAGGACCTGCTCGCGTGAGAAGTGGGCCGTGGCCCGCGGGTCGGGCAGCCGCACGCCCCCGGCGCCGACGCCGAAGTCCGCCGCCGGCCCGGCGGCGAACAGGCGGTCGGTGTCCTGGGACCCGGGCACCTCCTCGGCGGGCGCGAGCGGCACGACCGTGCTGACCGGCGGATCGACGGAGCCGGTGGCGCCCGTGGGGTAGGGGTTGTTGCCGCCCAGGTAGATGGCGGCGGCGAAGGCCACCAGGATGATGAGTGCCAGCGCTATGCCCTGTTTGGGCAGTACCCGGACGCCCGGCGGGGGCGGCTCGGGCGGACGGCTGCGCACGGGCGTCGTGTGCTCCTCGAGGCGCTCCTGCGCCGAGTACTCCTGCAGCCGCGCAGCCCTGACGAACGACTCGTCGAAGACGGTCGGTGGGTAGTCCTCGTCCCCGGCACCCGGCATCCCACCGGGTACCCCTTCGGGGGGATCAGTACGCCCGGCCACCTCTCCAGCGTAGGTCGCCCCCGAGGACCGAAACAGTCCCTCTTCCCGACGACTTTCCCCCGGATCGTCTTGGTGCCTTCACCTAATGTCCACTCAGGTGCCGGCGCCGGGCTCGTCGGTGTCGCGGTCCGTCTCGCCCACCACGGGCGGCTCACCGGGCGCGATGGACGGCGCCGGGCGCGGCTCCTGCCGCTGGGAGCCCGCCCGCTGCACGGCTATGAGCGCGAACGCGAGCACGCTCAGCCCCATCACGACGGCCAGCACGCAGGCAACGGGCCGCTGCCACCGCGCCGGGCGCCACCCCCGGCCCGGCGCGCGGCCCGCCAGGCCCGCGCCGTAGGCGGCCGGGGCAGCCAGGTGCGGCGAGTACGGCGCCTCGTAGGCGCCGAAGCGGCCGTCGCCGGACTCGTCGTCCTCCTCCGGCAGGTACCGCGTGTAGTCGGAGCGGTCGAAGCGGCCCTCGTCGTCCTCCCCGGCGACCTCGCCGTCCGCGTACTCGTCCTCGTCGTCAAAACCGGACGGTCCGGTTCCGGCATCGGCCTCCGGGTAGTCCGCGAAGCCGGGTTCTGCCGCGGCCTCGGACTCGGCGCGCTCCAAGGCCGCGTAGAGTATCCGCTCGGCCGCACTGGGCTCATGGATCTCAGCAGCCTTGACGAACGTCTCGTCAAGGACCACGGCCGCGAACGCCTCGTCGCTCGCCCCGCGGTCCTGGCTGTCGGGCCCCTCGCCGTCCGGGGACAGCGGGCCTCTTACGTCGTCAGGCACGTCATCCAGCGTAGGGCGATGCGGCCGCCAAGGGGAGGGCCGAGCCGAATTCACTCGATCCGGGGCCCGCCGCCCCGCCCGCTCAGCGCCGGATGTGCCCGTCGCCCTCCACCACGTACGTGGTGGACGTCAGCTCCGGCAGACCCATCGGGCCGCGCGCGTGCAGCTTCTGCGTCGAGATGCCGATCTCGGCGCCGAAGCCGAACTGCCCGCCGTCGGTGAACCGGGTGGAGGCGTTGACCATCACGGCGGTCGAGTCCATCAGCGACACGAAGCGCTGCGCGGCAGCGGTGTCGCGGGTGACGATCGCCTCGGTGTGGCCCGACGTCCAGCGGCGGATGTGGGCCGCGGCCTCGTCCAGGCCCGGCACGACGGCGGCGGCGATGTCGTAGCTGAGGTACTCGGTCGCCCAGTCCTCCTCGGTGGCGGGCACGACCCGCGTGCCGGCGGCGGCGCCCGCCTTCTGCCACGCCTCGTCGCCGTGGACGGTGACGCCCGCCTCGGTCAGCGCGGCCAGGGCGCGCGGCAGGAACGCGTCGGCGATGCCCGCGTGCACCAGCACCGTCTCCGCGGCGTTGCACACGCTGGGGCGCTGCGCCTTGGAGTTGACCAGGATCGACACCGCCATCTCCAGGTCGGCCGACTCGTCCACGTACACGTGGCAGTTGCCGGTGCCGGTCTCGATCACGGGCACGGTCGACTCGTTGACCACGGTCTGGATCAGCGAGGCGCCGCCGCGCGGGATCAGCACGTCCACCAGGCCGCGCGCCCGCATCAGCTCGCCGGCGGACTCCCGGCCCTCGCCCGGCACCAGCTGCACCGCGTCGGCGGGCAGCCCGGCGCCCGCGACGGCGTCCCTGAGCACGCCGACCAGCGCCGTGTTGGAGGAGTAGGCCGAGGACGAACCGCGCAGCAGCACCGCGTTGCCCGACTTCAGGCACAGGCTCGCGGCGTCCACCGTCACGTTCGGCCGCGCCTCGTAGATGATGCCGACGACACCCAGCGGCACCCGGACCTGCCGCAGCCGCAGGCCGTTCGGCAGCGTCGAGCCGCGCACGACCTCGCCCACCGGGTCCGGCAGCGCCACCACGTCCCTGACGTCCGCCGCGATCGACGCGATCCGCTCCGGCGTGAGCGTCAGCCGGTCGATGATCGCCTCGGACGTGCCCGCCTTACGGGCGCGGCTGGTGTCCGTGGCGTTGGCCTCGATGATCTCCTCGGCGCGGGCTTCCAGCGCGTCGGCGATCGCCAGCAGGGCGCCGTCACGCGCCGTGCGCGGCAGCGGCGCCAGGGCGGCGGCGGCCGCCTTGGCGCGCCGTGCGGCGGCGGTCACGGGCGAGGCCGGCGCGGCCTCCCCGGAAGCGGCGGACCCGGCAGAAGCGGACGGAGCGGCAGAGGACGGGGTACGGCTCATGTCCGGAAGGGTAACCGAGCCGGCACCCGCGCTGCCGGGGCGTCCGCGGTCTGGAACCCGTCAGAACGGCTGCACGCCCATCGGCGCGGCCGGCGGCGGCCCGTACCCCTCAGCGATCCGCTGGTGGTACGTCTCCCGGCCGATGACCTCCAGGCCGACGATCTCCCACGGCGGCAGCCGCGCGGTCCGCCGGTGCTCGCCCCACAGCCGCAGCGCCACCGCGGCCGCGTCGTGCAGATCACGCGCCTCTTCCCAGTAGCGGATCTCGGCGCGGTCGCAGGCGTAGCGGCCGGTGAGGAGGAACGGGTGGTCGTGCGCCAGCCGTTCCAGCGCCCGCCGCACCTCGTGCCGGGGCGCGGCTGCCCCGGCCACGCTCAGCGTCACGTGCCACAGCCGGGACACCGGGCGCTCAATACTCCCGCGTCCCCCTTCGACGCTGGCCAGTCGTCTCACCGGCGGCCTCCTGAAGATGCTGGTGCTGTGCTCCGGTGCGGGGCGCCGCCGTTCGCCGGGCGCGCCCTCGCGGAAGCACTCACAAAACCCCTCAGGAAAAGTGGAGCAGGTTGCGCGGCGCGGCGCGGCGGTTTCCCCGGATTTCCCGGAATCCTCAGGCGCGTTCCTGCCGCTGGCCGGGCCGCCTCATCCCGGCCGGCTGGCCGTCACGCCCGCATCAGCACGAGGTCATCACGGTGGACGACCTCCCGCTCGTACGCCGGGCCCAGCTCCCGCGCCAGCTCGCGGGTCGAACGGCCGATCAGCCGGGGGATTTCGCGGGCGTCGAAGTTGACGAGCCCGCGCGCCACCGCCCGCCCCGACGCGTCCCGCAGCTCAATGGGCTCCCCCGCCGTGAACTCGCCCTCGACAGCCGTGATCCCGGCCGGCAGCAGCGAGCTGTGGCGCTGCGTGACGGCCGCCACGGCGCCGTCGTCCAGCGTCACCGAGCCGCGCGGCGAGGAGGCGTGCGCCAGCCACAGCAGCCGCCCCCGGGAACGAGGGCCGGTGGGACGGAAGTACGTCCCCGCCTCGCCGCCGGACAGCGCCGCGTCGGCCTGGCTGGCGGCGGCCAGCACCACGGGGATGCCGGCACTGGTGGCGATGGTGGCGGCCTCGACCTTCGTCGCCATGCCGCCGGTGCCCACTCCGGAGCGCCCCGCCCGGCCCAGCTCGACGCCCTCCAGGTCGGCGGGCCCGGTGACCTCGGTGATCCGCCGGGCGCCGGGCCGGGAGGGGTCGCCGTCGTACAGGCCGTCGACGTCGGACAGCAGCACCAGCAGGTCGGCGCGCGCCAGGTGGGCGACGAGCGCGGCGAGGCGGTCGTTGTCGCCGAACCGGATCTCGTCCGTCGCCACGGTGTCGTTCTCGTTGACAACCGGCATCACGCCCAGCTTCAGCAGCTGGTCCAGGGTGCGGTAGGCGTTGCGGTAGTGGGTGCGGCGCGCGGTGTCGTCCGACGTCAGCAGCACCTGCCCGACGCGGCGGCCGTAACGGGCGAACGACGCGGTGTAGCGGGCCAGCAGCAGCCCCTGGCCAACGCTGGCGGCCGCCTGCTGCCTGGCCAGGTCGGTCGGCCTGCGGGAGAAGCCCAGCGGCGCCAGCCCGGCCGCGATGGCGCCGGAGGAGACCAGGATGATCTCCTTCTCACCACCGCGGTCGCTGCCGCTGCCTGTCCGGCCGTTGGACTGCGTCCTGACCAGGACGTCGACCAGCGCGTCGACGCGGTCGGCGTCGAGCCCGCCGGCGGCGGTGGTCAGCGAGGACGATCCGACCTTGACGACGATCCTGCGGGCGTCACGAACGTCCTGCCGTGCCGGTGTCACTGTGCTTCCCCACGCTCCCCGGTGCTCGCGCGCGGGCTTCCGGGCCCGCTCATCCGTAATCTACCTGGCTGTACGCCCTGGCCCCGAAAATTGCCGTGCTACCGGGCACCGTCCTACGCTCGCCTGCACATTCCCATCCCTCACCCTCAGGAGCCGGACCAGTGCTAGCTGCCGCATCGTCCCTCCTCCGCCGCCGCGGCGCGCAAGGCGTGGCCTTGCTGGGGCTGCTGCTCTGCTTCGCCGCGCAGCTCCTCGGCGCCCAGCTGCCCGACGCCCAGCTGCTCGCCGTCGGTGCGGCCGCGGGCCTGCTGCTCGACCTCGGCCTGCGGCTGTGGTACTCGCCGCCGCTCAGCCTGCTGGCGCGGCTGCACTGCGACGAGACGATCCGGCAGCTGCTGCGCGACCTGCTGATCGTGACCGCGCTGGTGCAGGTGCCGGGCGTCAGCCCCGGGGAACAGGTGACGCTCGCCGCCGGCCTGCTGCTCGGCTACGGTGCGCACTTCCTCGGCCGCGGCCTGGCGCTGCTGGTGCGCCGCTCCCGCACGCTGCCGGTCGTCACCCGCAACATCGACGTCTCCGAGCTGGGTCTGTCCCCGGCCCCGCCCCGGCTGCTGATGACCTCCAACCGCCGGATACTGCTGTTCTCCCTGCCGGGGACGGCCGGCCTGCTGGCCACCGTGCTGACGGAGCACGCCGCCTGGGGCATGGCGGGCATCGGGGTGACGCTGGCGCTGTTCGCGGGCTCGGCGCTGTACCTGGCGACCTGGCTGCTGCCCGGCAAGCGCCCGCCGTCCGCCGAGCGCGTCACCGAGTGGTTCACGCGGTGGCTGGACGAGTACAAGCCGGACGTCGGCCTGTACTTCTCCGGCGGCTCCGCCACGGCCTACCAGGCGAACATGTGGCTGTCGACGCTGGCCTCGCTGGAGGGACGCCCGCTGATCGTGCTGCGCGAGCGCGGCATGGTGCAGCTGATCTCGGCCACGGACGTGCCCATCGTGTGCCTGCCCCGCGTCGCGCACCTGATGCTGCTGGAGCACTCCACGCTCAAGGTGCTGCTGCACCCGGCCAATGCCCCCAAGACCTCGCAGGTGCTCCGCATCCCCACGCTGAAGCACGCGTTCACCAACCACGGCGAGAGCGACAAGCTCTCCAGCTGCAACCCGTACGCCAAGGTCTACGACGAGGTGTGGGTGGCCGGCCCGGCGGCGCGCAAGCGGTACGAGCTGGCCGACGTCGGCGTGGACGACCGCGACATCGTCGAGGTCGGCCGCCCGCAGCTCGCCCCGATCCGGCCCGCCGACGGCCCGCCGCCCGCCGACGGCCCGGTGACCGTGCTCTACGCGCCGACGTGGGAGGGCTGGACCGACGACCCGGGCAACACCTCGCTGATCCTCGCCGGGGAGAACATCGTCCGGGCCCTGCTGGCCGACCCGCGGGTGCGGCTGCTGTACAAGCCGCACCCGATGACCGGCTCCGTCGACCCCCGCGCGGGCGCGGCCGACGCCCGCATCCGCGAGCTGATCGCGGCGGCCAACGAGGCCTCCGGCGCGGCTGTGCCGGCCGACCAGGCCGCCCGTGAGGCGGAGCTGGAACGCCGCACCCACGAGCTGCGCCAGCTGACCGCGACGGCCTTCCGCCGCAGCGCGGACGAGGTGGAGCGGATGCTCCTCCAGGGCAGGCCCGAGCCGGGCCGCGCCGAGCGCGTGGCGCAGGCCATGGACGCCTGGCGGGCGGCGTTCTGGGCGGCGCAGCCGGAGCGGCGGCATCTGGTGCTCACCGGCCAGCGCCCGGACATCTACAGCTGCTTCAACCAGGCCGACCTGCTGATCTCGGACGTCTCCAGCGTGGTGGCCGACTTCCTGGCGAGCGCCAAGCCCTACGCGGTGGCCAACACCAGCGGCCTGCCCGAGGACGAGTTCAAGGCCGTCAACCCGACGGTGCGCGCCGCGACGATCCTCACGCCGGACGCGGCCGGGATTCCCGGGCTGATCGAGGCCGTGATCGACCCGGCACGGGACACGCTGGCTGCCGACCGCGCCGAGCTGAAGGAGTACCTGCTCGGCCCGGCGGAGCCGCCCTCACTGACCCGCTTCCAGAACGCGGTCACCGCGCTCGCCGCCAAGGCCGAGGCGCGCCGGATCCGGCAGGCCGAGGCGGCGGCGAAGACGACACCGACGCCGCGCCCGGCCGTCAACGAGGGCGCCGCGCCCTGACGGCCACCGCGGCGCCGCCACGGACAACCGCGACACGGGTAACGCCCCTTCCGCCGCCGGCGGAAGGGGCGTTACCGTCACTGCCCCGGCAGGAGCCGTGCCCGCGGCACGGCCTCCCGCTACTCCTCGTCGTTTCCGAGGTTCTCCAGGCGCTGGGCCTCCCGCTCGCGGCGGCGCTGGGCGGCGGGCCGCAGCTCATTGAGCCGGTGGTCCTCGCCGCGGCGGCCGAGCATCTCGGCGCCCGCCATGACCGACGGCTCCCAGTCGAAGACCACCGCGTCGTCGCCCGGGCCGATGATGACGCCGTCGCCCTCCCGGGCACCGGCCTTGAACAGCTCGTCCTCGACGCCGAGCCGGTTGAGCCGGTCGGCGAGGTAGCCGACGGCCTCCTCGTTGCTGAAGTCCGTCTGCCGCACCCAGCGTTCCGGCTTGTCGCCGCGCACCCGGAACAGCCCCTCGCCCTCGCGCGTGACGGTGAAGCCCGCGTCGTCGACGGCCTTGGGACGGATGACCACGCGTGTGGAGGTCTCCTTGGGCCGCGCGGCCCGCGCCTGGGCCACGAGCGAGGCAAGCGCGAACGACAGCTCCCGCAGTCCGCGGCGGGAGACGGCGGAGACGTCGAAGACCTGGTAGCCGCGTGCCTCGAGGTCGGGCCTGACGATGTCGGCGAGTTCCTGCCCTTCGGGGATGTCCGTCTTGTTGAGCACGACCAGCCGCGGCCGGTCCTCCAGGCCGCCGTACGCGGCGAGTTCGGACTCGATGACGTCGAGGTCGGAGACCGGGTCGCGGTCCCGTTCCAGCGTGGCGCAGTCCAGCACGTGGACCAGGACGGAGCAGCGTTCGACGTGCCGCAGGAAGTCCAGTCCCAGGCCCTTGCCCTGGCTGGCGCCGGGGATGAGCCCCGGCACGTCGGCGATCGTGTAGACGACGTCGCCGGCCGTCGCGACGCCGAGATTGGGCACGAGCGTGGTGAACGGGTAGTCGGCGATCTTGGGCCTGGCCGCCGACAGCACGGAGATCAGCGACGACTTGCCCGCGCTCGGGTAGCCCACGAGCGCCACGTCGGCGACCGTCTTCAGCTCCAGCACCAGGTGGCGCTCCTCGCCCGGCTCGCCCAGCAGGGCGAAGCCAGGCGCCTTGCGCCGGGCGGAGGCGAGGGCGGCGTTGCCCAGCCCGCCCCGGCCGCCCTGCCCGGCGATGAAGCGGGTGCCGGCGCCGACCAGATCGGCGAGCACCGTGCCGTCCCGGTCGAGGACGACGGTTCCCTCCGGCACCGGCAGCACGAGGTCCTGGCCGTTCGCACCGTTGCGGTGGCCGCCCGCGCCGGGGCGGCCGTTGGTGGCCCGGCGGTACGGCCGGTGGTGGTACTCGAGCAGCGTGGTCACGTCGGGGTCCACGACCAGCACGACGTCGCCGCCACGCCCGCCGTCTCCCCCGTCCGGGCCTCCGAGCGGCTTGAACTTCTCCCGGTGCACGGAGGCGCAGCCGTGCCCCCCATTGCCCGCGACGACATGCAGCTCGACGCGGTCCACGAAGGTGGTCATCTGGTGTCCTCCTGAACGCCGAGGGCGGACCGGCCTCCCGTCGCGGGAAGGCGGTCCGCCCTGGAAGTGACGCGGTGCTGTGTGGCGCGGCCGCGCGTTACTCGGCCGCGGCCGGCACGACGTTGACGACCTTGCGGTCGCGGCGCCGCCCGAACTGCACGGTGCCCGGGATCA
>k87-572704_pt1 | contig 16000 bp, 17 predicted proteins | sample MGYA00084031_6733416 | MGnify analysis MGYA00084031
CCAGTTTGTTGACTCAGATACGTGAGAAATATTTTACACCGAGGAAGTGCTGCGGCTTTCGGATGAGATAGTAAAAGTATTTCGTCCAGTCGGCCGCAGCTCAAAATTCGTAAAGATAAAAGCCAGCCAGAAGGCAAAGCGACGGCTCAGGAAGCTGTCACTCGCCGAGGCTGGCTTTTTGTTGAAGATCACGCCGTATGCTAGTGAGGGAACCAATCTCCTTGAGGGCGATAACGAGCGCGGCCAGAGAGGTGTACCGCTTACGGTAAAGGACCTTGCCTGCATCGCAGACTGTTCCTATCCGACCGCCCGCAAGATCGTCCGGGCGTTCATCGCTGAGCGAATTCTTCGGCGCGTGGAGATCGACGGCAGGACAGCGCTTGCGATCAATCCACTTTATTCGTTCAACGGCAAGTCAGCTGAAACATCGCTCCTGCAACTCTTCAAATGGGAGATCACGGAAGCTGGGGAGGACCCGAATTCCGAATAGGGGGTCGCCAGAAGCAGACAGGCCTTAAAGCCTTGACGCTCTAAGCACAACCGTTGTTTTTTGCGGTGATACAAAACGTATACTTTTTCAGGTAAATAGTAGTCGTTTCGCATCACTCAAAAAGTTGCCACCAGCCCACCTGTATCAAGGCTTACAGCGATTTTGGCGCTGGCAATATTCTTTATTCTTATATCTATCGCCACTAAGAAGAGAAATCCAGCTTGGACTTACGAAAAATACCTGTTTCGATGATCAACCTGAACCCGTACAATCCAAGGATTGAACTGCAGCCGGGCGACCTGGAATATGAAAAACTGAAATACTCCATCGAAGAATTTGGGTATGTAGAACCGATCGTGTGGAATGAACGAACCGGGAATCTCGTTGGAGGTCATCAACAGTTCAAAATCCTTGTCCACGAGCAGGGAGCCACCGAGGTAGAGGTATCAATCAAACGCACCCCCGAATCCTTTGATTTCAATTGGCTCCGTCGCCGTTCCCTTCTCGATGTAAACCCGGACGCTCTTCGATAAAGCCTCTTTTATTTACTGGGGGCTTTTTTCTATATGACGACTTTTGACAAGCAGTATATGCATACCCTCTGATCAGGGAGGGATGAACGATGCATGTAAGAATCATACCCGGAAGTACGACTGACAAGGCTCGTTCTGACTGCTACCGATATCTGCTGAGAAAGTACAGAAAGGAGAAGCTGGATGGTCGGGATTTACGCGCGAGTAAGCACCGAGGAACAAGCAAAAAGCGGCTTCAGCCTTGATGACCAGATCAGGGAATGTCGGAAGAAGGCGGGAACGCTTGACGTTGTTGAGTATGTAGACGATATGTCAGGTGAATTTCTGGACCGTCCCGCCCTCACGAAATTACGACAAGATGTAAAAGATGGCGTTATAACAAAAATCATCTGCCTCGATCCAGACAGATTATCACGAAAACTCATGAACCAGCTGCTTATTACTGACGAATTCGATAAGCGTGGGATTGAGCTCGTTTTTGTAAACGGGGAATATGCCAAGACACCTGAGGGACAACTATTTTATAGCATGCGTGGAGCGATCGCGGAGTTTGAAAAAGCAAAAATAAATGAACGGATGAGCCGTGGCAGAAGAGAGAAGGCAAGGCAAGGTCGTGTCCTGCGTGATTTTCAGATATATGGATACAGCTATGACCCGGAAAAAGAACAAATGATTGTAAATGAAGGGGAAGCGGCAGTTGTCAGATTGATTTTTGACCTGTTTACGCAGCCAAACGAATTGGTACAAGGTATGAATGGGATTGCCAAGTATCTAACGGAAAAAGGCATTCCAACCAAACGCGGGGCCAGAGTGTGGCATCGCCAGGTTGTCCGTCAATTGCTGATGAACGAAGCGTATATCGGGAGGTTTTATCAGAATCGTTGGAATACGGAAGGCATGCTCGGAAACAAATTCCGGAATTCCGAAGAAAAAGTTCGGATGCGTCAACGTCCGCAAGAAGAGTGGATACAACTGAGCTGCCCTGCCATTATCGATGAAGTAAAGTTTGAGCATGCACAAAAGCTTTTGAAAGAGTCAAGAAGGCGTTGGGCGGGCAGGAGTCTAAATCAGTATTTGCTGAGTGGATTGCTTCGTTGCGGAGACTGCGGCAACACGATGACCGGCCGGAAATCTAAAAATTGGGGGAAGCATGTCTTCGAATACACCGATGTAAAAAACACCGCTGGTGCCCAAAATCATGGATGTGGCCGAAAAATTAAGTGTGAGGAACTGGATGAAGAAGTCTGGGAAACGGTTCGATCTTGGCTGGACAATCCAGATGAGATTGCTGCTGCCGTCGAAGAAAGAAGCGAGGCACCTTACGAATTGGCAGAGGTAGAACGGCTGCAAAAGGAGCTGGAGAAAACGAGGAATGGCCGAAAGCGGTTATTAAAACTGTTTTCTTCAGGCGAAGAGGACTTGGGCGAAGAGGAGATCCGTCAAGAGCTGCGTGATCTAAAAGCGAGGGAAGAAAGGCTGCTTCAACAGCTCACAGAACTCGAAGAGCAAGCCCAGCGTATGAAGGAAAGTGGCTACAACCGAGATTTACTCCAAGAAGCGGCAAAGTATTATCTGTCCAAAAAACCGGATGAACTTACATTTGAGGATAAGCGAGAACTCATTCGTCATGTAGTAAGAGAGATACGGGTATACGAAAATAACATCGAGCTCTACACCTTCTGATGCGCCACTATTGACATTAGAATCGAAATCCTCATGCATCTTCGCAGCCTGAAAAAAACCAAGAAAGATGTCTCTTTGCACGATCCGATCGGTACGGACAAAGAGGGCAACGAGATCACGCTGATCGACGTCCTGGGCACGGAAACAGACGAGGTCGTGGATGCTGTCCAGCTAAAGCTGGAGTCGAATAAGATTTACCAGCACATTCACATTCTCGATGAACGCGAAAAAGAAGTGATAATCGGCAGGTTTGGCCTGGATCAGGACAAAGAAAAAACGCAAAGGGAAATCGCACGCGAGCTTGGCATTTCCCGTTCTTACGTCTCCCGGATCGAAAAGCGGGCGCTGATGAAGCTGTTTAATGAGTTTTACCGGACAAAACAGGCACAGAATAGATAGCACTTACCGTGTGTCAGGTATGTGCTGTCATCCGCGAGAAGGACATTTTATGAAAGTGTCCTTCTCGCGTTTTTTGATTTCTATACAAATTCAGAACATCCGTACTGGCGACAGAACAAATTACATATCATAGAAAACCCATGTTAGGAAACGCTAAAGGTACGCTATTTAGTGGGAGGTTTTCTTTTGCGTACCATAGTACTAGTCGTGTCTCTGGTTCTTTTCGCCACAGGCTGCAATCCGCAAGCCAATCAAAATCAACAGGCAAAAACAAAATCCGCGGCAGAAGATCCTCTGTGCAAGCCGACGCCGGTTCGTTTCTTTGACAAGGAACAGAAAGCCAAGTCCATTACGGAACAAGTACATGGAATCGATAAAGCTGTCGCTGTTCACATCGACAAGGAGCTGGACGTCGCCATTGAAGTAAGCAACTTTAATCGCTTCCGATTGGAGTCGATCGAAAAAGAAGTCGGGGAGAAATTAAAAAAGGAGTTTCCCGATTCTGCGATCCATGTTACCTCAGACAAGAAGCTTATCGATGAATTGCAGAAACTGAGTGACACCCCATGGTCCAGTGAACAGGAGAAAGCCTGCAAGCAAAAGAAAAAGCTCAAGCAAATTGAGAAAGAGATGAAAGGGTAGAGAAAGCAATCATTTATCAGACAGCGCTCTCTTTTCACAGCGAAAAGGGCCGCTTTTTTTATGTTCTTTTCAATGATGATTTACCATAAAGTGGATTTTGAGCATTCCTTTTAATAACGAGTGAGAGCGTTTTCAAGCTAAGCAGACAAGCATCTGATTTGACTTAATTGTTTCAAAATGATACCCTTTTTATGTATACATAATATAAGAAAATTATTATGCGTTTATTTGTTTTTTAATCCTGGATGATGAGAGCGAGGCAAACGTCGCAAGGACAGGGACACTGAACAAAAATCTGGAAAGGAGGTGCACGCATTGAATAGAAAAGCGAGTCGCAGGGGCATCCCGTTTTTCATTTTTAGCGTGCTAATCCTTATCGTCTTTGCATCCGCTCCCTTGTATAATGCAGACGCTCAGTCCATGGAAGAAGATTCTCCGCAAATTTCCGCGAATCCGTACGAAAAGCATTTCGTTCATTTCCGCAAGGCATCTCCGATCAAGTTTCAATATGCGCCTATCAGAGAAGCATTGTTGATCCTTGTGCTGCCGCTGCTTTTCCTTCGCGCTACTCCTATACCTCGGTTTACGTATCGGACTTTCATTCCCATTAAAATGAAAAGTCTCTTTCTGATGCCTATTAAATTCACCTCGACGTTTTTTCTCCCAAACACCTCCCGATAGCTCGACAGCTATGATTTTTTTAGCCTGTCTGGCACGGACCACACCATTGAATAAAAATTGTATAAAAATCCCTGAATCGTTCGAATAAAGGATGAAAATAAATTTTGCCAAGGTCGTTTAGTAAATAAATTCTCTCGATTGTGAAATAAATCACAATGTAGTTGACAGGAATGTTGTTGGCAAAAAGGAAGCGACTCCTATTTTTTGTTATGGGCAACAATGAGGAACTTACTCGGCAGAACAAAACGATGATACAAGAACTTACTCGGAGGCAGAACACTGCGTTAGCCTGAATGGAAAAACGACGCGAAAGCGTGCACAGTCGGCTTTGTTGTTCACGAAAAACAGATAAGGGAGTTGCGACTGCCAAAATACTAAGTGTACAGATGGGATTTCTTTGTTATGGCCAAAAACGAACTTGGAGGTATTTTTCATGAATGTACGTGAAACTCATTTGCCGGGAATCGGGAAAAAATTTCAACTGGATACCCAAAGCGGAGATAAGCTTGTAGTTGTGATTCACGATAACGGAAGGCGCGAACTGTACCATTTTGACCAGGATGATCCTGAGAGCAGCGTCTCGATGGTGGCGCTCGATGACGAAGAGGCGCGACAGGTTGCCGGCATTATTGGCGGGATGGCGTATAAACCGAAGGCGCTCGAGTCGATTGACATCAGCCTTGACGATCTGGTGATCGAGTGGCACAAAATCGAAGCCAGCGCAAAGTGCATCGGGAAAAAGATCGGAGAACTGGAGATTCGCCAGAAAACGGGAGCCTCCATCATCGCTGTCGTAGAAAAAGACCATACGAAGCATATCAATCCAGGACCCGATTATGTCTTCACTGCCAACTCGACGCTCATCGTCGCAGGGGAGAGGCAGCATCTCAAAGCTTTAAAGGCGTATTTGCTCGGTGGACGCGATTAGCGTACTCCTTTTCCCAGTCTGGAAAGCAATCAAGAGAAATTCCATTTGCATGCATTCCACTGATTTTCGGATGCAAAAAAGATGGAAGCTGTGCATCAGCAACTCATGAAAAAGACTGAAAAAGGAGGAACATATGGATACCGTAATATTTGAGATAGGGCTTGCCCTTGCTTTAATTTCAATCGTCGGCTTGATCTCCACAAAGCTGCGCTTCTCGGTCATACCATTTTACATTTTGATAGGGATGGCGGTAGGACCGCACGCACCTCATTTTGGAATCCTTGATTTGCGATTTATTGAAAGCTCGGAGTTTATCGAGTTCATGGGCCGTCTTGGCGTGCTCTTCCTGTTGTTTTACCTGGGCCTGGAGTTTTCCGTAAGTCGCCTGATCAAGTCGGGAAAATCAATCCTCGTCGGCGGTATTTTTTACGTCGCGCTCAATTTTGTATCTGGCTTGCTGCTTGGATGGATGATGGACTTGCCGTTAAAGGAAACGCTGGTGGTCGCGGGAATCATGACCAGCTCTTCCACAGCGATCGTAGCCAAGGTTCTCGTTGATCTGAAACGGACAGCCAACCCGGAGACGGAGATTATCATGGGCATGATCATGTTTGACGATCTGTTCATCGCCGTACACATGTCCATATTGTCCGGCCTGGTCTTGAGCGGAGCTACCTCATTTACAGGTGTTTTGATGACTTCGTTATCGGCGCTGCTCTTCATTTTGTTCTTCCTGATCGCGGGAAGATACGTTATCAAGTATGTAGATCGCTTGTTCGACATCAAATCGACCGAACTGTTCCTCATCCTCGTGTTTACGGCTCTGTTCCTGGTGGCGGGTTTTTCCGAAACGCTGCACGTGGCAGAGGCGATCGGGGCGCTTTTGGTGGGGCTTGTGCTGGCGGATTCCAAGCATGTCAAGCGAATCGAGCATCTGGTTTTGCCGTTCCGGGATTTTTTCGGTGCGATCTTCTTCTTTGGCTTCGGGCTGACAATTGATCCGATGTCGCTTGGAGGAGCAGTGTGGATCACGATCGTGGCTGTTGTCCTCACGCTTGTGGCAAATATTTTCGCAGGCATGATGGGGGGACGCTCGGCAGGTATATCCAAGCGGGCTTCCTTCAATATCGGGTTTACGCTCGCATCACGCGGCGAGTTTTCCATTATCATGGCAAACATCGGGAAGGCAGGAGGCCTGGACCCGGTCGTTCAGTCCTTCGCTGTGCTGTATGTTCTGATCCTGGCTGTTCTGGGACCACTATTGACCAAAGAATCAAAAACCATCTACAACTTCTGGGAAAAAGTGTCGGGGAATTTCAGCAGGCGAAAACAGCAGGGCGATGGAACAGGTTGATCGTACCATTGGGTTGAAAAAAGCAAGGGGCAGGTATCTGTATGATCGATACCTGCCCCTTTTATTGTTCGTAAAAAAGCTTAGCCGTGTTGCAGCAATTCCTTCAGTTTTTTCAAATGATCCCGTTCGCCGGCCACAACGAGCTGCGTATCCGCCATGAATACGTGCTCGGGACCCGGGTTGATCTGTTTTTTCTTTTCCCGATCAATGACGGCGATAATCGTGACACCGGTCTTTTGCCGGACATCTACTTCTCCTATCGTTTTGCCGATGCATGCAGCCCCAGAAGGAATTTTGAACCATTCGATAACCAGATCGTTCAGGGAGAGATTCACGGTCTCCAGCGCTTTCGGCTTGTAGCTCATGCCGCCGAGAATTCCCGCTGCCTGCATGGCTTCATCGTCTTCAAGCGTAATGGTTGATGTGCACTCATCCGGATCACCGGCATCGAAGAAGTACAATTCTCTTCTGCCGCTGTCATGGATGACAACAACCAGCTTTTCTCCCATTCGGGTCTCCATTTGAAATTTACGTCCGATTCCTGGCAAATCGGATTCCCAAATGTTCAAAATGGCAACCTCCTTTTTTGTACGTAAGTTGCCCCTATTATACAGGAGGAAGGCCCAAGATGCTAGAAAGTCTGGGAACCGCTTGCAGGATTTTCCTGGCTGGGCTGGGCGAAACGGATTGTCTGTAGGCGTGTCAAATGCCCCTGTCTGATTATGACTGATCCGGTTCGTTCCATTTATTTGTCAGATTCGGACGCTTGTACGTAGCGAGCTTGTCAAGAAGTTTTACAGGCGCGCTGTCGACGATCAGCAATTCCTTATGGGTAGCAGGCATGAAGCCGGCTGCGACGGCAGTCTCGACGAGCTGAATCAGCGGGGAGTAGTAATCATCGACGTTCAAGACGCCTACCGGCTTTTCATGAATGCCTATTTGTCCCCAGCAGAGCGCTTCGAACAGCTCCTCAAAGGTTCCATAGCCGCCGGGCAGGGCGATGAACGCATCAGAGAGCTCAGACATTTTTGCCTTACGCTCATGCATATTTTCCACTTGATAAAATTGGGTCAACCCGCTGTGGGCCATTTCTCCGCGGAACAACCCGCGAGGCATGACCCCGATCGCGGCTCCTCCGGCTTCCAGGACGGCGTTTGCTGTGCTTCCCATCAGACCCATGTTGGACCCGCCGTATACGAGCTCCAAACCCCGTTTGGCCAATTCCATTCCCAATTCCTTTGCCTTCTCGGTATAAACGGGTTTGGTGCCGGGATTGGAGCCAGCATAGACACAAATTCGTTTCATTGCTCTTCCTCCTTCGCTAAAGACGGCAGTTGACCGGACTTTTGCCAAGGTATAGTATACAGGTGAATCTTGGAAGAAGGAAGGATAGATCGATGAATCTGGATCATTTTCAAAAATGGGTCAATGATTTTTACGGAGAACGCGGCTGGACAAAGTACGGGCCCTTTATCCGGGTCGGTTTTTTAATGGAAGAAGTGGGCGAACTGGCACGTGCTGTACGGACGACGGAGATCGGAAGAGACCGGCCGGATGAAGGGGATCGTTCTGTTGAAGAAATTCGTGCCGAGCTGATCGAGGAGATGGGTGATGTACTGGGGAATCTGGTGCTGCTTGCCGAGCAGTACGGTGTGGGGCCAGAGGAGATCATGAAAGCGCATCAGGAAAAGCTGGTTAAGCGATTTGGCGAAATGGCTGAGAAAAAGTAGGCTGAAGACGGCAACAGAGGAAGGCATCCCATTCTGCCTTCCTTTGGCTGTTTACTTGCCTGGCGATATCGGTTTTTTCGAGAACTTCTTTTGATAATAGACGCTCATGCCGACAATAACCGGGGTTATCACGATTGTAGGGAAAAACCAGATGATCGGATTTACACTCTCCAGATGAAGCAGACGGGGCGCTCCAAACACGGTGAAGGCGGTAATCGTTGCGATACAACAGCCCATCATGCCCGACATGTGCTGAAAAAACCAGTGCATTTTTGTAGCAGGCGGGCGAAGCCAATACTTGAGCTGAGTGCCGCCGAGAAATACGCCGACGAGCGGAAACCAGTTGAGCAGCGGCGAGTCGATCAGATAACCGTAGCCCCCGATAAAAAAGCTGGAGATGAAAAGCAGGCCGGGAAACAGCAAATCCCACGGGTTGCGGTGAGCAGAAACGCGTTTTTTAAATCGCAGCACCCGCATGCCGTACCAGGCCGTCGCCGAGCTGAGCAGGGAGATATAGATCAAAAACCAGGCAAAAGAGACCGAAGCCAAGGTCCGGTCCGGGTCAAAGCCGATGCGCCACACCCCCATATAGAGGGCGGACACAGCGACGGCGGCCATGGAGATGACGTACACCCAGCCGACGCGGTTATGCGCCTTTCCTCCTTTTTTCGTAACGATCGGAATCCAGAAGACAACTAACGCAAGAAAGCCTGCAATGATATGAATAATCCTGAAAAATTCAAATCCCGCCATAATGAATCCTCCCTTAGGTGTTGGGCTTCGTCAGTTCGCGCTTCATCAGCTCATAGTAGTCCGCAATCGCTTCTTCCATTTCATCCGGACTGATGACGCTTCTGACGCGAAGTCCATACGAATACGTGATAAACCGCCGGACTGCTTTGCGAGCGTCGATGTGTTCAGGGATGACACCAGCCTCTTTTCCAAGCTCGATCCACTTGATCGAGTTCTCCTCTGAATGACGGTACACGTCCTCCAGGATACTTCTTACAGATGCTTGGTCCTGTTGACTGAGCAAATACAACAAAATAGGAGTAGTCACGTCATCCGGATTGGCAAAAGGCCGGACACTGGCAGCGATGACTTCCATCGGATGATGCAAATCTTTTTTCGCGTACGCCGTTTGATAAAAGCTGTCGCTCAATGATTCCAGCTTGTTCTTGAGGATGAGACCGAACAGCTCATCCTTGCTTCGCACATAGTGGTAAATGGCTCCCTTGGAGAGCCCGGACCGGTTCATAATCTCCTGCAGCGTTGTTTTTTTGCAGCCTTTTTCCCGAATGCACGCTGCGGTCGTTTCCAGCAGGAGACGAAAGCTGGGGGAATCGTTGGCTCGCGATATCATCAACAGATCATCCTTTCGAGGGGAAGAAAAAATTCCCTGGAAGTGTTACATGTTAAAGTATACAAACCGACGGTCGGTCTGTAAAGAGGGAAGTAAAAAAGATCTTCGGACAAAAGGCTTTCATACACCGCTTTCCGAAGATCTCGCGATTGAGTGTGGAGATGGAATTTGGACGGTTCCGCTGACCGTCCTACTGCTCACTTTCTTTGCCCGGCATCTGCTCCAGGAAGACCGATTTCACGCTCTCGCGCATTTTCTTTTCGCAGAGCACGTACAAAATGTCTCCTGCTTTAAGTGTAGTCGAGCCTTGCGGAGTGATCAACTTTGTTTGGCGGATGACGGCTGTGATCAAGGTGTTCTCCGGAAGTGTGAGAGACTGCAGGTCCTGTCCTTCGGCACGGGTACCGGCCTTTACCTCGATTTCCATCATTTCCGAGTTTGTCTTGCCGATCGAGACCAGCTCCAGGCTGTGCGGAATCACCGGCTTTTGTGCACTGGTGAGCCCCCATCTCTGAGCGAGCGGGGAGAGCGTCGCACCCTGAATCAGAGCCGATGTCAACACGACGAAGAAGACGACGTTAAAGAAGAGAATCCCATTGTCCAGTCCAGCGAGCAACGGGTACGTGGCCAGAACGATCGGAACGGCTCCACGCAAGCCCGCCCAGGAAATAAACATCTTTTCTTTTAGCGAATAGCGAGTGAGGGCGGTACTGATGAAAACGCCGATCGGTCTGGCAACAAACATGAGCAGTGCAGAGAGAGCAAGCCCCTGCCACGCGATCACCAGCAGATCGTCCGGGAAGCTGAGTAACCCCAGCAGAATAAACATCAGGATTTGCATCATCCAGGCGAAGCCTTCGTTAAAGCGGAAGATCGAATGGCGATAGGTCAAATCGGAATTGCCCACAACCATAGCCATGACGTACACCGCGAGCAGGCCGCTGCCGTGAAGCAGCGCAGTTCCGCTGTAAGTAAGCACGGCGAGGGATAAGGCGAGCACGGGATAAAGCCCTGACGAATCCAGATTGATCCGGTTGATCGCCCAGACCGAGATTTTTCCCAGGAGCAATCCCATCACGAGGCCAAAGCCCATTTGCCAGATCAGGGAAAGGATCATCGTAAAGAAGCTGGCTTCGGGCTCCTGGATCATTTGGATGAACGAGACGGTCAAAAAAACGGCCATCGGATCGTTTGTTCCCGACTCTGCCTCCAAAAGCGAGGTAATCCGCTCTTTGATGTTCTTGTTTCCAAGCACGGCAAATACGGCGGCGGCGTCCGTAGAACCGACGATAGCGCCAAACAGCAGCCCCTCGAGCCAGGAGAGCTGGAGAATGAATACGGCAAATACGCCAATAACCAGCGTGGTCAAGACAACTCCCAGCGTAGCCAGCGATAAAGACGGAGCAATCACGGGGCGCACTTTGCTCCACTTTGTCTGCATGCCGCCCTCAAAAAGAATGACGATCAGCGCCATTATGCCGAAGAGCTGGGTCAGGGCGGCGTTGTCAAAATAAATGATTTGATTGAGGAACATGCCGACGGCGATAAAGAATACGAGAGAGGGCAAGCCGATCCGGGAGGAAAACTTCGTGGTCAGAACACCGACAACCAAAAGGATGGCAAAGAGCAAAATAATGCTGTCTGTCGTAAATTCCAAAGAGCCACCTACTTTCTGAGAATCTGGAAGACTGTCTATGTAAAAGAGCTGGATTCGTCCTGGGAGGGGCTGGCCTGACGCCTGGCTTGGAGAGTTGCTTTTCGGCGGCAAAGTGGAAAAGCCAACCATCTTTTATTGTAACGCAAACAAGTATTGTTTGTAACAGTTTTCTCAAGCAATGAACATTTACACAGATTTTTGCGCCTCCGCGAACCGGACGGCGTGGCTTCCCCGGCACAAGTTGCGGCTCTGCTTAGCAGGGCTGTTTTGATTTAAAGGGACAGGCGTCGTGGGACAGATGGGATAATGTTGTTTCCGGCTGGGGAGTGTAAATGTTAACCATACACAAATACTGCCTGATCGAAACATCGCGGAGGGGAACACAACGTGCCGGTAAAACGAAAGTCTCTATTGCTAGCGCTCAGCTTCGTACTGATGCTCAGCGCGATAGCTGCATGCGCCAAGCCGCACATCCAACAAGAATTGCCTTTGTCTGGAGAAAATCGGTCTGCTGCCAGCCGTCCCAAGGTGATCATGCTGCTCGTTGATTCGCTCCAATCGGCTGCGATAGACCGATTGATGCAAGCAAACAAGCTGCCGGCAATCGGCTTTTTGATCAAGAACGGGGTGTACAAGCGAGATGTAATCAGCTCATTCCCGACGATGTCCGTCACCATAGACAGTTCCATGTTGACCGGAACGTATCCGGATGAGCACAATATCCCTGGCTTGCTGTGGTTTCACCCTTCTGAGAGAAGGATCGTCAACTACGGTGACGGGCAAAGAGCGGTATGGCAGCAGGGGCCAGTTAATTTGCTGACAGACACCTTGATGAACTTAAACCAGGTTCATCTCTCAAAGCGCGTTCGCACTCTCCACGAGGAGCTGCACCAGGCCGGATTTACTTCCGCTTCCATTAACGGCTTGATTTATCGGGGGAATGTTCCCCATCAGCTTGTCTTCCCGAACGAATTGCTTCGCTTGGTGATGGGCAGCAGCCGGGTGAATGTGATGGGACCGAATCTGCTTGGATTTGGCGCCTTGTCAAAGGTGAGTCCGGCACCGTTGCCGACGGGGCCCGCCCATGCTTATGGATTTCATGACGAATACACGCTTCAAAGCCTTCTTCAGCTCATAAAAGAAGGAACACTTCCTGATGTGACTTTTGCCTACTTTCCGGATTTGGACGGAAAACTGCATAAAAAAGGCCCTGCGGATGTATCAGGGGTGCTGGAGGTGGACGAACGGCTGCAGCGGCTGCTGAACGCATTCGGCGATTGGGAACGTGCGCTCCGTGATCACGTATTTATTTTGCTGGGGGACAGCGGCGTTACCGCGACAGTGGCGGAGAAAAAAACGGCAGTTATCGATCTGGACGAGCTGATGCAGGCCCGAGGTTACCGCAACACACCGCTGGGGAGGACAGCCGCTCCTGACGATGATGTGGCAATTGCGGTGAACGGGCGGATGTGCTACGTCTACTCCTTGTCCCAGCGTGCCCCGCTTGCAGCGCTGGTGTCTCTGTTTGCAAGCGATCCGCGGATTGATTTGGTCGCGTGGAAGGAGCAAGGGTGGATTTATGTGAGGCGGGGAGGTTCGGAGCGGTGGCTTCGCTACAGGGAGGGGCAGGCGTACCGGGACGAATTCGGGAAGTTGTGGGATGTGGAGGGCGATTGGTCCGTGCTCGGTCTTGCGGTCCACGGAAAAGAGCGGAGAATCGGGTCGCCAGAATACCCGGATGCGTTTTCCAGACTGAAGGGTTCGCTCGATTCTCACCAGGGAGAATTTCTCGTAGCTACTGCAATGCCGGGAACGGAGCTTCATGTGAACCGGTCCCCGAATCATCCGGGCGGAGGCAATCACGGTTCTTTGCACCGCGAAGACTCTCTGGCCCCGATGATCGTGACGGGGAAGGGCAGGCTTCCCTCGTTGCCGGAGCGCCAAGTAGAAATAAAGTCATTTGTTCTCTCCTTGATCCAGATCCAGAGGAAATGGTAGAGAATAGCCGACTGCGGAACTGCTTGGCTGGTTAGAGGTCTATACGGGCTGTCCCGAACGCTCATAGGATAGTTACGCGGAAGTGGACCTGGAAACCAAAGGAGAGATGCCCATTGAGGCGTTTGGGTGGAAAAAGGGCAAAAGCCAAACAGCCTGTGCAGCTTCATCTGCCAGTCGTCGCGGTTACAGGGAGTGCTGGCAAAACCACGACCAAAGAGATGATCGCATCCATCCTGAGTACGCAATTTACGATCTACAAGTCTAGAGGGAACCGAAATTATTTGGGGAACTTGAAGGCTCATGCCCAGCAGATTGGACCCGAGCATCAGGTCGCAGTTCTCGAATACGGGTTGCTGTACAAAGGCGATCTCACCCGCCATTGCCGAATCATTCAGCCTGGGTACGCTGTGATTACGAACATCGGTTCTGCGCATGTCGGCAATGTCGGGAGCGATATACGCGCGCTGGCGATGGCAAAGTCCGAATTGATACGTGCGATGGATCCAAAGGGAAAAGTGTTTCTCAATGTGGACTGCTCGTATTCTCGCGAATTCACACAGCAGCCTTTTCGTGGAAGGTTCCAGGGGGAATTTTTCACCATCGGTATCAAGCACCAAGCGGATTATCAGGCGAGCGGCCTCAAGCGGGAGGGGGACGGCATCCGCTTTCATTGTTCGATCGATGGAGAGCGATTTCCGTTTTTTGTCCCGGTCAGAGGTGAGCATAATGTCTCCAATGCGCTGCTTGCCATCGCAGTCAGTCATCAACTGGGAGTTCCCGTCTCAGGGATCGAAAAAGGGTTGCGGCAATTCCAGCCGCAGAACCGAAGATTGACAACCATGAATGTCGGACCCAATGTCAATGTGATCGACGACACATACAGTTCCAATCCACAGGCGGTAAAAGCGGCATTGGATGTTTTGGAGGAGCTTGAAACCGGCACCAGGATCGCGATCCTTGGCAGTATGCTGGAAATGGGCAGGTACACAGTTCCAGGACATTCTTTTGTCGGGAAGTATGCTTGCAGAAAACAAGTAGATTATTTGTATGCTTTAGGCAAGCATGCCCGTTATATCGCTGCAGGTGCGATTCGGGCAGGTTTTCCGCCCGAGAGGGTAATCCTTTGCAGAAGCAAAAAACAGCTGCATCGAATGCTGCATGAGCACATTCGTCCGGATACTTCTTTTTTGGTGAAAGGCTCTCACCGCCTGCGAATGAACCGGACGGTCGATTTTTTGTGCAGAAAAGCCTTCGCGATTTCCGAGCAAAACGGATAAGAATAGCTGCGCGAACCACTCCCCCTCGAATGTTGCTCGAGGCTGGTTCGCTTTGTTTTGTGTTGCTATATATACAGGAAAAATAGGGCTATTGTCCTCGGACTATGTAATCAAATCCACTGTTGGAAAGATTTACAGCCTTATCGGCTGCGCCCTTTTTGCTTTAAACTGGTTGCGTACCCAATCTGTTGGGAAAACACAGCTAGGAGGAGAATGCGAGTGACGAAACGAGATTGGATACAGAAGTCTACGGTTGCCGTCATGCTTGGTACATCCCTACTGATGTTCGCAGAAAATGGACAAGCAGCCGAAGCGTCTGATGATTCGCAACTTTCCGGCAAAGCGGAGCAGGTAGCGGCCTTGGCCCAATCGCTTTTGGGAAAGGATTACAAATATGGAGCGGAAGGCCCGACTCAGTTCGGTTCTGCAGGTTTGGCCACGTACATATTTGGAAAAGTAGGCGTAACCATTGAGGACACCATCGCTGAATTGTATCGTTCCGGAAAAACAGTGAGCAAGGATCAGGTAAAAGCGGGCGACCTGCTGTTTTTCTCCAGCAAGGGGACCGGCAATCCCAATTTTATGGGGATCTATGTCGGGAATGACCGGTTCATCTATTCCTCGCAAGGCGAATACGAGGTCGTGGAAAAACGTCTGTCCGCCTATACAGGCAAACTGGTTGGGGTGCGTTCCTTTTTGACGGATGGGACAGGCACAAGTAATCCAGCCCCTGCGAAACCACCAGTGAACAATGATGCCGAGTCCAAAGGAGACAAGGTGATCGAGGCTGGAAAAAAATATTTGGGGACACCGTATCAATACGGCTCTACCCGCTCCAATAAAGATACGATGGACTGCTCAGAATTTACGATGTGGGCGTACCGGGATGGTCTGGGAATCGACATGGGACGAGGCGGTGCCCGTTCGCAAGCGAATTATGTGAAGCAGCACGGTCACTATACCTATGACATGAAACAGTTGAAGAAAGGGGATCTCGTCTTTTTCATGAGCTATCGCGGCTGGAAAGAGTCGGATTACAAAGGAGTCGATCCCCTCAAGCAAAGCATTACCCACGTAGGCATCTACATGGGAGATGACAAGCTGTTGCAAACGTTTTCCAAAGAATCGGGCGGTGTGAAAATAACCAACTTTTCTGATACCCACTGGGAATACCGCTTTATCATGGGCGGGCGTCCGTATTAATCGCACGTCGAGTAAGTCAGAGCAAGCATCAAATGAACATCCGAAATAGCCATCACCAGGGC
>k87-1253818_pt1 | contig 15991 bp, 16 predicted proteins | sample MGYA00084031_6733416 | MGnify analysis MGYA00084031
CCGCGGCGCCGCGGGTGCCGACTTCCTCCTGGCTTGTCGCGACCAGGACCACTTCGGCCGGACGCTCGCTCTCCTGGAGACGGCGGAAAGCCAAGAGGGCCGCGGCCAGGCCCGCCCGGTTGTCGAGGGCCTTGGCAGTGTAACGCCCGGCCCCGAGGCGCATGCCGGGGCCCACAAAGCTCACGACGTCACCGGGACGCACCCGGGCGCGCACTTCCTCCGGGCTCAGTCCGAGGTCGATGAAGAGGTCGTCCCAGGCAGGCGGCTTTGACCGCTCTTTCGCCGCGGTGAGGTGCGGCGGCGTGCTCCCCACGATGCCGGGAAGCGGCCCGCCCCGGGTGTGGACCACCACGTCGGACGCCAAGAGGTTGCGGATGTCGACGCCCCCCACGGGCAGGACCCGCAGCGCTCCGCTGTCGTCGTCGATGGAGGCCACCACGAGGCCGATCTCGTCCATGTGCGCCGCCAGCATCACCCGGGGCGCCCGCCCGCCTTCGGGAGCCCGGGTCGGGTGGAGGCGGGCGATGACGTTGCCCAGCGCGTCCGTCGACAGCTCGTCGGCGAAGGAGAGGAGCCTTGCCAAGAGCGCTCTCATGGGCGCCTCGCGTCCTGAGACGGCGGAGACGGAGGTGAGCTCGTCGAGGAGCGCGGCCACTTCGCTTTCCCTGTCCGCTTCGATGTCAGCCACCGGTGAAAAACCCTCCTCAGCGTCTACTGGGTGCGCGCCGCCCGTTGAACGAGGCAGGGCGCGCAGGTGGGATTTCACCTAGCGCAGGGCGGTCACCTTTCCGGAAACGCCCCGGCGCGGGGCAGGCCAAGGCGCGAACCCGCGCCGGCGAGAACAGGGTGAGGGCCGAGAAGAAGACCGGGGGCGGTCAGCAGGCCGCCTTGCCGCCTGCGGCCGCCGGGCGCGAGGACGAGAGAAGGCAGCACAGGTGGTTTTCCTGGATCTCCCGGCGGACGGCGGCGCCGATGGGCTCCGCGATCATTTTCTGGTAGTCGTCGAGGCTGATGGGGATCCTGAGCTCCTTGAGCAACAAGAACCCTTGCACGAACGCCGCGATCTCCACTTCGTCGGGCACGTCGAGCCAGTGCATCCCGTGCACCTCCCGGCGCCGCTCGGGATTTTGGTCGAAATCCACGGCGTGTCCCATCTCGTGCGCCAGGATGACCACCAGGTAGGTGAGGGACTGAGAGGTGAGGTCGGGCTCCCAGACCAGGATCGCCCGCCGGCCGGGGTGGTAGAGCCACTGCTCCCGCACCGGGCTGCGCTCGAACGAGATGCGCAGTTCCTGAGCCTTTGCCAGGAGCCTTTGAACGAACGGGTTCGGCGGAAAGCGCGAGACCAAAGTGTCGTGAAGCTCTCTGCACTGGCACGGGCCGGACGGCAAGCGGCTCCCTCCTTTCCCCGGGGGCGTTCTGGCGCGCCGGCGGCGGCCGGGCTGCGGCCTGCGGTTCCCGCACGGCGCACACCGGTGTATGACTCGACCATTTCCCAGCTCAGAATGGGGATCCTGCCGCGGGCGCCCCGCCAATTTGTGGCTGCCGCACCGGAGGCCCCTATCCCAAGAGCCACCGAACCGCGGCCACCGAAGCGATGAACCCGGCCAGGTCCCCCAAGAGGCCCACCGCCACCGAGTGCCTGGCTTTGACGACGCCCACGGCGCCGAAATACACCGTGAGCACGTAAAACGTGGTTTCGGTGCTCCCCTGCATGGTGGAGGCGATGAGGCCGACGAGAGAGTCCGGGCCGTGCTCCTTGAGCAGTTCAGCCAAGACTCCCAGGGAGCCCGAGCCCGAGAGCGGGCGCAGGATCGCCAGGGGAAGGACTTCCGCGGGCAGGCCCAAGCGCTCCGCGGCGGGCCGGAGGAGGCCCAGCACGGCGTCGAGCCCGTGGGAGGCCCGGAAGACGCCGACGGCGACGAACATCGCCACCAGGTACGGCAGGATGCGGAAGGCCGTCTCCAGCCCTTCCCGGGCGCCTTCGCAGAAGACCTCGTACACCCGGACGCCCCGCAACAGCGCGACCCCTGGCACCAGCAGGAGAAGGGCGGGGATCACCCAGGACGAAAACGCCTGGACCAAGCCGCTCACGGCCTCCACCTCCGCAGCTGGAAGAGGCGGTCGGCGGCGACGGCTGCCGCGGTGCCGGCCAGGGTGGCGAGGAGCGTGGTGACCACCACGGCCGCCGGTTGAGCCGAGCCGGCGGCGGCCCGGACGGCGATGACGGTGCTGGGGATCAGCGTGACGCCCGACGTGGAGACGGCGAGAAAGGTGCACATGGCGTCGGAGGCCTCGTCCCGCCTGCCGTTGAGGTCCGCCAGGTCCTCCATGGCCTTGAGGCCCAAGGGAGTGGCCGCGTTGCCCAGCCCGAGCATGTTGACGGTGATGGCCATGAGGACGGAGGCGCTGGCGGGGTGCCCGGGCGGGATGGAGGGGAAGAGAAGGCGGACCAGCGGGGAGAGCGCCCGGGCCACCGCATTGGTGATCCCCGAGGCTTCGGCCACCTTGAGCATCCCGGACCAAAAGGCCAGGGCGCCGATGAGCCCAAAGGCGAAGACGACGGCGTCTTCCGCGCCCTTGACCACGCCTTGCGTGACGGCGGTGGCGCCGTCAGCGCCTTGCAGGAACGCAAGCAGCACGCTGACGGCCAAGATGGCGGTCCAAATGAGGTTCACCGGCCTTTCACCTCCGGGCGCGGCCCGTTCTGAGGACGCGGTCCTCACGTCAATCTACACGCCGCGCCGGCGCCCTTAGAACCCCAGCACCGGCCAGAGCCCGCCGGCGGGTCCGGGAGAGAAGCGGGCCCGCCGGGGGCTTCAGGAGAGGAGGGAGCCCGCCGGCGGGGAAGATGGGAAGGAAGAGTCGTGCAGGAGGCGAGGCGCCTGATGTTTCAACGCCTGAGAGAGAGCCTGCCCGCGCTGCGGGACCGGGTCTATCTCAACACCGGCACCTCTGGGCCCGTCCCGGAGCCGGCCTTTGCGCGCCAGGTGGCGCTGCTGGAAACGTTCTTGCGGGAGGGCTTTTCGTCCCCGCCGGCGATGGCCGCCTACGCAAAGGCGCTGCGGGAGGCCCGCGCGGCCGTCGCGTCGGTCCTCTCCTGCGATCCGGAGCGGGTGGCCTTGACTCAATCCACCAGCGACGGCCTGGGGCTGGTCGCCTCCGGCCTGGATTGGCGCCCGGGCGATGAGGTGATCACCTCCGACCTGGAGCACGTGTCGGGCATCGCCCCGTGGCGGGAGCTGGCGCGGCGCAAGGGCGTGGTGGTGAAGGAGCTCGCGAGCGAAGACGGGTACCTGGAAGCCTCCCGCGTCTTGGACGCCGTGACCCCCAGGACCCGGCTCATCTGCATCAGTCACGTCTCATACGCCACGGGAGCGGTGCTGCCCGTGCGCGAGGTGTGCCTAGGGGCCAGGGACGCAGGGGTCCTGGTGGCGGTGGACGGGGCGCAGGCGGCAGGGCACCTCCCCGTGGACGTGAAGGAACTGGGCTGCCACTTCTACGCGCTGCCCGGGCAGAAGTGGCTCCTGGGACCGGAGGGGACCGGCGCGCTGTATGTGGCCCCGGAGGCCTTAGACGTGCTGGCGCCGTCGCGGGTCGGCTGGGCTTCCCTCTCTAGTGAAGGCGACGGCCTCAACCTGATCCAGCTCCACCGGGACGCCCGGCGGTTTGAGACGGGGACAGTGGACGCGCCGGCCTTCGCCGCGCTGGCGGAGTCCATCCGGATCCTGGAAAGCCTGGGATGGGAGGCGATCTTCACCCGGGCCCGCGCGCTGGCCCGGCGGGCCGCCCAGGGGTTGGCTGCCCTGCCCGGCGTGCGCATCCTTACGCCCCGGCACGCCGATTCGGGCCTCTTGACCTTCGCGGTGGAGGGCCTGGATCCCGAGCGGGTGGTGAAGGAGCTCTGGGAGAAGCGCCGGATCGTCATCCGTTCGATTCCCAAGCCCAGGGCGCTCCGGGCGTCCTTCCACGCGTTCAACAACGAAGGCGACGTGGAGGCCCTGGTGGCCGCCGTGGACCAGATGATCCGGAAAGCCTGAACCCGTTCGAGGGCGCCGGACCGCGCACCTCTTGCGCGCTCCGGTGCAATTCGTGGTATAATGACCACGAAAGGTCAAATAAGGTCAAGAAACCGTCATCCAAGATCAGCAGCAGAACCGTCGCGAAGGAGGTCCCGTGGGTGTGGGCACGCTTTCCGACAGCATCGAGAGGTACCTGAAAGGGCGACTTTCCCGTGCCGTCGAAGGCGTGATCGAGATCCGCCGCTCGGAAGTGGCCGAGCAGTTCGACTGCGTTCCCTCGCAGATCAACTACGTGCTGGAGACGCGCTTCACACCCCAAAGGGGATACTACGTCGAAAGCCGGCGAGGGGGCGGCGGATATATCCGCATCATGCGGATCTACCTTCGCCAGAAGCAGTCGATGTGGGAGTCGGTATGCGAGGAGATCGGGGAGAGCATCGACGCGGCCCGGGCCGACTCCTTGGTGGCGCGGCTTGAGGAGATGGGTGTCCTCAACGCGCGGCGGGCCCTCTTGGTCCGGGGGGCGCTCCGCCATGAAACGGCGGGGATAAGCCCGCCTTGGGACGGCGTGATCCGGGCGAAGCTGCTCAAGTCCATGCTGTCGTTGGTGTTTCACGAAGGCGGTTGATGCGTAGCCTGTGAAGAAGCGGGGTGAAGCCGCCGTGATGTGCGAGGCGTGCCATAAGGAACCGGCGACCGTTCACGTCACCCGGATCGTCAACGATCAAAAGACCGAGCTGCACTTGTGCGCGCAGTGCGCCAAGGAACGAGGAGAGATCGAGATGAATGTCGAGCCCAGCTTCGCTTTTCACAATATCCTCGCGGGCTTCTTCGAGCCCGAGACGGTCGTCGTCTCCCACCCGTCCCGGCCGGCGGCGCTCCGGTGCAGCAACTGCGGCCTGAGCCTTGCCGACTACCGGCGCATCGGCAAGCTGGGCTGCAGCCAGTGTTACGCCCAGTTCGAGCGGGAACTGGAGCCCTTGCTCAAGCGGATTCACCGCAGCGTCGAGCACACCGGCAAGCGGCCTAAGAGGCTGGCGGGCGGGCGGCTCGACGTCCGGCGGGAGATCGAACGGCTCCGGCGCGAGCTCCAGGAGGCCATCGCCCGGGAAGCGTACGAGGAGGCCGCTCGCCTTAGGGACCAGATTCGCAGCCTTGAGCAGGGCTTGTGAGGAGGGAGCGCAAGCCTTGTCCCTCAAAGATCTCATCAACAAGACGCTGAGCCAGTGGATGAAGGGGACGGGGCCCGAGCGGGACATCGTCATCGGCAGCCGGGTCCGCCTGGCGCGCAACTTGGCCGGCGTCCCGTTTCCGTCCATCGCGGATGACGAGCACAAGGCGTACGTGATCAAAGAGACCAAGCGGGCCCTGCAGGCCACCAACGGCACCCTGGGCCGGATGGAGTTCATCCCCCTGGCCGAGGTGCCGCCGCTGGAACGGCAGCTCCTGGTAGAAAAGCACTTGATCAGCCCTGCGCACACTCAGAACGTGAAGCACAAGGCCGTCATCTTGCGGGATGACGAAGCGGTCAGCATCATGGTAAACGAAGAGGACCACTTCCGGATCCAGGCGCTCTTTCCCGGCCTGGCGCTGGAGGAGGCGTGGAAGCTCTGCTCCAGCGTGGACGATGCGTTCAGCGAGGTGCTGGACTTCGCCTACGGGGAGCGGTTCGGCTACCTTACCGCCTGCCCCACCAACGTGGGGACCGGGATGCGCGCCTCCATCATGATGCACCTGCCCGCCCTCACCATGACCGACCAGATCCGCAAGATGATCGGCGCCGTGAGCCGCTTCGGCCTGGCGGTGCGGGGGATCTACGGCGAGGGCACCGAGGTCCTGGGCAACATCTACCAGCTTTCGAACCAGATCACCCTGGGACACTCGGAGGAAGAGATCATCCAGCACCTCCAGAAGGTGACCATGCAGGTGCTGGAACAGGAGCGGGCGGCGCGCCAGCGGGTGCTGGCCCAGGATCGCCTCAGGCTCGAGGACCGGATCTACCGTTCGTACGGCATCCTGGCCAACGCCCGGCTCCTCGCGACCCACGAGGCGATGCAGCTCCTGTCCGACGTCCGCCTCGGCATCGACCTGGGCATCGTGAAAGGGATCGAGCCCAGGATCCTGCAGGAGCTGATGGTGATGATCCGCCCGGCCCACCTGCAGAAGCTGATGGGCCAGGAACTGGACGCTCCCGCCCGCGACGAAAAGCGCGCGGCCCTCATCCGGGAGCGGCTGCGCCTGGCGGAAAAAGAGGGCGGTTGAGCCGCCCGGGCTGCACGGAGTCTTGAGGAGAGATTTTCACCAAGGGACGGTGATACACGATGTTCGGGAGGTTTACTGAGCGGGCGCAGAAAGTGGTGGTTCTCTCGCAGGAAGAGGCGAGGCGCCTCGGGCATAACGTGGTCGGGACAGAGCACATCCTCCTGGGCCTCGCGGCCGAGGGGGAGGGCGTCGCCGCCCGGGCGCTGCAGAACCTGGACATCAGCCTGGAGAAGGTCCGGTCCGAGGTGGAGAAGGTGATCGGCCGCGGGGACGGCACCCCGCAGGGCCAGATCGGCTTCACCCCTCGAGCCAAGCGCGTCCTGGAGCTGGCCTTTGACGAGGCGCGCTCTTTGGGCCACACCTACATCGGCACGGAGCACATCCTGCTGGGCCTGATCCGGGAGGGAGAGGGCGTCGCGGCCCAGGTGCTCAAGAACCTGGGCGCCGACCTGGACCGGGTGCGGCGGCAGGTGGTGGAGCTCTTGGGCGGCGGTTCGCCCGCTGCGGCCAAGTCGTCCCGGGGGCGCAAGACCCCGACGCTGGACCAGTTCGGACGTGACTTGACGGAGCTGGCCCGGGAAGGGAAGCTGGACCCGGTCATCGGCCGGGAGAAGGAGATCCAGCGGGTGATCCAGGTCCTGTCCCGCCGGACCAAGAACAACCCGTGCCTCATCGGAGAGCCGGGCGTCGGCAAGACGGCCATCGCGGAGGGGCTGGCGCAGAAGATCGTGGAGGGCGACGTGCCCGAGACGCTGCTTGACAAGCGGGTGGTCACCCTCGACCTGGGCGCCCTGGTGGCCGGTTCCAAGTTCCGGGGCGAGTTTGAGGAGCGCCTCAAGAAGGTGATGGAGGAGATCCGCACCTCGGGCGACGTCATTCTCTTCATCGACGAGATGCACACCATCATCGGCGCGGGGGCGGCGGAGGGGGCCATCGACGCCTCCAACATCCTCAAGCCCGCGCTGGCCCGGGGCGAGCTCCAGGCCATCGGCGCCACGACGCTGGACGAGTACCGGAAGTACGTGGAGAAGGACGCGGCGCTGGAGCGGCGCTTCCAGCCCATCATCGTGGAAGAGCCCACCGTGGAGGAGACCATCAAGATTCTGGAAGGGCTGCGGGACCGCTACGAGGCGCACCACCGGGTGAAGATCACCGACGAGGCGCTGCGGGCGGCGGCCGTCCTTTCGGACCGGTACGTGACGGACCGCTTCCTGCCGGACAAGGCCATCGACCTTATCGACGAGGCGGGCTCCAAGATCCGCCTGCAGGCGCTGGTGGCGCCGCCGCACCTCAAGGAGCTGGAGCAGCAGATCGAGGAGACCCGCATGGAGAAGGAGGCCGCGATCAAGAACGAGGAGTTCGAAAAGGCGGCCAACCTCCGGGACAAGGAGCAGAAGATGCGGGAGCAGCTGGAGCGGGAACGGGCCGAGTGGAAGAGCAACCGCGGCCGGACCGAGGGCGTCGTCACCGCGGAAGACATCGCCCAGGTGGTCTCGGCCTGGACGGGGATCCCCGTGGCCAAGCTGGCCCAGCAGGAGACGGAGCGGCTGCTCAACCTGGAGGAAGTGCTGCACCGCCGGGTGGTGGCGCAGGACGAGGCCATCAACGCCACGGCGCGGGCCATCCGCCGGGCCTTCGCGGGGCTGAAGGACCCCAAGCGGCCCATCGGCTCCTTCATCTTCCTGGGCCCGACGGGCGTCGGCAAGAGCCTGTTGGCCAAAGCGCTGGCCGAGGCGCTCTTCGGCGACGAGGACGCCATGATCCGCATCGACATGTCGGAGTACATGGAGCGGCACACGGTCTCGCGCCTTGTGGGCGCGCCTCCGGGGTACGTGGGCTACGACGAGGGCGGCCAGCTCACCGAGAAGGTGCGCCGCCGGCCGTACTCGGTCATCCTCCTGGACGAGATTGAAAAGGCGCATCCCGAGGTGTTCAACATCCTGCTCCAGGTGCTGGAGGACGGGCGCCTGACCGACGCCAAGGGGCGGACGGTGGACTTCCGCAACACGGTGATCATCATGACCTCCAACGTGGGGGCCCATGAGATCCAGCGGGAGACGGGCATCGGCTTCCAGCTCGACCGGGACGAGAAAGACAGCTACGAGTCGATGAAGAAGAAGGTCCTGGACGAGCTGAAGCGGACCTTCCGGCCCGAGTTCCTGAACCGCATCGATGAGGTGATCGTCTTCCACGCGCTCAACAAGGAGCACTTGAAGCAGATCGTGGAGATCGAAGTGGGGTACCTCATCGACCAGGTCAAAGAGCGCGGCGTGCACCTGGAGTTCACCGAGCGGGCCAAGGCGGTCCTGGCCGAGCGGGGCTACGACCCGGACTTCGGCGGGCGCCCGCTGCGGCGGGCCATCCAGAGGCTGGTGGAGAACCCCCTGTCGGAGGAGATCCTCAAAGGGAGCTTCGGCGAGGGAGACCGGATCGTCGTGGACGCCGACGACGGCGGCGAGATCGTCTTCCACAAGAAGGAGATGGCCGAGGCCGCGAAGTGAACCGGGGAGTGGCATGCACCGCGTGGGGAAGGGGCGGTTTTCCGCTCCTTCCCCACGCTTTTTTCGGCGCGATCCGCAGCAGGGTTACTTGCGGATCTTCATCAAGAGGTTGGCGCTCAAGTAGACGGCCGCGAGCCACACCAGGCTGCTCACCACGGGAGCGGTGAAGACGTCGCCTTCCGCCAGAGCCGCGGCGCGGTTCGCCAAGAAGGCGAAGGTGACGATGGCCGCGACCGAGATGATCGCCACAATCCAGCGAAATACGAACAAAGGTCTCACCTCCGGCCGCATACCTTCGCCTTCCGTCGGCTCTCCACCTGCATGGCCTTCAGTTGTCACCCCGCCCCACCGCTTGCTATAATCGAGGCGACCCCACATTTTTCACTTTTCACATGGAGTCGATCCCTTTGCCCCCCCGTCGAAGCCGTTACGTCTGCCAGCAGTGCGGTGAAGTGAGCGTCAAGTGGCTGGGACGCTGCCCCTCGTGCGAAGCCTGGAACACGCTGGTGGAAGAGCTGGATGTCCGGGAAAGCCGCCCGCGGCGGGCGGCGGCAGGCGCCCGTTCCGTTCCGGCGACGGAGGCCTCCGGCTGGGAGGAAGAGCGTCGGAGCCTGGGCGTGTGGGAGCTCGACCGCGTGCTGGGAGGGGGCATCGTGCCGGGTGCCCTGGTGCTGGTGGGCGGCGAGCCGGGCGTCGGCAAGTCCACGCTCCTTCTGCAGGTGGCGGCGCTCTACGCCGAGCGCTGCGGCACCGTGCTGTACGTGAGCGGGGAGGAGTCGGTGGGACAGGTGGCCATGCGGGCGCGCCGGCTGGGGACGGTGCACCCGAGGCTCCGGCTCCTCAGCGAGGCCCGGGTCGAGGTGATCGAAGAGGTGATCGCCGCCGAGGAGCCTGAGCTGGTGGTGGTCGACTCCATCCAGACGATGCTCCACCCGGACCTGGAGACGGGGCCGGGCAGCGTGGCCCAGGTGCGGGAGTGCTGCCACTTCCTGGGCCGGATCGGCAAGGAGCGGGGCATCGCCGTCTTTTTCATCGGGCACGTGACCAAGCAAGGGACGCTGGCCGGGCCCAAGGTACTGGAGCACGCGGTGGACGTTGTGCTCCACGTCGAAGGGGAGAGCCACTCCGCCCTCCGCCTCCTGCGGCCGGTGAAAAACCGGTTTGGCTCCACGCAGGAAGTGGGCATCTTCGAGATGACGGCCGCGGGACTCAAGCCCGTGGAGAATCCGTCCGAGTTATTCTTGCAGGAAAGGCCCATGGGAAGCCCGGGTTCGGTGGTGACCGCCTCGCGGGAGGGCAGCCGGCCTCTCCTGGTTGAGGTGCAGGCCCTGGTGGCGCCGACGGCGTTCGGAGGCACGCCCCGCCGGCAGGCGGCGGGAGTGGACTACAACCGGGTCTCCATCATCCTGGCGGTCCTCGAACGGCGGGTCGGCATCCCGCTGCAGACGCACGACGTGTACGTGAACGTGGCCGGAGGGGTGAAGACCACCGAGCCCGCGTGCGACCTCGCGATCGCCCTGGCGGTGGCCTCCAGTTTTCACGGCCGGCCGGTGGATCCGTCCACCGTCGTCTTCGGCGAGGTGGGACTCTCCGGAGAAGTGCGGAGCGTAGGGCACGGGGAGGAGCGGCTTCAGGAAGCGGCGCGGCTGGGGTTCCGGCGCGCCGTGGTCCCCGCCGGGGCCCGGCTGGAGCGGGCGGCGGCCATAGCGGTGGCCGGGGTGCGCAGCGTCGAAGAGGCGATCTCCGCCGGGCTCGGCGGCAGCGCCGGGAAGCGAGGAGGAGGATCGGCATGAAAGACGGGGCCAAGGGGAACGAGGAGCTGATCCGGGAGACCCTCCGGCTCGTCTCGCCCGGCACCGCGCTCTACGAGGGATTGGAGAACATCCTCAGGGCCAGGACCGGCGCGCTGATCGTCGTCGGCGACTCCGAGGAAGTGCTTTCGCTGGTCAACGGCGGGTTTCGCATCGACACCGAGGTGAATCCCGCCGCCCTCTACGAACTGGCCAAGATGGACGGGGCGCTGATCCTGAGCCGGGACGCCAAGCGGATTCTCTATGCCAACGCCCACCTCACGCCCGACCCCATGATCCCTACCGTGGAGACGGGTTCCCGGCACCGCACCGCGGAGCAGGTAGCCCGGCAGACGGGAGCCCTGGTCATCTCCATCTCGCAGCGGCGGAACATCATCACCCTGTACCGGGGCACCATGCGCTACGTCCTCCAGGACGTGGGCGTCCTGCTCACCAAGGCGAACCAGGCGCTTTCCACCCTGGAGCGGTACAAGAGCGTGCTGGAGCAGTCGCTGTCCAACCTGAGCGCCCTGGAGTTTGAGGACCTGGCCACGCTGACCGACGTGGCCACCTGCCTGCAGCGGGCGCAGCTGGTCTCCCGCATCGCCCGGGAGATCGAGCGGTACGTGGCGGAGCTGGGGGTAGAGGGCCGGCTGGTCAGCATGCAGCTGGACGAGCTGATGGTGGGCATCGAAAACGAGGGCCTCTTGATCATCATGGACTACCGGGACCCCGAGCACTCCGGCTCGCCCCAGGAGATCCTGCAGCAGCTGGAGAGCTGCACGTCCGACGAGCTCTTGGAGCTCGGCTTCATCGCCCGGGCCCTGGGCCACGGCGGCAGCCTCAACAGCTTGGAAGTGCCGGTGACGCCCCGGGGCTACCGGGTGCTGCACAAGATCCCGCGGCTTCCCGCACCGGTCATCGAGAACATCGTGCAGACCTTCAAGAGCCTGCCCGAGATCATGGAAGCCAGCATCGACGAGCTGGACGACGTGGAAGGGATCGGCGAGGTGCGGGCCAAGGCCATCAAGGACGGCCTGCGCCGCCTCAGGGAGCAGGCGCTGCTGGATCGGCACCTCTGACAGGCAGCCGCCGCGCCCCGGGGGGCTTGGCCCGGCCGGGGGCAACAAGAAAACCTGACGGTTACGTCAGGTTGAAAACCCCCAGCGTGGCGATGCGTTTTTGCTCTTCCTGCAGCACCCGCTCCAAGCGGAGCCCGAAGAGGTCACAGAGCGCCGTGAGATAGTAGAGGTTTCTTCCGATCTCCTGCTCCAACACCTCGCGGCAGTGCTCGCACATCTCGCCCTTCACGTGGGTCTCCATGTGTTCCTTCATTTCCCAGTAGCTGATGTTGGCGGGAACGGTCTGCCGGCCGGCGTCCACCTGGACGCACCCGCACGACGTCACGGCCTTGGCCACCGCCCGGTTCACCCGGGCGCCGGTCTCCTGGAACTTGGACATGACGTCCAACACGCTGCGATGGCGGATGAGACAGTCGGAAACGGCCTGCTGAAACGAGGCGAGATCGACGGAAGGCTCGGCGGGACGTGCGGTCTCCGGGGACGACTTGGCGCTCACAGACACCACGCTCCTTGGACAGGGATCAGCAGGGGACCTATGCGGACGATCTGCTCCAAGGGACTGGTGCACCAGACCACCTTAGATGTGTCCATTATAGGTTGGCGAGAAAGCCTCTGTCAAGCCGATTTCCCGCTCTTTCGCCCGGTCCGGGGGCACCCCCGTTTCGTTGACACCCTTTGCGGCAAACGATAAAATTATCAAAAGGAACGTGCCCATTCGGCGCGAGAAGTGGAGGGCACCCCACGGTGACGTTCAACATCGGAGACAAAGTTGTCTACCCGATGCACGGCGCGGGCATCATCGAGGCCATCGAGGAGAAAGAGGTCCTGGGCGAGCGGCAGAAGTACTACGTCATGAAGCTCCCCATCGGGGACATGAAAGTGATGATCCCCACGGACAGTGTGGCCGAGCTGGGGCTGCGCCAGGTCATCGACGAGGAGAGCGTCGAAAAGGTCTACGAGATCCTGCGGGGCGAGCAGACCGCGATGTCCCAGAACTGGAACCGGCGCTACCGCGCCAACATGGAGAAGATCAAGAGCGGGGACATTTTCGAGGTGGCGGAGGTGGTGCGGAACCTCGCCATCCGCGACCGGGAGAAGGGGCTTTCCACCGGAGAACGCAAGATGCTGGACAACGCCCGGCAGATCCTCATCAGCGAGCTGGTCCTCGCCCAAGACACCACGGAAGAGCAGGTGGAATCGACCCTCAACGAGCTGCTGGGCTAGGCGCGCCCGCGCCGGCCGGCAGAGGGCTGAACGGCCGTCGCCTTGCAGTGGGACACGCACCGAGCCGGTTCGTCAGGGCCCGGAGGCTCTGGCGGCTTTTTTGTCCTTGAACGAAGCTTGAACGAAGCCCGTGTGGAGCTGAGGTGATGCCGGATGTCTCACGCCGCAGCCATCGTCGTCGCCGCCGGCAGGGGCATGCGGATGGGCGGGGGAGTGAAAAAGCAGTTCCGGCCCCTCGGGGGCCGGCCCGTCCTCCACTGGTCGCTGGAGGCCATGGAGCAGGCGCCCAGCGTCGAGGAAGTGGTGGTGGTCGCCGGGGAGGAGGACGTGGACCGGCTCCGTAGGGAGGTTTCTCCCTTCTTCGCGAAAGTGACGGCGGTGGTGGCCGGCGGCGCGACCCGCCAGGAGTCGGTGGCCCGGGGCCTCAGGGCTTTGACGCCTTCGGCCCGTTGGGTGGTGGTGCACGACGGCGTCCGGCCCATGGCGGGGGCCGCCCTGGTGGAGCGGGTCCTGGAGGCGGCCCGCAAGCACGGGGCGGCCACAGCGGCGGTGCCCGTCGCCGACACCATCAAGCGGGTGGATGCCGGCGGGCGGGTCGAGCGCACCCTGGAGCGGGACGGGCTGTGGGCGGTGCAGACGCCCCAGGCCTTCGCCCGGGACGTGCTGGAGCGGGCGCACGCGGAAGGCGGCTCGCTCCGGGCGACGGACGACTGCGGCCTGGTAGAGGCCATGGGACACCCGGTGGCGGTGGTGCCCGGCTCGCCCCGGAACCTGAAGGTGACCACCGAGGAAGACCTCGAGATCCTGGAAAGCCTCGTCCGCCGGCGCGCGGAAGGGGCGGCCGTGCCCGTGACGGGCTTCGGCCTCGACGTGCACCGGCTTGAGGCGGGCAGGCCCCTGGTCTTGGGTGGGGTGACCATCCCCTTTCCCAAAGGCCTCGCCGGTCACTCGGACGCCGACGTCCTGGCCCATGCCGTCATGGACGCGCTCCTGGGCGCGTGCGCTCTGGGCGACATCGGCCAGCACTTTCCCGATTCGGACCCGGCGTACCGGGGTGCGGACAGCCTCCAGCTTCTGACGCAGGTCAGCCAGCTCCTTACGGCTCGCGGCGCTCGCATCGTGCACGTGGACGCGTTCGTCAGCGCCGAAGCGCCGCGGCTCCGACCGTACCTGGACGCTATGCGGGCGAACCTGGCCCGGGCCATGGGCATCGGCGTCCAACAGGTGAGCGTGAAAGCGGGGACGGCCGAGGGGCTCGGACCGGTGGGGCGCGGCGAAGCCATCGAGGCCCGGGCCGTCGTCACGGTGCTGCGGCACGTCGCTCCCGGCGGCCTGTTCAGCCCAGCTTCTTCATGAGGTTGGCCATCTCGATCGCGCTCAGGGCCGCGTCCCAGCCCTTGTTGCCCGCCTTGGTGCCGGCCCGCTCCACCGCCTGCTCGATGGTGTCCGCGGTGATCAGCCCGTAGATGACCGGAACACCCGTCTCGAAGCCCGCCGCGGCGATTCCCTTCGCGCTCTCCGCGCAGACGTAATCGAAATGGGGTGTGGCTCCCCGGATCACCGCCCCCAGGCAGATGACGGCATCGTACTCTTGGCTGCGCGCCATCTTGAGAGCGACCAGCGGGATTTCAAAGCTGCCGGGAACCCGGGCGACGGCGATGTCCTCGTCTTGAGCGCCGTGGCGGCGCAGCCCGTCGAGGCAGCCGTCCAGCAGCTTGTCGGTGATGAACGAGTTGAACCGGGCGACGACGATGCCAAACCGCAGCCCTGCTGCGCTCAAGTGCCCTTCGATCACGGTGGCCATGTTCACTTCGCCTCCTTGGTGGTGGAGCCGCTCAGCAGGCCGAGCTCATCGAGCCAGTGGCCGAGCTTTTCCTTCTTGGTGGTCAGGTAGCGCAGGTTGGCCTCCCGGGCGGGCATCTGGAGCGGGACCCGCTCCGTTACCTGGAGGCCGTAGGCTTCCAGGCCCACGATCTTCCGGGGGTTGTTGGTCAGCAGGCGGATGGTGGAAAGGCCCAGGTCAGCCAGGATCTGCGCTCCCAGCCCGTAGTCCCGCAGGTCGGCGGGGAAGCCCAGCGACGCGTTGGCCTGGACGGTGTCCTGGCCCAGGTCCTGGAGCGCGTAGGCTTTGATCTTGTTGAGCAGCCCGATCCCCCGCCCCTCGTGCTCCGGGAGGTAGACCAGGACGCCCCGGCCTTCCGCTTCGATCTGCCTCAGGGCCGCTTCCAGCTGGTCGCCGCAGTCGCAGCGGAGGGACCCCAGGATGTCCCCGGTGACGCAGCCCGAATGGACCCGCACCAGCACGTCCCGGGCGCCTTCGACCTCGCCTTTCACCAGGGCAAGGCACTCGGCGCCGCTCAGGAGACTCCGGTAGCCGATGACCCGGAAGTGGCCGTAGCGGGTGGGAAGCTCCGCTTGCGCGACCCGCTCCACCAGCTTCTCGTGCTGGCGGCGGTAGCGGATCAAGTCGGCGATGGAGATCATCTTGAGCCCGTGATGCTTGGCGAACTCCCTGAGCTGGGGCACCCGGGCCATGGTGCCGTCCGGGTTCATGATCTCGCAGATGACGCCGGCCGGCTGGAGCCCGGCCAGCCGCGCCAGGTCCACCGCAGCTTCGGTGTGGCCTGCTCGGCGCAGGACCCCGCCCTCTTTCGCCATGAGGGGGAAGATGTGGCCCGGCCGGCGCAGGTCCTGAGGCCGGGTCCGGGGATCGACCAAGGCCCGGATGGTCCTGGCCCGCTCGGCGGCGGAGATCCCGGTGTGCACGTCGCCGGCGTCCACCGACACGGTAAACGCGGTGCCCATGGTGTCCGTGTTTTCCGGGGTCATCAAGGGGATGCCCAGCTCCTTGAGGCGCTGGGAGGTGAGGGGGACGCAGATGAGGCCCCGGGCGTGCGTGACCATGAAGTTGACGTGCCACGGCTCGACCTTTTCCGCGGCCATCACCAAGTCGCCCTCGTTCTCCCGGTCCTCGTCGTCCACCACGATGACCATCCGGCCCTGCCGGATCTCCTCGATGGCCTCTTCGACGCTGTCGAACAGCGGCTCGTTCATCGCGAAGCTCCCTCCCGTCCGCCGGCTGGCAAGTCAACGAACCCCGAACGCTGGAG
>k87-188070_pt1 | contig 15979 bp, 13 predicted proteins | sample MGYA00084031_6733416 | MGnify analysis MGYA00084031
GATCCACATGCCATCGGGGCCATACTGGCTCAAGTCGGGGAAGAATTGTTGGAGGAATATGGAGGGCTTGCTCCTGCAGCGTCGCGGGAGCAGCTGATTGAACGTTTTGCGGACGCCAACGGCTGGGCAGAGCGCCGCATACGCCAGGCGGTGAACGAAATCCATCCCGGGCTGCCATGGTCCGATGCTGAGCTGGATGCAGCCAGGCAGGGAAGTCCGGAATACGGAGACGCCTACTGGGTGCTTGACCCGATCGACGGAGCCGTCCATCTGCATCAGGGATTCGGATTTTGGGCGATCTCCCTTTGCTTGATCCGGGAAGGCGTTGCCGTCTTCTCGGCCGTTTATGATGCCGGCCGCCGCGAATTGTTCCATGCGGTCCGCGGAGAAGGGGCTTACTTGAACGGCGAGAGGATTCGGGTATCGGCGAAAACGGGTCTGGCCGATGCGCTTCTGCTGACGGCTCCCCCTAACAAAGTCGAGGTGGAGCCCGAGAACGTCAAGCTGACCGCCTGGAGCGTCGGCAAGCTGCTGCCGGAATGCACGGCGCTGCGCATGCTCGGCTCCGTCGCGCTTCAGATGGCTTATGTGGCCTGCGGGCGCATGGATGCCTACTGGGAGTTTGGCCGCGAAATTTACGACTGGCTGGCAGGCGCGCTGCTGATCGAAGAAGCGGGCGGCTGCGTATCCGATGTCGACGGATCGCCGTTCACTTGGGGAACATCCGGGGTTGTTGCAGGACCGGACGCGCTTCGGGACAAGATCGTAACCGTATTGGCAGGGTGATTTTCCCCTGCATGAATCCATGACATGGAGAAGCCCGTCCATTGCTGAAAATGGGCGGGCTTCTTGCTGCAGATACCTTTTATTATCAACGTTGAGAATCGGTCCGTTCCCAGAGCAGGGTGCTCAGTACTGCATCAACAGGCTGACATTTTGCCAACCCGCTCCTACCGTCCAGAAGACCAGGTAATCGCCGCGCTTCACTTTTCCGGCCCGAACTGCTTCGTACAGGGCGAGGAAAGGGCTCGTTGTCGCGGTGTAACCGTACTTGTCCCCGATATAAGGAACCTTGTCCTGATCAATCCCGAGGCGCTCCGAAACATGCTTGATATTGCCCAAGGTAAATTGGGAGAACATAAAGCCGGCAATATCATCCTTGGTCAGATCGTTGCGTTCCAGCAAGATGCGAATCGAATTCACCGCGGATTCGGCACAGACCGAATCATCGAAAGGCGTAAACTTCACCTGCGCATCCTTAGCCGTAAACTCCTCACGGTACAGATTCGACAAGCCGTGGGCCGGGAACAGGGAATTGTCGATAACGGATGTATCGGTTTGATAGACGGAATCGATCAAACCGCGGGTGCCTTCCGCTTGCTCCAAAATCACGGCTACTGCCGATTCGGCAAAATTCGAATAATACACCGGCTCCTCCGGACTGTGAACCGAAAGATAATCGGAGCCGACCACAAGCGCACGCTCTACCCTAGGATTAGCGGTCATATAGCGGGAAGCCTGCTCTACCGCAACAAGGATGCCGGCACAATTCGCGTTAATGTCGAAGCAAGCCGTTAGGAGATCGCCTCCAAGGGCATGGTGGAGCTTCAGCGCATTGCTGGGCAGCAAATATTCCGGTGTCTGGGAAGTGAAGATGATCAGATCTACGTCTTTTGCGGACAGCCCGCTCTTCTCCAGCACCAGCTTGGATGCCTGCACGGCCATCGTGAATGTATTCTCTTCCGGATTATCGATAATAAAACGCTTATTACGGCCCAGAGCGGTTACAAGTCCGGTAACATCCGTACCTCTTTCCGCAAAATAGTTAATGTAGTATTCGTTGTCTACTTCATTAGCAGGATGGTAGATTTCAATCTCGCGAATTTGTACACCTCTCATGGCCATCTCTCCTTATTGTTCGATAATTTCGTAGTTGTCCAGCTTCACGCCACGAGCAACACGCCCGAGCTGCATCTTCAGGATCGGATTTTTGGAAATGCGCAGCGTAACTTTCTTAAAGCCGTCTTTTTTATACATCTCGAAGCATCCTTCCAAAAGCGGAAGCGTCTCAGGCGCAGAGACGTTCAGCTTCGTGCAGTCGATGTCAATTTCATATTCCGGAACGGAAATGGTTGAGATGGCCTTGCCGTAAGCCTCAATGGATGCCATTCCGTCTTCCGGCGAGAAGGTGCCTTCCACCTCGGCATGAAATACTTTTGCAGCTTGATCGATTTTGATATTAAAGCTTCCCATGTTGCTCTTCCTCCTATGATCGAAACATATTATGTTGAATTGGTGTTGTACCTTAGTGCTTATTTCTTCAGGGCTTTCAAGCGATCCAAGATCGGCGCGGGCTCGCTGCCGTCCGTATTGACCTCAATGATGCACGGCCCTGTCATCTCCCGCAGGAATCCCGGAATATCCTCCATGTCCTCCAGACGGTCGACAGACATCGCTCGGATTCCGGCGATTCGCATCATGTCGGCGATGGAGATTCTCTCCTGCTTGTAATCCGGGATCGTGCGGTTATATAGAAACTTCTGCCCGCGCTCGACGTAAGACAGCATGGCGTTGTTAATAATGAAATAAATGATGGGCAGACCGTACTCTTTAGCGGTAAGCACCTCGGTGCCATTCATGAAGAACGAGCCGTCCCCCGCAATAACGGCAACCGGGCGGGTCGAGTCGGCCAGATATAGCCCCGGCCCTCCCGCCATCGCCGATCCCATCGCTCCATAGTTCAGATTGATTTCAAAATCGCCGCCGGCGGGCACTTCCAAGTACTTCAGGACAAAGTTGGTAAATTCCCCGATATCGCATACATATCGCGTGTCTGCCGGCATCACTTGGCTCAGCTTCTCCAGAAACAGGCGCAGCGACAAGCCTGTATGATTGGGCTCGTAGGCCTCGTTAAGCGGGAACGGCTTCTTAAATGAAGCTGAAGACGGACTCACGTGCTCCGCAAAATAAGGAACGGCATCCCGGAGATCGGCAACAACGGCTGCATCGGTCCGGAAGACTTTCCCAAGCTCTTTGGCATCACGGTCGACATGAATCACCTTGCGTCCGTCCACCAGGACATCATTGAAGTTGCATGTAGAGGACTCTCCCAGGCTTGTACCCAAGATTAAAATGCAGGTGGCCTTCGAAGAGGTGACGTATTCCATCGCCGCATCGGTGCTTGAAAATCCGTAATTCCCTAAGTTAAGCGGAAATTCGGCCGGAATGATGCCTTTGGCCGATGGCGTCGTAATGATGGGCCACTGCAGCCGTTCGCTGAGACGCATGATGGCTTCGGCTGATGAGCGCCCGCCGCGTCCGACCATAATGATTCCCCGCTCAGCCTCATTCAGGAGGGCTGCAGCACGCTCCATCTCATCCGGATTCGGGCGAATACGCTGAAGCGCGGAAGGCTCTGGAGCCGCAGGCAAGAGCGCCGGCGCTTCCATCCGCTGCACATCGATCGGAACCGAAATATGCACAGGCCCGCAAGGGGGAGTCAGCGCGATCCTTACCGCCTTATCCAGCTCGGCCAACACATCGGCTTCGTTCATCACGGTGTTGCTGTATTTGGTGATGGGCCGGACAATATCCTGCGCATCCATCTCTTGGATGGCTCCCTTGCCGATCTGCCACCGGTTTACGTATCCGGTGATGACCAGCAGAGGGGCTTTGGCGCGCATGGCATCGGCAATCCCGTTCATCATATTGCCGACCCCGACCGCACCGGCACCGGCACAAACGGCGAGCTTGCCGGAATTGCTGGCATATCGCGCAGCCATATAGGCGGCGCCGGCTTCATTTTTCGTAATGATCGGCTTGATATCGACATCAATCAACGCGTCATAGATCGGGCCGATGATCCCGGCCGGAATTCCGAATATGCAGTCCACTCCGACATTTCGCAAATACTTCAGCACGGCTTCGGCAATATTCATCTTGAAGAATCCTCCTTATGCTGTAGTTGAAACGCATCCTTGTATTCAAACACAAGTGATTCTGCACGTTTGACCTCTTCTTCCGTAAAATCATGCCGTGCTCCAATCGAGGCGACGACGACGATCCCCTTCACCGTCTCATGCTGCATGACAGGCAGAACCATAATGCTGTCGATCCCAAACAGGAAAAACTCGTCGGCCGCGCGCGGATCGTTCTTGACGTCTTGCACGACAACCGTTTGCGGATGCTCCATCATTTCGCGCAAAAGGCGGTCATGCCGGATGTAGACGGGGTGCTCTGCATGAACGCTTTTCCACTTCTCCACGCCGAGCTGGTCCGTCTTCGTTTTGGATACCGGATTCAAACGGCCGTCCCGGATTTCATGATAGGCGATATCGGCCACGCCTGTGAGGCGTTCAAGCTCTTCAAACAGTGATGCTAATCGCTCCATGCCCATTTCTCCTCCGTATCAAAAATGTCATTGTCCGATCGGATGTTTAGTTTCTTCGTCCGATTCAAGCAGCTAGGAGGACGTTAACATTTCTCCCTTAGCGGATAGCTTAAAGCAGCCGCTCTTGTCCAAATTGTCGGTGTCGTTATGTTTGCTGAAGTACGGTACGCCCCCTTTGTCGCAATGGCCGCGGCATTTCCGGGTACGGGCAAACTGCGGCTATTTTTGGAATTGCGTGTAACACACCATTTATATCGGATCCTTTTTTTCGTTCTTTCATGGTTTTTCGGAAATATTATAATTTTTTTCACTTTTTCATAGCGTGTTATCCAAGTTGAGGTGAAGGGTTTGTTTCATTTGTTATGTTCGCAATGACAATTGTTACATCAAGCTAAAATTCTTTTTAATTCGACAAAAAAACACAAAATTCGCTATAGACTCCTGCTAATTAATTCCTCTATGATAGATACTAAACATGATAGACACAGCTTGAGAGCAGTTTTGGCTATTCTGAAAGCGCTCTCCTGGGTGAGGCGGCGAATAACTGAAGGATTGGAAGAGGCTAAAGCCGGTATGATAACTCCAATCCATTGTTTGTGCAGCCATAACCGAAAGCGCATTCATAGAAATGGCCGTTTGAACAGGAGGTTGTTTAGACTAACGCTTGTTTAATACTCCCTTGATCAACCGTCGCTAACACGAAGTCGTGCGTGTTTCATTGGGCGGTTTGATCCGCAGTGAATGAATTTGCTTAATTGCATATCGCTAGGGGTGGAGACGATGAGATAACCCTGGGAGGCAGCTGCTTTAGCTTTTTTAGGAGGTGGTGGCTCTTTTGGTTGCTCGTTAACGTCTCTATTTTTGTGCGCATTTTTTAGGAGATATCCAGGCTTTGAATCACAGACAGCAGATATGCAGTGATAGAAACATTCGAAAGGGGCCAGAACATTGATGAAAAAGAAAACATGGTTGCTTACGCTGTTGACCATTGTGATGATCATGACGACCGCGTGCGCAGGAGGCAGCGGAGGAAGCGGGAATGCAGGGGGCGAGGTTAACCTCGATGACGTGGAAGCGGCTTCGATGGATTTGAAGAACGATACGACGCCGATCAAAATCCAGTATTGGCACTCGCATGCCGAGGCACAACTGGAAGGCTTGAACTACATGATTGGAGAGTTTCAGAAGAAGTATCCGCACATTACAGTCGAACCGGTATTCCAAGGCGGGTATCCGGATCTGCATAAGAAGCTGTCGGCTGCCGTGGCCGCTGGCGACGTTCCGGCTGTGACGAACGTGGAAGTATCCTCCCTGCCGAACTTTGCGGACAGCGGCGTATTCGCCGACCTGGGACCATGGATCAAACGGGACGAAGTGAACATGGATGACTTCGCGCAAGGCATGTTGAACGCGTATGCATTTAACGGCAAGCAGTACGGCTTCCCGCTGATCGTCAGCACCAGCGTCTTCGTGTACAACAAAACGATGCTGGACGAGCTCGGCGTAGAGCCGCCGCAGAAGTGGGACGAGATTGAAGCCTTCAACGCCAAAGTCGTGAAGAAGGAAGGCGACAAGACGACACGGTATGCCTTCTCCGTTCCTGGTTGGGATACCTGGTACTACGATCCGTGGAACATTAACGGCGGCGGGCAAATCTTGACAGAGGATATGAGCGCATCGGCGGTGGAGAACGAGGATTCCCTGCGCTACCTCCAAAACTTCTACAAGTGGCAAAACGAAGGCAGCATGCATATGGGCTTCGGCAAGGGCGCTTCCGACAATATGCGTCAAATGTTCCTGAACGGCGAGATCGCAATGGTACAGCACACATCGGCCATGCTGAAAATGTACCGTGAGAACGCGGATTTTGAAGTGGGCGTATCCTTCCTCCCTGGCGACAAGAAGCGTACCTCTAATATTGGCGGTGCAGGCATCGTGATGATGAACGGCGCCAAGGATCTGGAGAAGGAAGCTGCATGGAAGTTTATCGAGTTCATGACCGCAGCCGAGCATAACATCAAGTGGGCGGAATCGGTAGGCTACCTGCCAACTCGGAAATCGGCCATCGAATCGGAAGAAGGCGACCAATATTTCGAAAGATGGCCTCAATACAGAGCGGTTTACGAGCACTTTGACGAAGTGACTCCGCGCCTGCAGCATCCGGCTTATCCGGAATTCAGCGAGGTGTATAAGGAAGTGATCGGCGAGATGGTGCTTAACAAGAAAGATCCGGTGCCGTTAATGCAGGAAGCGGCCAAGAAGATTAACGATATTCTGATGGATTACGAGTGATGTCTATGGGAACCAATCCAAAATTAAACAAGGCGGCGCCCAACCGGGCGTCCGCTTCCGTATCCAGACGGGTGTCGAATTCGGTCATCGAGAAATGGAAGGACTTTGCCTTTTCGGTGCCGGCCCTGGTATTCATGGGGGCTTTCCTGTACTTTCCGCTCCTGTACTCCATTTATATCAGCTTCACGAACTGGAACATGACGCGCCCGGTGATGAAATTTGTCGGAGCGAACAACTATACCCGGCTGCTGACGAACGAAGAGTTCTATCAATCGATGAAGGTGACGTTCCTGTACACGCTCATGGATGTCGTCTTTACGCTGGCGATCGGCTTGCTGCTGGCGCTGCTGCTCAACGTGTCATCCTCCCGCCTGTTCGGATTCATGCGGGGCGTGATCTTCATGCCGTATTACATTTCCATGGTCATCGCGGCCATGGTGTTCACTTGGATTTATAACGGGCAGTACGGGCTTCTGAACCAGGTGGTGTCCTGGTTCGGAATGGATCCCGTGGAATGGCTCATCAATCCGTCCACCGCGCTGCCGGCGCTTGTCGCCGTCTCGGTCTGGAAGGGCGTTGGCTTTGCCATGATCCTGTTCATTGCGGGTATGCGCGGAATTCCGGCGGAATATTATGAAGCGGCCTCCATTGATGGAGCCAGTCGGCTTCGGCAGTTCCGCAACATTACGCTTCCGCTCTTGTCGCCCATGACGCTGTTCCTTGTTATTACCAGCTTCATTTCGTCGATGCAGGTCTTCCAATCCATCGATGTCATGACAGATGGCGGACCGCTTAAGGCCACCAACGCGATCGTATACTGGATTTATACGATGGCCTTCGTCGAATTCAAAACGGGAAGGGCTTCTGCGCTTGTCATGATTCTGTTCGTGATTATATTGCTGTTAACGATGTTTCAGATGTGGGTCAGCAGGAAGAAGGTGCACTATGAGGGATAATTATATGGCCGGTTCGGCCGCAAACCGCAAACTGCTCATGGCGCTTCGCATTATAGCGGCGGTCCTGGTCACTCTGGTCATGTTCTTTCCGGTATATTGGCTCTTGATCAGCTCCCTTAAGACGCAGGCAGAGATGCGGATGGCCGTACCGACGTTCTGGCCGCAAAGCTTCGCATGGGAAAACTTCGCCGAAGCTTTCCGCGTCATTCCATACGCGCGGTATTTCGGCAATACGCTGATTATGGCCGTAGGGACGATCATCCTGCAGCTGAACGTAGCGTTAATGGCGGCTTATGCGTTCGCGAAAGGGCAATTCCGGGGACGGGATGCGCTGTTCTTGCTCGTGCTGGCTGCCCTGATCGTCCCCGAGCAGGTTACCTTCGTGCCGGTATACGTCATGATGTCGAAGCTGGGCTGGCTGGACACATTCTTGGCCCTGATCGTGCCTCATGGCGCTTCGGCTTATGCGATCTTCCTGCTTCGGCAATCGTTCAAATCGATCAACAATGATGTACTGGAGGCGGCACGTGTCGACGGTGCCGGCCGGTTCTCCATCTTGTACAAATTGCTGCTCCCGATGGCGCTGCCGACCGTCGTAACGATGGGCGTTCTGATCTTCATCTCGACCTGGAACTCGTATTTCTGGCCGCTGATCATGACCAATGATAACGATATGCGGGTGCTTACGGTCGGCATCGCGATGCTTCGCGATTCCATTGCAGGCAATGAAGCGATGTTCTTCCATATCATCATGGCATCGAGCGTCATGGCGATTATTCCGATCGTGCTCGTCTTTACGGTCATGCAGAAGCATATCGTAGCGGCTATGGCAAATTCGACTTTTAAGTAAGAGGCATGCCTTGGCCTCCGGGGCGCTCGCTCCCCGGGGCCTTTCCATGTTGCGGCGGCAGGCCGCATCATGGAATAATAACCATAAAGCTTACGAGGGGGAATTGAACGATGACAGTACGTGGACTGGCCCATCGGGGATATCCGCTGAAATATCCGGAGAATACGATGCTGGGCTTTCGGAAGGCGCTTGAGCTTGGGTACACGCATTTGGAGCTGGACGTTCAGCTGACGAAGGACGGGGTGCCTGTCGTCATCCATGATCCGACGGTCAACCGGACGACGAACGGCACCGGAGAGGTGAAGTCCTTCACGTTCGAGGAGATCCGGCGACTCGATGCCGGACAGGGGGAAGCCATCCCCACGCTGGAGGAAGCGCTGCTGCTGGCGAAAGACCGCATGACGGTGGATATCGAGCTGAAGCAGACAGGCCTTGCTTATCCGGGGCTGGAGCAGAAGGTGATCGAGACGGTGCGGCATGCGGGCATGGAGAAGCAGGTGTTCCTGACCTCCTTCGATCATTATTCGATCGAGCGGGCCCGGACCCTGGATTCGGACATCGAGCTTGGCCTGGTTATTTACGGGGCAACGCCATCGGTATTTCCGTATCTGGATCAATTAAGGGCAAAGTATGTGTCCGTAAAATACGTGTTTATCACGCCTGAATTTTTGGAGGAAGCGCGAAAGAGGGATATTCAACTGATTGTGTGGACGCCTGACGATGAGTCGGTGCTCGAGTCCCTCGCACAGTATCCGGACCTGTTGATCTGCACGAACAATCTGGAGGGCTGGGCGAAGGTGTACAAGGAGAAGGTGCTGCTGAACTCGTAAAGCATTTGCAGTGTTTGCAGAGAACCTGAAGAGCTTCCAGCATGTAAGCAAGTTGTTCTCTACTCCTCGTTTGGCCGACAGCGGGTTTGGAGTTGAATCAAATGGAATACGAATGGTTAAGGGTATGTCCGGGCCGGTGGAGGCCGGACATACCCTTTCTTTGTAAAGAATATGTAAAATTTTAAATTTCAGTTTGACTTGCGGACAATTGTCCGTTAGAATAATACCACGCTAACGGACAATTGTCCGTATATAGAGATAAGGAGGATACATTTTTGGATATGGGAGTGGGGCCGAGTTCGGCCAAAATTGATTTAAGCAAGATAAAGAGGGGACCGATCGTCGCCGCGCTGATTATCGGCGCGTTCGTCTCGATCTTGAATGAGACGCTGCTGAATATCGCGTTTCCAAGCTTGATGGAGCAGTTCGGCATCGGTGAGGCGACGGTGCAATGGCTGTCCACGTCTTACATGCTCGTTGTCGGCATTCTCGTGCCTATCACGGCGCTGCTTCAACTGTGGTTTTCGACAAGGCAGATGTTTATCGGCGCGATGTCGCTATTTCTTGTCGGGACCATTATATGCGGGTTCGCTCCAGTATTCGGGGTGCTGCTGACCGGCCGCATTTTGCAGGCAGTCGGAACGGGTCTCATGATTCCGGTGCTGATGAATACGATCCTCAGCATCTATCCGCCCCAAAACCGCGGAGCCGCCATGGGGATGATCGGGCTTGTCATTATGACCGCCCCGGCGATTGGACCGACGCTGTCCGGTTTGATTGTTGACGCGCTCAATTGGCGCTGGTTGTTCTACCTCGTTATGCCGCTGGCTGCGTTCTCCATTATTTTTGCAGCTATGTTTTTGAAAAATGTAACAGAGCTTACGAAACCGAAGGTCGATTTCATCTCCATCATTCTGTCGACGATCGGCTTCGGGGGCATCGTGTACGGCTTTAGCAGTGCCGGAGAAGGCTCTTGGTCGGATCCGGTGGTTATTTGGTGCATCGCGGCCGGGGCTATCAGCCTGCTGCTCTTCGTATGGCGTCAGCTGAGCATGAAGGAGCCGATGCTGGACCTGCGTACCTTCAAATATCCGATGTTCTCGCTGGTGACGATTCTGATGCTTGTGCTGATGATGAGCATGTTCTCCACGATGATCATGCTGCCGCTGTTCTTGCAGAATGCACTGGGAATGACGGCGCTGGCAGCCGGCCTTGTCATGATGCCGGGCGGTATTATCAACGGACTGATGGCGCCGATCACGGGCAAGCTGTTCGACAAGTTTGGGCCGAGAGTGCTGGTCATTCCGGGACTCGTCCTGTTAGTTATTGCCATCTTCCTGTTTTCGCGCGTTAACGCTTCATGGACGGGTGGTTATGTCATCTTCCTTCATGTTATGATGATGATAGGTATATCCATGGTCATGATGCCTGCCCAAACAACGGCTCTGAATCAGCTGCCGAGACTGCTGTACCCGCACGGAACCGCGATTATGAATACTCTTCAGCAGGTAGCGGGGGCCGTCGGTATGGCGCTGTTTATAAGCATCATGACAGCAGGAGCTAAAAATTATGTCGTGACAACCGGGGATCTGAATCCGGTCGAGAGTATGATAGCCGGCCTTCATAGTGCTTTCATCACCGGGCTTGTTCTGGCAATTGCCGCATTGGTGCTGGGTCTGTTCGTGAAACGCGCATCTACGCCGTCTGAACAGGAACGGTCCGCCGCATAAAGATTCCTGTGTCGATGGGAAAGGATGCATGCATTCTGAGCAAAAAAGAGAATGACGAATTGAGTCAAAAAATCTTGGATACGGCTCAAGCGTTGTTTAATAAATACGGGGTCGAGGACGTATCCATGCATCAGGTGGCCAAAACGGCCGGGATCGGTCAAGGCACGCTCTATCGCCGTTATCCAAGCAAGAGCAAGATATGCTTTTCCTTGATGGAAGCGAAAATCGATCGGTTCCTGCAGGAGTTGGATGAGTATCTTCGCAACAGTGATGAACCGGTCGCCGTCCGGATTCGGACGATTATCACCCGCGTGATCCTGCATTTTAATGAGGATTTGGAGTGGCTTCGGGTGATGCTGACCTCCGACAGGCTGGAGGAAACCAAGAATCATCTGTGCGAAAATCCGCCCTTCACCTATCTGCGGCTGCAGATCAAGACTCTGCTTGAGGATGCGGCGGAACAAGGCGTTCTGATGCCCGTGGATCCGCAGTTTACTTCCGTCATGATGGCCTCGCTGCCGCGTGCGGATATTATCTTGTTCCTGCGCGACATGGGATACAGCGCGGAGCAGATTGCCGAGCAATATTGCCGAAGCTTTGTGGATCCGCTGTTTGTAGACCGTTCAACCATATAGCATTCGCGGTAACCATGCCGCTTCGCCTCAAGACCTGCCGGTCTTGGCGAAGCGGCTTTTCTTTTCCTGTTGTTACAGCAGGCCTGAAGCGGCAAGCCGGTATAAGAGAAGGGTCCCGCGAGACTCATTTGGCAAGTGCTTTGCTCATAATCGGGCCCCGGGCGCGTGAGCAGGTATAAACCCAGGCTGCGGCGAATACTGTACACCAATATCGTCCATTCCAGGATGGACCTTTGGTGGGGGGATGCGCATGAAGCGCAGTTGGGTCAATTCGCCGTATTCATTTTCGCTCGGGATGTTTGCCATGATGGTGCCGAGCCAGGCGTTCAGCTCCTTTTACATCTTCTTTTATGTGGATCAGCTGGGATTGGGAATTGGGCTGGCATCTCTGGCACGGACGGTTTTTCTAATCTGGGATGCGGTCAATAATCCGCTGATGGGGTATTGGTCCGATCGGACGAAGACAAGATTCGGAAGGCGCAGGCCGTGGGTGTTCGGCGCGATTCCGCTGTTTATGCTCACCTTTGTGCTCGTATTTTCCCCGCCGGAGGGACTTGGGCAGAACGGACTTTTTACGTGGTTTCTGATAACCCTGATTCTCTACGAGGCGGTAGCGACGGTGCTGTGGGTCAATTACGGGGCATTGTTTCCGGAGCTGTTCCGGGGCGACCGTCTTCGTGCCAAGGCTTCGGCGGTGCAGCAGGGCTATCAAGTCGTTGCTCTGCTGATCGGTACGGCCGTGACGCCGATTCTGTACGATGCGATGGGGTTCTCGAACATGGCGATCCTATATGCGGTGCTGTTCGGCGCGTTCATGTTCATATGCATGATGAGCGTCCGGGAGCTGGAGGCTTATCGGGAAGCAGACCCGCTCCCGCTTGGCGCGGCATTCCGGGAAACGCTCCGCAACAAGAAATTTTGGGTATTCAACATCTCGAATTCGTTCGCACAGACGGTGAACGGGCTTATTAGCTCGACGATTCCCTTCTATGCCAAATATGTGCTGAAGATTCCTGACGACCAGGTGTCGCTGCTGCTGGCGTCGGTATTTGTATCGGTCATTCCGCTCGTGTTCGTCTGGTACCGGATCATCCGCAGCATGGACGGCGTGAAGGCTTGGCGGCTGTCCTTGGCGATATACGGTCTGTCGGTCATTCCGCTCTGGTTCGGCTTTAACCTGGTCAGCGGCATCTTGGCCGGCATCGGCGTCGGCTTCGGGCTTGCCGGCTTTCTGGTGACCCCGGCCGTTGTCAGCGGCAGTATCATCGATGAGGATGCGTTGCGAACAGGCTTGCGGAGGGAGGGGATCTACACGTCCGTGAGCGGGTTTATTACGCGTTCGAGCGGTCTGATCTCCGCGCTTGCCTTCTGGGTGGTCGGCATCATCTTTGGATATGAAAGCGGCGACAACCCGGGAAGCGATCCGGAATCGACCTTCCGTTATTTAATGAGCGTCGTTCCGCTATGCCTGCTGGTCGTTTCATTCCTCGTATCCTTCCTTACCAAAATCGAATTTTCTAAACCGATCGGAGGCGTGCATGAGCATGGAGCGAAGATTGATCATCAATTGTGACGATTTCGGGCAGAGCGGGCCGATGAATCAGGCCATCCAGCACCTGCTTGAAGAGAATAAGGCATCATCGGCCACTATTATGACGGTTGCCCCCGGATTCGAGGAGGCGGCAGCCTGGGCATCGCGCAGGAATCAGGCCAATGTGGGTCTGCATCTGACGATGACCAGCGAATTTGAAGCCTTGCGATGGCGAAGCCTGACCGGACATTCCTCGCTTCATGATGCCGAAGGCTACCAATACCGGACGGTCCGCGAGTTCGAACAAGGCGCTGAGGCTGGAGCGGTGCTCAAGGAACTGGAAGCCCAGTACCGGCTCGCCCGCAGGGCAGGGATCCGGATTAGCCATGTCGATAATCATATGGGGAGCCTGTACGGGATAGAGACGGGGCGCAGCCTCATCCCTCAGATGCTGTGGAAGACCTCCCGCTGGAAACTCCCGGTGCGGCTCTTCCGCTATATCGATCCGGAGGACTCCCTGCTCCGCTCCCTGCCGAACATCGAGCGGCCGGTAGCGCTGGCATCGGGCTTAGCCGATACCTTCGGGGTTCCGATTCCGGATTATTTGCTCTCGCATCCCTTCGCCAAGCTGGAGGGGGAGACGTACGACAGCTTCAAGCAATCGATCATTGCCAGACTGTATCGGCTGCCGGAAGGCGTATGCGAAACCTATGTCCATCCGGGAGTGGAGGATGACTGGATGGAGGCGAATATTCCGAACTGGGAGAAGCGGGTGTGGGAGTTCAAGCTTTTGTTTGACGATGATTTTGCCTACGGGATGCGGGATGCCGGCGTAATCCTGACGGATTACCGGTATGTCGAGGCGCACTTGAAACGTCCCCGCATGCGGTCGGCGATGAAGCTGGTCAAGGTGCTGGCCAAGAAATCGTAATCGGGCGCTGGAGTCTGGCAAGCTTGGTCGCCGAATTCGGCCAGCCGACACACCCAAGCCTGCATGACATTAGTCCAGCCAACAACTTGCCGGATCCAGCAAGCAGCCTCTGCCCGGCCAGACCTGCCAACAAACTTGCCAAGCCTAGGCTCTCCAACAGAACTTCCGGGTCCAGCAAGCAAGCCATCCTGAAGCGGGTCAGCTATAACGACTGCCTGGCCTGGGCCAAGCATCAAGCCTGCCGGGTCCGCCAAGCCAAGCCCTGCCCAACCCGGGCAGGGCTTGTTCTTGAATTTTAGTTTATCGTTTCCTAAAGGCTATTCATCGCCCGGCATCTTCCTTCGCAGCCTTCAGCTCCAGTTGGGTGATTTGTGCCTTGTACTGCTCAAGAAGGTGGGCCAGCGCGTTCTTGATGGCTGCGGAATCCTTCGATTCCACGGCTTCTGCAAGCTCCATTCGCGCTTCGATGAATGCGATATCGCTCTCGGTAAGTTTGACGGCCTTAAATTCCTCATGGTGGCCTGGAGCTGCTTCAATAGGGATACCGTCCGGAGATACGGCTGCTGCCGCTTTGATAGCAATGCTCGCTTCTATAGGGGAGACGATTGTGTCGCTAGCCGTATCATCGGACTTAAGCTCATGCCGTATGATCGTTTTCACCCATTGCTTAGGGAAACCCTGTTCCGCGATATCGCTCGGTTTCGCGACATGTACCAGGCCGGCATCACTTTTTATCTCGTAATTTCCCAAGATCTCTGAATCTCCCAGGATCTTTGTAATTTCAACCGTTTTCGCAGCCTCTTTCAATTCCTTGATGTCTTGGCCCTGAATGTCCAGCGCTTTAACTGCTGCAACGGCTGCTGCGCGGATGGCCGCAGGCTTTCCTTGTGCTTCCGGATCCGATTCGAAAGGAGCGGCTTCGGCCGTAATGAAGAGGGCCTTCCCTTCCGCTACGGCCAGCTTCTTGTATTTCTCCAGCGCCTGCTCCCAGTCTTTCAGCGTCTCCGGTGCGTACCGCTTGGCCAGCTCCAGCGGATCAGGCAGTATGCGAACGGAGGAAGCGACCGGACCGGCTTCCGTGTGGTATATCTTCACATTGTGAAGGGATCGATCGGTCGTAGACGAGTCTGCGGAGGCATGGGCCGTGCCGGCGGATGCCGCAAGCAGAGCGGCCGAAAGGGCCAGCTTGCCGAAAACATGCTTGTGATTCATCGTAACACTCCTTTTTTGGGGGATAAGTTGTCTTACAGCTTCCAATTTACAGATCGGCATTGGCAGAACGTTGGTGCTTTTGTGGAAAAATAATGGCATTTCCCATTCGCCGACCGCCGCTTGGTATACTGGGAGAAGATAAAGCCCGGAGGTACATGAAATGAATGCAAATGTGCTGATTGCGGTCGTTGACGATGACCAGCATATCCGTAACTTGGTGGAGGCCTACTTGCGTAAGGAAAACTACAGGACGGTCGGTCTTGGAACTGCTGAGGAGGCCTGGGAGCTGTGGCGGACGAATCCGCCGGATATGTGGGTGCTCGACATTATGCTTCCTGGCATGGACGGCTTCGAGCTGTGCCGGCGAATTCGTACGGAGGCCGAAGTGCCGATCATCATGATTTCCGCCAAGGACAGCGAAGTGGACAAAATTTTGGGGCTTGAGCTCGGAAGCGACGATTACATGGTGAAGCCGTTCAGCCCCCGCGAACTGGTGGCCCGCATCAAACGGCAGCTGAGCCGGTGGTATAAACTCAATCATACAGGCGGAGCTTTCCAGCCTGCGTCCATGTCTGCAGGGATTACGAACGGCCGTCTCCGGCTGCTGCCGGACGAGCGGCGC
>k87-49596_pt1 | contig 15968 bp, 14 predicted proteins | sample MGYA00084031_6733416 | MGnify analysis MGYA00084031
GGGCATGTATTATATGCACCGGCAGTTAGTATTTACTTAGCGGTAGCTTCTGTACTCCTGATTTACAATTCACAACAGAAACAGTAAATTTTATATCATAAAGAAGGATTGTCTTTGAATTCGTGCTTTTTAAGTACAAATTTCTCAGACAATCCTTCTTGATTATTCTTTAACTAAATAACCTTCTAAAAAAATCGATAAGTGGCTGTTTTCCTCTCCCTACAATTCCAACAACCTCAGCCAACCCATAAACCAAAAACATCCAAATCGAAAATATAATCATGGAATATTCGATGGACGTGCTTGAAAAAATAATCGCTAACAAAGCAAACATGCTACTAATCCCGTATATGATGAGAACCGTGTTTCGGTGACTGAATCCAGCTGCCAAAAGTTGATGGTGAATATGCTTCTTGTCTGGTTTCATAATTTTTTCTCCATTAACCAATCTTCGTATAATGGCAAACAATGTATCAAAAATCGGAAACGCTAATAGAATGATCGGAACAATAAAGCTAAATAGGGTGATTTTTTTAAACAAACCTAATATGGAAATTAACCCAATTGAATAACCGAGAAAAAGCGATCCTGTATCTCCCATATAAATACTGGCAGGGAAAAAATTATGATATAGAAAGCCAATGTTACTTCCAATTAATACAATACATAAACATGCTACAAATAGTTGACCATCCATGATCGCCATAATAAAGATACTAAGCAACGCAATAGCTGAAGTGCCTGAAGCTAAACCATCCAATCCATCGATTAAATTAATTGCATTTATAATACCGATCATCCAAAGAAAAGTAAGGATGATGCTTAATAGGGGGCTTAGTTCAACAATCCCCAAAAATGGAAGTGTAATCTTTTCAATGATAACTCCAGCCAAAATTAAGGAAAGAATGGCTACGAATTGACCAAGTAACTTCATAACAGGTTTTAATGTAAAAATATCGTCTAAAATCCCTGTAATCAAAATGATGGTCGCTCCAACTAAATATGAATAAAAAAAAGGATGGTCTGGTTGTAGATAAAATAAACCTAAGAAAGAACCGAAGGCAATGGCCAGTCCCCCTAATAAAGGCACAGGTTCCTTTTGGATTTTCCTTTGATTCGGTACATCAAGAATGTTTAATTTTACAGCGATATATTTAATTAGATAGGCAAGTAAAAATGAAATCACGGTCGACAAAGCAAATGCAATGACAAGATCAAGATAAGATATCATAATAAACCTCTGATGTTTTTTTTACTTATTATTTTGGACAAGGAGGGATCTTTTTATGAAATTTTTAAATGATACAGGTGTAAGTAATTGTCGTAAGACATTTTAAGCGTTCCTACTTTTATATTTGTATGAAAAAACCATCCTTATAACAGGATGGTCGTTAACGCTTCGTATTCTTTTTTCCATCGATCCAGTTCAGTAGTGGTCGATAATTTGAACTAATTAAACCAGTTACTTCAACGATTAATTCAATCGCGATTAACAAGATTACGATTAACACTGATGCACCCCATAGTGTTGCACGAGTAAACAAAATTGCAGCTAAACTAAATAACGCACTTAATAAGTAAATTAATACAACCGCTTGGCGATGAGAAAAGCCCAATCGTAAGATACAATGATGTAGATGGAATTTATCAGGCGCAGATATTGGTTTCTTTTGTACTAGACGGCGAATAATCGCAAACGTTGTATCAATAATTGGAACCGCTAATATGATAATTGGGATTAAAAGTGAGAAAATCGCTGCACTTTTGGTTAGTCCAATCACTGATAGCACACTAATCATATAACCGAGAAACATGGATCCGGTATCACCCATAAAAATTTTTGCCGGGTAAAAGTTGAAGACTAAGAAACCAAGTGTACTACCTAAAAGGATAAGACCTAATAATGCAATTATCGGATGACCTAAACTTAGCGCAAGAACTGAAATCGTAATTGTTGCGATAGAAGATATACCTGCTGCTAAACCATCTAATCCATCAATTAAGTTGATTGCATTTGTAATCGCTACGATCCATAAGATCGTGATCGGTATTGCTGTCCAACCAAAGTGAATAATATCACCATTTGGTATAGTAATAAAATCAATTTGGATTCCGCCAATTACCGTTACAGTAGCTGCAATCAGTTGGCCGAAGAATTTGACTGGTGCAGATAATCCTTTCCAATCATCCATTATTCCGACAAATACCATAATTGATGCCCCAAAAAGAATTGGCCATAACTTAAATTGACCCGGTATAAATATGAAATAACCAATCATAAAACTTATAAAAATAGCAAATCCGCCTAAACGGGGCATAATTTTTTGATGAACTTTTCGTTTATTCGGTTTATCTACAGCGCCAATTTTAATGGCAAATTTTTTAACAAAAGGAATTAACAGGAGAGATACAATAAAACTTATTGCGATCGGTAAAATGAATGCCATTACTATTGTCCTCCTAAAACTTCTATTTTCTAATAGAATAGAAGTTTTATTATATGTTTTCTAGCAAATCGTACCTTCAAATTTTATTTGAATTCATCATAAGTGATTCAATTCTAAAAATCAAGACAGTTCAAATAAATGTAATATAAAGATTATATTAATAAAATGTAAATTGTATGAATGGCTTATATTTATATTGCCAATGATATTTTATCAATTTAATATTTATCTTAATGTTTTTGAATGAATTAATCAATTTTTTTCACTTTAACACTGATGCATCGTAAATTTACCTATGTTATAATACATTTAATTTAAATTAGATAACAATTTAGTTGAAAGTTTCCGAATTCTTGTTATCCTAATGATTAGACGAAATTTTTGATATTTGGTTACATCATAATTTGTTTTATGGAGGTACATAATGAAAAAAATCAGAAAAGCAATTATTCCTGCAGCAGGGCTTGGTACACGTTTTTTACCAGCAACGAAGGCAATGCCGAAAGAGATGTTACCAATTGTTGATCGACCAACAATTGAATATATTATTGAGGAAGCTGTAGAAGCTGGAATTGAGGACATTATTATTGTCACTGGTAAAGGAAAACGCGCCATCGAAGATCATTTTGACCGTGTACCGGAGTTGGAAAAGAATTTAGAGGATAAAGGAAAATGGGAATTACTTGAAAAAGTAAATTATTCTTCCAATTTAGCGAATATCCACTATATACGTCAAAAGGAACCGAAAGGGCTCGGTCATGCGGTTTGGTGTGCTCGCCACTTTATCGGTGATGAACCATTCGCTGTTTTACTTGGTGATGATATTGTTAAAAGCGAAAAACCTTGTATTAAACAATTAATGGAAAAACACGAGGAAACATATTCTTCGGTTATCGGTGTGCAACAGGTACCCGACCACGAAACACATCGTTACGGCATTATCGATCCACTCTCAAATGAAGATCGACTTTATCAAGTACAAAACTTTGTTGAAAAACCTGCACCAGGAACCGCTCCTTCTAATTTAGCCATTATGGGTAGATATATTTTAACCCCACAAATCTTCCAATTTTTAGAAGAGCAAGAAGTTGGTGCCGGCGGCGAAATCCAATTAACCGATGCAATCCAAAAATTGAACCGTATCCAACGCGTATTTGCTTACGATTTTGAAGGCCGTCGTTACGATGTTGGTGAAAAAATCGGTTTTATTAAAACAACAATTGAATTTGCATTAAAAAATGACGAACTACATGATGATGTCTTACACTTTATGAAAGAATTAATTGAACAAGAAGAAAAGCAAAAAGCTGAAGTAAATGAAAAATAAATTTTAAACCACGGGACCTATTGTAAGGTCCCTAACTTTTTGACCTATAACTAAAATAGTTCCATCCATTCTTTACGCAAAGATACTTTATTCTATAATAATAAACGATTATAATACTAATGATTAATAGGCAAAATTACCCAAATTATAGAATTCTTCCTTTAAAACCAATAGATAGCAAACCTTTTTGGAATCATATTTAATATAAACAACGCTTGTTTGAATAGATTAACGATTTCCTTGCACATAAGTTCATATGTAGGATAGAATTCTAATATATATAAAGTGAACCTGTAATGATAAGACGTGATTTAGGAGGTTTCATTTTGAAAAACATATACCAACAACAATGGCAATTGTTTAAGCAATCTTATTGGAAAACCTTTGTTAGCCTATTCTTGTTATTTATAATAGCAGCGTTCGTGAGTTATAATTATATGTTAAATAATCAAGCTCTCATGAATGAATTTATGTTACAAATCATGCAAATGTTTGAAGAAACGGAGTTATTAAAACCAGGTACGAGTTCACCAGAACTTGCCTTGGGATTGTTTATAAATAACACAAGAGCATCCTTATTAATTGCTTTGACAGGTTTTATTCCCATTTTCTTACCTGCCCTTTCCATTTTATTTTTTAACGGGGCCATTATGGGTGTACTGTTTGCATTTATGAGTACACGTGGTGTTGAAGTGTCCATATTTTCAATGCTCATGACCGGAATCGTTCCCCATGGAGTCTTTGAAATCCCAGCCGTTATATTATCAGGAGCCATTGCTTTTTATTTATCTCTTGGCATATTCCGAAAACTGAACGATCGTCAATATTCATTTAAAACTTGTGTACTTAATGCAGGAAAGACTTTCTTATTTGTTGTTGTGCCGTTACTTATTATTGCGGCCATCGTCGAAGCCTTTATTACACCTTTAATTATGACTTCTACAGTGATTTAAAGAAGTTCAGACAATCGTTCTTTGAGTGATCGCTATAGAATAGATGATATTTCACCTTATAAAAAATCGCCTTGAATATAAAAATCCCGAACCATTCAGGTATCGGGTTTTTTTGTGCAATATTATAGAACGACTTATAGCCATTTTTCAATTGTTTCCAAATGTTAACATCCCCCTTTCAACAACCCACTAAAAAAACAAACAAATTATTGGTATAATAAAGGAATAAAATCAGGAGGTTGGCCAAGTTTGGAAACTTACGGCCAAATGATTCCAAGGAGGATTTTTTCTGTGAATTCGGTTCCATCACTGTTTTTACATAAATATAGCGATTATTTGTTGGAACAATTAGATCCACACCAAGCTGAAGATTTACAAAAGGTTGAAGACGGCTTTAGCCTATATCGGGAAGGAATGGTACAAGATTTATATGTGGAAAAGAACTTTGTCATGTCATCCGTCTTTGATGGAAAAAAATTCGATTGTTTATTCCACACCCATTTATTTTCTTTAAATACATGTAATTGTAATCAACGTCTTTGTCAGCATATGATGGCAAGCTTCTTTGCTATGTATAGCGAAACAGGAAATGCAGAAACATGGATCAACGAATGGAAGTTACACCATAATTTTGAGGATAAAGCTATCCCTAAAACGGTTGTATCCAATAGCAAAAAAGCAGAAACTGACCTATACAAGCAGTGGATCGATTTAACAGACCATCTTTTTGAAAAGGAGATTTTATCGAATAAATCTATGCCCCCTTATCTATTAAATTTACATGGTTTAGTATTATTAAAGAAGTTAATGAATCATTATGATGCGGGGTATGAATTTCGGAAGCTTTTCCAAATCGTTGTAAATGTGCGACTTTTAGAAAGGCTATTAGATTGGTTTATCTCTAGCCGTTATAGTTATCAAGAAATTGAGGATATGTGTAAACAACTCGTTGAAGCCATTCAAACCAATATCGAAACGGAAACGAATCATTTACCGAATCCTCTACCTTTTTCCTATGATCCTATTTGCCAAAAATTGCGAGGAAATGTTCGGGAACTCCTCTTTTTACAAGGTGCCTTTGACCACGTTGTGTTACAAATTTATCGGTTACTTTGGCAAAATTTGTTTCACCAAAAGAAGCTGCGTAAAGAAGAATTGGCATTTGCAGAAAAGACGGCGGCAAAAAGTGATACAAAGTCGTCATGGCGTGTGGCATATTCATTCCAATTACTCATCTCTGGTCAAGTAAACGATGCCGTTGCAGTCATTGAATCAAGTGGTCCGGAACATTCGATATATATTTTGGACTATATGGACTACTTTGCTAAAAAGAATGATTGGAATAGCGTTAAACGTTTAGCGCCTTCTTTTGTTCAACATGTAAAAACCTATATGGAACAAGCAGACAATCCGTGGCGGTTTATCAATTATGTAGATTCAATCTTTGAACAAGTATCTGAACATACGTTATCCTTTGATTTACAGGAACAAGTACTTGTTGAGATGCTGCCATATAGCCGGAAACGTTTAGCCAATTTTTATTTTGAACGAAAAAAATATAAACGGATGCTAGAATTTATACAAGTATCAGGATTTTGGGAACCGGATAGAGAACAGCTCCGTTTAATCCAAAAGGAAGCACCCGAATGTTTACTGCCTTACTATCATCGTGAAGTCATGAAAGCAATTGAACGAAAAAATCGGAAAAGTTATAAAGAAGCGGTCCGATATTTGAAAAAGTTACGGACCATTTATAAAAAATTGAACAAAGAAACAACCTGGGAATATTATTTAGAAAATCTTTTAGAAGATACGAAACGGCTACGGGCCTTTCAAGAAGAATGTCAGAGGGGAAAGTTAGTACATGTTGAAAATGAAGCAATTCGCAGTTAATTGCATACCGATTAAAAAAGGATTCTTTTTTCTATTTGCCTATGACAACGAAGGTATCGCAGAATGTCACCATTGGGTTGAACCGCTCTTTCAATGGCATAAAGGGACATTCTACGGTTCAACCTTAGAGGCGAACGAGGTCGAGGTTTCCATCGGAAATCGAATGATGCGCGTTGAAGGGGTTACAATTCATACGTTAGATGCGTTAGAGTTGTTTGGCACAGAACCTTTTAATGCGTTTGTTCGTTGGGATTTTGATGACTTTTCTCAAACGTTAATGGCGATATCCCCTGTCATATACGAAAGTATAGTCAAGGGAGCATTTGGTCCGGATTTTGGTGCCTGGCAGAAAGGGATGTTCCAATGGAAAGTGCCAGAACGGGTTTGGAATGAATTTTTACCTGGCTTTTGGGAAACAAAGGTTGACGGCTGGTATGATCTTGATGGTAAAACGGAACCTATTCAAATGAAAGATTTTGTTACCTTTTTATTCAATGATGGCGTGGAAATCTTTTTAACTCGGAAGCCCCTTAAAGAACGAAATTGGCAAGAGAAAAAAGAAGTGTTGGAAAATGCGCTAGAACAAGGGATGGATTTAGCTTCCTTCTTTGATGAAAAGCGCTTTTTACAATGGGTGGGAATGGAAGAAAGTCAATTCCCTTTTTCCTTTGGTTTGCAACTGGAAGAACCACAGGAAGACGGGGATATGTGGCATTTGACGACCATTTTACGTGACCGAAAAAAACAAGATACTATCTTTGTATTAAAAAATCACGCTGGTCGTGGATCACGAATTCCGAAACGGTGGCAGCAATATGCAGATGAAATTGTAGCGGAACAAAAACGGATTTGCCGGTTTATTCCCTGGTTGGCCAACGAGGAAGTTGATTTTACACTGGAAGATGAAATTGTGTTAGAAGATCCGGCAAGACCACCGCTCCTAATTAAAGAGGAACTTTTTGAAGATGAAGCCCTTGACTTTTTAACAGTAGAAAGTGAAAAGTTATTGCTCCTTGGTGTCGAGATTCTCTTACCATCATGGTGGGAGTCAATGAAAAACGCCAATATGCGCCTGAAAGCTCAAGTGAAGTCTGGTTCTTCGCCATCCTTTGTTGGTTTAGATGCGCTGTTAAATTTCGAATGGCGCGTATCAATGAACAACGTCGATTTGTCAGAAGCAGAATTTCGAAAATTGGTGGAAGAAAATCGACGACTAGTCAATATCAATGGGCAATGGATGAAATTAGACCCTGCGTTTATCAAAAAAATGCAAACGTTGATGGAAAAAGCAGAAAAGGAAGGCATGCGGGTTCAGGACTTTATCCAGCAACAATTATTATATGGTGACGATGAATTTGATTTGGAAGATGAAGTGGATGAAGACAACGATCAAAGTCTTTTTGCGAGAATTCAAATCGAACTTCATCCAAAACTGCGGGAGTTGGTTGCGAATTTAGTTGATTTGTCTGACTTGCCTGATGAAAAAGTACCAGCGGCTTTACAAGGTGAACTTCGACCTTATCAACGAAAAGGGATGAATTGGCTGTACTTCTTAAGACAATACGGCTTTGGTGCTTGTTTAGCCGATGATATGGGGCTTGGAAAAACCATTCAGTTGATTGCTTATTTATTATTAGTGAAGGAACGGGAAACAGAGTCGGGACCTGCGTTAATTATATGTCCAACTTCTGTTTTAGGTAACTGGCAAAAAGAACTGGAAAAATTCGCGCCAAGTTTGAATGTGTATTTACATTATGGATCAAATCGGGCAAAAGGGAAAGAGTTTACCGGTTTGTTTCAAGAGGTTGAAAAGCAAAAAGATCCTATTAAGTTATTTGAGCCAGAACAATACGATGTTGTATTGACAACATATGGTTTGTCTCACCTTGATTTTGATGAACTGTCTACCGTTAACTGGGGAACAATTGTGCTTGACGAAGCGCAAAATATAAAAAATGCGGCAACGAAACAATCTCGTGCCATTCGCAAGTTGCGAGGTAATCATCATATTGCTTTAACTGGTACACCGATGGAAAACCGATTAACGGAATTATGGTCGATTTTTGATTTTATAAATAAAGGCTATTTAGGAAGCCTTTCCCGCTTCCAAGAACGTTTTGTTATACCCATTGAACGGGAACATGATGAGAAAAAGATTGAAAAGTTACGAAGATTAATTCGCCCATTCCTGCTCCGCCGGACGAAAAAAGATGAAGAAGTTGCACTAAACTTACCGGATAAAATTGAACAAAAGGCTTGTTGTCCATTAACTGGCGAGCAGGCGGCAATATACGAGCAAATCGTGAGAGACACCTTCGATCGAATCGCAGAATTATCTGGTATACAACGTCGAGGTTTAGTATTGCAGTTGCTTGGTCGGTTGAAACAGCTTTGTGATCATCCCGCATTGTATTTAAAAGAAATGAATTGGGCATCGAGTGAAGATTTAATCAAACGTTCGACGAAATTGGAAAAACTAGTGGAGATTTTTGATACTATTTTAGCCCAACATGAAAGTGGATTAATTTTTACCCAATATATTGGGATGGGTGAAATCATCCAATCGGTTCTCGAAGAACGTTATGGGGTTCGCGTGCCATTTTTAAATGGCAGTACGAATAAACAACAAAGGGATAAAATGATTGCTGAATTTCAAAATGGCGATTTTCCTATTTTGTTATTATCCTTAAAAGCAGGTGGAACTGGTTTGAATTTAACGACGGCAAACCATGTTATTCATTATGACCGTTGGTGGAATCCTGCTGTCGAAAATCAAGCAACAGACCGAGCCTATCGAATTGGACAAACAAAATTTGTCCATGTCCATAAGTTTATTGCAACGGGCACTTTGGAAGAAAAAATAGATGCGATGCTTGAGAAAAAACAAGCATTGAACGAAGAAATTATTCAAAGTGATCAATGGATTGTCGATCTGTCTGATGATGAATTATACGATATTTTACGGTTAGACTAATAAGTAATAAGATAATGTTAGAAGACTTAGAAAGCCTTTTGTTGCTTCTTGCTTCATCATACTCGCAATTTAATGATTGTCCCTGAGAACTTCTTGGGGACAATCGTAATGGATATCAACGTTTTTTAACTCTAAGCCGTCTTAACAAGATGCTTTCCAGATTTCTATTTTCAATATTTAAAATTAACGAAAAAAGCCAGATGACTCGCACCTGGCTAGTTGGAAGGACGCTAGGGGAATATTAAGATTAAGATATTAGTGATGGGCTATTCTGATCTAGTATGATAAAAACTTACCTCATTCTTGCAGTTATCCCTTATTTTGTTTCATTTTTCCTTCAATCTTTTGTCACTCATCGTTCCTTTTCTCAACATGCTTTTGTTTTCCCAGTTTACGTTATCTTTTGATCGCCTATTGAAATCCTCATTTTTGTTTTTGTTAGATTGCCTTGTCTATTTTACCTTGCCTTTTCTACATGTCAGTTTTTTACCTTTTCTCTTTTCAGATGATATTCTGTAGTCTCTATTCACTATCCCTTCCCACAACAAATGGTTCTTCATTTTCTTTTGACTTTTCCCTACAATAATGATTCCTTTTCCTTATACTCCTCAATGGTTTACATTTCTTCCTTTTCTCTTTCAACTTCGAGCCTTCTCAACTTCTCTTCTAATTCAACGATTTTTTCATTTGTTTTGCCAAGTATTCGAATGAGAAATTGGACCATTTCTTCTAGTTGGTGGTTCTGATCAAACTTTACTTGCAACACCACCTCCTCCTTTCTTTAAGATAACTTATGCTTGACCAGCAGCGATCGGTTTTTCACTCTTTTCTTCTTTTTCTTGCGGTTTGCTGCTTAAAAACCGGACATTGTCTGCGACAACATCGGTTACATAAATTTTTCTTCCTTCATGGTTTTCATAACTTCTCGTTTGTATTCGGCCAGTTATGCCAATAATGGTTCCTTTACGACAATATTGGACCGTATTTTCGGCCGTTTTTCTCCAGAGGGTACATTGGACAAAGTCAGTTTCAATTTCTCCATTACTATTTCGATAATTACGGCTAACAGCTAAGGTGACATTCGCTACCGCAGTCCCGTCTTGCGTAATTTTTAGTTCAGGATCTTTCGTTAGCCTTCCAACAAGTGTCACCTGATTGATCAAATGATGTTTCCCTCCTTTCCTTTTGCTGCCTTTATTTTAGTCCAGCATCTATCATTTGTAAAATTTCGATTTTTTAGTTTTTAATGGTTTTACCATGATTTTACCTACTTTTACCCATTCAAAATTTAATTTTCAATGTAAAAGTCTACTAGGAAAATCATTTTTTATAATAATTTTTTCTTTTTTTTATGACGTTTTTATGTAAAAATAACGCTTTTTTATTAAAGAAAATGAAAAAGAATATGCAACGTGATAAAGTAATATTAAGAACAATCCGACATTTTTTGGGAAGGTGATGCGTTTGAAAACGTTTAAATTAGTATCCTTTTATTTAGTAGATAAAAAAGGGGATGTCGTTTCTATCCCGTTAATTGATGCCCTTATTATAAATAAAGAGAATGAAATCAATACGTGGATCATTGAGGTTTTTGTTGATAAAAAATATTTGGACCTATTCCAAGAATATTCATCCGAAGAGAAGATCTCAGTATATACTGTCATTACTAAAAAAGATAATGAACCGGCACCTTTTCTAGTTCAAATTATTTCTCAAAAAGTAATTGGGGAAAACGCTAGTATTTTATTTGAAGGCAAATTAAACCGAACAACGGGATACGCTGAACAGTTGTTAGAGGCACTACTGGAAACGGGGCTTGGTGGAAATGAATTACTTACGTCTTTTAAACAAAAAATGAAAGATAAAACAGAAATCATTCGCAAAAAGAAACTTTAAACATACACTTAAAAAAATCAGGGGAAATAGTGTATCTTCCCCTGGGCCTACTTAAATCATTCATTATTTATTATCTTTCCGATCTTCGTCACGTACATCATCAGGGTCTTCAATGATATCTTCACCATTATTCTTATCATCATCTAAAACGTCATCGTCTAAGTTATCCTCTAATATACCATCATCATCATTCACACCACGATCACGATCTCCATCGTCTGTATCATTATCCTCCATTAACCCATCTTTATCATTGACATCATCATTTAAATCTTGATTTTCATCTACATTATTATCTTCTGGAGGGGCAGGATCTTCCTCGTTATTTGCACAACCAAATAATAAAGCTGAAGCTAGAATTGAGCTTCCTAAAATTTTTAACCAACGATTCATTATTTTACTCCTTTCTAATACATAAGTATTGACCTTATCTACGGTCAATGTTATATTGCCCAAAATTTTAAAGAACTTGCATAGATTAAATTTTTCCTTTCAAATTTTATAACGTGAACTTGCTTGTAAGAACCCTTTGATTTTGGGCAATACTATAATTTACGTATTTATTTTTACAATATTTACCTTGAATAAGAGGAGGAAAAAGATGACTTTTAATGAAGTTATGGCTTTGATCTTACCTTCTTTGATTGGGTTGCTATTTTATTTAAAATTAACTGAGGAAAAACTTAACATTATGGAATTATTCGGCATTTTGTCTTTATTTATGTTTTTGACAAACTTTATTTGTTACACGATTGTATATTATTTTAGAGAAAAACAGCAATTCCTATTTACCCCTTCTTTTACGATTAAATACAGCATGACTGCTTTAGTTATTGTCCTCATCATTGTAATTGTTTACAGATTTTTGGAATTAAATGTAAAAGTAAAACTAAAGGTGGAGAATAAGAAAAAATGATCCATATTGTGAAAACGTTCGTTTCTATTGTTTTACTTAGTTGTTCTTCACTCATTATTACCGTTACATTTTATATCCTTGTTCAATTTCCTAATCAAAATGTTGATGAAATTATTTATACGTTAGCAAATGGATTAAAAGGGGCGGCACCAGAAGTTTTCCAATCTGCAATAAAACAAAGTATTGTTCCATTTATTGCCGTTTTTTTATTATTGATCCTACCTTTAAAAAATTTTAGTAAAAGAAGATATATTATTGAGCTTCATTTTAAAAAGAAAAAGGTCGGTTTCAATGTCAACCCAATTGCTTGGACATCTCAATATCGAATTTCTTACGGGATTATCTCTTTCCTTATCACGGTCCTGCTTTCATATCAAATTATAGGAATTGATGATTATATAAAAAGACTTTCCGATTATACTACGATTTATGAGGATTATTATATTGATGGTAGAAAAATTGCCATTGAATTCCCTGAGCAAAAGCAAAATCTAATTCTCCTTTATTTGGAATCAATGGAAAACACAATGATGGATCGGGGAAGCGGTGGTGGATGGGACTACAACGTTATACCTGAATTAACTGCACTTGCCGAAAATCATTTGAATTTTTCACATACAGATCAAATTGGTGGAGCATTCCCCATTTCACGTACTCAATGGACGATAGCCGGATTAGTATCAACAACGGCAGGCATACCGTTACATATTCCAATTGGTGGTAATAATTATACTAATTACGAAAACTTCCTAGCCGGAGCTTATACGTTAGGGGATATTTTACAAAAAGAAGGTTATCAATTAGGATTTATCGCTGGTTCTGAAGCAGAATATGGCGGACGGAAAAATTATTTTACAAAACACGGTAATTACGAAATATTTGATTTGAATCGATCTATTCAGGAAGGTCGAATGAAAATTGATGATAAAGTCTGGTGGGGATTCGATGATTCAGATCTTTTTGCATGGGCTAAAGAAATACTTATTGATTATGCAAGACAAGATGAACCTTTTAGTTTTACGATATTAACTGTAAATACACACTTTCCTGACGGCTATTTAGAAGATAAAGCAAAAGCCCCGTTTCCGACACAGTACGAAAATGTCCATGCCCATACATCTAAACAAGTGCATGAGTTTGTAGAGTGGTTTAAATCACAAGCGTTTTTTGACCAAACAACCTTAGTCATACTCGGTGATCATTTGAGTATGCAATCGGATGATTTTTATAAAGGTAAATTAGCAGACAATTATGAAAGGACAACATATAATGTTTTTATTAATGCGAAAAAAGATCCCATTAAAACAAATAACAGGAAATTTACAAATTTAGATTTATATCCAACAATCCTCGCAAGTCTAGGGGTTAAAATCGAAGGGGATCGACTTGGACTCGGAACTAATCTCTTTTCCGAAAAACAAACACTTGTAGAAGAATTGGGCTATAGCTATTTGAATCGTGAATTAGACAAAAACTCACTTTTTTATAACAATTCTATCCTCCAAGATGATTATATAAAAATGTTAGAGCAGGGAAAGTAAAAACAATCATAATCAAAACAGTCCAAGAACTTGCAGTTTATAGAGCCTTGGACTGTTTGTCATACATCGAAATATACTCTTTTTATTGAATCGCAAACATAATATCTGTTTGACATGCAACTTCGCCATCAACGGTTGCAACCGCACGACCTTTCCCAATTGGTCCGCGTACCCTTGTAATTTCTACTTCTAATCGTAATGTATCACCAGGTTTTACTTGACGTTTAAAACGACAATTGTCAATACCTGCAAATAACGCCAGTTTACCACGGTTTTCTTCCTTACCGAGAATAGCAACAGCACCAACTTGTGCTAATGCTTCCACAATGAGAACACCTGGCATAACGGGATATTCTGGAAAATGACCTTGGAAAAAAGGTTCATTTGCTGTAACATTTTTGATTCCAACGGCACGCTTATCCTCTTCTATTTCTACGATTTTATCAATTAGTAAAAACGGATACCGATGGGGAATCATCTTTTTAATTTCGTTTATATCTAGCATCCTATATTTCCTCCTTCATAAATATTGACGCAACTATGTATGAATTTATTAACGCATATGAACCGTAAAAATGCAACCTTGGATAAATGTATGAATAAAAATCACTCACAAAAAAATACGGAAGCTTTTTTACTATTCTGCTTCCGCTGGTGTTCCCTCATCAATAATGTCAGTAATATGTGACCATGTTGATGGTTTAAATACGTCTGACGGGCTACCCTCTCCAATGACACCATAACCGATCATTGCACCAATTAAGAAAAATACCACAACAAGAACGAGGACAATGATGATTCTAAGCCAAATCGGTATCAGTTTTACACGCAGTTTTTTCGGCTTTCTTACCCTTTGTTTTTCTTCTTTTGAATTTTCATGTTTTTGTTGACGTCGCTCTTGACGGGTTTCACTTTGAACATCTATATTTTCCACAATCGTTCAATCCCCTTTTTTCAGACTGCATGAAAGCCCACAAACTTTCATTCGAAATGATCTTATGATTTATTTCGCTACCAAACCATTTCAATCCTTTGATATATTAGGGTGTTTGTGTAGAATAACCATTCCAAATCACTGCAGTTGACTAGTATGATTTTTAAAAAGTGAATGAACTTCTAAACATATGTTTATGATAAGTAGTAAAAATCATGCTTGTTATTATTTACTAAATGAAATGCAACTAACGTATGCCGTTCACTAAACCAGACATTTGATCAGCTAAAGTAATCGCTCTTGCTTGTAATTGGTAGGCGCGCTGGGTTTGTATTAAATTCGTCATTTCTTCAATTAAATCAACGTTCGATTGTTCTAATGCTTGATGTTGCAATCCAATTTGGTCACGTGCCGCACCAACGAGTGGAACAATAAGATCATCAGCTGTTATATCATCGTTTTGGAAGTGATCAGGTATTGTTAATAAATTGTTTCCTGTTTTAACAAGGGCTTGCGGATTATGGATTTGTACAATTCCTAAAGCAATGCTTTCCGAATCACCAGTTTCATTGGAGAACGTAACCATACCATCATCGCCTAAAGCAACTTTTTTTAAATCACCATTAAAAATAATCGGGTTGTTGTCTTGGTCTAAAACATAATGCCCTTCACTCGTAACAAGCGCAACTTCCGAATCATTCATTGGTGATAAATAAAAAGCTCCATCTCTTGTGTAATGAATGTTTAATTCATTTCCATTTGGCGCCAACACTTTAAAATATTGGTTTGGTACAGTTAAAGCAAAATCTAAAGAACGACCGGTATCTTTTAGAGAACCTTGGGTTGCTATCGTTTGAATTTGACTAACTTTTCCACCCGTACCAATGCGAACACCCTCTGGAGTTAATCGTGGGGATCGATCACCTACCGGGTGGTTATTATGTTGCTGTATGAGGAGTTCTTGGAAGCTGGCGCGCTGCTTTTTGTATCCTGCTGTATCCACGTTTGCGACATTATTACTAATAATATCTAGTTGTTTTTGCAATTGGCTCATCGTATTCAGTGCTGTATATGTAATTCGACTCAA
>k87-344825_pt1 | contig 15956 bp, 16 predicted proteins | sample MGYA00084031_6733416 | MGnify analysis MGYA00084031
AATGCTTTATTCATTTTGGCACGCCCTTCATCAATCCCGGGATGGAATTGGATCGTGGCTTGTCCGCGAATGTCTTTTACATTTTGTACAGCTTCATCCAATTTAGAACCTAAGTCCGCAACATTTCCCAACAGTCGCCTGACGATGGAAAGACCTGCCACAGTGCCCTGTGCCCTGGCCACTTTTGCACTTTCGATCCCTGTAATGTTTCCTGCCACATACATCCCCGCTACCGGCGTCTCCATTTTTTCGTTGTGCACGGGGACGTGGCCGCCGAGTTCTTCGATGTACTGGAATGGACACCCGATGACGGCTGCCAGCTCTGCGAGAGGGTAAAGCCCGCCAGCAATACAGACAAAATCAACGTCGACGGTTTTCTCGCTTCCCGGCACACGTTCTCCATCAGGGGAAATGTCGCATATCGTCACCGATTCTACTTCTGTTTTGCCGTTTATTTCAGTGGCAGCTTTTCGAATGTGGACCGGCATTCCCCACAATTTCACTCCGCCCTTAGGATACAGTGTGACAGCCAAGTTCTGCGCCCAAGTCGCTTTTGCCCATTTGCTGCCCAAACGTATCAAGGGAGAAGGCGCCAAGTGCGCGATGCGTACTAAGCCTTCCATGACTTTTTTGGGATGGCCATGACGGGATGTCACAGGATTTATAGCAGGAAGCACCATGCCGAGGAGTTCGATTCCGGCCAGTTGCAGCTCACGTGCGATGGCCGCCGACAAAACGTTGACTCCGACGACGATCCCCCTTTGTCCCACACGAACACGGTGGACGTTCGTCATCACCTGCGCCGCACCGATCGACATGACCCCCGGAAGTGTCCAGCCCGGGATTGGAGTCGGTTTTTCTGCTGCACCTGTCGCAATGAGAAGGGTTTTCGCATTGAAAATGCCGCTAGACGTATGGACCGCAAAACCACCGTCTTGCTTCTCTATGTGATAGGCTGAAACACCGCACCGGATGTCGGTGTTGAGGGATTTCGTCCTTTCCAGGAGAGTGTTCGCCTCTTCGATTCCGTTCCACCACTCGCCATTCGGCTCCTGGTGAAGTTGACCGAGGAGCCTTCCGCCCGGTTTAGGAAATTCATCGATCACGAGAACGTCCATGTTCCATTCGCGGCACGCAATGGCGGCCGACAGCCCGGCAGGGCCAGCTCCGATGATGACGACGTCATACATGCGGATCCCCCTCATCCCCGTATTCTTTCTTGAATTCGGCGTAAGTTCGGGGCAAGTCACCTGTTTTTTTCGTTGATATCAAGGGCGCCGGTTGTCTCTTCCCGCTTTCGATGACCATGCCGTCCTCCAGTTCCGTTAGGCATGCACGTACGCCGTTCGACTGATTGACTCGCACACGGCACTCAAAACAGTGCCCGATATTGCAATAAATACCGCGCGGAGTCCCACTTTCCTCATGCACCCGCAACGTCCGGACACCGTTTGCCAACAGAGCCGCAGCTATCGTCTCCCCTTCATAACCTTCATACGTCTTTCCGTCAAACGTAAAAGTGACGACTCTTCTTTCTTTCAGTTTTCCCAGGATAGGGTGGTTTACAATTCGATTCTTACTCATCGCTCAACCTACTCCTCAAAACGGATAGAGAGACTGGTCTCACGGGAGGCTGCACTTTCAGCGGAATATCGTGCCCCGGCTTTTCTCCCGTCACTTCTTCCAGAATGGCGTCAACGGCCGATCGACAAGTCCGTCCGCCGCAGTACCCCATTCCGGCCCTCGTCCGCAGTTTGATTTCCCGGGCTGAACATTTGTACTGACTGGCGGCTGTTTGAATGTCCGCAAGAGTCACTTCTTCACATCGACAAATCATCAGTTTATCCATCGCGCCTGTCCCCTTTCTTTCTGTCCAATTATGACAATCTAGCCCTGTTAAAAGGTAGGCGGTGTCATCGCCCAAATAGACACGCACTTCTCTTCTCCGCGATTTATAAATCGGTGGGGAATGGAACTGTCAAAATAAATACTGTCTCCTTCCTCCAGTTCGTATTCTTCATCGTCTAACACGACGACCATCTTTCCCCGCAGGACAAACCCGCACTCCTCTCCCGTGTGTGTGATCACTTGACGGTCTTCCTGTTTCGGTTCGAGTTCAATCAAGAGCATTTCCAGGTTGTCCTTCACACCCGGCGTCAACAGCTGGTATTTTACTTTAGAATTAGGCAGAAACATCGTTTTTCTGTCATTTCTTCTTACCACTCTCTCAGGCGTCCCGTTATTAGAAATCAAGGAAGCAAGGGTAATGTCCAGTGCCTTACAGATTTTGTACAGCGTGGTCAGCGTCGGATCGACGTTGTCGCGTTCAATCTGACTGATTGTCGCCGCACTTAACCCTGACTTCTGCGCTAACTCCGTTAACGACATTTTTTTTCTCTTCCGCAGTTCGCGAATTCTCGTACCGCTAAACATCATCATGATCTTTCCTTTGGAAAAGCTTCAGCAAATGAGATCCCAGTCGTTTGCAATGCTTCATTTTCTGAAAACCCTTTCAATCCCCTCAGCGGTCAATTCCCTTCCCTTTTTTATTAATTTTTTTAAAAATATTCCTGTTTAATTTTATTATAATAAAATAATGGGACATGGACAATCCTTTTTTTCGTAAAAAAAGCGGGCTTTACGCTTTGACGCAAACCCGCAAACGAAGCTCAAGTTTTTCAAGTTTACTGCGTTTCATCTTCTTCCGAAAGAGGCTCGTCTTCCAGACCGCTTTGATTGTACGAGCGTTGCACCGCTTGAGACACTAGCCGTTCTTTTCCGAACTCTGTGTCTTCGATTTTCGGCCACTCCCGCTTCGTCCCTCTGTGCTTCCGCTCTTGATGCGGTTTAACCATCGACATCCCTGCCTTTCAAATCGTGTTGTATCAGTAGTGTATCCCGCTTTTCACCGTTTCATTTCGTATTGGTAAAACACGTTACAAAAAAAGCCCCACTCAAGGGGGCATTCAGTTCCGAATCTATCTATCCCAGGGATTCAACACCTTCAGAGGCTTGTTCGAAACACCTGTCCTAAAGAGCAGCGTCAACAAATATGACCGCGTACATGACGACCAAGTAAATGAGTGAATAGCCAAACATCTTGCCTGCCCACTGTTTCTCGTTTGGGGCGTTGCCGTACACACCTTGCAACGCGTACGCGACGTAAAAGCCGCCCAAAATCGTCATCACGGTTAAGTAGAGGTCACCGAGGGACGGCAGTAAGTAGAGGAGTAGGGAGGCGGGAACTAGTGCCGTCGTCCAAAGCAACATTTGCCACTTAGTTTCCTCCGCACCGCTTTCGGACGTAAGCATCTTAAAGCCGGCAACGCGGTACTCCTCCGAGCGAAGCATGGCCAATGCCAAAAAGTGAGGCGGTTGCCACAAAAACATGATGACGAACAGGAGGCCCGCGCCTGCATCCAAGCCGCCTGTCACCGCGCACCAACCCATCATCGGCGGAATGGCGCCAGATAGCCCGCCGACAACCGTGTTGAGTGAGGTCGTCCGCTTCATCCACAAGGTGTAGACGATGACGTAGAAAAAGATGCCCAAGAGACCTAAAACAGCCGTTATTAAATTGACGAGTGTCACCAACAGCAGTGTACCGGCAATCCCGAGCACAATCCCGTAACCGAGCAACAATCTGGAATCAAAGCGTTGAACCGACGGACGATGTTTTGTCCGTTCCATCTTTTTGTCCAAGTCGCGGTCTAAATAATTGTTTAATACACACCCCGAAGCTATGATGAGCGCTGTTCCGACACACGTGTACAAAAAAAGTAAAAACCCGGATAGCCCTGAGAAGTCGGTTCCAGATCTGCCGACTGTCTGTACCGCCAACCAAAAGGCGGCCGCTGCACTGAGCACATTCGATTTCACGATACCTGTTTTTGTGACAGTGATGAAGTCGCGCCAGTGCAACGGTTCTGTCACCGGGGGGGCCTGTTCCTGCTCCACTGCCGATTCCGACGTCGAGTTGTAGCTCATGTCCCGTTCCAAATTCGTCACCTTCTGCAGAAAATATTTATGATAAGTTTTGCAAATTGCGGACGATAAACGGACCGATGATACCCAGCCCGATCAGTATAACTCCCGGTATAACCGTCCAAATGACGGCCGTCACATCACGTTTTCCACTTGGCTTGCGCCATAACGACGTCAAGTGCAAGACCCACAGAAATAAAAAAACAGAACTCGTCAGCACGAGAAGGACAATAAACGCTATCATAACAGCCTCCGACCATAATGTTTCGTGAAACACTACTGTCATCATAATAAAAGTCCACGGAAAACACAAACCCGCAACTCTGGTAATTTTAAGTATAACGTCCGGATACGACGGACTGGAAGGTGAAATCTGACAATTAGATGACACTCTCTATACGTTAAGCGCCCGCTCCAGAAGTTGGAGCGGGCGCTTACGGCGTGGACACCTTTTGTCTTTTCTCCCGTTTTTTCGGCCAAACATGCTTCGCGAACTGTTTGAGCTGCTGAAAACAGCGAATTTCCTGCTCCAGCTCTTGGACGTAAAACAGCTCGTTGACAGAACCGTCGTGACCGTAATAGCGGTTCAGCCATTTGATGACCCGGTCCGGATACGCGATAAAGAGACAGAACCATTGCTTCTCGCGCGGGCTGAGTGGAAGCGTCGCCTCATAAGCCTTTAACCAGCTCTCGAGGATCTCTGGCGGAGTTTCGCCCTTTGGCGGAAAGCGTTGAAAGAAAAGGGCCAAATCCTTCATGGGAACGTCCCATCCGCCGTGATCAAAGTCAATCCACTTCCAGTCGTCCCCGAGGACCAACAGATTGTGGCGGTGGATGCGCCGGTGACAAAACACGCGGCGAAACGGTTTTCGCGCATCATATTCTGACAATCTCTTTAATCCGTTTAGGGCAAACGATGCGGCGTGCACCAGCTCGTCGACGTGATTCAAGAAAGCAGTGTCAAACGGCGAAGGGTACGTACGCTTTCTCGCTTTCTCCGCATAATGCTCCACCTGCTCTTTTTGATCGTTCCATCGTCTAACGGTTTCTTTAAACTGGGGTTCCGCACCACCTGTTCCAAAGCCGGCGTTTTCCGTCAACCGGTGCAAATCGGCCAACGACTGTATTATGCGTTTTTCGGAGAGAGAAGCATTGGGCGTCCACTCTGCGCCGAACCACGGGGTGGCATAGAACGCCACCGTTTCGTCGGCATAATAGCGTTCACCGTTCTTCGCCTTCAGCCACGGCAGAACATGGGTGTAATTGTGGTCGTCTAAGTGTGTGTTCACCTTCTGCAAAAAGGATAAGCGCTGCCGTTTCACGCGGACCGGTTTCAGGGCAAATGTGTCCGCCTCAGTCTGAACTCGAAACGCACCACGTACTTTTGTGACTTTCCGGAGATGCCATGCGTACATCCGGAGCGCCTGGTCTAACACTTGACCTGGCTGCGGACCGCTACCCACGGTTATTCGCCCCCTTCTCTTTCACGCTGTCAGTCGTGCACGGGAATGTAAATCATTTGCCCTTCTTCAAGTTGCCCGGTCTGCAATTTGTTCACTTGCAAGAGCTCTACTGACGACAGATTGTAGCGGTCTGCAATAGCTTCCAACGTATCATCTTTTTGTACGATTACAATTTTGAGGCGGTGGAAGCGGTCTTCTCCTCCGCCCAACTTCTCCTTCATCCACTCGATGCCGACGTACTTCTTCTCATCGTCTGTTTGTTCTCCAGGAAGGTCACCTGTTTCCTCCGCAGCGGTCGCTTCACCCGATTCCTCGACAGTCTCGGCAGTCCCTTTGGTTTCTTGTGCACCTTCCCCTCCGGACATATTTCCAACATCCCGGGAAAGGGCGTCGGGTGATTCGTGCAACAACTCGTTGAGCGGAACGGCATCAGGTGTATGGTCTTCTTCTTCTTTTTTGCGAAAATGGATTTTAGTTTCGTGGTGCGGCACCTCTCCTTCAGTGTCGCCCCTTTTGTCCGTCAACTGCTCACGGTCTTCTTTCCTTTCAACGACTGGTTCAGATGCGGACCCTGCACTGTCCCCATCGGCTGCTTCCTCGGCTTTACCCTCCTGTTCGTGGAGGTCGTCGTTTTCTACACCGTCACTTTGCTCCTTTGGTGCAACATCTTCACCTGATGCATGACCGTGCTGCTCAAGGGGCTGGGGTCTCAGTCCGAAAGGGGCTTCTGGCACGTCTTTTGCGTCTCGGGCTTCACCGTCTTTGTCATGGGCCCCTCCCTCGGACGCGGTTTCTGACTCTTCCTCTTCTTTACCGAAACTGGCAATCGTATGTCCCGCGCTGCTTCCGAGTTGTAATCCGTCAATGACTAAAACCGCTTCAATTCCTAATTCGTGTGAGGACAACACGTCGTAGTCAAACGACTGAATCTCGGCCGTAATGTCTTCAAGCTGCCCAATGCGTTCTGACGGCAGCGTAATTTCCAGCGGGATAATATACTCAATTTCTTCTGCTTCCAGTTGTTCGTCCCAGTCCCTCACATCTGCTGACGGTTCAGACCGTTCAGACTCGCCGAGATACGTTCCACTCAACCGGATGACGCCTTCAATTTTCACGTTGGCTCCGAGGTCTTCGATCCGAACTTCCGGGGTCAAATCCAAGGACAGCAATGTGTCGATCCCCGGTTGCCCCTTCTGAAAAGCTATTTTCTCAGAAATATCAAACCGCAATTGGGATTGCTCGTCGCCCGTCAATGCTCATCCCCCCAAGAAAGCAATCAATCGTTACAAGATATGAGCTCTTAAGGGAGATTAGAACCTTGAATTGGCATCGTAGCAACTGTCAGCGCTCATCACTTTCGGCATGCTTTCGGTTAAGAAAAGAAAGGCGGTAAATTTGCCGCGGCCTCCCTTTCGTCGCGACTTTCTCAACCCCGACGATCTCAACCACGCCCGCATCAAGCCACTGCAACAGGATCCGATGTGTGCTTCGAACGGTAACACCCAGAATAGGAGCCAGTTCTTGTGCTGTATATTCCACCTTGCCGTGCGCGTTCACTTGAGCCAGCAGTTTACTCATGTATGTGGCCGTCATCCCCGCCTTTTCCGCTTTTGAAAGCAGCTCTTTATCTGTTACGGATAAGTCGTACACAAGCGGGGGCCTCATTTCCACCGGTCCGATGACGCATTTATCCTCTCTGACGATGTAACAAACATTGCCACCGGCTTCCTTCGATTGGCGAAGGGCCAACCTGGCGTGCGTACCGGCCTCGTTAGCCGACCTGCCGAACCCGATCCCAATACGCAAGGACAGGCCCAACGACTTTTCACTTTCTTGTAGCAGGGGAATATATTTATACCCTCTCGTCTCCCGTTCAAAAATACCACGGGTGGTAAAGAAGAGATACTCTCCTCCGCCGAGGTTGGTTAAATGCCCTTCCAGAGACTTCACGTAATCGAGAAACACTCTGTGAATGTCGAGTTTCATTTTTTGCACTTCGTGTTCTGAAGAGGTGTTTTCGACCAACTGGTTAAAATCGTTAATTTGAATGAGCCCGACGACAATTTGTGACTCTTTCATCCGCCTCGACTCCGTGGAGAGAAGAGCCCGTTCCAGTGACACCACAATATCCTGCTGCGTCGGCATCACCCACTCGTTCGGTACGTCAGCAGCTGACAGACGATCTGCAACTGCTTTCTCCCCGGTTAACACACCGGTACACCTTTTTTCCAAAAATTGCTCTTGATGAAAACGCAAAATTTCTTCCAACGTGTTAGAAGGTAATTCCGGAAAGCCAATCAGTTCGGAATCGCCTTCCCCCAATTCGCGCAACGCTTGCTTCACGATTGCCTCTGAAAGGGAATCAATGGACAGTTTGTCTAAACTCGACCTTTTTTGTAAGCGGAACAACGCACTGTACAACCCCGCCCCAGACAGTGGGACATAATGTGCTGGAATGTGCAAATTCAAACAGTCCATTGCTCTCCTATAGGGGCGATACCCTGAAAAACACAACACCTCTACATCGTCTTTTAGCGATTCAACTAATGGCGGCACTTCGTGTTCATTCTCGTACACACGCACCATCGGATAAAAGTTAGGGAACAACTTTAACGCCGAAACCATTTTTTGTACGAGAACGCCATGGCCGATCACTCCGATGGCGATTCCCATTTTTCGCGTCATGACAAACGCCCCTCCGTATGAGTGACTACTTCAACCACTCCTGAAGGTGTGCCATCACCCAGTCATCGTCATTTAAATAGGGGTAATCCCGGTAAACCCGGTCAATCTCTTCTTTTTGTCCCTCTGACAGCTCTTCATTCGGGTTTAGACACCACCGTCCCTCTAGGAGGCCCTGCCTTCGCAACACCTCATGTATCCCTGGGATGCACCCTGCAAAATCGTGGGACGGGTCAAAAAAAACGGCATTGGCATCCGTTATTTCCACTCCTTTTGTCAAGAGATCAGCTGGTACTGTTTCCCTTTTGGCACGAACTGTTTTGATTTCCTCCAGTAGTTCGACTGCTTTTTTCGTCCATACCGCCCAGTGACCGAGTAAACCGCCGACTATACGCTTTTCGACTACTTTCCCTTCTACGCAAAAACGGTACGTTGTCAGGAGATCCGCCACAATGTTGTCGTCATTTCCTGTGTACAGCGCGATCTCGTCACTGCGACTCGAATGGCATACGGCCCTCACAACATCTAACGTTTGGTATCGGTTAAACGGTGCGATCTTAATCGCCATGACGTTTGGCATTTCTGCAAGTTCACGCCAAAAGTCGTAACTCAGCCTCCGACCGCCAACGGAAGGCTGTAAGTAAAAACCAAAAACAGGCAGAATGTCGGCTACTTTTTCAACGTGCTGAATCAGTTCTCGATCTGTCCAGTCACTTAATCCGCCTAAGCTGACGAGCCCCAGATCGTAGCCGAGATCAGCGGCGATCTGTGCCTCTGATACAGCTTGCGCTGTCGGACCACAAACGCCCGCAACTTTGACAAACGGTCGGTCTATCACGGCCTCTTCCACAGTTTCAGCGGCTAACCGCAGTACGGGTTCAAACAAATTGACGTCTTTGTCTCGAATTTCGAACTGGGTCGTATGCACTCCTATGGCAATACCGCCAGCTCCGGAAGCGATGTAATACCGCGTGAGGGCTTTTTGCCTCCGCTCGTCCAACGTTCGGGCAGCGGTAAGGGCGAGGGGGTGTGCCGGAATGACAACGCCATCGTGCAACGCCCTTTTTACGGAAGGGGGTAACGTTTTTTGGTCAGCCACGGCTAAAACGCCCCCTGTCTCTCTTGAAAATGGGTCGGTTTGTCTATGGTCAAGCCGTTTGCTTCTACCCATTGAGCGGTCCACTCCACCATCTGCAACAGAGAGACTCTCGGGTATCCGAACAACTGGTGCGACCGGGATGCATTGCTTAACAGGGCCGTGTCCTGTTCTTCATTTACAAATCGTGGAGTAACGTCGAACAATTCTCCGAATCGTTCAGCTAACCAGCGAACGGACACTGTTTCCGGTCCCGTCACGTTTAAAACGCGTGGCGGACTGGAACAACACGTGAATGCGCGAATCGCCATTTCGTTTGCGTCCCCTTGCCAAATGACGTTTACATGCCCCATCGCGAGATCTATAGGCTCCTGTTCTTTAACGGCTTTTGCAATTTCTAGAAGAACTCCGTACCTCATGTCAATGGCATAATTCAACCGGAAAAGGACGACGGGTGTCCCGTACTTGTGTGAAAAGTACTCCAAAACGCGTTCCCGCCCCAAACATGACTGGGCGTACTCCCCAACGGGGTTCGGCGGGTAATCTTCCGATGCTCCCCCTAGCGCAAGGGGTGTGAGCGGATACACATTTCCAGTGGAAAAAGCGACGATGCGGGATTTCCTAAATTTTTCAGCCACCCGCCCTGGCAAGTAGGTGTTCATGGCCCAACTAAAGTGTTCGTTTCCCGTCGTCCCAAACTTGTTGCCAGCCATAAAGATGACGTTTTTCACTTCCGGAAGCGATTTCAACTGCTCTTCTTCAAGTAAATCGACCGCCATTGTCTTAATGCCGTCTGCCTCAAGCTCTTCGCGCAATCTACCGGATGAAAAGCGGGAAACGCCTATCACTTCTTTATCTACCTCAGCCTGCTGAATGGCGTTTCGCGCCAACCGTGCAAGACTAGGGCCCATTTTGCCACCGACGCCGAGGATAAGAATATCACCGTCCAATGCTGCCATATCGCGCATCAAAGAATCTGACGGCTCTGCCAAGACCTTTTCCAATTCACGGACTGTTCTCATTTAACGGTTAACTTCCTTTCGATCATGGTGTCCTCATATTCTATCGGTTCGTTCCCTTTACAGACAAGTCTATTAATTGTCTTTAATTCAAATAGATAGTTTTTAGCGTCTCGTCAGCTGCACGACTTTTTTTGACTCATGGGACTCATACGCCGCTTTGACGACCTCTAATGTGCGCAGCCCGTCTTCTCCAGTGATGGAAGGGGCTCGGTTGTGTTTAATACAGTCCAAGAAGTCGTCTATCAAGCGTCTGTCCATATCTTCTGCCCATGGCAGCTGTTGCACCTTGCCATCTCGGTCATTGAAATAAAGAACAGACTGCTTGAACACGTCTACTGAAAGCGTTCCTTTTGTCCCGACCATTTCCATTTTGACGTCTCCCCACATCGGGAACGTCTTCGGCCGTGACCAGCTCGGGTCAATGGTGACGATCGTTCCAGACTCCATCTCCAGCGAGACAATCCCGCAATCTTCCACATCGATGTCGTAAAAGCGCGTATCCATTTCCGCATACACACTTTTAACTTCATCGTTCAACATCCAACGTACAAGGTCCATAACGTGAACGATGTGATCCGTGGCTGCGCCTCCCCCGGACATCTCCTTCTGAACAAACCAACCTCCAGGCATCTGCCCGTGGTTCGTTCCGTTAATGGCTAAAATGTCCCCTAACTCACCGTTTTGAACCATGTCTCGCACTCTCTCTACAGACGGAGCAAAGCGAACGGGATAAGCGATTTGGAGAATAACGCCGTGCTCCCTGCAGGAGTCGATCATCTCTTCCGCATCGCGTATTTCCGTCGCTATCGGCTTTTCACACAAGACGTGTTTGCCTGCCTGAGAGGCTTTCACGACGTGATCCCGGTGCTTGGCGTTCTCCGAACAAACCAAAACGGCGTCGACATCAGAATGTAAGAACTGGTCGAGGTCGTCGTAGTAACGCGCGCCAAATGCGTCTGAAGCTCGCTGTCCCCTGGAAGGATCATCGTCCCAAATCACTGTTAACTCTGATTCAGGATGACGGTGTAAATGTTTCGCATAACTGTTCGCGTGCATGTGAGCAAAGCTGATCATGCCAATGTTCACGTCAATTCACCTCGTATTTTACAATTTCTACCGGTTTTCCGGAGGATGCAGATTTTAGCGCAGCCTGTGAAATCTCAACGGCTTTCAATGCGTCATGCGCCGTCACGATTGGGCGGGCACCGGTCATAAGGCATCTCGAGAAATGTTCTAACTGCCTTTGGTAGGGGTCTTTGTGAAGAGGGCTTTCCGGCACTGCAACACCTGGATCCACCCCTTTATCCTCATGTGCGCGCAACTGAAGGGAGAGGGGAGCGCTGTCTCGGCTGTCGTGCACAATCATCCCCTTGTCCCCGGCAATTTCAAACGAGGTGCGAAACGAAGGGTGGGCCCACGTCCCTTCCACGTGTGCTATCGTTCCGTCTTCTGTTCTCAGTGTCACGAGTACGTACTCCAGCGGATTTGTCCCCTCTGAACGCACAACGCGACGGGCCATGACTCGCTCCACTTCTCCGAATGTCCACCTGAGCCAATCAAAATCGTGAATCATCATATCGAGAATGAGCCCGCCACTCTTCTTTTCGTCGGCATACCAATTTTCCCACGCCCGCGGAAATGGGCCTCCGCGCGACAAGCGCACGATCCCCGGGTTTCCGATCTTGCCCTTTTTCACCTGTACACAGGCATTCACATATTCGGGAAAAAAGCGGACGACTTGCGCCGCGTACAGTTCAACGCCGTTTTGCTCGCAAATGTCTATCATGTCTCGAGCTTCCTTCACGTCCAGCCCGAGAGGCTTTTCACAAATGATGTGCTTGCCCGCTTCCGCTGCTTTGGTCACAAACTGTTTATGAAGATAAGTCGGCAAACAAATGTCGACGAGGTCGATATCTGGCTGTTCCAAGAGTGCTTCCAGTTGAGAATACGGTTTTGCACCATACCGAGAGGCCACAGCTTCAGTTTTTTCTCGGTCCAGTGCCGACACAGCAGCTACATTAACGTCGGAAATACGGGACCACGCCTCAACGTGCACGTTCCCCATCGTTCCTAATCCGATAACAGCCACATTTAACATAGTCTTCATTCTCCTCAATTATAAGTCTTTTCGCACTCATTTCCTTCTCACATTCTCTTTTAGGCATTTAAAGACGTTCTCTTGACATCACCCTTTCATCCCGGTCATTGTAATCCCTTCAATAAAGTACCGCTGTAAAAAGATAAAAATGAGAATCAACGGCAAGGAAGCCATCAAAGCCCCGGCCATCAGCAACGGGTACTCCGTCGCATACTCCCCTTGGAACGACGCTATTCCGATCGACAGTACCCTCATCGAATCCGAGCTTGTAACGACGAGGGGCCAAAGAAAATCGTTCCACGCATTTAAAATTGTAAAAATCGCGAGAGCGACTAACGCCGGCTTCGACAAGGGGAGCACAACTCTCCAGTAAATTCCAAAGTAAGAACATCCGTCAATTTTAGCCGCTTCATCCAATTCTCTCGGGATCGACATGAAAAATTGGCGCAGCAAAAAAGTCCCAAATGCGCTGAAAATACCCGGTACAATTAACGCGTAAAGTGTGTCAAACCACCCCAACTCCCTGACAATGACAAAGCTTGGGATCATCACGACTTGAGAAGGGACCATCAAAACTGAGAGCAAAGCGATGAAAATGACATTTTTCCCCGGAAACGACATTCTTGCAAAAGCAAAAGCCGCTAAAGAACAAAGGATGAGCTGACCGACTGTTCGGCCCACTGTGACCGAGATCGTGTTCAGGTAATAGGTCAAAAAGTTGACTTTCTCGAAGACCTCGACGTAATTATCCAGTCTCCACACTTTCGGTAAAATCGTCGGCGGCACTTGCATCGATTCGGCAAACGATTTGAAAGACGTGAACAACATCCACAAAAAAGGGGCGACCATGACGAGCGATCCCACTATGAGCACCAAGTGGATGGCAACTTTTTTAGTCGACGGATACACCACTTGCCCTCCTTTCTCCCATCACTGATAATGAACCCACTTTTTCTGAAAATAGAACTGAAAAAGGGTGAGCACGAGAATCACGGTGAACAAAATTAAGGCTTGTGCGGAAGCATACCCCATCTCAAAGTATTTAAATCCGCTCTCCCACACCCCGTACACGACTGTCCGGGTTGGCTCGAGCAGCGCAAAGTTATCCCCGATCATGACAAAGATCAAATCGAACACTTGCAACGAGCTGATCAACGACGTGACTAAAACGAAGAATAAACTGGGTGTCAACAAGGGCAGCGTAACATGCAAGAACTTGTGAAAATCAGTTGCTCCATCCAGTGTGGCAGCTTCGTAGTAAGAAGTAGAAATACTTTGGAGGCCTGCAAGTAAAATGACAATATTGTATCCTACCGTCATCCAGATTTGCACGACAATGACGGAAAGGAGTGCGACTCTTTCGTCAAAAATCCATTCAGGTTGAGGGAGCCGCAAAAAACCGAGGACCACGTTGATCATACCGAAGTCCGAGTTGTACAGCCACTTCCAGACCATCCCAACTGCGATCGGCATCGTAATGGCCGGTATAAAAAACAACGTGCGGTAAAAGACCGCTCCTTTAATCTTCTGGTTCAGCAGCACCGCGATGACTGTGGCCAGCGCAATGGAACAAGGTACAGCTCCTAGTGTAAAAAGGACCGTATTCCACACGGACCGCAAAAATGTCCCGTCTTGCATCAAGTCAATGAAATTTTGCACACCGATGAAATGGGGAGTGGTCAATCCGTCCCACTCGGTCAAGGACAGATAAAAGGATGTTACGGCAGGCGCCATATAAAAAATGCCCAGCCCACACACTAAAGGCGCTATGAACAAATAAGCCCACATCGCTTCTTTCCTTTTGGCCTTCGATCTATGCCCAACAGGCTTCCTTTGGCGTACTGTGGTTGAAAAGACTGGTTGCTTCACCTGTCACCCTCCCTTCCTAACCGTAAGACGGTTACAAGCGATTCAGTTTTGTCAAGGCCCTTTACTCTGATCAGCTAAAATTTCGTTCATCTTCTCGGCCACGGCCTCCGTCGCTTCATCGATCGACGTTTGGCCTAAAAGCATTTTTTGTATTTCTTCGTTTTCAACATCCTGCCATTTTGTCGTATTTTCAGACACGGGGTAAGGGACCCCGAATTCAAGACTGTCGATAAACACCTGCAAATCGACAGAAGGAATGGATTTAATCCAAGCGTCCTCTGTCCCTTTGTAAGCCGGGATGCTAAACCCTGTTTCAGCCAGCCACTGTTCAGACTGCTTGTTTGACAACGTCTTCAACAGCTCCCATGCGAGCTTTTCACTTTTTGTATTGCTGTTCATCACCCAGCTGAGCCCGTGAATGATCGTTGCTCGCTCTTTCCCTTTTGGCAAAGGGGCGACCCCTAAATCCTCTCCCAGCATGTCATACAAAACGGGGGCGTTCACGGAAATCTGTGGCAGCATTGCCGCTTTTCCTGAACCGAATATTTGGTTAATCCCCGATTCAATCTGCGTTTTGGCCGTCGGAGATATTCCTTCGTCCATCATCCTTTTCATCCACTTGAACGCAGACTTCGCCTCTGGAGCATCAAAGCCTGACAGAGTTTTGTCCTCATTGATGACGTAACCGCCTGCTTGGTGGATGTAATTGTAATATCCTTGCTGATTCGAATACGGGGCGATGTACCCGTAGATGCCGTTCTTGTTATCGGTCAGCTTCCTCCCCACCTCTTCAACAGTCTCCCACGTCCAAGTTTCGTCGGGGTATGGAATGCCCGCCTCATCAAACAGTTTTTTGTTGAAGAACAAGCCGATGACGTCTTGAAAATATGGAAGTCCATACAATTTCTGGTCGTAAGCATACAATTCTTTGAGTGCAGGCGTGTAGACACTCGTATCCAGATTGTCGCGTTCAATTAAAGGTTGCAGATTTTTTATTAACCCTAAAGAGGCATATTGATAAAAGTTTGGCCCGTTCATCCAAAACACGTCAGGCCCTTTCTTGCCTGCCAAGCTCGTGCGCAGTCTCGTGAAGTAGTCATTGTACGGCGTGTAGGTGACGTTCACATTGACGTCAGGGTGTTTCTCCTCAAACGCCTGAACTGACTTTGCCACTGCTTCACTCACATCAGGGTCCCACAAGGCTACATCTAACTCCACTGCCCCGTCCGTTTGTCCACTGCCACACCCGACGAGTAAGGAGATTAAAATCAAAAGGAGTATGAACGGTTTACGCATCAAAACTCTCCCTCCATTTCAGAGAGTGAGACAAACTATCTTTTCACCTATCGTCGACTGACTATTTTTTCAAAGTTGCGATACCCCCTCTGTATCCCCTCCAGTTCGCTCCCAGCTCCTTCGTATTCCAACACAATAGCCCCTTTGTACCCGCAGTTCTTCAGCCGCTCTAGCACAACCGGCACGTTGACATCGCCTTCATGGACCGAGACGCCCTCATACACTTTCCCGGTCAAGGATCGGAAACGCCCGCCGGTTTGCAATTTAAAATCTTTTACGTGTACGTGCTCTACATACGGCAGTTTTGTTCTTCAGCCACTTTTGTCGCTTTTTTCAATCCGTCTATAATCCACCCTCTGCCCTCCTCATACGACAAACCTTTTTTTACGTCGCCGGCAAAGACGCGAACGATGTGCACACCTAGCCTTCTAGCGATGTTTATGCCG
>k87-203189_pt1 | contig 15942 bp, 14 predicted proteins | sample MGYA00084031_6733416 | MGnify analysis MGYA00084031
CCGGTCGACTCCGCGATGCTCCAGCCCATGGCCGAATCGAAAATAAACGCCGTCACACCGCCGTGCATGATGCCCAACGGATTCATCATCAAGGGCAAAATGGGCCCTTCCATCACAAACCATTCGCCGTCCCGGCTCCGTTCAAGGGGAATTAATTCCATCAACTTCATCATGTCGCCGCTGGCCATGGCGTCGACGGCCTTGGCAATCAGTTTTGGATTCATGGTTCTCCCTCCACTCCATCTTTTTTATTTTTGTTTTCGCCGCTCGAAACGTTGCATATCCCTCAGCAAATGCATCTTACCGCAATCTTATGACATTGAAAAGGCCGCCCTAATCAAGAGCGACGCACAAAAAAGCGATCTGTTTTTCTGCAAAACCATCGAGCAACCCGACAATGCGGGGCACGATTTCTTTCTGCAGAGGCTGCAACAGTTCTGGTTGATGAGCCGCTTCCATCAGCACCGTCTTTATCAAGGGCAAATGTTTTTGAATCAAGCGCAGCCGATCGAGATAAATCTCTTTCAATCAACTCATCAATGGGCCGCTCTTCATCGGCCATGATCATTTCCACCGGCCGCAAATAAATAGGCCGCAACACCCGGGTGACGCTCTTCAAAGTCACCCCACATATCGCCGCAACACGGCGTCCACCGCCGGGCCGTATGCTTCACCGAACAAGTTCAAGTGCACCAAAATGTAATACAACTGATACAGCGGTTTTCGCTCTTCATAACCGGGCTCCAGCGGATACACCTCCCCATAGCCTTCGTAAAATTCCGAGGAGAAACCGCCAAAGTACTCGGAAAAAGCCACATCCACCTCCCGATGGCCCGCATACACCGCCGGATCCAAAAACAGATTCCGTCCGTCGGCCCCGGCCAGCACATTGCCGGACCACAGATCGCCATGCAACACCGAGGCGGGCGGATGTTTCGGCAGCCAGCGGTCCAGCCGTTCCAACAAGCGCTCCATCGCTTTGAAACGATGCGACCCGGGGGCGATGCGGCCCCGTTGCACCGCCATCTCATACTGGACGCCCAACCGCCGCTCCCGATAAAAGGCGCACCAGTCGTCGACCGGGCGATTCGGCTGGGGCAGGAGCCCGATAAAGTTGTCCATGGAAAGACCGTATGTCTCCGACTCCACCCGATGCACCGCCGCCAGTTGCCGGCCCAACGCCCGCATCCGGGACGACGTCCACCGGTCCGGTTGGATCCATTCCATTAACAAATAAGGCGGACTTGCTTGTCCATCCGGCCCGGCCGGTGCATCCTGCACTGCCACCACCTGGGGGACGTCGGCCCCCGCCTGCTGCAACCGGCGCAACCCGTCGGCCTCGCAGGCAAAAAACCCAGGAGGGGCATCTTCCTTGCTCTTGAGGAAAAACGGGCCGGCGGTCGTCTCCACGCGCCACGCCCGATTGATGCTGCCGCCGCCGACCGGCACGGACTCTAAGATCCGGACGGCCGTCCCCACATGGTGCTGCAATGCTTGCTGCACGTGTTCCATCAACCCTGATGACCGTTTGCCCATCACCGTCTCCATCCTTAATCGAATCATCTCTAATCGCAAATTTTCCCAATAGAAGCTTTCCAGAAGGTTTCCCGGAAAATGCTTATTGCAAGGCTACATCTCTTCGTTTCCGGCCTGGCGGTCTTGTTGGTCTTGTCGGTCCGTTCCAGGGCTGGCTCCAGCGGTCTTCCGTGCCCGGGTCATCTGCTGCCAGACGGTGCCGCTGGCCGCTTCTCCCCGTTCGATGCGTTCGATGGCCATCTTCACTTGCATCCGCACTTCGAATTCGGGATCGTTTTCCGCTTTCCGCAACGCCGGCAGGGCCGTCTCATCCCCCACTTCGTACAAGTATCGGGCCGCCCGCCAGCGCACCAGTTTGTTGGGGTCGGACAGCGCTTCACACATGGCCGCCATGGCTTTCGGGCTGCCCAGATCGGAAAGGGCGTCCCCGGCCGTCCGGCGAATGGCCACCGACGGGTCGCGCAACGCTTCCAACAAATACGGCAGCGCCGCCTCGGTTCCCAACGCGCCCAAATACGCCACCGCCAGCCGGCGAATGGACGGATGGTCGTCTTTCATGGCCGCCACCAGCACCGGCAGCTTGTCTTCGTCCAGCTCCATGCGTTGCAACGCCGCATACCGCTTTTGCCAGTCGGGGTGGGACAAGGCCGCCAGCGCCTCGGCTTCGCTGACCGGCGCATCCGCAGCAGCGTCTTCATCGGCGGCCTTCCCGGCCTGGGCCACCAATTGCCGCACCCGTTCCTCATCGTAGGCCGCCAGCAGTTCTTGCACGACTTGTTCCCCGACTTCCTCGAAACTGCCGTACCGAACGCCTTGGTCATCCCATCGGCGATGGAGAATGGCGTTCCCGCCCACCGCCCGCTGGGCCTCCATGGCCGCCAGCATGTACAATTCCGGCATGGCCACCCGCCGCACTTCCTGGCCGGAAATGAGCTTCACTTGCGTCGGAATGCCGTGCAACATTTGCACCTGCACCTGAATCTCCCGCCACCGCTCATCGGTGCCGCCCGTACCCGGACGTGTCCCTTCCACAGCACCGACACCGGTGGTGACACCAGCCGTTCCCCCCGGCTCGGCGGCAAACGTTTCAGCCCCCCTCGACCGCCCGTCCCCCTCGGTCACCCCTTCCTGCACGGTGCCCAGCACCTCGGTCACCCGCGCCAAGATCGTTTCCCAATCGGCCTTCGCCTTCCGTTCCACGGACAAAAAGTCGGCGGTGCGAAACAAGCTTTTCACACCCGGTATGGCCAACAACGTCCGGTACGGTTCCGGGACTTCCGCCATTTGCTCAAGCGTATACGTCCTCCGCTCCCCCGGCGGCAGCGTCTCGTCCACATTCAGCTTCATCACATTGGGACTGGGCGTTGGTTCCACCGATCGGATCTTCATGTTCCACGGCCTCCTTTTTCACTGCACGTCATCCCGAACATGACACCGACATTCTCCGTCATTCCACATAAATCATCTTGCGGGTCATGCCGCCGTCCACCATCACATTCACGCCGGTGACAAAATCATTCTCCGGATGCGTCAAATAAAAACACGCCCGGACGACGTCCATGGGCCGACCGACCCGCTGGGCCGGATGTTGCCGATGATCCGCCTCCGTCAGCTGGTCATAATCCCCCGTCTCAATCCAGCCGGGGCTGATACAGTTCACCCGGATACGGTACGGGCCCAGCGACACCGCCAATGCATGGGTCAATGCGACGATGCCGCCCTTGGACGCGGCGTACGCTTCGGAATGCGGCTCGGACATGAAAGCCCGCGTCGAAGCAATGTTGACGATGGCCCCGCCTTGTGGCTGTTGGCGCATATACCGGGCCGCCTCCCGGGCACAAAGAAACGCCCCCCGCAAATTGGTCTGGATGACCTCCTCCCACTCTTCAACCGTCAAATCAAAGACGGGACGAAAGCGGGATATGCCCGCATTGTTAATCAAGATGTCGATTTGCCCGTACAGATCCATCACCTTTGCCATCAGACGGCAAACGTCATCCGGCCGGCGCACGTCGGTCGGAATAAACACCGCCTCTTGCCCTCGTTCCCAGATTTGGCGGACCACCGCTTCCCCTTTTTCCGCCTGCACTTCGGCGAGCACCACCCGGGCGCCTTTTGCCGCATATTGGACGGCGATTTCCCGGCCGATGCCTTGACCGGCCCCCGTGACAATCACGGTTCGCCCTGCAAAGGCCATTTCCGTCCACCCCTCCCGTTCCTCACCGCTTCTGGGCCCTTGTCATCCATATCTTTCCCCGATAAAATCCGGTTTGGTTCTATTTCACCGCTTTTCATTACGCGGCGTCAAGCGCACGTGGCGCCAAGCAATGGCCGCCATATACTCCCCGAAAAACGGTGGTGAATCCGAAGATGACCCCCTACGGCACGGATGAACAACCCAACGGCCTCCCCCCGCGAAAAGTCCGGCAACAGGCCCGCAATAAAGCCGCCCGCCGCAAAACGTTCCGGCTCGTGGGAACGTTGGCGTTATTGTTGACGATATGTTGGGCGGCATATGGTCTTTATTCCGTATTTCATCCTTTGCTTTTCTCACCGTCCGACGCATCGACGCAGCCCATCCCGTCCGTAAGCCAAAACACTGCAAACGACACGGAGCCCGCACCAACCCCGGAACATCCCGGGCCCCACCAACCGTCCGTCCCACCCAACGCCAACGAACACGTCCACGGCGTGCGGCTCATGTTTGTCGGCGACACGATGATGGACGGCAACGTGGCCAACGTCATGCAACAAATGGGCGACTCCTACCCGTTGTCGGAATTCATGCCGGTGCTGCAACAGGCCGACCTCGTCGTGGCCAATTTGGAAACGGCCGTCGGCACCAGTGGCCAAAAGATAGAAAAGACGTACGCCTTTCAGACCGACCCGGCCCGTTTTGCCCTGTTTGAGCCGCTTAAGGGGCGCATTCTGTTCACGCTGGCCAACAATCACGGCATGGACGCCCAGCTGGAAGAAACATTACATCACCTGACGCGGCTGGGCTATCCGGCCATCGGCATCGGACAAAACCGGGATGAAGCCTTTCGGCCCTTCGTGACCGAGATCAACGGGGTCCGTTTGGCCATCCTCGGCGCATCCCGGGTCATCCCCACCGTCGACTGGGCGGCCGACGAGCATCGACCCGGCATGGCCAGCGCTTATACCGACGAACCGCTGCTGAGCACGGTCCAAAAGTGGCGTCAACAAGTCGATCACGTCATCGTCTACATGCATTGGGGAAAAGAGCGGGAACACATCCCTGACGACACGCAACAAAAACTGGCCCAAAAACTGCTGGACGCCGGCGCCCGCCTCGTCATCGGCGCCCATCCCCACGTACTGCAAGAATTGCGCTGGACATCCCATAACCAATTGGTGGCCTTTTCCTTGGGCAATTTTGTGTTCACCACCAGCACCGAAGCGGCTGCCAATGACACGGTGGTCCTGGACGTGGTGTTGTCGAAGGAACGCATCGCAGAGGTGCGGGTCTGGCCGGGACGCATCCATTTTGGCCTCATCCGGCGGTTGGATGCCGACCCGGAAGGGGCCGACATTCGGCAACGGCTGGATGCGCTGTCGCCCACCATCCGCATCGGGCCCGATGGAAAAGTTAGCCCGTTACAATGAAAGCCATCGTCGAAACCCACGGCGGAAGCATTTGGGCCGAAAGCGAGCCCGGGAAAGGAAGTACGTTTTCGTTTACATTGCCCATTCAGCCTAATCATTTCAATTCAAAGGAACACCAAGCGGTTTTTCCGTCAATTCTTGCGCTGATAAGCAACAACGGGAAATTGTCCCGCCGACGTTCTACTGCCAGTCCGAATTGACGAACAAGAGGCCGACATCGTCGTCTCCGGAAAAATGCCGATTCATCCTATCCGTTGTTTGTCCGGCATGGCCGGGACGTTTACGCTGCATCCGCCGATCTGCAACCGCCGTTTTCCATCGCGTTGGCAAAAGGGTTGCATGAGGTCTTTCACGCTTGGGGGCTACCCGAACATCCGCATCAACTGCAAGGCTACATTCGGCTGGAAGACATCCATCCGCTGGTGGATCCGGCGGCTTTAAAAGCGGTGGCGGACCTATTGCACGAAAAACAAATCCCGTACCTGGTGGCGGTCATCCCGGTCTACACCAATCCCGAAACCGGAAAACAACACCATTTTTCCGACTCGCCCGAATTGCTGAAAACGCTGAAGTATATGCAAGGTCGGGGCGCCAACATCGTTTTGCACGGGTATACCCACCAATTTCGGCTGAGTGAAACCGGCGAAGGATTTGAGTTTTGGGATGTGGAATACAACCTGCCGATTTATTTTTATAAAAAAACACCCGACTTGCGTCAGGTGCCTGACCCAAGTCGGGTGCTGGTTGTGTGTTTATTCGAAAACGGCAGCGACTTCTTTCACCATTTCGCTCACCGAGATCAACCCGCCGCCGGACAAATACCAAATGCTCGGCTCGAGGTACACGATGTTGCCTTCTTGATAGGCCTTCGTCCCTTTCACCAAATCGTTGTCCAGCACCTGCTCTGCCGGTTGGCTGCCTTCACCGCTGACCACTTTGTCCCGGTCAATGACAAAGAGAATGTCTGGGTTTTTCTCCGCGATGTATTCAAAGGAAATGCTCATGCCGTGGGTGGACACTTCGATGTTGGGATCAACCGGCGTGACGCCCAGGACGTCATGAATGAGTCCGAAACGGGAACCGGGACCATACGCACTCACTTTGCCGCCCGTCGTCAAGATGACCAACGCGTTTTTCCCGCTAGCTTCCGCTTTTTGCTTCACGTCCGCAATGGTCTCATTGATGGCTTGCAGTTCCGCTTCCACTTCAGCTTCCTTGCCGAAAATTTGTCCCAGCGTCTTCATGTTTTCCGTAAAGGACTCCATGTAACGGGTGTTATCGACACCCATGTAAATGGTCGGAGCGATTTTGCTGAACTCTTCATACAGATCCGACTGCCGTGCGGAAATGATGATCAGGTCCGGCGCCAGGGCGCTGATTTTTTCAAAATCCGGCTCTTTCAGGCTGCCCACGTTGGCGTATTTGCTGTCGGTGTATTTTTCCAGATAAGCCGGAACGTTGGCTTGCGGCAGACCGGCCACTTCCACGCCCAGTTTATCCAACGAATCCAGCACGCCGAAATCAAAGACGACGACCTTTTGCGGATTTTTCTTCACCGTCGTTTCGCCCAGTTGGTGTTTGACAACGATTTCTTCATTTTCTTGTTCTTGTTGCGTCGCCGTTTCTTGCGAACCCGATGCGTTGGTGTCGGTGTTTCCGCTAGTGGAACTGTTGCTGGAACCACAAGCGACCAACGCCATGGACAACAGGGCCACCATCAGGCCCAAGAGCCATTTTTTCATTTTGACCATCGGCTATCTCCTCCACTCCATTCATCGTAGTTGGATGGAACGGTATCGTTATACGTAATAGATGGACAAGCGGTTGTCATTGATTTCCTGAATCTGAATGTCCATTTCAAACACTTCTCGCAAGACCTCGGATCGGATCATGTCGTCCGTTTGCCCTTGGCGAACCACTTTGCCATCTTTCATGGCGACGATGTAGTCGGAGTAAAAGGACGCGAAATTGATGTCGTGCAACACCAGCACGATGGTTTTGCCCAGTTCGTCCACCAGTTTCCGCAGCGTCTTCATAATCTGGACCGAATGTTTCATGTCCAAGTTGTTCAACGGTTCGTCCAACAAAATGTACTCGGTGTTTTGCGCCAGCACCATGGCGATGAACGCCCGTTGCCGCTGACCGCCGCTCAATTGGTCGAGAAACCGGTCCTGCAAATCTTCCAGTTCCATGTACTCGATGGCCCGGTCCACATGCAGCCAATCTTCCTTCGTCAGCCGTCCCTGGGAATACGGAAACCGTCCGAAGCTGACCAACTCCCGCACTTTCAGCCGAATTTGCAGGTGGTTGGACTGCTTCAAAATGGACAGCTTTTTCGCCAAGTCGTTGCTTTTCACTTTGGCCAGATCCTGCCCGTCGATGAAAATCTCCCCGGCATCTTTCGCCACCAGCCGGCTGATCATGGACAAGAGCGTGCTCTTACCGGCGCCGTTGGGGCCGATGAGCGACGTGATTTTGCCCCGGGGAATGGTCAGTGACACGTTATCGACGACCGGTTTCAAGCCATATCGTTTGGTTACGTTTTTGACGACGATCATGCTTTACTCTCCCTTAACACGAGATATAGGAAGTAAATGCCGCCGACAAAGTTGATGATGACGCTGAGGGTGGTCGAAAAAGTAAACACCCGTTCGACAACCCACTGCCCGCCCACCAGCATGACGATGCTGATGAGAGCAGCTGCCGCCATCACCTGTCGATGGCGAAACGTCGACATAAACTGATACGCAACGTTGGCGACAATCAGCCCGAGGAACGTGATGGGACCGACCAGCGCCGTGGCGATGGACACCAGCGCCGCCACGATGACAAACAGGCGGGAGACGATAGCATCGTACTCGACGCCCAAATTGATGGCATGGTCTCGACCGAGCGCCAGCACGTCCAAATATTTTGCGAAGCGGAGGAAATAAAGCATCACCGCAGCGACAGTCAGCAAGGCGATGAACAGCAAATTCGTTTTGACGTTGTTGAAGCTGGCGAACATCCGATCCTGGATGACGAGAAACTCGTTCGGATCGATGAGCATCTGCATAAATGACGTGGCGCTGCGGAAAAAGGTGCCCAGCACGATCCCGACCAAGAGCACGAAGAAAATGTTGGTACCGTCCCGCCGGAACATGAGCCGGTATAACAGGAGCGAAAACAGCATCATCACACCGGCCGACAGCAAGAACATCAGGTTGTCGTCCATGAAGACGAACGCCGCAGAGCCAAACAAGAACACGAACACCGTGTTGATGAACATGTACAGCGCATCCAGACCGATGATGGACGGCGTAAGAATCCGGTTGTTCGTAATGGTCTGGAAGACGACGGTCGAAAAGGCAATGACCACGCCGGTCAGAACGATGGCACTGAGCTTCATGAGCCGTCGCGGGAGGATGTAATCCAAGTTGCCCACAAGGTGGCTCAACATGTAGAGAGCGATGCATCCGAGGGCCACCGCGGCCAGCACAACCAGCTTTACTCGGTCACGGGTCTCATCACGCATGGTTCCGGCTCCTCATCAGCAAGTATAGGAAAACCACGCTGCCGATAATCCCGACGGTCAAACCGATGGGAATTTCGTACGGGTAGATGAGCACCCGCCCCAAAATGTCGCAGACTAAGAGAAACACGGCTCCGAGCAAAGCGGTCAGAAAGATGTTTTGCCGCAAATGATCGCCCCGCAGTATCGTCACGATGTTTGGGATAATCAAGCCCAGAAACGGAATCGTCCCGACGGTCAAAATGACCACCGCCGTCACTAATGCGACAATGACCAACCCAATATTCACCACTTGCCGGTAATGCAGTCCCAAGTTGACAGCAAATTCTTCGCCCATGCCGGCGATCGTAAACCGATCGGCGTACAAATACGCGATGATGACGAGCGGGATACTGATGTACAACATTTCGTATCGACCGCTGACGATCATGGAAAAATCGCCAAAAAACCACGCGCCGATGCTTTGAATCAAGTTATATTTGTAGGCAAAAAAGGTGGTGATGGAGTCAATCACGTTCCCCAACATCAAGCCGACCAAGGGAATAAAGATGGCGTTTTTGAATTGGACCCGCTCCAAAATCTTCATGAATAACAACGTCCCCAACAAGGCAAACAAGAACGCCAACAACATTTTTTGCAACGTCGTCGCCGCACCGAAAAGGATCAAGGACACCAAGATGCCCAGCCGGGCCGCGTCTTCTGTCCCCGCCGTCGTAGGCGAAACGAATTTGTTGCGGCTCAACTGCTGCATGATGAGCCCGACGATGCCCATGCTGGCCCCCGCGATGATCAGACTGATGAGTCGGGGAATGCGGCTGACGAACATGATATGCCATTGTTCTTCGTTCCATTGGAGCAAGTCCGCTAGACGGATCTCCTTGACCCCGACAAACAAGGAAAGCGCCGAAAATATGAGCAATGCCGGGAATAAATACCGTTTTCGCAACATGATCGTTGGTTCGTTTCCTCTTCAATAATCGATGAACGCGTTCATCCGATAATAACGAGAATCATTATCATTTAATAAGAGTCAAAAAAAGAAAACCAGTCTTTTTCTCCGTTTTTCCCCCTTGATCTCTTGATTTTGGGTTCCGTCATGAATGATTATAGTGATAATGATTTTCAGTGTCAACATTCTCTTTGCAAAATGATTCTTTACAAAAACCTGCAACGTGGTGGGCTTTTTTCATTTTGGAAGACATTTTTGCAACTTTTTGACAGATACTGGTCAGTTTTTTCACAATTTCGTTAATCGCATTGACGGGGCTACCGTCCAAAGCAAATACTGGAATTGGAAACACCGATTTGAAAGGAGTGAATGGACGATGCCCCGTTTCCCGCAAGAACCTTTTCGCGCCTTGGACACGCTCCGCAAAGAGCTGATGGGCCATTTCTGGGAGCCGAGCAACTGGAATTTCTTTCAAACCCAGGCCATGCAGACCGACGTATATGAAACCGACACGGAAGTCGTCGTGAAGTGCGACATTCCCGGCATCGAGAAAAAGGAAAACATTCAAATTCAGCTGGACGGCCAACAACTGACCATCCAGGCCACGGTCGAACGGGAAGAAAAAGTGGAAAACGAAAAGCGCCGGTTTTACCGGGAGGAACGGTATTACGGACAAATGTCCAGAACCATCACGTTGCCTCATCCGGTCGATGAAACCAGCGCCAAAGCCACTTACAAAAACGGCGTGTTGGAAATTCGGCTGAAAAAAGCGCAACCGCCGCAACAAAACTTTATCGATATTGACTTTTATTCCTAATCTTAATCCTATAAACCTGTATCCCAATGGTCATCCCGGAAACAACATGGACGCATATCTGCGCCTTCAATCCCAAAGCGATTGAAGGCGCCTTTTTTCATTTTCTTACAAGCCAATGGACACAAATTTCTCTTCCAAATATTCTTCAATGCCGTACTTGCCGCCTTCTCGGCCGATGCCGCTTTCTTTGACCCCGCCAAACGGCGCCTGCACCGTGGTCGGCACCGGGTCATTGACGCCGACAATGCCGTATTCCAACGCTTCCATCACGCGAATGGCCCGGCTCAAATCGCGGGTGTAAAAATATGCTGCTAACCCGTAACGGGTATCGTTGGCTTCCCGAATGACTTCCTCTTCGTCGCGGAAGACAAAAATCGGAGCCACCGGACCAAACGTTTCTTCTTGGGCAATCCGCATGGATTTTTTGACGTTCATGAGCAACGTCGGCTGATAAAAATAGCCTTTCGCACCTTCACCTTCCAACCAGCGGCTGCCGCCGCACAAAACCTGAGCTCCTTTCTCCACCGCGTCCCGCACGTGCTGGTCCACTTTGTCCAGTGCCGCCTGGTTGATCAACGGCCCGATTTGCGTCGCCTCATCCAACCCGTTCCCCAAGCGCAACGCCTTGACCTTATCGGTCAAAATGGCGCCAAAGGGCTCGGCCACCTGCTCGTGAACGTAGATGCGGTTTGTGCAAATGCACGTCTGCCCCGCATTGCGGAACTTGCTGGCGATGACGCCTTCGGCCGCTTTTTCCAAATCGGCATCTTCAAAAACGATGAACGGCGCGTGCCCGCCCAGTTCAAACGAAACTTTTTTCATCGTATCGGCGGCCTGCTTCATGAGCAGTTTGCCGACGGCGGTGGAACCGGTAAACGTGATTTTTCGCACCAGCGGGTTGCTCATCAACTCTTCCCCGACTTCCGTCGCCCGGTCACTGGTGATGAGGTTGACGACACCGGGCGGGAAACCCGCCTTTTCAAACGCTTCAAAAATGGCGATGGCCGTCAGCGGCGTGGCCGGTGCCGGCTTGAGCACCACGGTACAACCGGCGGCAATGGCCGGCGCAATTTTGCGCGTAATCATGGAAAAGGGAAAATTCCACGGCGTAATGGCCGCAACGACACCCACCGGCTGTTTCAAGACCAACAGCCGTTTGTTCGCCGTAGATGCCGGAATGGTGTCGCCGTAAACCCGCTTGCCTTCTTCCGCATACCATTCCAGATATTCCAAGCCCATTTGAATCTCGCTGCGGGCTTCTCGCAATGGCTTGCCCATCTCTTTGGTGATCGTCTCAGCCAGCCGATCGATGCGTTGACGCATGATTTGTACGGCTTCCATCATGTATTGCGCGCGCTCTTTGGCCGGCAAAGCCGACCAAGCAGGAAAAGCCCGATGGGCCGCCTCAATGGCCATCCGGGTATCTTCTTTGCCCCCGTCGGCCACTTGCCCCAACGTCTCGCCGGTTGCGGGGTTTGTCACGATAAATGTTTTGCCGTCAGATGCCTGTACCCATTTTCCGTCTATATACAGCAACGCTCTTCCCTCCTCTAGAAAGCCAAATTCCGCTAGCCTAAGTTGATTATAACGAGCCTGTAAACGTTTGCTCAATGTTCACATTTTCATGACCAGTCTACAAAGCTGTAATTTCCATCGGAAACGATTTTTTCAATTCGAATGCCGATGGGATGCTGAAAGATGGGACCATCGGTGACAAACGTATGGAACTCGCCGCTTTCCCCCGTCACATCCACACCGTCTCGCTCCAGTTCGGCTAACGTCTCCTCATTATAAGGCCGGCCTAAAAAACGTTCGTCGACCATTTGGCGGTTGACCGCCACAATGACGGCTTGAAAACCGAGCGATACGAATTCATACGCCAGTTCCCGCCGCGGTCGTTTCCACAACGGAATGTAAGCCGTCAACCCCGCCGCCGCACACACTTTTTCCTGCCAGATGCAATGTCCTTCCAAATCGATGTCACCAAAGACACCGACTTGTACACCTTGCGCTTTGAAGCGGCGCAATTGGTCCACAAACACCTTTTCGTAATCGTCCCAGGAAGCGGAACGGGTCACCAGGGGAATGTTCAGGCTTTGCGCCTGTTTTTCCAAGAGGTGTTTTGGCAGCCCGTGGGCCCGGGAACGCAAACCGTCTTCCTCAAACATGGTAAAAAGAAAGCGGGGTTTTCCATTGTTCCGCAAGGCGTGATAAAGCGCCAACGTCGAGTCTTTTCCCCCGCTCCATGAACTGAAAAACGGTTGATTGGAGATGGACATGGAGTGGTCACCTGCTTGCTTCCAATTTTGTTTCCACCATTCTAACACTTCTATGGCAACCTGGCGAATATCACCTTCCAATCATCAATAAAAGCACTCTCTCGGGTGCGAACTCACATGTCGTGCAAAAATTCTAGAATCTTTTATTAAACGTTGGTTTAAGTTTTTCTATTAAGTAGTGTTCCAACGCTGAAATAAAATACCACTCATCTTGTTCATTAAATATGATTACACCCACTTCCGTATCATCATCTCTAATGACCGTTTCCCAATCATCCCCATATGCATGAATTTGGTTTAAAATTCTCGACTTTAATCCAACTGTTGGAAGAGCCCTGCCAACGTATTTAATCTGTCCATCTTGAAGAAAATAATAAATTCCACATGCATCTTTTAACTCATCCGTAAATTTTGAACATCTGGCCCACCGAGTCGAAAAAAATCACCTCCCGTTTCGGTTACCGTCGGGATCCGTTTACCAAACGAAAAAGCTTCCATGCCGGCATCGACATCGGCGGTCAAATCAACGATCCCGTATACGCCACCGCCGCCGGGAAAGTCGTTGCTGCCGGTTACCAGCGGGCCATGGGTTACTACGTCGCCATCGACCATGGCAACGGACTGCAAACCCGGTATTTGCATCTGAACAAAATCCTCGTGCGCCCAGGCTCTTTGGTCGAAAAAGGACAGCGCATCGCCTTACTCGGCAACACCGGCCGCAGCACCGGCCCCCACTTGCATTTCGAAATCATCAAAAACGGTCAACTGGTCGATCCGCTTTCTTATTTGCAAGCAGCGACCCATTAACATCCAAAAAAATAAGGGGGACTCGTGTTGTTAAAAACAGGCAAAAAAACACCCTTGGAACAAACCGATACGTTAATCGGAACAGACAGCATCTTTGAAGGAACCATTCGCTCCCAGGCCAGCGTCCGCATCGAAGGACAAATGAAAGGTAACATCTATTGTGAAGGGGACTGCATCATCGGCGAAAGCGGCGTCGTGGAGTCCAACATTCACGCCCGCAATGTCAGTATCGCGGGAAAAGTCCACGGGGAGATCCATGCCAGCGGCACGTTAAGCATCTTATCCACCGGCACACTCATCGGCAATTGCCACACCCCAACGCTCATCATTGAAGAAGGCGGCACTTTCCACGGTCAAAGCCACATGATGGACCACCGTGAAACGCCGACGGATAGCAACTCATCAAACGAAAAGCCAAGCAAAACAAAAACGACTTGACGATATCGTCCTCATCCTTGACGAACATGCATAAACTGATGGAGACCAACCCCATCCCTCCTCATTGCACCGTCATTTTCATGCCGCAAAAAATCTAGGAGAAACTCCTCGGCTTGTGATTGTTCTTAGGAGCTTCAAACACGCTAATTTGGCCCCTGGCGTTCAGTACCCAGATCACCACCAGCGTCACCGTCGCGTTGCCCAAAATCACGCGCAACGGTCAGCAACGTGAGGTCGACGTCGAAAAGGCAAATCACCTAAAAAATGGGCAATCGCAAAATGACACGTATCATGCGCATCCCTTGTCATGGAATACGACATCTTAATGAGCTACGCAGTTGCCGCCATCCTGTCGCATACATCGTGCGAGGCGGCGACCGGCGGATTAACCGCGTGCTGAAGATCATGGTGAGCGTCCATGTTTTGGTCATGTCGACCATCTTGATGCTCGGCCTTTATTTACAAATGTCGGGCGCCAACGTGTCATTGGGGAACATGGAACCCGTCACTACGCTGTACCGGAAAACGGTTGTCCATCAGTTCATACGTATAACATCGGGTCCGAGATGATGAACGTCTTGAAATGATGGCCGCAAAAAGACAAAAAAAACGCAAACAGGCTAAACCGCCTGTTTACGTTTTCCGAAAAAACCCCATGGCTTCGTACAACCGGTTGGCCGTGTCGTTGAGCACTTCGGAAGAAGAGAACAACTTCTGCATGGCCGCCAACTGTTTGTTCAACGCTTCGGCCACTTGTTTGGTGTTGTCGGCCGCCTCCCGCGCAATATCGGTCATCTCGTCCATAGAACGGGCGACTTGCTGAAAACTGTCGGCGATATGGGTAGAAGAAGCGGACGCTTGGTGGATCTTTGCGGACACTTCCCGGGTCGCATCGACGATGCGCTGAAACACTTCGCCAGCCAACCGCACGGCGTCTAACCCTTTCTGGACTTTCGACATCATGGTCCGGATCATCTCCACGACCTGCGCCGTGTCTTGCTGAATTTTGGCCACCAAGGCGCCGATCTGTCTAGACGCTTCGCCCGATTGGACGGCCAGCTGCCGGACGTCGCTGGCCACCACCGAAAAACTTCTTCCTTGCTCGCCGGCCCGAGCCGCTTCAATGGCTGCATTTAATGCCAACAAGTTCGTCTGTGAAGCCAGATGTGTGATCATATCCAATATATCGCCAATCTCATGCGAGCGCGTCTGCAAATCGTCGACGACCGCCGCAGCTTCTGAGACCGAATCGCTGGCTTGGCGGATGATGTTCACGGCCTCCTGCACATACTGATTGCCTTGTCCCGCTTTTTCTGTCAGACTCGCGGCCGCTCGGGAAACCTCCTGGAGCAGTTCGGTGATGTCTGCCATGTACTGATGCACCTGTTGCAATTCTTGACGGCTGCCCTCGGCGGCTTCCACCTGGGAATTGGCACCAGCCGCCATCTGGCCGATGGCGGACGAAATCGTTTCCGCCACCGATGCGCTTTCTTGTGCCGTGGCGTACAGTTCCTGGGAAGAGGAAGCCACTTGACTGGCCGATTGCATGATCTGTTGCAAGACGCCTTGCCAAACCTCTCCCATGTGATTGATGGAACGGACGACATGCTTCAACTCGCCGGCCTGGCTCTCATCGACTCGGACTCCCAAATCGCCGTCCGCCATTTGTTGCAACTGTCCCATGATCGGTATCATGGGCGCCACAAACCGCTTGTAGTTCAAACCGCCAATCAGGGCACCTAGGATGCCGGCGCAACCGACGAAAATGAGCACGTTCAACCACAAATTCATGCCATGATGTCCGTTGGCCCATAAGAGACAATAGCCGACCAAGCCACCTCCCACCATGGCGCTGGAGGAGCTTCGCAGGATGTAACGCATCAACGAAAACGTCACTTTGTCTCAGCCCTCCCTATAAAAAGCTCATGAATCACCAAATGAACCATCATTCCATAAAGGGTAAACATTATTATAACAG
>k87-1037922_pt1 | contig 15931 bp, 18 predicted proteins | sample MGYA00084031_6733416 | MGnify analysis MGYA00084031
CCGGTAAATGTCGGGGCTCATGGCTGCGCTCTGAGCTGCGGTGAGCGGGCCGCAGCTCCCGGCACCGATCTCAAGGCCTGCGCCATCTCCGCGACCCGCTCGGCGCACCGGGCGACGCCGTCGGCCGGCGTGGCCGCGCGCGCCATCATGTCGATGAGGGCGCTGCCGACGATAACCCCTTCGGCCAGCGGCGCCACCTGCCGGACGTGGTCGACGGTGGAGATGCCGAAGCCGACGACCAAAGGAATGGACCGCGCGGCGCGCCCTAGCTGTGCGCGCACCCGCGCCATGAACGGCTCGAGCTGCGCGGAGAGGGTGGTGCGGGCTCCGGTGACGCCGGTGAGCGAAACGCAGTAGATGAAGCCGCTGGCCCGCTCGACCACCAAAGCGATGCGCTCCTCAGTGCTGGTCGGCGCGAGCAAGTAGGCGAGGTCGAGCCCGCAGTCCGCCATCTTCGCCTGCAAAGAGGTCGCCTCCTCCGGCGGCAGGTCGGGCACGACGAAGGCGTCGACGCCGCTCTCCTTGGCAGCGGCAACAAAGCGCTCCTCTCCCCACCGGTAGATACAATTGTAGTAGACCAGAAGAGCGATGGGCACGCGGGGGTGCTTCGTCCGCAAACGTTTCACCGTCTCAAAGACGCCTCGTACGGTGGTGCCGGCGGCCAGCGCCCGCTGGCCCGCGGCCTGCACCGTGGGGCCGTCGGCTAGGGGATCGGAGTACGGCACGCCCAGCTCGATCATGTCGGCGCCCGCAGCAACCAATTGGTCAATGAGGCGCTCGGTCCACTCTAAGGAGGGGTCTCCGGCGGTGACGTAGGGCATAAGTCCGGTGCGCCCCTGCCGCGCCAGATTGGCAAAGGTTTCACCAAAGCGGCTCATCGTAATACCTCCTGGCTTGTGGCGCCGATCCGATCGCCCAGGATCTGAGCCACTTGCTGTACATCTTTGTCACCGCGCCCTGACAGGCAGACGATGACGGCGTCGCCGGGCGAAAGGGTTCGGGCCAGCTTGACCGCGTGGGCGACGGCGTGTGCGCTCTCCAGGGCGGGAATGATTCCCTCGGTGCGCGCCAGCAGCACGAAAGCCTCCAGCGCCTCTTGGTCCGTCACCGCCACGTAGGTGGCCCGGCCCGAGTCTTTGAGGTACGCGTGTTCCGGTCCCACTCCGGGATAATCGAGGCCGGCCGAGATCGAATGGGCCGGCAAGATCTGCCCGTCCTCGTCTTGGAGAATGTAACTTTTCGCGCCGTGAAGGATGCCGACGCTGCCCGCCGTCAAGCTCGCCGCGTGGCGGCCGTCCAGCCCCTCTCCGGCGGCCTCCACCCCCACCAGCGCTACCTCCGGGTCGTCGACGAAGGGGTGGAAGATGCCCATGGAGTTGCTGCCCCCGCCGACGCATGCGACGACGGCGCGCGGCAGGCGGCCGTGCTGATCGAGGATCTGCCGGCGCGCCTCGCGACCGATGACCGACTGGAAGTCTCGCACCATCGTGGGGTACGGGTGCATGCCGACGACGGAACCGACAAGGTAGTAGGTGGTCTCGACGTTCGTCACCCAGTCGCGAATCGCCTCGTTGATGGCATCTTTCAGCGTGGCCGTTCCGCCCGCGACGGGGCGCACCTCCGCTCCCAACAGGCGCATGCGAAAGACGTTGAGAGCCTGCCGGCGCGTGTCCTCTTCCCCCATGTACACGACGCACTCGAGGCCTTCGCGGGCGCAGACCGTCGCCGTCGCCACCCCGTGCTGTCCGGCGCCCGTCTCCGCGATGATGCGCCGCTTCCCCATTCGCTTCGCCAACAGAATTTGGCCGATGGTGTTGTTAATCTTGTGGGAGCCCGTGTGATTGAGGTCTTCCCGCTTCAGGTAAATGCGCGCTCCGCCGGCATGCTGGGAGAGGCGCTCCGCAAAGTAGAGCGGCGTCGGGCGACCGCTGTATTGACGAAAGGTCCGTTCCAGCTCCGCCGCGAACTGCGGGTCGGCCTTGGCCTCCTCGTAGGCGGCGGTGAGCTCCTCGATCGCGGGGATCAAGCTTTCGGGAACGAAACGGCCGCCGTACTGGCCGAAGTACCCAAGCTTATTCAATGTCCACTCGCCTCACTCGTTGGATAAATTCCCGCACCTTCTCCGGCGCTTTTCTTCCCGGGCTCGCTTCGACGCCGCTGCTGACGTCGACGGCGTAGGGGCGGCAGCGGCGGATGGCTTCTTCGACGTTTTCGGGAGTGAGACCCCCGGCGAGCACCCATGGGCGTGGGGGGCTCAGCCCGCTCTCCGGCGCGAGGAGATCCCAGTTGAAGCGCGTCCCTGTTCCCCCGTATGCGCCGGGCGCGTAGGCGTCGAAAAGGTACCCGTGCGCGTCCGGGTACGCGGCGGCCGCCATCACCGACGCTCGATCCCTCACCCGCAAGGCTTTGATGACCGGCACGAAGCGGGCGACCGCGGCGACTTCGGCGCTGGTCTCATCGCCGTGGAGCTGGACAGCAGAAAGGCCCACCTCGCGCGCGATGGCCACGACGCGCTCGGGGCTTTCGTTCACGAAGACGCCGATCGCGCTGACAAAGGGCGGCAGGGAGCGGCGGATGGCGCGGGCTTCCTCCGGAGAAATCTGCCTTGGGCTGGCGGCGAAAACGAAGCCGACGGCATCGGCGCCGGCGGCCGCCGCCAGGTGAGCGTCGGCCGCGGAGGTGATGCCGCACACCTTCACGCGCACGCGGCTCATGGGAGGCCTTCCTCGCCCAGGAGCCGGCGCACAGCCGCGGCGACGTCGGGCTCCTTGGCTAACGCTTCGCCCACCAGCACCGCTTCGACGCCCAGGCTTGCCAGCTCCTGCAGTTGGTCGTAGGTTGAGATGCCGCTTTCACTCACCAACGTGACGCCCTCGGGCACGTGCGCTGCCAGCTCGCGCGTCACGTCGAGGGTTGTCACAAAGGTGCGCAGGTCACGGTTGTTGATGCCGACGAGCGTCGCCCCCGCGTCGAGGGCGCGCTGCAGCTCTTCTTTGGTGTGCACCTCCACCAGCGCGTCGAGGGCCAAAGCGCGCGCGAGTTCGATAAACCGGGTCAGCGTCCCTTGCTCCAACGCCGCGACGATCAACAAGACGGCGTCCGCCCGGTGTGCGCGCGCTTCGTAGATCTGGTAAGGATCGATGATGAACTCTTTGCGCAGTACCGGCAGGTCGACCGTGCGGCGCACCGCGTCGAGGTGGTCGAGGCCACCCTGAAAGTAGCGCGCATCGGTGAGGACGCTCACGGCCGCCGCTCCGGCCCTTGCATACTCCGCCGCGAGCCACGCGGGGTCGAACTCGGGCCGGATCACCCCTTTCGAGGGCGATGCCTTCTTCACCTCCGCGATGAGCGCGGGCTTGCCGCTGGCCGCTTTGCGAGCGCGCAAGGCGCTGGCAAAGCGCAGCTTGGCGCGCTCGGCTTCTTCTTCGGCCAGGCGCCGCACCGCGTCGGGCGACCGGCGCTCCTTGGCCTCGGCCACTTCTCGCCGCTTGTGCTGGAGGATCTCGTCGAGGATCGTCATGCGGCGGCACCCCGGGTGAACGCGATCAACGCTTCCAGCTTCGCCAGCGCCGCGCCCGAGTCGATCGACTCGGCCGCCAGGCGGACGCCCTCGGCCAGGTCGGCCGCAGCGCCGCCGCAGACGAGCGCGGCGCCGGCATTTAATAAGACCACGTCTCGCCGGGGACCTTTCGCGCCGCCGAGAATCTCGCGCACGATGTGCGCGTTCTCCTGGGCGTCTCCCCCGCGCATGCTGGCGCGGGGAGCTGTGCGCAAGCCCACTTGCTCCGGATGGAGCAGGTACGTCTCGACCCGGCCGTCCCGCAGATGGGAGACTTGCGTCTCGCCGGCAATCGAGATCTCGTCCATGGGATCCAGGCCGTGGACGACGAAAGCGTGTCCGACGCCAAGGCGCGATAGGACGTGGGCCAGCGGTTCGGTGAGCGAACGATCGTACACGCCCACCACTTGGGCTTTCGCCGAGGCGGGGTTGGTCAGGGGGCCCAACAGGTTGAAGATGGTCCGGATCCCCAGCTCCCGGCGAGGCCCGGCAGCGTGCTTCATGCTGGCATGAAAGCGCGGCGCGAACAGAAAGCCGATGCCCACCTCCTCGATGCAGGCGCGCACGGCCGCCGGCGGCAGGTCGACCTGGACGCCCAAGGCCTCCAGGACGTCCGCGCTTCCGCACTTGCTCGACACGGAGCGGTTGCCGTGCTTGGCGACCGGCACTCCGGCGCCGGCGACGACGAAGGCCGCCGTCGTCGAGATGTTAAAGGTGCCGGCGCCGTCTCCTCCTGTGCCGCACGTGTCGACCAACGTCGAGACGGCGGGCTCGATCCGGTCGGCGTGGGCCCGCATCGCCTCGGCGCAGCCGGTGATTTCGTCGATGGTCTCGCCTTTGAGGCGCAGCGCGGTGATGAATGCACCAATCTGCGCCGCCGTCGCCTCTCCTCTCATGATGTGCTCCATCGCCTGGCGCGCCTGTTCCTGAGTGAGGTCTTTCCCTTCCACCAGCAAGGCGATCGCTTCGCGCAGCATCACGCGTTCCCTCCCTTGGTCGCCGCCCGCTGCAAGAAGTTGGCGAGCAGCTGTTTGCCGTTTTCCGTCAAGATCGACTCCGGATGGAACTGCACGCCCTCGACGTCCAGCTCCCGGTGGCGCAGCCCCATAATGGTTCCGTCCGCGGTTTGGGCCGTCACTTCGAGGATCGCGGGCAGGCTCTTGCGCTCGACGACCAGCGAGTGGTAGCGCGTCGCGGTAAACGGCGAAGGAATGCCCTGGTAGAGGGAGCCGCCGAAGTGGTATATCTGCGACGTCTTCCCGTGCATCAGTTCGCTGGCGCGCACCACCTTCCCGCCGAACACCTGGGCGATGCACTGGTGGCCTAGGCACACCCCTAAAATCGGCACCCTCCCGGCGAAATGCCGGATGACCTCGTTTGAGACGCCGGACTGGTCGGGGGTGCACGGCCCGGGGGAGATCACAATGGCTGCGGGCGCGAGCGCTTCGATGTCGGCCACCGTGATCTGGTCGTTGCGGTAGACCACCGGTGTGTACCCCAGCTCGCCGATGTACTGCACGATGTTGTAGGTGAACGAGTCGTAGTTGTCGATGAGCAAAATCATCAAACCGTCTCCCCCGACTCGGCCATGGCGATCGCTTTGAGCATCGCCTTCGCCTTGTTTACAGTCTCCTCGTACTCCTTCGCGGGCACCGAGTCGGCCACGATGCCCGCACCCGCCTGCACGTGCACCGTGCCGCCTTTGATGAGCGCCGTGCGGATCGTGATGCAGCTGTCCATGTTGCCTGAGAAGCCGAAGTAGCCGATCGCCCCCGCATAGGGACCGCGGCGGGTCGGCTCCAGTTCGTCGATGATCTCCATCGCGCGAACCTTCGGCGCGCCGGTGACGGTTCCCGCGGGGAACGTAGCCCGCAGCAGATCGAAGGGATCCTTGTCCGGCGCGAGCTTTCCGACGACGTTGGAGACGATGTGCATGACGTGGGAGTACCGTTCGATCACCATCATCTCGTCAACGCGCACGCTGCCGTACTCGCACACGCGGTTTAGGTCGTTCCGGCCCAGGTCGACCAGCATGACGTGCTCGGCCCGCTCCTTCTCGTCCGCGAGGAGCTCCTCGGCGAGTCGTTTGTCTTCCTCCTCGGTCGCGCCGCGAGGCCGGGTACCGGCGATGGGCCGCAGCTGCGCCACGCCGTTTTCCACTCGCACCATCACCTCGGGACTCGACCCAACCAGCGCCAGGTCGTCGAACTGCAAATAGTACATGTACGGAGAGGGGTTCACCGTCCGCAGCACCCGGTAAAGGTCAATCGGCGCGGCGGTGATCGGCGCGCTGAACCGCTGCGAAAGGACGACTTGAAAGATGTCGCCGGCGCGGATGTACTCCTGGCAGCGGGCGACGGCCGCCTCGAACTCCTCCCGGGTGAAGTTGGAGCGCAGCGTCGCCGGGTCGGGCGGACTTTGGTCGACCAATCCGTGCAAGGGCCGGGCCTGCACTTGCCCCCCGAGCCGTTCGAGCACCTGCTCGATGCGGGCTTCGGCCTCGGCATAGGCCACTTCGGGCGAGACGCCGTCGATGTGCGCGTTGGCTACCACCTTCAGCTTGCGCCGGGCGTGATCGAAAATGAGGACCGTGTCGCTAACAATGAAGTACGATTCGGGCACGTCAAGATCGTCGGGGTTCTTGTCGGGCAGGCGTTCAAAGTAGCGGACCATGTCGTAACTGAGGTAGCCGACGGCCCCCCCGTAAAAGCGCGGCAGTCCGGGAACCTCCGCTGGGACAAAGCGGGCCATGATCCGGCGGAGCGCGTCGAGGGGATCGGGCGCGTCAAGCTGTTCGAAGCGGAAGCCGCCCTGCGGGGAAGGCCGTCCCAATTCGACGGTCCGCCCCCGGCTGCGAAAGATCAGCGATGCGGTGTTGCCGACGAAGGAGTAGCGGCCGAGGCGCTCTCCCCCTTCGACGCTCTCCAGCAGGTACCGGTAGGGCGCCTCGCCCAGTTTAAGCAAGGCGGAGACAGGCGTATCTAAGTCGGCGATTAACTCGGTGTAAACGGGAATCAACGTTGCGCCTTTTGCCAGGCGAACGAATTCGGCGCGTGAGGGAATAAGCTCCCTGCGGGTTCGCGCTGCGGCGAAAGCGGGGAGTAACGGTTCGCTCGACATCGGCACTCTCCTCTCAAGGTGTCAAGGAGCGCATTCGGATGTAGCGAGCGCCGGAAAGCGAGCGAGGAGAGAAAGATCGCAGGTGCGGGAAAAGAAAAGACCGGACTCTTTCCCACTCACCACGAAGAGTCCGGCACCTAATCGTTTGCAAGCGCCTCGCCCTACGGCGTCTCAAAGCGCCGGAGGTGCGCGCTGCCGCTTTCAGCACTTAGCTCGGCTCGGACTCGTCTCGTCTCGGCTCAGCTCGACTCATCTCGAATCTGCCGGTTGGCAGTGAAACGCTCCCGACTGCATCATCCTCGTGTTTTCCCCATTTTAACGTTGCTGCCCTCCCCTGTCAACGGTTGAGTCGGTCGCGTTCATTGGGGTTCACATCGGGGCGCCGGCTGGGAGCTGGCAGCCTCTTTCCCTTCCTCGACGGCCGCCTGGCCGCAGATGAAACAGCTTCCCCGCTCCCAGGTTTGACGCCGCATCTCCAAGGGGGCGTAGCGCACTCCTTCCAAGAACCCCTCCCGTTTCCCTTGCCGGCGGCCGATGGCGTAGCCGGCGAAATAGGCGGCGAACGCCACGGCGATGAGCGCGGCCGGCGGCGCGAGAATGGGCTCCATCAGCGGGACCACCTCCTCGCAGGGAGTCCGACCCGGCTCATCGTGCCGCACGCCCACAAAATGATCGGAACCGCGGCGAACAGGAGCGCCGTCTCGACGGGAGCCAGCGCGCTGGCCCCTACGAGGCAGGCGCCGCCCAGCATGAGCGCCTCCACCCTGCCCAGCCGGCGCACCAGGTTGGGATTGCCGCTGGCCCGGTCGGCATCCAGGTCGTGCAAGTCGTCGGCCAGCTGCAGGGCCAGCATCGCAAGGAAGGCCCACACCACCAAATTCCACGGCAAAAAGAGCAGGTTTAGGAGGAGGACAATCGCTGACTCCTGGTAGCCGGTGAGCCCCGAGGGAAGCTGGCGATCCAAATCTCCCGCCATTCCGACGGCGTACGCTCCGCACATGAGGCTGACCGCCAAACGGGGCTCGATCAGCGCGGCGACGGCAAAGCCGATCAGCGCGTACGGGAGCGTTCCTTCCCCAAGGCGCATCGCCAGGGAGTAGGTGCCGGCCAGCGTATCGTAGCGCAAGTCGAGAAAGTCGTCCATCATCTTGATGACGGCGCCCATCAACAAGATGACCGATGCGCTGCGCAGGAGCGGGATGAGCTCAAACCCATCGCCATACAAAGCGTTTCACCTCGCGAAAGCCGTGGCGGTGCAAGGCCGAGATGGGAATCACCACGTGGCGGGAGAACTCCGAGCGGATCACATCGACGCCCCGGGCAGCGCCGGGCAAATCGATCTTATTGGCCAAGATCGCGTACCCTTCCCGGATCTGGGCGAAGTGTGCCACTTGGTAATCGACGTCGCCGATGGCCCGCAAAACGCCCTCTTGGCTGACGCGATGCGCGTCGATGAGGTGCAAAATGAGGTGAGCGTCCCGCACCGCGGCGAGGGTTTGCGCCATCGCGCGCCGGACGGCGGCATCCTGGTGAATCCCCTCCATCAGCCCGCTGGTGTCCACGATGTCGAAGCGCTTCACCCCCTTGCCTACCGGCAGCTCGAGGCGAATCGACTGGAGGCAGCGGGTTTGGTGGGGCTCGCTGCTGGAGAGGGCGGCCAGAGCGTCCTCCATGGTATAGCGGGCGACGCGCTGCTGGCCTGCGGGCTCCTCAATCGTCATCTCGAGGTGCTCGACGCCGAGGTAGTCGGCGAAATTGAGGGTGAAGAGGGTTTTGCCCACGTTGGTCTTGCCGATGACAACGCACTGCTTCAACCCCGCGTCACCTCTTCCAGATCGGCTTCGGTGATGAGCACCAGGTCTTGCCGCGTGAGGCGATCGAGGGCGACGAGGCGGACGGCTTGGCGGCGGATCGCTCGCTCGATCACGTTGCGGACGAAGCGGGCGTTGCCCAGGTTGGGGTCGCCGCGGCGCAAAGCGCTCTCGATCATGTCGGCAAGGCGCTTGCGGGCGGCGGCCGTCATGCGGTACTCCCGTTCGGCGAGCATGAGCTGGGCAATCTGGAGCAGCTCTTGGGTTGTGTAGTCGGGGAAATCGATGTGAATGGGAAACCGGGAGCGCAGCCCTGGGTTGGCGTCGAGGAAGTGCTCCATCTCCCGGCTGTACCCCGCCAGGATCAAGACCAGCTGATCTTTATTGTCCTCCATCGCCTTGACCAGGGTGTCGATCGCCTCCTTGCCGAAGTCGCGTTCGCCGCCGCGCGCCAGCGAATAAGCTTCATCGATGAAGAGGATGCCGCCCAAGGCCTTCTTCACTTGCTCGCGCGTCTTTTGCGCCGTGTGCCCGATGTATTCGCCGACCAGGTCGGCTCGTTCGCACTCGACCATGTGCCCTTTGGGCAGCACGCCCATCGCTTCGAACATCCGGCCGAAGATGCGAGCGACCGTCGTCTTGCCGGTGCCTGGATTCCCTTTAAAAATCATGTGGAGGGCGAGAGGGCCCGTCGCGAGCCGGTGGCGGGCGCGCCGCTGCTGGATCTCGACAAAGGCCTGGACCTCCCGCACCAGCTCTTTGACGGACGTCAGGCCCACCAGGGCGTCCAGCTCCTCCATGACGCGGCGAAGGCGCTCTTTTCTTGCCGCCTCTTCTTCCATTTCGGCGCTGCTCGCGGGCGGCGTGTGCGCGCGGGGTTTTGCCGCTCCCGGTCCGGAGTGATCGATGGTGCGGAACAAGGCGAAGGCCTCTGCCGGTGAGATCCGCCCCGCTTCGAGCCAGTCCAGCACTTCTTCGGCAGATCGGGGGGGATGAAGCGTATCGGCCATCGGGGACGGACACCTGCTTTCCCCAGGATGAGCTGCGGGCTTTGGGGGCGGCGCGCCCAAGTCGGGCGCGCTACCGCAGCGACGCCCCTACCCAGCGCAGCGTCTCGAGATCGTACACTCCCGGTGTAAACAGCACGTAGTTCCAGCGGCCGTCGCTCCAGGTAAGGCGGGCGAAATGCCCGGGACTTTCAAGTCCCAAAGCCACCTGGCCACCGACGGTGGTCGCGAGGGCGCGGATCGCGCCGCGCTGCCCGGACGGCACCTGGAGCCGCCAGTGAGGACGGTCGTCGACGGGGCGTTGCGTCAGAAAGAGGCTCTCACCGATGGTGATCAGGTACGCGCCCGCGACGCCGGCGCGCACTTCGATCGGTGCGCCCACAAGCTCCGGCGGCAGTCGGCGGGGGACGCGAATGCCGAGCTTGGCCCAGTTCGCCGGGTCGACGACGTGGGTCGGAGGGAAGATCCCCAGCAAGGACTGCCCTCGTTCGCGGGGGTAGCCGAACTCGATCGTCGCCTCCAGGACAGGTTGCGCCCGCGGGTCCGAGTGGCGGAGCAGGACGAGGGCCGCACCGAGCGCAGCGACGAGGAGCAGCCAACCCGCAGCGCGTCGCAAGGGATCATCCCCTCTTCCGGCGCGGCGGGCAGCGCGCCGCGCCGATCCATGAGCGTCGGTCTGAGATTTATGCGGGCGGGCCAAGGAGTATGACCTCCGCTGTGCTCTGCAGCACTACCCGCTCTTCTAACCCTTTGCTAGAATAGAGAGTGAATGAGTACCTTGCCGGGAAATCCCTGGGGCGCCGGCGCGCCCCTTTCGGAAGTGTGAGCCGGCGGCGAAGGAAGGCGCTAGAACCCGTGCCCTATTACCGGAGGAACCTTTACGTACTCTGGCTCACGACGTTCCTGGCGGCGGCCAGTTGGACCCAAGTCGTCCCCTTCCTCCCCCTCTACCTAAGCCAGTTGGGCGTGACCGACAACCTTTCCCAGTGGTCCGGGGCCATCTTCTCCCTCCAGTTCGTCGCGGGCGTCCTCATGGCGCCTTTCTGGGGGCGGATCGCGGACCGGCGCGGGCGGAAATTGATGACGCTGCGAGCCGGTTTCTGCCTCAGCGCGATTTACATCCTCACCGGTTTGGCGACCCGGCCGTGGCACGTAGCCGTGCTCCGATTTCTCAATGGGGCGCTCACCGGCTTTATCCCCGGTTCGATGGCGCTTGTGGCGACGAACACGCCGAAAGAGCTGTCGGCCCGTTACGTCGCGTCGCTGCAGACCGCTTCAGCCGCCGGCAGCATCGTCGGCCCGGTGATCGGCGGCGCGCTGGCCGAAATCTTTGGCATTCGCGGCGCGCTTTTCGTTTCGGGGTGCGTCGTGCTCTTTGCGACGCTCTTAGTCCTCTTCCTCGTCCAGGAGCCCAACAAAGTGGCGCCGGGGACGCGCACGACCCTGGTGCAGGATATACGGACCGCTCTGCAGATGCCCGCGATGCTCACCGTCATGGGGATCACCTTTTTAGCCATGCTCGCCACCATCGCTGTGCAGCCGATCTTGGCGATCTATGTGGGCGAGCTGAGCGCCAGCCCCTCCACCACCGTCAGCGGGATCATCTTCTCCATCCCGGGGCTGGCCTTCGTCGTCGCGGCGGGCCGATGGGTGCGGGTGGGCGAGCGTTTCGGCCACCGTACGGCGGTGCAGTGGGCCATTGCGGGAAGCGCCCTGTTCGGTGTGGCGCTCTCCTTTGTGCACACGCTCTTTGGCTTCGCCGTCCTTTTCTTTGGCCAGGGGCTTTTTCTGGCCGGGCTGCGTCCGGCGGCATCGGCGATCATATCCACCGAAGTGGAAAGCTCGTTCCAAGGGCGTGCCTTCGGCATGCAGTCCTCAGCGAACACGCTGGCGGGCATGTTTGGCCCGCTCATCTCGGGCTGGGTAAGCGGCGCCTGGGGTACATCCTCCGTCTTTTGGGTCATCGGGCTGCTTTTGATCGTAGGCGGGGTGCTCTTGCGGTTCCTCGAGCGGGCGGCCGGGGCGTGGGTGGCGCGCGATACAGCTCGACCGTACACGCGCAGTTCGGTACAATGAGAGGAGCGAAGGTACCGGCCCTGATGAAGGACGCCGGCGCCGTGAAAGCGGTGAGGGTATGACCGGGGCGCGCCATCCCCGTGAAGAGCTGAAAGCCATCATCGAAACGGACAAGCCCGCGTACGTCCGCACCCTCTTCGACAGCATCGCGGCCGATTACGATCGGATGAACCGGATCATGACGGGCGGGCTCCTGGCCTTATGGCACCGGGCTTTTTTGCGGGAGACTCGCCTCGATCCCGGCCAGGAGGCGCTGGACGTTTGCTGCGGCACGGGCGATCTGGCACTGCTCATGGCCCGGCGGGTCGGCCCGGGCGGCCGCGTGGTGGGCGTCGACTTCGCGGCGAACATGCTGGCCATCGCCCGCCGGCGGGAGGCGCAGGCCCGCGAGGCGGTCAACAAGCGCGCGCTGGCGCGGCTTGAATGGGTGCAGGGCGATGCGCTCCGCCTCGAGTTTCCCGACGGCGGTCTGAAGGAAGGATTCCATTGCACCACCATGGGGTTCGCCCTGCGCAACGTCGGGGACCTGCAGCGCAGCCTCTGTGAGATGGCCCGGGTGACGCGCTGCGGCGGGCGGGTTGTGTGCCTTGAGGTGTCCCGGCCGGCCAATCCGGTGCTGCGCTTTGGATTTCATCTCTATTTTTATCGAATCGTTCCCTTGCTGGGGCGCATGGCGGAGAAGGGCCTGCACCCCGACAGCCCCCTGCGGCGGCTGCGCCCGTACACCTATCTTCCCTACTCCCTCGACCACTTGCCGCCCCCGGCGGCGATCCTCGAGATGATGAAGGCGGCGGGCCTGGTGAAGGTCCGGCACATTCCCCTGACCGGAGGCATTGTCTCGCTCTACGTGGGAGAGCGGCCCTTACCGTGAGGGGCCGGTCCGCCGGCTCGGGGCGGCACTGGCTTCGAGGTGTCGAATAAGATATGCTATAATATGAAATCATCGGCCTACAGAAAGCGGTGTCGTACACAGATGAGTAAGGGTCAGACCGCCTCCCTCTCAGTGCGGGATCCGGAAACGAGCCAGTTGAGTCAAGATGAGCTGATCGCTCGCATCAACCAACTGCGCAAAGAGCGCAACGCCGTCATCCTCGCTCACAATTACGAACTGCCCGTGATTCAAGATATTGCCGATTATACTGGCGACTCTTTGGGCCTCGCGCGGCAAGCCGCCAAGACCTCGGCCGACGTGATCGTATTCTGCGGCGTCCACTTCATGGCTGAGACAGCGGCGATCCTCTGCCCCGACAAGCGCGTCCTTCTGCCCGATCTGGAAGCGGGCTGCTCCTTGGCCGACACCATCACCGCCGAGCAGCTGCGGGAGTGGAAAAAGGAGCACCCGGACGCGGTCGTCGTGGCCTACGTCAACACGTCGGCGGCGGTCAAAGCGGAGTCGGACATCTGCTGCACTTCGTCGAACGCGGTCCAAGTGGTCCAGTCAATCCCTCCCGATAAGGAGATCCTCTTTTTGCCCGATATGTTTTTGGGCAGCTACGTTGAGAAGGTGACGGGGCGCAAGATGCACATCTGGATGGGCGAGTGCCACGTCCACGCCGGCATCCGCAGCCGCGATGTGCAAGAGCTGGCCCGGAAGTTCCCCGACGCCGAGCTGTTGATTCACCCCGAGTGCGGGTGCACCACGTCCTCGATGTATGAGATGGCCATGGGCGATCTGCCGTCCAACGCCTGCCTCCTTTCGACGGGCAAGATGATCGAGCACGCGAAGCGATCGCCGGCCGAGGTCTTTATCGTCGCGACCGAAGTGGGCATTTTGCACCGGCTTCGCCAGGACAATCCCCACAAGACCTTCATCCCGGCGACGGAGCACGCCGTTTGCCCCTTCATGAAGATGATCACTTTAGAGAAGGTGTACCGGTCGCTGCGTGACGATGTGTACCACATCACGGTGGAGAAGGAGATCGCCGACCGGGCTCGCCAGGCGATTGAGCGGATGATTGCCATCGGCTAAACCAAGGCTTCTTTAAGATAGCGGACGACGACCGCCGCCGGCTCGTCAGGGCCGGCGGCGTTTTCAATCGCCTCGATATCGAACCAGTGGATGCGCTGGTCCCGCCTAAACCAAGTGAACTGCCGCTTGGCAAAGCGCCGGGTGTTTCGCTTGAGGAGCGCAATCGCCTCCTCCAGGGAGCACTCGCCTTGCAGGTACGCGAGGATCTCTTTGTACCCCAGCGCCTGGCGGGCCACCGGCATCGTGGGGTAACGCTCCATAAGGCGGCGCACCTCGTCGACGAGACCCCGTCGAATCTGATCGTCGACGCGCTCTTCGATTCGCCGGTACAAGACGGGGCGCGGCCGGGTGAGTCCCACTTGCACGGCCCGGTACCGTCCCTTCTTGCCCGCGCTTTCGGCGATGTGGACCGAAAGGGGCTTGCCGCTGCGCAGGTACACCTCCAGCGCCCGCACCACCCGGCGCACGTCGTTGGGGTGAAGGCGCCGGGCCGTGCCGGGGTCGACCTGGAGGAGTCGTTCGTAAAGAGCGGCGGGCCCCCGGCGCGCCGCTTCGGCCTCCAGCTCTTCGCGCAGTGCGTAGTCGGGACCTTCGTCGGGAAAAAGGAAGTCGTCGAGAATGGCTTTAATGTAAAGACCGGTGCCGCCCGCGACGATGGGCAGCCGCCCTCGCTCGAGGATCTGCGCGATGCACGCGTGCGCCATGGTGCGGTATTCGGCGACGTTGAAGCGGCGGTCGGGGTCGCACACGTCGATCATGTGATGCGGAACGCCCCGGCGCTGCTCGGGGGTCGGTTTGTCGGTGCCGATATCCATCCCGCGGTAAACCTGCATGGAGTCGGCGGTAACGATTTCGCCGTCCATCGCCAAAGCGACGTCGACCGCGAGCTTGGACTTGCCCACCGCGGTCGGCCCCACGATGACAGCGATGGCAGGCCGGCTATCGTTCAAGCGCTCCTCCCTCCACGGACGTCAATAACACCGTAGGTGATCCGGCTGCGCGGTCCCCCCACCACGCGGTCGAACCACCCGCTGCTCACGTACGGCCCGTCGCTGCGGTCTTTGACGACGACGCACCGGCGCGCGACGCGCCGGGCCAGCTCAAGCGCCCTTCGTTCCAATGGCGCAGGATTGGCCAAAGCCCGCAAGGGCTCCATGTGGCGGCTTTCCGCCACCGGCTCCTGGAACATGGGATCGAAGTAGACCACATCGAAGCTGGCAGCGGGAAGCGCGGCCAGGTACTCCTCGTAGCGCGCGTGAACCACCTCGATCCGGCGCAGCGCGGCCGTCACCTCGGCCACACTGTGAACGTAGGTGGCCATCCCGACGCGCACGACCAGGGCCAGGAGCCCTTCCGACTCCAGACCGACGGCGCGGCCGCCGCTGCCCACCACGTAGCTCGCGACCAGAAGGTCGCTGCCCAGCCCCAAGGTCGCGTCGAGGACCTGATCCCCCGCCCTCAGCTCCATCGCGGCGACCATCCAATCCTTGCGCCCCTGGCGCATGGTCCGGATCCGGTTCACGGCCATCCCCGGATGGTAGCGGAACGTCGCTCCCCGCGCGTGGAGCACGACCCCTTCGCCCCCGACAACGATCACCGCCCGGTTGCGGGCCAGCTCATCGATCCGCAAATCCTGCCGCTCTACGTAGCGGAGACCATACTGGGCGGCGAGGCTTTGGGCACGGGCGACGACAGGCGGCGCGGCTTTGCGGGACGTGGTGATTACCGCCTGCGCGGCCAGGCGATCCCCGTTCATCGCCTCCCGAACCTCCGTTCGATCTCGCGCCGGTGAAGCTGCACGATCACCGGACGCCCGTGGGGGCACGCAAAGGGGTTGGATACGGTGGCCAGGGCGCGGACCAAGCGGTTCATCGCCTCGGGTGCCATAGCCTCTCCGGCTTTGACGGCGCCGCGGCAGGCCAGCGCCGCGGCCGCTCGCTCATGGAGGTTCGGCCCTCCTTCACTGAGGACGGACGCCAGCTCTTCGAGAAGGGCCGTCAGGCGCCGGGGTGAAGGATCTTTCCACGTGGCCGGCACGGCGCGCACCAGGAACTCCCGCGGTCCAAAGGGTTCGAGCGCAAAGCCGAGTCTGTCCAGATACTCCAGTCGTTCCTCCACCGCGGCGGCGAGGGCCGGTGACAGCGTCAACGTTGCCGGCACCAGGAGCTCTTGAGACGGGGGTCTTCCGGCGCTGGTCGCGGCCTTCAGCGCCTGTTCGTACAAAATGCGCTCGTGGGCGACGTGCTGGTCGATGAGCCAAAGGCCGTGGGGAACCGGCAGGAGCAGGTACGTGTTGAGCACTTGGCCGCAGACGACGGCCTCCCGCAGCAGCGCGCGCGGGTCGAGCCCGCGCGCTTCGGCGTCGACCAGCAGCATCCGCCCCTCTTCG
>k87-4032_pt1 | contig 15919 bp, 18 predicted proteins | sample MGYA00084031_6733416 | MGnify analysis MGYA00084031
CCCGCTCGGTGGTCGGCCGGTCGGTCTGCGTCCACTGCGAGGCCACCACGACCCCGCCGATCGCCACCACCGCCGCGGCCGCGGCGGCCAGCAGGAAGTTCCGGCGGCGGCCCCGGCGACGTTCGTCGAGAGAGACCGGAGGCGCAGGTGTGTCCTCGGCCGGGGACGGTGCCTCGGCCGGGGACGGTGCCTCGGCCGGGACCGGTGGCTCCACGGGCGCGTCCCTGGTGGACAGTTCGCCGTGCACCAGATCGAGCAGACGCACCCGGAGTTCCGGCGAGGGCTCGGTCGCGGTGCCCGCGGACATCGCGGCGAGGGTCTCCCGATACTCGCGGACCTCGGCGGCGAACCGCTCGGCGGTCTCGGGGTCGGCGGCGGCGAGGCGCGCGGTGATCTCCTCGCGCTCGGCGGGTGTGACGGCGTCGAGAGCGAACACGGGCGCCATGTCGAGCAGGTCGCGGAAGTCATCGTTCGCCATCGGTGGTCACCCCCAGACAGTTCTTCAGTCGTTTGAGCCCGTCCCGGATGCGCGACTTCACGGTCGGCAAGGGCGACGAGAGTTCTTCGGCCACCTCGGTGTACGTGAGTCCCCGGTAGTAGGCCAGTTCCACGGAGCGGCGCTGCAGGTCGGTGAGCGAACCGAGACAGTCGTTGACGCGGCGGCGGTCCTCGCGGCGGCCGACCTCCTCGCTCACCGAGTCGAAGGCCGCGTCGACGCTGATCGAACCGTAGTGCGCCTCCCGGTCGGCTCCGGACTGTTCGCTGCGCACCCGGTCGACGGCACGGCGGTGGGCCAGCGTGATGATCCAGGCCAGCGCCGAACCCTGTCGCGGGTCGAAGTTCGCGGCCGTCCGCCAGACCTGGAGGTAGACCTCCTGCGTGGTCTCCTCGCTGTAGCCGGGATCGCGGAGCACGCGCAGCACCATGCCGTACACCCTGCTGCGGGTGGCGTCGTAGAGTTCCGCGAACGCGGCGGGATCCTGACGAGCGACACGGGAGAGCAACTCACCGAGGGTGTGGGTGTCGCCTCCGACGCCGGTCATCGGCTCGATCCGCTCATCGGATGAGAGCCTAGCCGGACAATTGCCCCTGCTCAAGGCAACCGTCTCCGACACGACCGTCACCCCGCCCCGGTCCGTCCCCGCACGATCGCCGAGAGCGTGAGGGGCACCCGTTCACCGCTGATCGCCGCAGTGAACGCCCGGCCGTCGGGCCGGTGCACCCCGACGCACACGGCGAAGACGTCACCCCGCCTGGTGGCGACGTCGCTCCAGCCGACCTGCAGCGTGCGGCAGTGGGACCTCCCGTGACGGTCGTGGATCTCGACGAGCAGGTGGGCCGGGGTCCCGTCCGGTTCGTGACACCAGAACAGATCCACGGAGTCGCCGGACGGATGCATGTCCAGCAGCGCCGTGATCCGCCCGCCCGACACTCGCAGTCCCTCGGCGGCGAGGTGGCCCTCCACCCGCTCCCGAAAGGTGTCGGCACGGAGGGTGTCGGATGGGCTCGCGGTGAAGCGGTCCCACGGATCGAGCCGCGCGAAGGGACGCGCCCACCAGGGCAGCTCCGGCAACCGGTCGACGTCGACCGCCCAGCCGTAGCCGTACTGCTCGCGGGCGGGACGGTCGCCGGACACCGGTGTACGGCGGAGGAAGGTGCGGTAGATCGCCGGGGCGGCCGTGGCCTCACCCGACACGAGGCCGAGCTCGCTCCCGAACATCGCCGCACCGCGGAGAAGGTCGGACAGCATGAGCGTCTCCCCCCGGGCACGTGGTCTGGTCGCCGGACAGTGTGCATGTCCGCGCGACCGGCCGCGATACGAGGGTGCCGTGGACCGGACCCGTCCGGCCGGGTGCGTCCGGGCCGGGCAGGTGTGGGGAGGGCGATCGCCGGGTAGCACTCGGAGGTGGGTCCGGGAGCGATCCGAGGTGGTGTGCATGACCGGTATTCGGAACCGGTCGGCGAACGGATGGGTGCGGGCCCGGGGACGTGTCCCCGAAATTTCTTTTCCGGTCCGACCCATCCGCCCCGGGACCGGCGCCGAATGACAGGTGACACACCCGATCGACGTGGCCGCCGAGGCCACGCGTCCCGAAGGGAACCGAACCATGAACATCACTGCGCGAAAGAGCCTGGCTGCCGTCGGAATCGGCGCGATCTCCCTGCTGGGTGTCGCGGCGTGCTCCGACGATTCGGGCTCGGACGAGACCACCGACGTCATCGTGGAGGAGACCACGATGATGGAGACCACCACGACCACCACCTCCGCGTCCGCCGCGCCGGCGTCCGCGCCGGTCGGACCCGGGTGCGCGGACTACGCGGCGGCCAACCCCACCGGCCCCGCCTCGCTCGGCGAACTCGCGGACCAGCCGGTTGCCGAGGCCGCGGGGAACGTGCCGATGCTGACCACACTGACCCAGGCCCTGTCGGGACAGCTCAATCCCGACGTGAACCTCGTCGAGACGCTGAACGACGGAGAATTCACCGTGTTCGCGCCGGTCGACGACGCCTTCGCTGCCCTGGATCCGGCCACCGTCGAGACGCTGAAGACCGATTCGGCAATGCTGACCGACATCCTGACCTACCACGTCGTCGCGGGTGAGATCGCTCCCGCCGACATCGCCGGCACGCAGACCACCGTCCAGGGCGGCACGGTCGAGGTCACCGGTGAGGGCGAGATGTGGAAGGTCAACGACGCCAACGTCGTCTGCGGGGGTATCGAGACCGAGAACGCGACCGTCTACCTGATCGACGGCGTGCTCCTTCCGCAGTAACCGATCGGATCCACGGAAAGGTGGACTTCATGCGTGTATCCGGAATTCGGGGCCTCGCGGCGGTGGCGATCGCCGCCGCGGGCGCGCTCCTGTTCGCCGCCCCCGCCTCCGCAGCGCCCCTCACCCCTGTCGGGGAACTGGACGTGAACCGGTACGTCGGGCAGTGGTACCAGCTGGCCGCCAATCCGGCCCCGTACAACCTCGACTGCGTCCGCGACACGACAGCGTTCTACACCCTCCAGGGTGATCGTGATGTGCGGGTGGAGAACTCGTGCACCACGATCACGGGGGCGCGTCGCGGGATCGTGGGTAACGCCCGGATCAACGACACCGCCTCGCTGCACGTGGCGTTCCCGAGCGTGCCCTTCCAGGACTCCCTGGACGGGCCGAGCAACTACATCGTTTCGTATCTCGCGGACGACTACTCGTGGGCGCTCGTCGGTGATCCGACCCGGATCTCCGGGTTCGTGCTGTCGCGGTCGCCCGTCGTGGATCGGGCCGTCTGGCAAGAGATCCGCCGCGTCGTCGAGGAGAACGGGTACAACTCGTGCCTGATGCTCACCTCACCCACCACCGAGGGGCTGCAGGAGATCCGTCCGCTCTGCACGGTCTGACGCATCCGCTCACCGTTTCGCCGTCCGCTGCAACGATTGCTGCAGCGGACGGCGAAGTGTGTGGCGGTCAGCGTTCCGCGTGGGCGATGTTCTCGAGCATGCCGCGGAAGATGATGCCGTGGAAGGGAACCAGGGAGTACCAGTAGGCCCGCCCGGCGAGGCCCCGGGGGAAGAACACGGCCCGCTGGTGCAGCCGCGACCGGCCGCCCTCCCGCGGTTCGACGCGCCATTCGAGCCACGCCCCGCCGGGTGCGCGCATCTCCGCCCGCAACCGCAGCAGTTCGGGACGGTGGATCTCCTCGACCCGCCAGAAGTCCAGGGCGTCACCGGTGTTCAGGACGCGGGGATGACGGCGTCCGCGGTTGGGTCCGACACCACCGGCGAACCGGTCGAGCCAGCCACGTACCGTCCACGCCAGCGGGAAGGAATACCAGCCGTTCTCGCCGCCGATGCTCTCGATCGTCGCGAACACCTCCTCGGGTGACGCATCGGAGTCGAGGCTGCGTTCGTCGGTGAAGACGACCTCGCCGGCCCAGTCCGGGTCCGACGGCAGCGGATCGGCGGGTGCGCCGACGGGGGAGGCGTCGGCCCAGGTCGTCTCCACCTCGCCGCGTTCGATCCGCCCCAGCGCCAGGCGCACCGCGTCGCGGTAGCCGGTCAGTCCCTCCTCCGGGGGCGGGATGATCGCGTCGATGTCGTGGTTGCGCATCACCGCGTCGTTGGAGAGCGATTCGATGAGCGACCGGCCGAGCCCCGGCGGGATCGGTGTCACCAGACCGATCCACAGGCCCGCGAGTTTCGGTGTGAGAACGGGTAGTACGAGGATTCGCCGCTTCGCCAGTCCCGCGACCTCCGCGTACTGCTGCATCATCTCGCCGTAGCGCAGGACGTCCGGGCCGCCGATGTCGTAGGCGCCGCTGCGTTCGAGGGGCGCGTCGGCGGCGGCGACGAGATAGTGCAGCACGTCGCGCACCGCGATCGGCTGGATCCGGTTGTCCACCCAGCGCGGCGTGGTCATGACGGGGAGCCGGTTGCTCAGGTGCCGGATCATCTCGAACGACGCCGAACCCGAACCGATCACGACACCGGCCTGGAGTACGAGGGTGGGCACACCCGAGTCCACGAGGATGGCCCCCACCTGGGCACGGGAGTACAGATGGGGCGACAATTCGCCCGAATCGGGATGCAGTCCACCGAGATACACGATGCGCGAGACCCCTCCGTCGCGGGCCGCCTCGGCGACGTTCTGCGCGGCCTGCTTCTCGGCGTCGACGAAGTCCTCCTTGCCGCCCATCGAGTGCACCAGGTAGTACACGACGTCGATGTCGCGGCACGCCTGCTCCAGCGACCCGCGGTCGCCGAGATCGCCGCGCACGATCTCGACGTCGCCGGCCCACGGCACGTCCTGCAACTTGCGGGGATCGCGGACCAGGACCCGGACGCGGTGGCCGGCCTCGAGCAGTCGCGGGGCCAGGCGGCCCCCGATGTATCCGGTGGCTCCCGTGACGAGGATCCGCAGCCCGCTCACGGCTGCTCCAGGATCCGGCCGAGCTGGTGCCGCAGCGACGATTCGAGGTCGGGACGCCGGAACCGGTGCCCGTGGTCGATCAGTACCTTCGGGACGACGAACTGGCTGGCCTCCGCCAGCTCCCGTGCTCCCTCGTCGCCGAGCAGCAGCCGCGGCCCGAAACCGGGCACCGGGAGCCGGGCGGGCCGGTGCAGTACCGCGGCCAGGATTCGCGTGTACTCCTCGTTGCGTACCGGTTGCGGTGCAACGGCGTTCACCGGTCCGGAGACCTCCGGATCGGCGAGGGCCCGGTGGTAGACGTCGACGAGGTCGTCGATGTCGATCCACGACAACCACTGCCGGCCGTCGCCGAGCCGCCCGCCGAGCCCGGCCGCGAAGAGCGGGCGCATCAGCTGCAGGGTGCCGCCGCGCGGGGTCTGCACGATGCCGGTGCGCACGTGCACGACCCGCAGTCCCTTCTTCTCGGCGGGACGGGTCGCTTCCTCCCAGTCGGCGACGACGTCGGCCAGGAATCCGTCGCCGCGCGACGATCCTTCGTCCAGCGGGGTGTCGCCGCGGTCGTAGCCGTACAGGCCGATCGCGGAGGCGGAAACGAAGGTGGCCGGGCCGTTGGGGGTGTGGGCGGCGAGTTCGGCGAGACGACGGGTCGGTTCGATCCGGCTGCCGCGGATCGCGGCCTTGTGGTCGTCGGTGAACCGGCCCGCGATCGAGGCCCCGGCGAGATGGACGACGGCGTCGACGCCCTCGAGCAGGTCGGGTGCGGGATCGTCCGGGTCCCAGCGGCGTTCGTCGTCGCTGCGGGGTTCGTGGCGCACCAGCCGGATCACGCGGTAGTCGCCGGTGGAGAGGAAGGCGGTCAGTGCGGTGCCCACGAGCCCGCTCGAGCCGGTGACCGCCACGGTGCCCGGCCGCACCCCCTGGTTGTGGGACCAGCGGTGGCTCGCCAGGTCGTCGGCGAGTTGGCGGTGGCGGTAACGGAAGGTCTGCGTGAGCAGGCGGCCCGGCACGGGTGTGTCCACCCGGTCGATCACACGGGTTCGGAACTCACCGGCCTCCTCGAAGCGGTGCTCGTGCCGCCACGACCCGACCAGCCTGGCCGGTTGCGACATCACGCCCGCGCGGGCGAGCTCGTCCACGAAACGTGCAGGCGGGTCGTAGCCTTCGGGATCGTGTCGGGCGACCCAGCGCAGTCCGCCGGGCAATCCGAGGACCGCGGTGCCGGATTCGAGCGAGGCGGACTCGGTCACGACGTCCATCGGCTGCCAGGGCGGCAGCAGCCGCCGGATCGCACCGGGACGCGAGTGCCAGTCGAACACCTCCTTGCGCGGTGCCTGGATCACGCTCGAGAACTCGATGGACATGGCGTCTCCTCGTGCCGATCTGTCAACGTGGGGGTCGGATACGTGCGTACCGGTCCAGCGCGACCCGACGTTCGTGGGCGTGGTCGACGATCGGTTCCGGATAGCCTTCCGGTGGACAGTCGGGCAGACTGTGCACGCGGGAGCCCTCGACGTTCCGGAGCTCGGGTACCCACCTGCGCACGTATTCACCCGTCGGATCGAACTTCTCGCCCTGCCGGGTGGGGTTGAACACCCGGAAGTAGGGGGCGGCGTCGGTGCCGCACCCGGCCGTCCACTGCCAGTTGTGCTGATTGGACGCGAGATCCCCGTCGACGAGACACCGCATGAAGTGGCGGGCACCGCGCCACCACGGCAGGTGCAGGTCCTTGGTGAGGAACGACGCGACGATCATGCGCACGCGGTTGTGCATCACGCCCTCGGCGAGGAGCTGGCGCATCCCGGCGTCGACGATGGGGAAACCGGTGCGGCCCTCGCACCACGCGGCGAACAGTTCGTCGGCATCGGGGCCGCTGTCGTAGGTGATCGCGTCGAAATCGGCGTTGTAGTTGGTGCGGGCCGTCTCCGGCCGGTGGAACAGGACGTCGGCGTAGAAGTCGCGCCAGGCGAGTTCGCTGCGGAAGGTGACGGCGCCGTCGTTGTTCCGGTCCCGGAGGTCGTGCAGGAGGGTGCGGGGGTGGATGCACCCGAACTTCAGGTACGGCGACAGTCCGCTGGTGCCGTCGAAGGCGGGGCGGTCGCGGTCGGTGGCGTAGCGGTCGAGGGTGCCGTCGCGGAACTCGCGCCAGCGGCGCAGGGCGGCCTTCTCGCCGGCCGGGGGCAGCGAGTCGACGGTGGCCTCGGGGACGGGGACACGCAGGCCGGTGTCGCCCGGATCGATCCAGCCGATCGTGTCCGCGCCGGTGACAGCGGGGGAGTGCCATCCGTGTTCGCTCCAGGCGCGGCGGAACGCGGAGAACACCTTGTAGGGCGACCCGTCGGGTTTCGTCACCCGGCCGGGGGTGACGGCATAGGGGGAGCCTGTCGCGACCAGTGGCACGTCGCGGAGGGCTTCGGCGACCGCCTCGTCGCGGCGCGTCCCGTAGGGGCCGTGGTCGGAACTGATGTGGACCTCGGCGGCGTCGAACTCGCGGACGACGGCCGGCACGACCGTCGCCGGATCACCCTGCGCGACGAGCAGGCGGCCGCCGAGGTCGTCGTCGAGCGCCCGTAGGCAGTTCGTGAGGAAGGCGCGCCGCCGCGGACCCGAGGGGCGGAGCAGGGCGTCGTCGAGGACGAACAGCGCGACCGCCTCGTCGGCGGCGTCGGAGGCCGACAGCAGCGTGGGCAGGTCGTGCAACCGGAGGTCGCGGCGGAACCAGACGACGGCGGGACGGCTCATGGATTCCAGTGTGGGGGACAATGGCACTCATGTCCGATGCCTTCGATGTTCCGATCCGCGACGAGTCGATCCGTCTCGGCCAGTTCCTGAAGCTGGCGAGCCTGATCGAGTCGGGTTCCGAAGCGAAGGAGGTGATCGCCGACGGCCTCGTGTCGGTCAACGGCGAGGTCGAGGTGCGGCGCGGCCGTCAGCTGAAGGTCGGCGACGTCGTGGAGATCGCCGGTGCGAGAGCGCGGGTCGCGAACGGGTAGGACGCGACCCGCGCTCTCGGGAGCGTCTGGGGCGCGACCCGCGCTCTCGGAGCGTCAGTTCGCGGCGCGGACGACGACGCCGTCGGAGTCGCTGTAGACGATCTCGCCGGGGTTGAAGGTCACGCCGCCGATCTCGACGGGGACGTCCTTCTCACCCGAACCGGTCTGGGTGCTCTTGCGCGGGTTGGTGCCGAGCGCCTTGATGCCGATGTCGAGGGTGCGCAGGATCGCGGAGTCGCGGACCGCGCCGTTGACGATGACGCCGGCCCAGCCGTTGTCGACACCGCGTCCGGCGATGATGTCGCCGACGAGGGCGGTGTGGATGCTGGCGCCGCCGTCGACGACCAGCACCCGGCCGTTGCCCGGCTCGGACAGGGTCTGCTTGACGAGCAGGTTGTCCTGGAAGCAGCGGATGGTGGTGACGGGGCCGGCGAACTCGGTGCGGCCGCCGAACTGGATGAACTGCGTGTCGCAGCTGCGGATGTCGGGGCCGATCTCGTCGGCGAGGTCGGCGGTGGCGATGAATTCGATGGCGTCGCTCATGGTGCGAGGATAAATGGGACGCGCGTACGGTGTTCTGCGGGTGCCCGTGTCCGCCCGATCCGTCCCGCTCCGGGCAGGGATGGGCCGAAGGGGTGAATTCGGTAGATTCTTGTATCGTTACGCGACGCTTTCCGCACGACACGTACAGGATGGGGACATGCCACTCGACGGCCGTTCGACAGTTGTCCGGGTCCCCAAGGCCGGGGAACTGATCGCTGCGAATCTCCGTCGGCAGATCATCACGGGCGAGCTGAAGGCGGGGGACCCGCTGCCGAACGAGGCCGCGCTCATGGAGCGGTTCGGGGTGTCCCGGCCCACGCTGCGCGAAGCGTTCCGTATCCTCGAGTCCGAGGGCATCATCACCGTCCTGCGCGGCGCCCACGGCGGGGCGCGGGTGCAGGCACCGGACGGCTCCACCGCCGCCCGCTACACCGGGCTGCTCCTGCAGTACCGCGGGGTCGCCCTCGCGGACGTCTACCGGGCTCGCACCGAGATCGAGGTGTCGGCCGTGGGCTTGCTCGCGACCGGTCCCGCCGGGAACGTCGAACGGCTCGCCGAGGTCGTCGAACGCGGCGAGGAGGTCGCGGGCGATGTGCACGCCTTCGCGAAGTACGACGCCGAGGTGCACCGCACGATCATGGAACTCGGTGGCAACGACACCCTCGAGGTCCTCGCGGGAATGCTGCTCGACATCATGGACGCGCACGCCGCCCTGTTCATCTCGCAGCGCACCCGCACCGACGGTCCGGGACCGGACGTCGTACTGCGCGCGAACCGCAAGCTCGTCACACTGCTGCGCGACGGGGAACCCGGAGCGGCACAAGCGTTCTGGCGCAAGCACCTCGACAGTGTCGAGCGGTACATGACCGAGGACGAGACCACCCTCGTCGAGGTGCTCTCCTAGAACCGATCAGGTAGGGCCGATCAGGCTACGCGGCCCATGCGGCGTTCGTAGTCCTCGCGTTCGCGGGCCGCGCGGGCCTGTGCCTTGGCGCTGAGCAGTTCCGGATCGAGGCCGTGCTGCTGGAGACGGTGCCGCTGCCACACGCGCATGAGTGCCACCGAGAAGTAGACCCAGGGCAGGAACAGCAGCAGCATCATCGACAGCGGGATCCACACCGGACCCGGGATGAGCAGGAAGAACAGGAGCAGTGGGATGACCGGAAGGTTCCACCGCAGCAGGTAACGCCGCATCCCGCCCGGGCCCAGGATGTCGTTGCGGACCCAGTCCTGCATCTCCGGGGGGAGCGGTCGCCCGACCATGTAGCCGATGCGCTGCAGCAAATTCGGTCGTGCACTACTCATGTGGTCCAGAATAGGCCGTCATTCCTCGTAGAGACGTGTGAGGTCCGTCGCGAAGCTGTCCACTACGACCTTTCTGCGAAGTTTCATGCTCGGGGTGAGGTCCCCCGCCTCCACCGACAGCTCACGATCGATGATCGAGAACTTCTTGACCTGCTCCCATCGGTTGAGCTGCAGGTTGAGCTCGTCGATGTATCCGGAGATCAACTCGCGGGTCTTCTCGTGGCGGGCGATCTCCTCGAACGACGCGTCCCCGAGACCGTTCCTGCCGGCCCACTCGGTGATCGATTCGGAGTCGAGACCCACCAGCGCCACGCAGTACGGCTTGCCCTCGCCGTAGGCGACGAGCTCGGAGGCGTAGGGGCAGATGCCCTTGAAGGTCGCGGCCAGTGCCGACGGGGCGACGTACTTGCCCTGCGACGTCTTGAACATGTCCTTCTTGCGGTCGGTGATCCGCAGGTAGCCGTCCTCGTCGACGTTGCCGATGTCGCCGGTGTGGAACCAGCCGTCCTCGGTGAGGGACTCGGCCGTCGCGTCGGGGCGGTTGTGGTAGCCGGTCATCACGCCCGGTCCCCGGACCAGCACCTCGCCGTCCTCGGCGATCTTCACCTCGGTGCCGGGAACCGGCCAGCCGACGGTGCCGAGACGGTTGGCATAGGGGCGGTTGACGAAGGTCGCCGCCGAGGTCTCGGTCAGGCCGTAACCCTCGAGCACGGGGATGCCCACCGCGTCGAACCACTCGCCGACGTCGGGGTTGAGCGCTGCGGAACCGGAGATGAAGAAGCGCAGCCGGCCCCCGAAGCGTTCGCGGATGGTGGAGAAGACCAGTCTGTCCGCGAGGGCGTGCTGGAGGTTGTCGAGCAGGCCGGGGGAGCGGCCCGCCTGCTTCGCCTCGGACACGCTGCGGCCCACACCGACGGCCCAGTCGAAGATCTTCTTCTTGACGCCGCCCTCCTCCTCCATCATGTGCTCGACGCGAGCGTGGGCCTTCTCGAAGATGCGCGGGGCGGCACCCATGAAGGTGGGCCGGACGACCGCGAGGTTCTCGACGATCTTGTCGACGCGGCCGTCGACCGCGGTGGGGAAGCCGATCTGCAGCGGCAGGGTGAGCAGGACCTTGCCGAAGACGTGCGACAGCGGCAGCCACAGATACTGCAGATCGTCGGCGGTGAGCATGTGCAGCGCGTCGATCGCGGCAGCCTCGTAGGTCCACGCCGAGTGCGGCAGGCGCACGCCCTTGGGCTTGCCGGTGGTGCCGGAGGTGTAGATCAGGGTGGCGAGATGGTCGGGGCCGAGGCTGTGGATCCGGTCCATCACCGCACCGGAGTCGTCGGAGAGGAGACCGCGGCCGAGTTCGGCGAGGTCGTCGAGGCCGATCACCCAGTCACCGTCGCCCTGCCCGTCGACGACCACGACCTTCTTCACCTCGGGCAGGTCGCCGCGGTGGGCGAGGAGCTTCTTCACCTGGGAGTCGTCCTCGGCGAGGACGACCCGGCTGCCGGAGTCGGACACGATGAACGCGACGTCCTCGGCGTGGGTGGTGGGGTAGACGGTGGTGGTCGCGGCACCGGCGCACATGACGGCGAGATCGCCGAGCACCCACTCGTAGCGAGTGGACGACGCGAGAGCCACCCGGTCCTCGGTCTCGACGCCGAGCGCGATGAGTCCCGCGGCAAGCAGCCGGACGCGTTCGCCGGTCTGCTCCCAGGTGACGGACGTCCAGCCGTCCTCCCCGTCGGGGTACCGGAACGCCTCGCTGTCGGGGGTGGCTGCCACGCGGTCGATGAAGAGCCGGGCGACCGAGGGCGCCCGGTTGTCGATGACGGCCTGGTCGACCTTTTCCTCGGAGACGCGCTTCGGAGTCGTCATGCGCCCAGTCTAGGAATGTGCGCCGTCCTGTTGTGGAATATAAGTAGGAACTTATATAGTGAGGGCATGCACGGGTTCGAGGTACTCGCTGATCCGGTTCGCCGCCGGATCCTCGAACTGCTCGCCGAGGGTGCGCAGGCCGCCGGGGACATCGCCGCGACCATCACGCGGGAGTTCTCCATCTCGCAGCCGGCGGTGTCGCAGCACCTCAAGGTGCTGCGCGACCACGACTTCGCGATCGTGCACAAGGACGGCACCCGCCGCCTGTACGAACTGCGACCCGCCGCACTCACGGAACTCGAGACGTGGCTCGCCCGCCTGCACCCGCCGGTGCTCTCCGCTCTCGACGCCCTCGAAACCGAGATCGCCCGCGGCCGCCGCGAACGGCGCACGCGGGGGAGCATGCCCGGCACCCGTGCCACCGACGAACAGAGGAGATCCTCATGAACCACGTGATCCCGAACGAGGACACGAGCCGCCGGACGGTCGGGCACCGCACCGTCGACGACCGCGACGCCAAGGTCGTGACCGTCTCGCGCAGCTACCGGACCACCGCCGAGGACCTGTGGGAGGCGTGCACCGACCCCGAACGGCTCCCGCGCTGGTTCCTGCCGGTCAGCGGTGACCTGAAGGTCGGCGGCAGATACCAGCTCGAGGGCAACGCCGGGGGAGAGGTTCTCACCTGCGATCCGCCCCGGAGCTTCTCCGCCACCTGGGAATTCGCGGGAGCCGTGAGCTGGATCGAGGTGTCGGTCCTGGACGAGCCGGGTGGATACGCCCGCCTCGAGATCGTCCACATCGCCCACCCCGAGGAACACTGGGAGCAGTACGGTCCCGGCGCCGTCGGAATCGGCTGGGACCTCGCCCTCCTCGGTCTCGGAATCCACCTCGCCTCCGGAGAGTCGGTGGATCCCCAGGAGTTCGAGTCCTGGTCCATGTCGGAGGAGGGACTCGCGTTCATCCGCGGCAGCAGCGCGAAGTGGGGCGAGGCCGATATCGCCGGCGGCGAGGACCCCGAACAGGCCCGCGCCGCCGCCGAGCGCACCGCGGCGTTCTACACCGGGGAGCAGTGACGGACCGCGTCTACCGATCGTCGGTACGCCACCTCTGCAGCGCGTTCGCGTACGCCGCCTTCGACCGCCGCGCCTGCGGGGTGCGTCTCGCCACCCGCAGCGCCGCACGATCGAAGGCGTTGAGCGACAGCCTTCTTCGGGTCGGCTCGGGCGCCGACCCGATCCCGGTGAGGGCGAACGGGTGCACCGTCAGGCCCGTGACGTCGGTGCCGGTGGGTTCGACGGTGCCCACGTGCACCCGCACCGCACCTCGACGCCGAGCCGGTGGGCAGTTTCGCTCCCGACAGCCCCACCACCCGGGTGGGGCACTGCACCGACCCCATCGCGTGCGAATAACCGGATCGCAGAACCGATTCCAAGCGCGCGCTCATCGTCGACGGTAATGCCGAGCATCCTGCTCCTCGAGGGTGGGCACGTGATCCACCGGGTCCGACAACTCGAAGCCGCGGCGCTGGAAGTAGACGGCGCGCGAGTAGGTGGACATCCGCTCCAGCAGCGAGTGGATGTGCGGGTCGGTCCACATGAGGTCGAGGTGCAGCTGGACGTCGAAGAACCACACCACCTCGGCTGCGCCCGCACCGATGACCCCGTAGGCCGGGATCGTGGCCGTCGCGGAGCGGATACCGGGTGACCGGCGCATCCGCCCGTCCAGGTCAGCGAGGCGTGTCGTGCGAGGACATCCCTGTGGGAGACTCGGGACGATCGCACCCCGGGATCGCACACGGAGGAACGGAGTCCGTATGGGCACGTCGTCGGAAGAGGGTGATCTCGGCCGCCGCATGGCGCAGCTCGCGCGGGGGTTCTTCCGCCCGGCCGATCTCGACGAGACGCTGCGCGGCGTGACCGCCGCCGCGGTGGAACTGGTGGAGGCGGCCGACTGTGCCAGCATCCTCGTCGTGGAGGGCCGCAGGGAGTTCCGGTCGATCGGCGCCACCTCGGAGCTGCCGCCGCAGCTCGATGCGGTGCAGGAGCGGCTCGGTGAGGGACCCTGCCTGGACGCGGCCCGCAAGAATCTGGTGGTGCGCTCGGACGATCTGCGCGCGGAGAGCCGGTGGCCGGGTTTCGCTGCGGAGGCCACGAAGGCGGGTGTGCTCAGCACCCTGTCGTTCCAGCTGTATCTCGCCGAGGACACGATGGGGGCGCTGAACCTCTTCTCCTGCGAGGCCGGAGCCTTCGATCCGCAGGCCGAGGCGATCACCGAGGTACTCGCCGCACACGCGGCGATGGCGCTGAGTGCGGCCCGCACCCACAGTCAGTTCACCTCGGCGCTGGCCAGTCGCGACACGATCGGCCAGGCCAAGGGGATGATCATGGAACGTTTCGGCGTCGACGCGCTCGCGGCGTTCGACCTGCTGCGCCGCCTGTCCCAGGACAGCAACGTCCCGCTCGCCGACCTCGCGGAGCGGATCGTCGAGGCGGGCCCCGGTCGGGGTGCCGGCGGGACACCTGACGGCGGGCGACCTGTGTGACAGGACGCACCAGGCACCGGTAGGTTGTGTGCGACTGCAAGAACTACTCACCGGTAGGGGTGCATCATGCCAGCTCCGAGCGTTGCGACCTTCGAGCGACTTGCCGCTCTCATCGCGATCCCCGACGCCGCCGACCGGCCCACGCGCCCGGTCGTCGAGGCGTTCACGGGACGTGAACTGGCCACCGTGCCGGTCGGCACCGCCGAGGACGCGAAGGCCGCCATCGAGCAGGCGCGGGCCGCCCAGGTCGCGTGGGCGCGGAAGCCCGTGAAGGAACGCGCCGCGATCGTGCACCGCTACCGCGAACTCGTGCTCGCCCGCCGGGCGGAACTCATGGACATGGCCCAGGCCGAGACCGGCAAGTCGCGCAGCTCCGCCCAGGAGGAAGTGCTCGACATCTCCATGACCGCCCGGTACTACGCGCGGGTCGCGCCGAAGCTGCTGCGGCCCCGCAAGGCCACCGGCATGCTGCCGGTGCTGACGAAGACCACCGTCCGGCACCACCCCAAGGGCGTCGTCGGCGTGATCGCCCCGTGGAACTACCCGATGACCCTCGCGGTGTCCGACGCGATCCCCGCGCTGCTGGCCGGCAACGCCGTGGTCCTCAAGCCCGACAGCCAGACCCCTTACTGCGCCCTCGCCGTCACCGAACTCCTCTACGAGGCGGGGGTGCCGCGCGACGTCTTCGCCGTCGTGCCCGGCCCCGGCACGGTCGTGGGGACCGCCATCGTGGAGAACAGCGACTACCTGATGTTCACCGGCTCCTCGGAGACGGGACGCCTGCTCGCCGAGCAGGCCGGTCGCCGGCTGATCGGGTTCTCCGCCGAACTCGGCGGCAAGAACCCGATGATCGTCACCGCCGGGGTGAACCTCCGCGAGGTCACCGACGCCGCGGTGCGCGCCTGCTTCTCCAACGCCGGTCAGCTGTGCATCTCGATCGAACGGATCTACGTCGAGAAGTCGATCGCCCCGGAGTTCATCCGCATGTTCGGCGCCCGCGTCCGCGACATGACGCTCGGCCCCGGCTACGACTTCGGCACCGAGATGGGCTGCCTCATCAGCGAGAACCAGGTCAAGACCGTGACCCGGCACGTCGAGGACGCCGTCGCCAAGGGTGCGACGCTCGTCGCCGGCGGGAAGGCCCGCCCCGACCTCGGCCCCCTCTTCTTCGAACCCACCGTGCTCACCGACGTCCCGGAGGACGCCGAGTGCCACCGCAACGAGACGTTCGGGCCGGTGGTGTCCATCTACCCGGTGGACGACGTCGAGGAGGCGATCCGGCAGGCCAACGACACCGAGTACGGGCTCAACGCCTCGGTGTGGGCGGCGAGCAAGGCGCAGGGCGAGGCGATCGCGGCACGGGTGCGTGCCGGCACCGTCAACGTCGACGAGGGCTACGCCCCCGCCTGGGGCAGCACCGGCGCCCCGATGGGCGGCATGGGCATCTCGGGCATGGGCCGGCGGCACGGCGCCGAGGGGCTGTACAAGTACACCGAAGCGCAGACGGTCGCCACCATGCGGCTGCTCAACCTCGACGGTCCGCGCGGCCTTCCGCGGAAGGTGTGGGCGAAGATGCTGCCGCACTTCGTCAAGGCCATGCAGTGGCTGCCCGGTAGGTAACGGGCTCCCGGCCGTTGTACATGGTCTTCCCCGACACCGGGGCCCTGCCCGTCGTCGGTATCGCGGTCGGCCGGGCGTATCTGCCTCACATGTCGCTGGAGCAGGGAGGCCGCCTGATGACGCAACTGCTGCGGCGG
>k87-63411_pt1 | contig 15918 bp, 12 predicted proteins | sample MGYA00084031_6733416 | MGnify analysis MGYA00084031
CCGCCGGCGGCCCACTCGGCCAGCTCGGCGAGCGTCCCGCGGCGGACCTCCTCGTAGGTCTTGGTCATCTCGCGGCACACCGCCGCGCGCCGGTCGGCGCCGAGGACCTCGGCGGCCGCGGCCAGGGTGTCGGCCAGCCGGTGCGGCGATTCGAAGAACACCGCGGTGCGCGGCTGGGTGGCGAGCTCACGCAGCCACTCCGTGCGGGCGCCGGACTTGCGCGGGGCGAACCCCTCGAAGCTGAACCGCTCCGACGGCAGCGCCGACACCGCGAGGGCGGTCGTCACCGCCGACGGTCCCGGAAGAGCGGTCACCGGCAGCCCGGCCTCCGCGCAGGCGACCACGATGCGGTAGCCCGGGTCGCTCACCGAGGGCATGCCGGCGTCGGTGATGAGCAGGACCGTCTCCCCACCGGCGATCGCCTCCACCAGGCCCGGTGTCCGCGCGGCCTCGACCTGGTCGTAGTAACTGACGAGGCGCCCGCCGATCTCGACGCCGAGGGCGGCGGCCAGCGAGCGGGCACGCCGGGTGTCCTCCGCGGCGACGATGTCGGCGGTCTGCAGGGCCGCCCGCAGTCGCGGGGAGGCGTCGTCGACCTGCCCCATCGGGGTGGCCGCCAGCACGAGCCGCCCGGTCGTCCGGTCGGTCCCGGTTGTCGGCTGGTCGGTGGCGTCGGTGTCGGTCTCGGCGGAGTTCATCGTCAGCCAGCTTACGAGGGCCCACTAGGATCGGGCGGGTGACCATCACCGACGAGCGCGACACCCTTGTGCCCGCCGGAGTCGAGGTCTCGCCGCGGGTTCCCTCGCGGCTGGGCCCCGAGGTGCCGCCACCGTTGTTCGGGGCGCCCGATCGTCGTCGCGGCCTCCTGGTCGGTCTCGTCATCACTCTGATCGCCTCGGTCACCCGGTTCTGGGGTCTGGGCCACCCCACCGATCAGGGCACCCCGGTCTTCGACGAGAAGCACTACGTGCCGCAGGGCTGGCAGGTGCTGACCGGCGGGAACTGGATCGAGGACAACCCCGCCTACGGCCTCGTCGTCCATCCGCCCGTCGGGAAATGGATGCTCGCCGCGTCGGAGGCGGTCTTCGGCTACGGACCGCTCGGCTGGCGCGTCGCCCCGGCGATCTCGGGTGTCCTCATCGTCGTGCTCGTCTACTGCGCCGTGCGCCGCCTGACCCGCTCGACCCTCGTCGGCGCGATCGCCGGGTTGTTCGCGATCTGCGACAGCGTGCTGTTCGTGCAGTCCCGGATGGGCATGCTCGACATCTTCCAGACGCTGTTCGTCGTCGCCGCGTTCGCCGCGCTCGTCGCCGACCGCGACCAGGTCCGGGAGCGCATGTACCGCGTGTACATGGAGGGGCGCATCGGCGACAGCCGGTTCGGCCCCCGGCTCGGGTTCCGGTGGTACCGGTTCACCGCCGGCGTGATGCTCGGTCTCAACTGCGGCACCAAGTGGTCGGGCCTGTACTACGTCGTCTTCTTCACCGTGCTGGCCATCGGGTTCGACGTCGCCACCCGACGCGCCTACCACGTGCAGCGACCCTGGCTGGGCACCCTGGTCCGCGACGTCGTCCCGGCCGGGGCGAGCCTCGCCGTGATGCCGGTGATCATCTATTTCCTCTGCTACATCCCGTGGTTCAACAGCGAGACCGCCGTGTACCGCTACGAGGAGGGCAACGCGATCGGCACCGACGGGCCGTGGGCGTGGATTCCGGGCGCGTGGCGGTCGCTCTGGTACTACGAGTCCGGGATCCTGGAGTTCCACTCGGGTCTCACCAACTCGGCGGGAAACCAACATCCGTGGGAGTCCAAGCCCTGGACGTGGCCGATGAGCCTGCGGCCCATGCTGTACGCGATCGAGAACGGACCCGACCAGTGCGGCGCGGGCGAGTGCGTCCGGGCCCAGATGCTGATCGGGTCCCCGGCGATGTGGTGGCTGTCGCTGCCGATGCTGCTGTGGGGACTGTGGTCGTGGATCGTCCGCCGCGACTGGCGCTATGCCGCCGTACTCGTCGGCTACTTCGCGGGCATCCTGCCGTGGTTCCTGGCGCTCGACCGGCAGATGTACTTCTTCTACGCCACCGTCCTGGCCCCGTTCCTCGTCATGGGACTGGCGTTGTGCTGCGGCGACCTGCTGCGGTCGGCCGCGGCGAAGGCCGGGCAGCGGCCGGAGCGTCGGGCGCTGGCGATCATCGTCGTCAGCGTCTACGTGGCGCTGGTCGTCACCAACTTCGTGTGGCTGTGGCCGATCCTGACGGCCTCGCCGATCTCGCCCGGGATGTGGCGGCAGCAGATCTGGCTGCCCAGCTGGAGCTGAGCCGGCGCTCCCCGATGACCGAGGAGCGCCGGCGTCAGGCCGTTGCGCGGGCCCGGTGCGACGTGGCGAAACGGCTCAGGCCGGCGAACCGTCCTTGTCGACGCTGTCGACGCCGGCTCCGTCCGTGGCGACCTCCCCGTTACCGCCGGCCTGCTCGACGAGCTGCGGCTCGATCTTCTCGAGGTGGCGGACGGCGTCGGGGTCGATGGCCTCGAGTTCTCCGGTTGCGATGGCCTCGGCCTGCTCGCGCACGTGCTCGTCGACCCGCGCCGACAGCACCGTGCGGGAGACGATGAGCGGATCGTGCCGCAGGTCGAGGTAGAGCGACAGGCACATGCCGATCATGACCAGCACGAACGGCAGGGCCGCGATGATCGCCATCTTCTTGATGCCCTCCAGCGCGTCGTCGCCGCTGATGACCAGCAGCAGGGCGGCCACGACGCCGGTCAGGACGCCCCAGAACACCGTCACCACACGGGACGGTTCCTCCGCGCCGCGCTGTGACAGTGTGCCCATCACCAGCGACGCCGAGTCGGCGCCGGAGACGAAGAAGATCGCCACCAGGATCATCACCAGGGCCGACGCGACGCCGAACCAGGGCAGGTTCGCGAGGACGTCGAACAGGGTGTCCTCGCTCGCGTCGTTCGCGGCGTCGAAGTCGAGGACGCCGGTCATCTGCTCGCGGATCGCGGTCCCGCCGAACACGCAGAACCAGACCAGCGACACCGTCGTCGGGACGACCATGACGCCGATGACGAACTCCCGGATCGTGCGACCCCGGCTGATCTTGGCCAGGAACAGGCCCACGAACGGGGTCCACGACACCCACCACGCCCAGTAGAAGATCGTCCAGTCGGCCAGCCAGTCCTCGGCCGCGGATCCGGAGACGGTCGCATCCGACCGCGCGGCATAGGTCATCAGGTCGGTCGCGTAGGCGCCGATCGTGGTCGGCATCAGGTTGAGGATGAAGATGGTCGGGCCGACGACGAACACGAACGCGGCCAGCACGACGGCCAGCACCATGTTGATGTTCGACAGCCACTGGATGCCGCGGGCGATGCCCGACACCGCCGAGGCCACGAAGGCCGCGGTGAGGACCGCGATGATCCCGACGAGCAGGTACTTGGTGGGTTCGTTTACCCATCCGACCTTGTCCAGGCCCGAACCGATCTGCAGGGCACCGAGTCCCAGGGAGGCGACGGTGCCGAACAGCGTCGCGAAGATCGCCAGGATGTCGATCACCTTGCCCGCCGGGCCGTTCGTCGCGCGCGCCCCGAAGAGCCGCTCGAAGACCGAACTGATCAGCTGGGTCCTGCCCAGCCGGAAGGTGCTGTAGGCCAGCGCGAGTCCGACGACCGCGTACATCGCCCACGGATGGAATCCCCAGTGGAACATGGTCGTCGCCATCGCGGCCCGGATGTCGTCGGCACCGACCTCGGGAGGCGGGCTGACGAAGTGGAAGAGCGGTTCGTAGGCGCCGAAGAACATCAGGCCGATGCCCATTCCCGCGCTGAACATCATCGCGATCCAGCTGATGGTGCGGAACTCGGGCTTGTCGTCGTCACGGCCCAGCGGGATTCGGCCGTACTTCGACACCGCCAGGCACACCGCGAAGATCACGAACCCGGTGGCAGACAGGATGAACAACCAACCCAGATTCGTGGTGATCCAGCCCAGGACGTCGGAGCTGATCTTGTTGAGTCCGTCCGAGTCCGCGGCGCCCCACACGACGAAGGCGATGACGAGGAGCGCAGTGATCGAGAAGACCACCGGGTCGATTCGGGGCCCCTCCGGCCGTCTCCCCTGACCCGGTCGGCGCGTGTTCCGCGCACGGCCAGACGGCACGATCTGTTCATTTGTCATGAGTCCACCAAAGCAACGTCGGTGGTGCCTTTTCAAGTCGGGCCCAGTGCCCGCCGGACCAGTTCGACGGCCGTTTCGTCGTCGAACCCCAGCTCACGGGCGGTCTCGACGAAGGTCGTCGCGGCCGCGAATCCGGCGTCGTAGACGTCGTTGCGACCGGCCTTGATGAACGAACCCTGGCGCCCGCGGGTCTCGATCACGCCGGCGGCCTCGAGTTCGCGGTAGCTGCGTGCGACGGTGTTGGCGGCCAGGTCGAGGTGCGAGGCGAGGGCCCGCACGGTGGGCAGTCGTTCGCCGGCGAGCAGCGTGCCGTCGGCGATGAGGTCGATGATGCCCAGCCGCACCTGTTCGTAGGGCGGGGTGTCGGAATCCGGGTCGATCCGCAGATGCGACCACAACGAACTCATCTTCGGTTACCTCACAACAGATCTCGTGCCAGCGGACACGACATGCATCGGGGTCCTCCGCGGCCCGAGCCGAGTTCGCGGCCCTCGATCTCGATCACCTCGATCCCCGAATCGCGGAGTCGCCGGTTGGTTTCCACGGTCCGGTTGTAGGAGACCACGACACCCGGCGCCAGGGCCAGCGTGTTGTTCCCGTCGTCCCACTGTTCGCGTTCGGCGGTGACCGGATCGAGCCCGGTGTCGATGACCCGGAGTTTCTCGATGCCCATCGCCTCGGCGGCCGCCTCCACGAACGGACGCTCGTCGCTCACCTCCACGGTGTCGGTGTCGACGTCATGGGTGAGGGTGAAGGCGGTCATGTGCTCGCGGATGTTGGGGTACATCACCACCGCGTCGGTGTCGACCATCGTGCAAACGGTGTCGAGATGCATGAAGGCACGCCGCTGCTCGATGGGGACCACGAGCACAGTGTGCGCGAGGTGATCGTCGAACAGGCTGCGCGCCAAGGCTTCTGCGCCGGCGGGAGTGGTGCGCTCCCCCACGCCCACCGCGACGACCCCGGGTGCGAGGAGCAGCACGTCGCCGCCCTCGACCGGAGCGACCTGCGACTCGTAGGCGCGTCGGGCCCCGGTGAACCGCGGGTGGTGCGCGTAGATCAGGTCGGTGAGCGAGGTCTCGCGGGCACGCGCCGGCAACGCCAGCGAGGTGATCGCGAAGCGTGACCCGATCCAGAACGAGCTGTCCCGGGTGAACAAGAGATTGGGCAGCGGCTCGATCGCGAACTCGGGTCCGTGATGCATCCGCCGGACCAGCGACGACCGCTGCGCCGACGGGGTGAGCGGCAGCTCGTCGAAGGTCATTCCGGCGGTCAGCACGTGCGCGAGCTCGGCCGGGGGCAGCCCGCGGAGATGCTTGGCCAGATCCTCGGCGAGATGCGCCCCGAGCCGGCGGGGGCTGACCGCGGCGGCGATGCCCTGGATGCGGGCGGCGCCGCTGTGGGCGATCGTCTCGGTCAGCAGGTCGTCGAGCAGATACACATCGACGCCCCGGTCGCGCAGCACCTGCGCGAAGGCATCGTGCTCCTCCTGCGCGCGGTCGACCCACGGGATGCCGTCGAAGAGCAGCTGATCGCTGTTGCGAGGGGTGAGCCGGCGCAGTTCGTCGCCGGGACGGTGCAGCATCACCGCGCGGAGCGTGCCGACCTCCGAGTCGGCGCCGAGTTCGTAGTCCCACCCGCCGTCGGCGCTCTCGCCGACCGTGGCATCCGGCTGTACTTCACGCGTCATCGCTCAACCGTAATTCGTCGCGGCGGTCGCGCACATCACCTCGGGCGAGATGTCGCACTCACCGGAGTCACTTCTGCGCGGCCCGCCGGGCTCTCACCTGCCCTCGCCGGCGGGCGTCTCGTTCTCGGCGGAGGTCAGGATCGGACCCGCGCCGCCGACGATCGCGGGTGCGGTCTCCCGCGCGAACAGCCAGGCGACCAGTGCGACCGCCGCCACCACGCCGGTCAGCACGAACGCCGGCCCGAAACCGACGCGGTCGGCGACGAATCCGACGACGACGGGCCCGGTCACCGCCCCCAGATCCGACGACATGCCGAACGCCGCGAGCGCCGACCCGCCCTGCTGTCGGTTGCCCAGGACGTCGGCGAGCGCTGCCTGGTGCGTCGGGGCGAACAGCCCGGAGCCGACGCCGGCGAACACCGAGAGTCCGAGTGCGACACCGATGCCCGGCGAGAACCCGAGCAGGACGGTCGCGACGACCGTGATCACGAGTCCGGGCAGCATGACGGGGCGTCGGCCGAACCGGTCGGAGAGGCGACCGGCGACCAGGATGGCGAGGACGTTGCCGCCGGCGTAGACGGCCAGCACGATGCCGGCCATCCCCGCACCCGCGTCGAGTCCTTCGGTGACGAACAGGGGGACCACGGCGACACGGACCCCCATCGACGCCCAGCCCTGGGTGAAGTTGGACAGCAGGATCGCGCGATAGGCGCTGTCGCGCAGCGCGGTCCGGAACCCGATGAGCCCGGCGGTCGGCCCCTGCTCCTGATCCGCTGCGACGACCTCCCGCAACTGGGTTGCCACGACCGTGGACGCGACGAGCAGGGCGACGGCGTACACCACGAACGGCACCCGCAGCCCGAATCCGACGAGCGCCGCGCCGATCAGCGGGCCGGTGATGGAGCCGATGAGGAATCCCGCGGAGAACAACCCCGACACCCGACCGCGGATGTCTGCGGGCGCCATCCGGATGAGCAGGGCCATCGCGGAGATGCTGAACATCGTCGACCCGATGCCGCCCGCCGCGCGGAAGACCAGCAGTTGCCAGTACGAGTTCGCGAAGGCGCAGGCCAGGGTGCTCGCGGCGACGATGAGCAGGCCGGTCAGGTAGATGCGGCGTTCGCCGAACATCCCCACCAGCCGGCCGCTGGCGGGCGCGAACAGCAATCGCATGACCGCGAACGCCGACACGACCGCGGTGGCCGCGGTGAACGACACGTTGAACGTCCGCGCGAACGACGGCAGCGCCGGCGCGATGAACCCGTAGCCCAGCGCGATGACGACATTGGCCGACAGCAGCACCCAGATGCCGCGTGGGATGCGCCTCATGGCATCTCGGGCAGGTCGTCGAGGGCCTTGGCGGTCAGTTCCCGTCCCAGGTCGATCATCTCGGTGGCCTTGTGGAAGTCCAGGGTGCGCACCGCGCGCCGCGGCACACGGATCAGGACGTCGGGCGGATATCCGGCGACCTGATATCGCGTCAGGGCGTCGGACATGATGTCGAGGGAACGGCTCAGGACCTCCACACGGCCCATGCGGTACTTCTCCTCACTTCCCCCGGAACCCCCCTCTGCGGACACGGCGCCGGAGTCGACCACGACCGCGCCCTCGTCGTCGCCCGCGGCCATGGCGGCCGCACCGGGTCCGCCGTCGCCGGTGGAGGTGCGGTCGGAGTCGTCCGGGGCGCCGACGGAGGCCTCCGAGCTGTCGGAGCCGAACCGCTCGCGAACCGAACGCACGTTGTCCAACAGCGGCGCGACGTTGCGGCGCAGCAGGCCCTTGGCCTTCGGCGGCCGGCTCGCGCCGGTCTCCGGCCCGCCGTCGGAACCGAGGATCACCCCGATCGTCACGTCACTCGACACGCCCGAGGTCGGCGCAACGGGCAACGGGTCGAGGATGCCGCCGTCGGCGAGGAGTCGACCGTGGTGTTCGTGCGGGCTGATGACGCCCGGGATCGCGATCGAGGCGCGGAGCGCGTCGACGAGCCGGCCGTGCTGGAACCACACCGCGCGCCCGGTGGTGAGGTCGGTGGCGACGGCGGTGAACGGGGTCGCGAGATCCTCGATCATGGTGTCGCCGACGATCTCCCGGACCCGGGAGAGGATTCGCTCGGCGCCGATGACCCCCGGTTTGGACAGCGAGGCGTCGAGGTGCCGGACCACGTCGAGCTGGGTCAGGCCGGCGATCCACTCGACGTAGTCGTCGAGCTTGCCCGCGCAGTACAGGCCGCCGACCAGCGCACCCATCGACGATCCGGCGACCGTCACGATCTCGAACCCGCGGTCCTCGAGCTCCTGGATCACCCCGATGTGGGCGTAGCCGCGAGCTCCTCCACTTCCCAGTGCCAGCGCCACTCGCGACGGTCGAGCCATGCGCCAACCCTACCGCCGGGCGTCGACGGCCCCGTCGTCGGAGAGGGGTCGACGCCGGAGGCGGTCGGCGCGGATCGGTCGGCACGGACGGGCGGCGCGGAACGGTCGGGCGGCGACGGTGGCCGGGCGATCACTCCTCGCCGATGAGGCGGCGGGGTCCGGGCCCGAGCCGGTTGAGTTCGTCGTCGGGATTGAGCAGGTGGCACTCCCCGAGTGACAGGCACCCGCAGCCCACGCAGGAGCCGATGAGGTCGCGCATCTTCTCCAGCAGCTCGATGCGGTGGTTGATGTCGTCCATCCACCGCGTCGACGCCGCCTCCCACATCGCCTTCGACGGGGACTCGTGGTCGCCGAGCCCGGCGAGCACCTCGCCGATCACCGACAGCGGGATGCCCGCCACCTGCGATGCGCGGATGAACGCCACCCGCCGCAGCATCGCGCGGTGGTACCGGCGCTGGTTGCCGGCGGTCCGACGACTGAAGATCAGCCCCTGGTCCTCGTAGAACCGGACCGCCGACGGCGCGATGCCGGCACGCCGCGCGAGCTCACCGACCGAGAGCTCGAGTCTCTTCGGGGTCATATGACGATCGTAGGCACCGCCGATCCGGGCGGTAGGTCATCGGCGCGTGCCCGCGACCCGGCGCGCTCGGGCACCGTTCAGGTGCGCACCACCATGACCGGGCACAGTGCATTGTGGATGACCTTCTGGCTCGTCGATCCGAGCAGCAGGCCGCGGAAACCGCCGCGACCCCGGCTGCCGACCACGATGAGCTGTGCGCCGACCGCGGCGTCGAGCAGCGCCTTCGCCGGCTCGTCGGGCAGCACCCGCCGCTCGACGCGGACGTCCGGGTAGTCCTGCGAGTACCCGGCGAGACGCTCGGCGAGCACCTCGACCGAATCCCCGGTCATCCGCTCGACCTCCTCGCGGCTGATGCCGTAGCCGTGCAGGGCGTCGGCGTCCAGCGGGCTCCAGGTGTGGACCGCGATGAGGGGCGCGTTGCGCAACGACGCCTGACGGAAGGCCTCGGCGACCGCCGCGTCGCTGACCGGCGAGCCGTCGACCCCGACCACCACCGGACCGTCGTCGATGCCGTCGCCGGCGACGATCGCGACCCGACCGTGCGCGTGCGCGGCGACGTTGATGCTCACCGAGCCGAGGAACAGCCCCTTGACGCTGCCGAGGTGCCGCGTCCCGACCACGATCAGCGGGGCGTCCTTGCCCAGCTCGAGCAGCACGCGCGCCGCGTCACCGTCCACGATCGACGTGGTGACCGAGACTCCGGGCGCGACCTGCCGCGCGACCTCGGCCGCCGCGTGCACGGCGTCGGACGCGTCCTGGCGGATGGCGTCGATGACGTCCTGAGGGATGATGAGGCCGGGCGCGTAGTCGCTGGTGCTCGCGTCATAGGCGCTGACGATCTTGAGGTCGAGATGCTCGGCCGCCGCGGCCTTGGCGGCCCAACGCACCGCGCTGGTGGCAGCGTCCGAACCGTCCACTCCGACGAGTATCGCGTTCATTTCCCTCGCTCATCTCCTTTGACGGCGGGCCCGTCCGGACCCTGACTCCATCCTGCTCCGCGCGACGACCGGCGGCAAAGAGCAATAAGTCCTGATCACGTGCGGCGTCGGCATGGACCGTGACGTGTACCGTGGGCTTATCATGAGCGACCCGAACACGTCCCCGGAACCGCGGAACGGCGGCAACGATTTTCGCGAGATCGCGACCCACGTCGCGATCACCGCGGTGTTCGGGCTCGCGCTCGTCGTCGCCGGGTTCTCGTCGGATCCGTTGCAGACGGCGCTCATCGTGGCCGCACCCGTCGTCGTCCTCGTCGGCGCGATCTCGATGCTGGTGCGAACCTACCGGGTGTACCGGCGCGGCGGGCGATGGCAACTGTGGCAGGGCGGTTCGTGGTTCCTTCTGGCGTTCTTCATCGTGATGTTGTTCGGCTCGGCTCCGGCGCTGTTCGAGTGAGCCACACCTACTTCCCCGAGTGGCTCCTCGAGCGGCGTCAGCGCGCCGAGACCGCGCTGACCACCGTGGTCGCCGACTGCTAGTAGGATCGGACTCTCACACGACAGGTGAGGGAGCCAGCGTGTCCTTCGATGCCACCCACGGCGAGCACCTCGCCCACGGTTCGGTCTTCGCCGGATACCGCATCGACCGCGTGCTCCGCCGGATCGCGACGGGCACCACCTACCGCGCCACGCCGGTCGATCACGGCCCCCCTGCCTCCGACTCCCCTGCACCCGGTTCCCGCGCAGCCGCCCCACCCGGGTCCGGATCGCCGCCCCCGGTCGTCCTCACCGTGGTCGACGCCGAGCACAGCGCCGACCCGCGTTTCCGGCAGTGGTTCTCCCGATCCAACGAATCTGCCAGGGCGACAACCCATCCCGCGATCGCGCGCATCGTCGGCCACGGTCTCGCCGACGGGCACCTGTGGGTGGCGACCGCACCCGTGCCGGGACACGACGCCGCCGCACTGGTGCACCACCACCCGGACGGGATCGACGTCGATCGCGCGGTCGTGATCGTCCGGGCGGTCGGCGAGGCGCTCGACGCGGCGCATCTCCGCCGCCTGGTCCACAGCGGACTCGTCACATCCGACATCTTCATCCACACCGATGCCGACCCGGGCCCCGCCGACCTGCGCCCGCCCGGCGTGGTCACGCTGGGCGGCTTCGGCCTGACGCCGCCCCCGCAGGACGAGGACACCCCGCATCCCGACACCGACGTCGCCGGCCTCGGACGCGTCCTCGTCGAATTGCTGACCGGCACCACATCCGTTGCCCGGCACCGGGTCTCGGGAGCGGTCTCGCCCGCCTTCTACGCCGTGCTCGCCCGCGCGCTCGACCCCGGGCCCGAACACCGGTATCGGACCTGCGCCGAATTCGTCCGCGCGGCCGAGCTCGCGCTGCACCTCACCCACACCGACGGGGAACCGCCGACCGACGTCATGCCGTCGCCGTCGCCCCACGGTGCGCTCGCCCGCGTCCCCGACTCCGACGCCCACGCTGCGGGCTCCCCCGCTCCGCGTGTGTTCGGGACCGGCCACCCGGGCCGCCCGGCGGGGCCCGTCGCGGGGCCCGTGTGGTCGCAGGGCGGGTCGTCGATACCGCGGTCGCGCAAGGCGTGGCTGGTGCCGTTGTTCGTCGCCGCCGTGGTCGTCGCCGTGTGCGTTGGCGCGGTCATGCTGGTCGGCTCCCGCAACGCTCCCGCACCGTGGCCACCCGCGATGTCCCACATCGCCGATGCCTTTCCCCGGCTGATCCCCGCGTCTCCCGATGCCACGGGCTGGCGGGACGCCACCTGCGCCGCCGTGTCCCGCGACGGTGTCGACGGCATCTCCTGCACCGACCCGGAGAATCTGACCTACGCCGTCTGGCACACGGCACCGCCGGGCGCGCAACAGAAGGTGACCGCGCCGCTGAAGGGCTACCCGGGCGACGAGATCACGTGGCGCGACGGCCCGGCGTCGGCGAGCCGGGAGAGCGTGAAGGACGGCTGGCTGGTGACGAATTTCTCAGCGCCCGTCCATGTTCCGTACACGGTCATCACCACCTGGCCGGACCACTCGGGGCGTGAGATCCTCGACGCCTGGTGGCGCACCGCACCACTCGGCTGAACCGCGCGGTCGTCACCGGGCGGCGTCGTCCGGCCCCGCACCGGTCACCTGTTCCGCAGCGCGTCGATCCGTTCGGCGACCTCGAGTGCGGTCGCCGGACGCGACCCCGCCAGGGCGAGACAGTTCGCGACGAGGGTGCGTTCGTCGCGGGTCAGCCTCTGCGACAGCGTCGGCGGCGTCGACAACGCGGCGCGGATCGCGAGCAGCGGTTGCGCGTCGGGCACCTCGCCGTAGACGCCCTCGTCGGTCAGCGCCCGGTGCAGGCACGCACCCAGGGACCAGATGTCGGTCGCCCGCGACGGCATGTCCCCGGCGAGCAGGGCGGGATCCATGTACTGCACGGCTCCCGGTTGCGCGAAGCTCGTGATCGGTTCGTCGGCCGCGAGGACCCGGGCGAGTCCCAGATCGGAGATCTTCCCGCCGGTCTCGGTGACCATGATGCTCGACGGGGTGATGTTGGCGTGGGCGATTCCCGCCTCGTGCAGCGCATGCACCCCGCGCGCGGCGTCGGCGACGGCGGCCAGGCGTTCGTCACGATCGAGCCGACGCGCCGGCGACGACAGCGAGCCGAGCGGGAAGTACTCCATCGCATACATGAACTGGCCCTGCAGGATCGCGTCGTACAGCGCGGCCAGATACGGGGACGCCACCGCCGCGAACGCCCGCAGCTCCCGGACGCCGCGCCGGTAGGCGTCGTCGCTGCACACCCCGCTGAAGACCTTGAGGACCACGCGATCGGTGTCCAGCCCGAGACGCGCCGGCGGTTCGGCGAGGTAGAAGGTTCCGTTGCCGCCGACACCGAGCTTGCTCAGCACGGTGAAATCCGCGAGCCGACGCGGGATCTCGACTGTGGCCATGTCAATGCCTCTCTGGTGAAGACGTGGTGGACGAACTCGTCGCGTCCGCGGCGTCTGCGGCGTCGGCGAGCGCATAGAGGGTGGTGATCCGCTCACCCAGGGATTCCTCGCTGGTGCGGGCGTTGTCGAGGACGGTGACCGCAGCCCCGGTTTCCTCGCCGGCCGCCCCGGCCACCACGAACGAACCGTCCTCGGCGCGGTGACGCCGCGGGTCGACGACGGTGATCGCGACACCGCGCTCGGACACGGGCCTCAGGTCGTTGAGCAGACGCCGACGCGAGGCGCCGGAGACGACGGTGAGCGTCCGCGAGCCGAACAGCGCCAGCCCGGCGGCGAGGACCACGGCCGTGCGGCCGGCACGACCGTCCGACGACACGCAGGTCACGACGCCTCGACCCGGCGCCGCACCCGGCGCCGCCGCCTCGTCGACGACGGCGACCGGTGCGGCCCGGAGCCGCTCGGCGATTCCGCGGTCGGCGGAGTCGACGACGATGACGTCGGCACCGGCGTTCTCGGCCATCGCGTCGAGATCGGCGGCGGGGTCGGCGCTGAACCGGCAGAGCACCGACACCGCCCCGGCCCCGGTCAGCGACGAGCCGAGCAGGTTGAGTTTCTCGATCGCCTCGGCGATGGCGGCGAAGTCGGGCACCACCGGCACGCCGACCTCGAGACGGGCCGACCTGCGGTCCGGCGAGGTGAGCACCCCGGCCAGCACCACGTCGTATCCGGTGGCGCAGTCGAGCATCCGCCGATGGCGGTCCCGGAGTTCCTCGACCGTGCCGGCCGGATCTCGCAGCACCACCATCACCCGGGGTGCGGTGGCCGCGGCGAGGGCGCGCCGCTCCGCCGCGGCGATGTCGCTGTCCACCACGCTGTCCGGGTACACCAGACGCAGCAACGGCTCGGTGAGCACCGTGGTCACCAGGGCCATGACGACCAGCATCGCGAAGAGGTCGTCGCTCAGCACGCCGAGATCCCGTCCGGCCGACAGGATCACGAGCTCGGTGAGGCCGCGTGTGTTCATCAGCACGGCGATGGCCGCGGACTGGCGCGTCGGGATCGCGCTGAGCCGGGCGCCGGCGTAGGCCCCGCAGAACTTGCCGGCCACGGCCACCAGCAGGACCAGGCCCAACTGCCACAGCCCGGACACCCCGATGGCGGCGAGGTCGACGCTCAGGCCGGTGACCACGAAGAACATCGGCAGCAGCAGGAGCACGCTGACCTGCTCGAGCCGCTCGAGGATCTCCCGGTGCAGTCGCTCTGCACCGACCTTCGGCATCACCGCGCCGAACATGAAGGCGCCGAAGATCTGATGGATGCCGATCACGTCGGTCGCCGTGGACGACAGGAACACCCCGATGAGGATGACCGCGAGGATGTCCGGCGTGAGCCGGCCGGCCGTGTCGCGCCATTCGACGAGTTTCGCCAGCAGCGGGCGGACGAGTCCGAACATGACCGCGGCGTAGACCAGCGTCAACCCCACGATCTCGGCGACCTCCACCGGACTGCCGCCGGAGATGACGGCGATGATGAAGGCCAGCAGCGTCCAGGCGAGGATGTCGTCGACCGCGGCCGCCGCCAGGCTGAACACGCCGGGGACGGTGCGCATCATCCCCCGGTCGGTGAGGATGCGGGCGAGCACCGGGAACGCGGTGATCGACATCGCGACACCGGTGAACAGGACCATGCCGAGTCGTTCGATGTGGACGCCGTCGACGGTGTCGTGCGCGGGGTAGAGCAGGAATCCCAGAGCCGCACCGAGTCCGAACGGCACGACGATCGAGCTCGCCGAGATGCTCGCGGCCGCGCGTTCGCGACCGCGAGTCAGGCGCATGTCGAGCTCGAGGCCGACGATGAACATGAACAGCACGAGACCGATCTGCGCGAGACCGCCGAGCAGGGGCCGTACGTCGCCGGGGAACAGCCACTCGTCGGGGCTTCCGGGCAGAAGACCCAGCAGGCTCGGCCCCAGCGCGAGGCCCGCCGCGATCTCGCCCACGACCGCGGGCTGGCGCACGGCGCGCGCGATCATGCCGCCGATCCGAGCGGCCGCGATGATGACCGCGACATCCAGGAGGAGAAACGCGACCGTGTGTTTGTCCATCTGCCAGACCCGGCCTTCAGATCCTCGCGTGATGCGACTCGAAGATGAAGTGCCGTCCGCCGATCCGGACGTGCGACCCCGGAACGAGGACATGCGGCCGGTGAGGGAGCAGCCGGATCTCGCGGCTGGTGGTCGGGTCGGTCACGAAGGTGCCGTTCGCCGAGCCGAGGTCGACCAGTTGGACGGTCCATTCGACCAGGCGGATCTCGATGTGGCGCCGCGACAGCTGGCCGGTCTCGTCCTTGACCCGGATCGGCTTGGGCCCGGCCGTGTTCCTCCCCGCCGCCCCGGGCTCGCGTCCGATCACGAGGTCCTCGTCGAGCAGGAAGGTGAATCCGTTGTCGAGGAGCAGCCAGCCCAGCGGCGGGCGTTCGCCCTCCACGAGGAAGGTCGTCAGCTGATCCATGCGGATGCCGCACACGCCGCACAGCCAGGACTGCGGATGATTGAGGTGCCCTCGGGCGCAACGGATTCCATGAACCCTGGCGCGACTCGCCTCCACCCGCACGACCTCGGTCACCGGCCTGGAGTGCTCCTGCTTGGGCAGCGGAGGGCGCGGTTCGACCGGTTCGGCGACCGGTTCCGGCCGGCCCGGCGGCACCGGGGAGTGCGCACCGCCCGGAGAGGCCGGCGGCAACGGGCTCTTCGGCGCCTGCCGCCCGTCCGGGGCTCCTCCCAGCGGCGTCGAGGTGAAGGGCAGCGGTTCGCCGACCGGGGCGGGATCGGGTGCCGCGGCCGGTTCCGGCCGCAACCGCTCGGTGGGGCCCGACGGGATCTGCTCTCCGGAACCGGCTGCGGCAGCGGGCTTGCAGAGCTCGACCGCGGGTTTCTCCGGCTCCGCACCCAGGGCCGCCCCGACCGGCTCCGGCCCGGCGACGTCTCCGTCCGCCGGCGGCGGGACACCGGCCCCGCCACCCGCTGGTCCGGGCACCGGCTCGCCCTCGCGTTCGACGGGTTCGGGTTGCGGAGATCCGGGCGTTCGCACGGGAGCGGGAGCGCCCTCCGGGATCCCGGGGGCCCCGGGTGCGCCCGCGACCGGGCCCTCGCCGGATCGCGCGGCCCGGACCGCGCCGCGCACGGACTCCCCGA
>k87-757655_pt1 | contig 15904 bp, 17 predicted proteins | sample MGYA00084031_6733416 | MGnify analysis MGYA00084031
AATGCTTTGCTTGCGGACAAATGCCTTGTAGCCGGCTATAGCGAGAGATGCGAGAATCAAAAGCGTAAAAACAATCATGGCTGCATTCATTGCAAGCATTTCTCGTCCCCCCTTTGTTTCTCTTAGTTATACGCTTTTTTAGCGGGGAGGTTTCCATTATAGCTGCTTTCGAGCGTGTCGGCTTTCAAAAAGAGCTTTCCCGCAATCGGGAAAGCTCTTTTGGTGCATCCAGTTTCAGTTATCCGCTTGCGGTTTATCTTTCTACGGCAATCTTTGCTTCCTTATATAATCCCGAAGCAAGCAATTGATCCACGATTTCGTTGAACTGCGGAATGTTGACCTGCTGCTTGGCGTCGGAGAGGGCCACATCCGGGTCAGGATGGACTTCCAGCATGACACCGTCTGCTCCCACAGCGAGACCTGCCTTGGCCGTAGGGAGGAGCAGATCGCGGCGGCCGGTAGAGTGAGTGACGTCTACGAAAACAGGAAGATGCGTCTCCTGCTTCAAAAGCGGCACTGCGGAGATGTCCAGCGTGTTGCGGGTCGCTTTTTCGTACGTGCGAATACCGCGTTCGCAGAGCATGACTTGGGTATTGCCTTCGGACAAGATGTACTCGGCAGCGTAGATAAATTCCTCGATCGTCGCAGACAAGCCGCGCTTCAGCAAAACCGGATGATTGAGGCGTCCCACAGCTTTCAGCAGCTCGAAGTTTTGCATGTTGCGGGCGCCGATCTGGATCACGTCGATGTATTTGGTTGCCATCTCCAGGTCGGCAGGCGTCACGATCTCGCTGATGGTGACGAGGTTGAATTCGTCGCCGATGCGCTTGAGAATCTGCAGGCCTTCTTCGCCCAGGCCTTGGAAGTCGTAAGGCGATGTGCGAGGCTTGAACGCGCCGCCGCGCAATACGCGAAGTCCCCGTTTGACGTGGTTTTCCGCCACTGCCCGGACTTGCTCATAGCTTTCGACCGAACACGGTCCGGCGATCAGAAGCGGTTCGCCTCCGCCAAACACTACTCCTTTGATGGTAAGTACGGTGTCCTCCGGCTGCTTCTTGCGGCTCACAAGCAGGACTTTCTTGTTGTCGTCCTTTTGCAAGTCGAGAGAAGCCTGGAAAATCTGTTTGAAGAGGTGACGGATGGTATTGTCGGTAAAAGGTCCGTTGTTGTTTTCCACCAGCAGGTTCAACATTTCGCGCTCGCGCTCCGGATCAAAACGATTGATCCCCTGCTTCAGCTTTTCCTTCCCCAAGTCTTGGACAAGAGCTGCCCGTTTGTTGATTAAGGCGAGAATCTCCAGGTTGATCTCGTCTATCTGTTTGCGCATGGTTTCGATTGGATCATGTGCCATTCGTCTCCACTCTCCTCTTCTCTTCTAGTTTGTAGGCTTTTTGAAATAAATTAGGCTTATTATAATGGATCGAAACCCCTTTGTCAGCAGTTTAGCGCCAAAAAGCGCGAAAGTAAATTGTAAAGTATTTTATAGCGTTTTCAAAATTTTCTTGTAGGAATAAGAAGATTCCTTGATTCGACAGGATTCTCCCCGTTTCGAGTCGAATAACATACACATTCATTTCCCGGAATTTCCACCGGTAAGAGGAGTGACATCCCATTGTCAGACCATGAACAATCATCGTCAGAAGAGCTGATTTTTGCTTTGGATATCGGAACCCGCAGCGTAGTAGGGCTGATCGTGGAACCCTGTGGAGAACAATTTCGCGTGATTGACTGCACCGTCCGCGAGCACGACGAACGCTCGATGCTGGACGGTCAAATACACGATGTGATCGCCGTTTCCAAAGTCATCGGAAAAATAAAAGAAGAGTTGGAAATAAAGCACGGGCCGCTCAAGCGGGTAGCTGTCGCTGCGGCGGGCCGCTCGCTTCGGACAAAGCGCGTGAGGATGGACATTCATCTGTCGCGTCACGCAGCCATTGCCCGTGACGATGTCCTGACATTGGAGTTTTCCGCCGTACAGGAGGCACAGGCACAGTTGGCCCAGGAGCTGAACGAACAGGACGTGACTCGCTATTACTGTGTCGGGTACAGCGTGGTCAATTACTTTCTGGATGGAGAATTGATCGGCAACCTGATCGACCAGCGCGGTGAAACAGCCAGTGCAGACGTGATTGCGACGTTTTTGCCACGTGTCGTCGTGGATTCTCTGCTGGCTGCCTTGAACCGCTGCGGACTGGACATGCAGGCGCTCACGCTGGAGCCGATCGCTGCCATCAACGTCCTCATCCCGGTCACGATGCGCAGGCTGAACATCGCGCTTGTCGACATCGGCGCCGGCACATCTGACGTCGCCTTGACCGAGGAGGGAGCGATTACCGCGTACGGGATGGTGCCCGTCGCCGGTGACGAAATTACCGATGCTCTCATGAACGCATTCCTGCTCGACTTCCCGATGGCCGAGGAAGTAAAGCGCGCCCTCACCGGCTCCGAGATGATTACGTTCACGGATATTCTCGGACTTGAACAGACGCTGCCGAGCGAAGAGATCGTAAAAGCAATCGACAAGGAGATCAACCATCTCGCCGGAAAAATCGCGATGAAGATCCTCGAGCTCAACGGCAAGCCTCCGCAAGCCGTGATGCTGATCGGCGGCGGCAGCCTGACACCCAAGCTGACGGAACGGGTCGCAGAGGCACTCGGGCTGCCGGCAGCGCGAGTCGCGGTCAGAGGAGCGGATGCCATCCGCCAATTTGTCGGCGAGCATCCGCTGCTGAACGGACCGGAATTCGTAACGCCAGTAGGGATTGCGGTCGCTGCACAGCGGCATCCGGTGAAGTACGTAACCGTCACCGTCAACGACAGTCCCATCCGCATCTTCGATCTGCGGAAAATGACCGTCGGTGACGCTTTGATCGCTGCCGGTCTGGATATTCGCCGTCTGCATGGCCGTCCGGGAATGGCGATCACCCTGACCGTCAACGGCCGGATGAAGATGATCCCCGGCGGGCATGGAACCGCTCCTGTCATCATGAAAAACGGAGAGGCTAGCGGTCTGGACGCACCGATCATGGAAGGCGACCGGATCGTGGCAGAGGCGGGATCAGACGGAGAAGACGCCAAGGCTCAAGTGATCGATTTGATGGACAAGCTGGATACGCTGGAGCTGACCGTAAACAGCCAGCCGCTTTCCTTGGGCCCAATCGCGCTGGTGAATGGCCAGCCCCATCCGCTAGACGCCGAGCTGGCTGACCGGAGCGAGGTTGTCATCCGTTTGCCGCGAACGGTAGAAGAGGTTTTGCGCGAATCCGGCATGCTTTCTGCGGCATCTGCCGACGCGGCCGCCGAAACCGTTCAATTCAGCGTAAACGGCCGTGAGTATTCCTTGTCATCCCGACAGACAGTCGTGGAGATAAACGGCAAGGCAGCTTCTCTCAGCGACTTTGTCAGACCTGGAGATGAGCTGATCTTCCGGGAGGAGCCGCTCGAGTTGCCGGCGATCCGCGACGTCATTCCGCCGGAGGAATGGGGGCAGGAGTCGATGACTGTCCACTTCAACGGCACTCCCGTATCGATCGCGCTTTCTTCCCTGTCGATTACGATGAATGGCCGCCCTGCCGAGCAGCACGAACGGGTAGAGGACGGTGCGATCATTACCGTAAAGGCGACACAGCCTGCCGCGCCCGTATTCAGCGATGTCTTCCGCTATGTTGACGTCTCGCTGGAAAAACCGGCGACGGATGGCCTCACCAGGCTCGTCATGCTGATAAACGGAGAGCCCGCTTCTTTTCATAGCGAGCTGCAGGCGGGCGACAAACTGGAATTGTACTGGGAATAGCTTTTGAGAGAAACGTTTGACCGAATAGAAAAACGGGCTGGCGCCATATGCCAACCCGTTTTTGGTTTACCCGTTAATCGCTTCGGCTATCGCAGCTTTGGTGATTTTCCAGTGCGATGTGTGCCATTTGACCTGGCCGTCCTCCAGCAGAAAAATCTGCGGGGACTCGTGCGTAATCGCGAAACGCTCGGCAACGGCATTGGATACGGGACGATCCTCCCGCACGAGAATAACCGCTGACGGCACGTCCTGTTCACGCAAAAATGCTTGAAATTCCTCGTAGGCAGTCGTGCTGATCGGGCAGACCGTACTATGCTTGAACAGCAGGCGCTTGCCTGTTTCCGACACAAACTGGTCCAATTCCTCCAGGGAATGAAGCTGATTTACTGACATTGGCGTATCGCTCCTCTCATCACTCCTATGTGGTTCATAGTATACGGAAAAGAAATGCGGAAGTCCATGCTTCCGGTGCACCCGCCAGCCCACAATCGCGATGCATTCTTTCCGTATCGAAAAGCATTCTTTCCGCATTTTGAAGCGATAACAAAAAGAGCCGTCCTAGCAAACAGGACAACTCTCCACAGTCAAATCATGATTTTGGTCAAACGCTGCCGGAGCTCTCGCATCCACTCCTGATCCCCAAGCGATTGCGCAAGCAAAAACAGGTCCAACAGTTCATTTACCCGCTCTTCCAAAGCCTGCCGAACCGTAGCATCCTCTTCTTGGTTCGCAATCAATACCAGCAAATGAGAGAGTTCTGACACGTCTTCAAATTCGATGTTCTGCCGCTCCGGATACTGGCCCAGGTTCTCCATCAATTCTTTCAGGTCTTCCTTGACTACGTCGACGACCTGGGAATGGGAGCAGTGATCATTCTGACAGACTTGCACCGGTACATTCAAGATTTTGACCCTTTTCCGGTACACGACATTTCGCAGCATGATCTCCATGTCTCTCCCACAGCGGCTGCATTTCTTGTGCATGTGTTCACCTCTATCCTGCCTTATGTATGCTCCCTTACGTATTCGATTTAACAGGGTTCAATCCTGCTAAAACAGGGGTGGTACATGGTGGATAGAGTGGCAGACACAAGCAAAAGCGATGCCCCTGTAAGAGACATCGCTTTTGCCCGATCAGGGGCTGATGCTCCGGATCTTCGATGAAACCTGTTGTTGCCGCCATTTCGCCATGCCCTTCTGCGAGCATGGTCCCCCCGGCTAAACCTTTCCCCCTTTTTTCTTAGCGGCAGCGGGAAAAGTTACCTGGATTACTCAAGCGTAAATGGCGTTCACTTTTTCGCAATGGGGACAGACTGCGACTTTTCCGGAGCGTCCTGCTTCATCTTCGACCCGGTACCCGGTAATCTTTTCGGAAAAACAGAACAGACACTCCGTATTAAAATCCATATCGTATTGCGCTTTCCACACAATCGATTTGAAGTCTTCTCCCACGTTGATCAAAACGGGTTCCAAAAAATAATGGTCCATGCCGGACAAGGCTTTGCGCATGACAAATGCCATCCTTTCGTTTCGCGTCGTACTTTCGTATCCTCTAGCTTTTCCATGTTTTCAGAATAATATACTTCGGAAAAATGGGCGTTTGCCCTTGTTACGGCATTGTGCGAAAACCCATATGTTATGGATGTAAGCACTGACGCTTAACAAACAAAGGAGGATGTTTAATGAGTAGCATCTTTAACGGCAACCTTGACGACTTCACTCTGGTGTTGATCCTGTTTATCCTGTTGGTAATTGTCGGCTGCTCTTGTGACAATTAATCAGCACTAGTGGAACATAAGGGCCAATGATTGCATATATATTAGGACCGGATCCTGAATAGCGCGTTTCATACGCATGCTGCCCTGTCGACGGGTAGCTTTTTTCTTTTCTTCACGAGTAAGAAAAAAATTTTTTATCGCTTGCATAGCGGTTTCTGGCAAAGCCAGATTTTCTCATGTTACAATACTGTATGAACGCTACTGAAAGCGAGGTACACTCACCCATGAAAGATCCCCGTTTGGAAAAACTGGCCAATGTTCTGGTCAATTACTCGACCCGCGTACAAAGCGGTGAAAACGTTCTCATCTATGCCGTCGGTTCTGTTTCCGAACTGACTCGCGCCGTCATCAGGGAAGTGTATGCAGCAGGAGGCAATCCTTTCGTACAGCTGATCGATCCTACGATTCAGCGTGAACTGCTTCTTCACACCAATGAGAAGCAACTGGAAATCATGCGCGAGGCTGACGTGTCCTTCATGAAGAAGATGGACGTCTACATCGGCATTCGCGGCGGCGACAACATCAATGAATACGCTGATGTTCCCGGCGACAAGATCCAGTTGAGTTCCAGACTGCACACGCGCCCGGTACTGGATGTGCGTGTTCCTGAAACAAAATGGGTCGTCCTCCGCTACCCGAACGCTTCGATGGCCCAGTTGGCCAACATGAGCACGGCAGCCTTTGAAGATTTCTATTTCGATGTCTGCACGCTGGATTACGGAAAAATGGATAAGGCGATGGACAGCCTCGTCGAACTGATGGAGAAAACCGACAAGGTCCGCATCGTAGGTCCTGGCACCGATCTGAGCTTTTCCATCAAAGGCATTCCTGCGATCAAATGCGCCGGGGAAGCCAATATTCCGGACGGGGAAGTGTTTACCGCACCTGTTCGCGACTCTGTCAACGGCGTCATCTCCTACAATACGCCGTCTCCTTACCAAGGCTTTACATACGACAATATCAAGCTGACCTTCAAGGATGGCAAAATCGTCGAAGCGACCGCCAACGATACGAAAAAGATCAACGAAGTATTCGACACAGACGAGGGCGCCCGTTTCATCGGGGAATTTGCCATTGGCGTCAATCCTTATATCCAAAATCCGATGAAGGACATCCTGTTTGACGAAAAAATCGACGGCAGCTTCCACTTTACGCCGGGTCAAGCCTATGACGAAGCGTTTAACGGCAACAAGTCCTCCATTCACTGGGATCTGGTCTGCATCCAACGCCCTGAGTGGGGTGGCGGTGAAATCTGGTTTGATGACCGCCTGATTCGCAAGGACGGCCGTTTTGTCGTACCTGAGCTGGAGTGCCTCAATCCGGAAAACCTGAAATAAAACACGAAAAAGCGAAAGGCGTCTATACGGCCCTTTCGCTTTTTTTATTTGTTCTGAGCACGCATCATTGGGGGTCCTTCACTTGGGTTCCTGGCTTTTAAGCCATGTACGCATGCTCCTTTTTCAATAGAGCCGGCATTTTTTCTTCCAGGAAAGAAATCGTCATTTCCAGGTGATGAATCGTATATTCCCAACAAAACTTTTGATAATCGTCAAAAGTGTCCTGCAATTTCGCGTACGAGTCCCGGCTTTGCTTCAGCATGTTATGCTGAAGCTCCAGACAGCTCTCCATCAGCTCTTTCTGCTCTGCCTCGGTGCGGCTGTTTCCGAAGAAAATTTTTACCAGCATATCGGAACGAAGAACGGGCGGCAAAATTGCAGACTGAATCTCCTGGTTGAATGTCGCCTTGCCCGCTTCTGTAATCCGGTACAAAATCTTGTTCGGCTTGCCCGATTGAATGATTTCCTGCTTGGTCACATAGCCCTCTTCCTCCAGCTTGCGCAGAGCCGGATAGATCGCGCCGAAGCTGGCATCGTAGAAAAAGCCGATGCTGCTTGAAAAAGCCTGCTTTATGTCATAGCCGCTCATTTCACCATAATTCAGAAAACCGAGTATGATTGTTTTTACGTCCATCTCTCTACATCCTCCAATACCCTAAGCATCTCCATGTTTCCGCCGCGAAATCGTCAATTCTGGAAACGAAGGTTTCCGTATATTGCGAAATCGCTTGTATTGTTCGAAATATTCTTTACCCAATTATAAGCGTTCCTTTATAAATATACCAATGCTAATTCTTTATTATATCAATTAAAAATATTGATATATCCCACTGATTATATTTGGGCGTCCCATACCTCCGCACTCGCCATAAGATGATACATACCTATCTGCTTTAGGGGGAGAGAGACGTGAAAAGTAAAAAGTGGAACAACTATGCCAGAGCCAAATACCCCGCGAGCAACAGTTTGCACCCCTTCAACTTCTTCGTTCCCATTATCGAACGGGTAAGGGACGGCGTTGTTTCCATCGTCACAGAAGATAATCATCAGACCAACAACGTAGAAGACCTGATTCGCAGTCTGGTCTCCGATGATCCGCCCTTTGCTTCCGAGCGGAGTTACGGTTCCGGCTTTCTCTTTCATCCCAAAGGGTATATCCTGACCAGCGAACACGTCATCGGAAAATCGCGCACCATCCTTGTCAAACTATACAATGGGCGTGTCTTTGAGGCGAAGCGGGTACTGGCTGATCGCGTCCGCGATTATGCTGTTATCAAGATTGATGCGGATTGCAAGCTGCATCCATTGCGGCTCGGTGACTCTTCGGAGACAAAAGTAGGTGAATGGGTCATCAGCATTGGTTCACCGCCTGTTGCTATAGCGGCAAACCGTCATGGGGGGTCTCCACCGCTTCGTTCCGGGTTTGGCTCCCGCCTCTTCAAGCCCCCGTTTTTCGACCGCCTTTCGTCTGCACCTGTCCGGAGTTGATCAGATGAAGCGCAAAGGAGACGGGGCGGGCGATCGCTTCTTCATACGTGCGCGTATCCCCCATCTGCCTGAAGATTTCCCGGCCCGGCTTGGGGTTTACTTCGATCAGCCAGACTCTTCCGGCTACATCCACCCCTACGTCCAGACCAAACTCCATCATCCGCCCAAATTTTTCCTCCAGGACAGACGCTATCTCGTGGGCCATCCGGTGGCACTCCTGCTGGATAAGCTTTGTCCGCTCCGGACCGAACCGCTTGCCCACGAACGACTGGAATGAAATGGCCTTCCCCCCTCCGTGCAGATTGGAAATGGAGCTGCCCGTCTCCCCGAGGCGTACTCCAGAGCCAGTCACCTCCCACTCTCCAGCGCTGTTTTTTTGGATCAAAAGGCGTACATCAGCGACGCGGCCCGGCACCAGCGAAAGATCGAGCCCCTGCTGCACGAGAAAGTTCCCGTCTCGAATCCGCTGCTCCCGCACCCACTTTTGAATCCAGCTCTCCACGCCATCCCTGGTCGCAAAGCTAGCCTTCCGTCTTTGCAGCCGGCGATCTCTCCCCTGAATGAGGAAGTGTTTCCCTGCCTGCGAGATCTTGACGATGCTGCGTCCCCCTGTCCCATTGCCCGGTTTTACATAGACGATCGGATAGCGGTCCAGCATCGCCTTTACTTTTCCTTTCGCGTACACGTACGTCTCGGGAATCCATCTTTTGACCCGATCGTCTTTGGCCAAAAGCTCAGTCACCCTCCATTTCTTTCCAAACGGACTGTTGGCAAACTGAAACACCCCGCCATGACGCAGCCGCATGTACGCGTCTTCCCTTTTTCGGTACCGGTCAATGACGACCTCTGGCCACGGAAACAGGCGGCTTTCCCACCCGCCTCCCTTTGCCGGAACGAATCCCCTGATCTTTTTCTCAGCCGTATTCACATCCTGATGGGAAAACAGGAACGTCTCTGCCCCCATTCGCTTTCCTGCCGTCACCAGCCTTCGCAAGTATCCCGGCTCGCCAAACCGTTTCCCTTCTCTCCACGTAAGAATACCGATTACCGGTTTTTTTGACATCAAGACCCACCCTCCGTCTATGTTCTCGAATAGTCTATGTTGAAATGAAAAAAGTGGAGACCCATGGGCTGGAAACGGGCCATCGCCCTTTTTATCGCCAGCGCTTGCATAAGTCCGGACACTCTGGACAAAACAATATAGGCACCAGGTCTCATTGTGTTACTTACTTTATTCAAGTTGATATGCTACAATAAAGAGGAAAACAAGATGTACCACAGAGGTGACACCATCGTGGGTCAAGAATTTGGGAATGAACAGACGTGCCCCAAATACGAAGGAGCTATCAATATTCTCGGTAAGAGATGGACCGGTTTGATTATCAACGTGCTGTTGCGCGGGGCTGTCCGATTCAAGGATATCCGGGAAATGGTTCCGCACATGAGCGATAAAATGCTTTCCGAGCGATTGAAGGAATTGGAGGAGCAGGGCATTCTGGAACGCAAAGTGTATCCGGAAATACCCGTCCGTATCGAGTACGAGCTGACCGACAAGGGGAAGGATCTTCGGCCAGTGATCGACTCCATTCACGAATGGGGGCAAAAGTGGATGTAGCCTCCCCAACAGATCCCTCTCGCCTGCTGCGTTTTCGTCACGAATCGCAGCGGGCTTTTTATTTTCCCCGGCAAAAACTTTCAGCTGTCCAGGCATAGGAAACCCGGCCTGCTTGTAAACTCTAGCAATCCGTTATCCGGGAGGTTGATGCCATGAGGACAGCTGTGTACATTCGCGTCAGTACGGAAGAACAGGCTTCCGACGGGTTTTCCATGGCTGCTCAGAAAGAACGGCTGACTGCCTACATCAGCTCGCAGGGCTGGACGCTTTCCAACATCTATGCTGACGAGGGCTTCAGCGCCAAGGATACGAAAAGGCCGGCCCTGCAGCGAATGCTCGGCGACATTCGTTCCGGAAGCATCGATGTCGTCCTGGTCTACCGGCTGGATCGGCTCACCCGGTCTGTTCTCGACTTGTACCGGTTGCTTCAGGATTTTGAGAAATACGGTGTCCGCTTTAAAAGCTGTACAGAGGTGTACGATACGACAACAGCCATCGGCAGACTGTTTATCACACTGGTAGCCGCCCTGGCCCAGTGGGAGCGGGAAAACCTCGGAGAGCGGGTCAAATTGGGCATGGAGCAAATGGCGCGGGAACGAAAACGCCCGGGCGGTCCTCCTCCCTACGGCTACATGCTGCATCACCATCAGCTCATACCCCATCCCGAGGAAGCCAAAGTGGTCAGCCGCATGTATCAGCAATACCTTTCCGGTTATACGCCTGGCCAGATTGCAGAGAAAGCCAATCGGGACGGACATTTGGGCAAGCATGGCGGAAAATGGAGCGGCAGCACGGTGACTCGCCTGCTGCGCAATCCGGTGTACTACGGAGCGCTTCGCTGGAACTACGCGGAAGCTGGCGGACAGCAGAACAAGCGGGACGAATGGATTCTGGTTGAAGACGCCCATCCGGCGATTGTCGATCGGGAAACGTTCCTCAAGGTACAGGAACGGATGGGGCTGCGGCAGAGAACGCATCCGAGAGTCCTTTCCTCTCCGTTTGTTTTTTCCGGCTTGTTATACTGTGCCCGCTGCAAAGCCGAGATGCGCGGGAAAACAGCAGATATCCGCAAAGGCGGCGGAAAGCGGTATCGTCACATCTATTACCTGTGCAAAAACAGAGCCAACGGCATTTGTCAGGCGCCTGCACTCCGGGAAGACCGGCTGGAGGACGAGGTGCTTGGGCAGCTTTCTTCTGCACAAGAGGAAATGGGCTCGGTCTTTCGCCGCATCGTTCAGGAGAGGTGCAGGTCCTCTACAGCGGCTGCCGATGATCGCAAGCAGCTTACCAAAAAACGGCAGCGCTGGATGAAAGCGTATGAGGCAGGCGTGATTACGCTGGAGGAGCTCGCAGCAAGGCAGCAGGACTTGAGGCGGTTGGAGCAGGAGATGTCTTCGGGTGGAAATGAGGCTTTCTTTGCTCCCGGAGCAATCGACTGGCGGCAATGGACAGATTGGAAATGGATATGGCAGCAGGCTGCGCGTGAAGAACGCCGGCATTTGGCCCTGCTGTTGTTGGAGCGAGTGGAGGCAGAGGCTTGGACGACCCAAGGAAAAAAGAAGCAGCGTACGGTGAAAGTGCGGGCCATTTTTTACCGGTAACGGCAAAGATGTTTGCTCCTACAGGAACAGACGGTTCACCGCTCGGTTTGGAAAACTCCGTCACAGCGGGCATCATCAGTGCAAAAAATCGCCGTCTCCATGTCGCCAAACGAATGTATGACGAAATTTTCCAGACCGATGCCGCCATCAATCCCGGCAACAGTGGAGGTCCCTTGATCAATCTGAATGGAGAAGTCGTAGGGCTAAACGCGTTTATCATCCAGTCCAGCCAATGCCTTGGATTTGCCATCGGAATCGATGCATTGAAACAGCAGTTGGATCAATTCGTGTTTTAGAGGAAAGGTCCCGCCAAGTCCCCGGCTCCGTTCCGTCGGAGCCCTCGGCCTGGCGGAGCCAATTTCAAAGCAAAACCCCGTCACTGGGACGGGGCCTGTTTTTCAAAAGCGATCAGGTAGACATCTGTGCCTTCTTTGGTGATCTCTTCTTCCGCTGCTCGCAGATGCTGAAGCTGCTGCTCGGACAGTTTGGCAATCGGCAATTCGTCAAGCTTGTTTTGCTTCACCTTTCATTCCCCCGTTTGGTGTACATATCAGTCTGTAGTCTTTCCACAGCGGGGGGTATGTATTTATGCTCCCTGAACCAAAGCCTTCGCGATCGCCGAGCAGGAACGTTTGCAAAAGAGAATCGGCAGCTCCCTGTCCTTTGCCTGACTTTTTACGGTCTTGGCCAGATTGTGGTTGACGAAATCCGTCAGCACCAAAATCATGTGAATGCCAGTAGGGATTTTTACGCCGGTCTGGGAGTTTTTCCGCCCCGTCACATGATGAATATTGGTAAAACCCTGCTCCTCCAAAAAGTCTACAATATTTCCGAGGCGGTCTCCGCCAATGACGAGAATAGATGACATGTTTTTTCCTCCTAACCTGGTTTATCGACTTTTGTTGTGTATATCTATGGCTTTCATTTCTAATTGATAATGAATATCACTCTTATTGATAAATATTATCATTCCCATTTAGCTTTGACAATACTCTCCATGATAAGTTTTTCAGACTGACACAAACTAGGAGATACATGCAGATAAAGGTTGCCCGGTTTATTTTTCCAACGTTATAATGAAACAAATCACCTGCAAGGAGGTGGCGTCGGGTGCAAGAAATGTCACAACTGCACGCCATATTTTCTCGAACCAGGGGCTATATCGACCGCTTTGCGGAGATTATCCAGCCCATTATCGATGCTGCACAGGACGAGCATACGCGACTCTACTACCACCACATCCTGGAGGAAGAAGAACAGCGCCTCGGCCGTTTGCAGGAGCTGATTCCCTACATAGGCTCGCTCGACGAGGCAAAAAAAGCGGAACAGCTCAGCGACCGCGAACTGTCCCGCCTTTTATCCGACATCAATCTCGAACGGTTCGGCTTGCACAATTTTCGCGAGCATCTGGAGCTATCTTTGTATGAGTTCAAAGACGAGGAAACCCGCCAGCTCCTAAACAGCATGCGCGAATCCACCCAGGAGGACTACCTCCGCGTAAAGGAAATCATGGCAGCGCTAAGCGAGCGTTTCTCGGATGTGCACCGGCCTGATCTGACCGATCATGACGAGGGATACGATATCCACCAGGTGGATCATCTGAAAGCCTCCTCTTCTCCGGCAGTTGCCAATACCGGCAAGACTGCTGCCGCCCCAGCAGCCAAAACAGGCAGAAAGGGCCTGACTGTAGGCAGCTTAAAAGGCATGTTTTAAACTTTGCTTGCAGATTCCGGCAGGTAAACAGAAACGATTTGGAGGTATGTGGAATGGACAAGCTCCGCAAATATCCCGATTCCCCTTTGACTCACGATGAATGGAAGCAACTGGATGAAACCGTTGTTGATATGGCGCGACGCCAGCTGGTTGGCCGCCGCTTTCTCGATATTTACGGCCCGCTCGGTGAGGGCATTCAGACGATTACCAACGATATTTACGACGAGTCCCGCTTTGGCGGATTGAACCTGCGCGGCGAATCGCTGGAAATGACCCAGCCCAGCAAACGGGTCAGCCTGACCATTCCCATCCTGTACAAAGACTTCATGCTGTACTGGCGGGATGTGGCCCAAGCCCGGACATTGGGTATGCCGCTGGATATGAGTGCCGCTGCGAATGCGGCAGCCGGCTGCGCTCTCATGGAGGATGACCTGATCTTCAACGGCTCCCCGGGTCTGGACCTGCCGGGCTTGATGAATGTGAAGGGGCGTCTCACCCACTTGAAGAGCGACTGGATGGAGTCGGGCAATGCCTTTGCCGACATCGTGGAAGCGCGCAACAAGCTGTTGAAGATGGGACACAGCGGTCCATACGCATTGGTCGTCTCCCCTGAGCTGTACTCGCTTCTGCACCGCGTACACAAGGGAACGAATGTACTGGAAATCGAGCACGTCCGCAATCTGGTCACCGACGGCGTCTTCCAATCCCCGACCATCAAGGGCCGATCCGGCGTCCTGGTCGCAACCGGCCGTCACAACCTTGACCTGGCTATTGCGGAAGACTTCGATACGTCCTTCCTCGGAGACGAGCAAATGAACAGCCTGTTCCGCGTCTATGAGTGTGTCGTGCTCCGCATCAAGCGGCCGAGTGCGATCTGCACGTTGGAGGAAACAGAAGAATAATAACCGAGGCTGCAAAAAACAGGGTGCCCCCGTCGTCAAAGACTTCGGGACACCCTGTTTTATTCGATCCACGTATTCATTTATCGCTAGTGAGCGACTAGCTGGCTGTACTCCGCAAACGCTTTGCCCAAGCGGTTGATCGCCAGTTCGGTATGTTCCCGATCCAGCAGCGTATAGTTGAGGCGCATCGTATTCGTTTGAGGCTGGTCCGCGTAGAACGGGATACCGGGAACAAACGCGACGCCTTCCTTGACAGCCTGCGCCAGCAGCTTCTCGGAGTGTACATGCTCCGGCAGCTCTACCCAGAGGAACATTCCGCCTCTCGGTTTATTCCACTTCATGCCGCTGGTTTGACGACAGAGCAGCTCGTGCATCCACTCCATCCGCTCTTTGTACGAGTCGCGGATTTTTTGAATATGGCTTTCCAAATCAAACCGGGACAGCAGCTCATACAGAGCAAATTGGTCGATTGTGCTGGACTGCAAGTCGATTGCCTGCTTGGCTTTTACCATCATCTGAATCACCTGGCTGTCTCCAATCGCCCACCCCGTTCGAAGACCCGGAGCGACGATTTTGGAGAAGGTGCTGGTGTAGACGACAGCCGATCCGTCCGGATGCTCATCGAGAGAAAAAATGCTGCGATAAGGCGCCTCGCCGTCGAACTGGATTTCCCCGTACGGATCGTCTTCCAGAATCAAAATGTTGTTTTCCCGGCATTGTTTCAGCAGTCCCAAGCGTTTTTCCAGACTCCAAACCTTTCCTGTCGGGTTTGCAAACGTCGGAATGACATAGGCCATCTTCGGGCGATATTGTGCGATTTTTCTGGCAAGGTCCTCCATATCCATGCCTTCCGCATCTCCATCCACCGGAATAGCTCGAATGCCGCGAAATTGGAACAGTTGCACGGCCGCGAGATACGTTGGATTTTCTACCAGCACGACGTCGCCTTCGTCCAGATAGACACGGCAGAGCAAGTCGACGGCCTGCTGGGAGCCGGTAGTGATCAGCATGTTTTCTACGCCAACATTCATATGCTTTTGTTTCATGCGGGACGAAACCCATTCCCGAAGCGGAATGTACCCGTCAGTCAAGCCGTATTGCAGCGATTTTGCTCCGTGATCCAGAGCGCGATTGAAGGCTTCTCTCATTTCTTCGATTGGAAAAGAATCCTCTGCCGGCAGGCCGCCTGCCAAAGACAATACTTGATTGCCCTGTGTCAGCTTCAGGATTTCGCGCACGGCCGAGGAGCTGAGTGCGCTGGTTGCTTTGGAAAATGAATATTCCATGTTCGGTTCCCCCTAGATTTCGCTTATACCTGTTTTATCACTGCGGCCGTCATAAGTCCAATCTCACAAATCTATCGGCGGAATAGGTTTTAGCTATGTCGAGCGATGGCTCGGTCGAAATCGTCGGATTTTACTCGCGACTACTTTGGTTGGGGGTATCGATGCTTGTGCAGATGTTTCCTGCTTTTCTTTTGGGTGGTAAACCGGGCTGTAGAGGTAAGAAACAGGAGAAAAAGCAAAAGTACGGTGGGACGGGTTTTTGTAGGCAAATTCGAGCCCGTCTGGATAATCGAGTTGAAGGGCTTGGGAAAACTGGAGAGCTTCCCTTACTGGAATCTGTATGACGAAAACGGCAAGCGTTTCGACGTTCGGACCGATTTTGCCAAGACGTA
>k87-1828041_pt1 | contig 15884 bp, 9 predicted proteins | sample MGYA00084031_6733416 | MGnify analysis MGYA00084031
CCGATGGGCCGGTCCGCGTAGGCCTCCATGCCCACCAGGGTCAGGGCCCGGTCTACTTGCTCTCGGTCCTGCCCCCGCGCGGTCCGGACCGGCCCGGACCGGGTCGCCAGAAGCCCGGACCGCACCACTTCCCGCACGGTGGCGGGAAAGCCGCCGGCCAGGGCGGCGGGCCGTTGCGGCACGTAGCCCACGCGCCACCACTGGCGGAACCGGTGAATGTCCTGGCCGAACAAGCGCACGCGCCCCGTGCGCGGCGCCAGCAGGCCGAGGATGATGCGGAGCAGCGTGCTCTTCCCCGAGCCGTTCGGACCCACGAGCCCGACGAACTCGCCACGGCGGACCGTCAGGGAGACGTCCTCCAGCACCGGTTCCTCCCCATAGGAAAAAGAGACGCCCTCGAGCTCGATGACAGGGTCCGCGCGCTCGTTGCCCACGCTCACCACCGCCCCTTCCCCTTGCCACGGGGCGCGCCCGGGCCGGCTTCCAACAGGCGAGCCAGTAGGAATATTACGAATTACAACATATGCCGGGAAGTCCCGGGCAGTCAAGCACGGCCCGATGCCCACACGGGAGCCGCCCTTTCCCCATGCCGCGCGGCTGCTGGCGTTTGACGCCCCGGCGGCCAGGCACTAGAGTCGATAATAGTAATATTCCTTTGTACCGCTGACCCTTTGCCGGGGGCCAACCGGACACGGCCACGGGAAAACCACGGCATACGGGGTGAAGCCGTTGAACTTCCACAGCGCCGTCCGGCGACTGAAGGAACGGGGCCTGAAGCTGACGCCACAGCGGCTGGAGATCCTGAGGATCGTCATGGAAGCGGGCCGCCCCTTGACCGCGCGTGAGGTCATGGAAGCGGTTCGCGCCACCCATCCCCACATCAGCGTGGACACCGTCTACCGCAACCTGACCGTGCTCACGCAGTGCGGGCTGGTCAACCAGGTGAACCTGCAAAACCGGGAGAGCACGCGCTTCGAGTACCAGGGGGAAGACGGGCACCATCACCACTTCGTGTGCCTGGCGTGCGGCAAGTCCTTCTGCGTCGAGTGGTGTCCCACGGCCACGATGCACGCCGTCCCCGCCCAGGACCCCGGGTTCCGGGTGCTGGGTCACGCCTTCGAGGTGTACGGCTACTGCAGCCAGTGCCGGCCTGCCCGGTGAACAACGCCGGCGCCCTGCCCGCGCCGCCCCCTCGGCCGGCACCTCCCGGCCCCTCGGGCGCGGCCGTGCCGTCCCGCGCCCAAGCGGGCCCGTCCCCACCCTGCCGCGAACGACCTGGCGACGAGACCGGTGCTAAGGCCAACACGTAAAACAGGTAAACAGGTAAAAGGGTCAACAGATAAACGCAACAGGTAAAACAGATAAGCACGACAGGTAAAAAGGCAAAAAAGAAGGCGGCACCGGTCCAGCCGGTGCCGCCCGGCCGCCCACCAGGCCTGGCCCCGCTCCCCGCGCCGCGGCAGGACATGCCGCGGAACGCGCAGGAACAGGCGCCTCAGGCACTGGCCAGCTTGCGCGCGATCTCCTGCAACTCCTCGGGAGCGATACCCGGAACGAATTCCTCCGGCACCTCGGCCAGATCGGGCACCGGTCCGCCCTCCGGCGGCCCGTCGACGACCTCCAGCATACCGTCCCCCGCCGGAGACGGGCCGGACCAGATCTTGGCCACTTCGCGGTAGTCGTTGGGGCTGAACCGGTAGAGTTTCCGGTGCAGGCCGGCGCTCTCGAACTTGCGGGCCTCCGGGAACTTGGAGTTGTCGATGTTGGGGATCGGCAGCATCTTGGCCACGTTGACGCCGGTCAGGGTTTCCAGCGCCTTGGCGTAGGCCAGGGCGTGGACGCCGCCCCGCACCAGGAGGTACCCGATCATCTCCCGAGCCACCGGGTTGCTGGTCATCTCGTAAACCCGGATCTTCTGCAAGCGGGCGCCGTTTTCGAGGAAGAAGTTGTGCAGCAGGTCCAGTACCAGGTTGCCACTGGAGAAGACGTAGTCGCCGTTCCAGTGCGCCCCCATCGAATTGCCGACGAGCGCCGCCTGGCCGGTGGCGATGAAGTGATGCGTGTTGCGGAGGTTCTTCGCCAGCGACAGAGGGGCGGCATCGGGCGCCGCCGGGCGCGTCGAACCCTGCAACAGCAGGTTGATGGTGGCGGCCACCAGCTCGATGTGCCCCAGCTCTTCCGTGGCGATGTTGGCGATGAGGTCGTAATAAGGCCTGAGCTTGTCCCGGCCCCGGAAATTGAAGGACTGGTACGTGTAGTTCATCAACGTGGACATCTCCCCGAACCGGCCGCCCAGCAACTCCTGCACCGCCGCGGCCGCGTTCGGGTCGGCCTCCTTGGGCTGGGGAAGCTCGATGGCCAACCGGTCAACCCGCAGGTACACGCTGCTCCCTCCTCTTCACCGCTGGCCCCCGCCCGCCTCACCCCCACCGGCATCGATCGGCGGCTCGGCCCATGACATCGGTGGAAGCCTACCGTCCCCGCTTGCCCGGTTCCCGGGCGGGCGATGCCGGCGGGAGCGGGACAATCGGAGCCAGCCGGTCACCCAGCCTGCACGGCCATGATGCCATGTCCCCGCCGGAACACGGCGTGCATACCCTTCACGGGCGTGAATCGCCCCCATGGCGCCGGCGCGCCCGGGCATCCCCGGCCCGGACCGGCCCTCCCGATGGGCGTCCCTCAAGGGCTCAGGCGGCCTTCCCGGCGGCCGGATCGGGGACTCCCCCGCCCCCACCGGGGTGTCTATACCGTCTGGTTCTCCCGCATGCCGGTGACATATAATGGCCACGGGTCCGGCCATTCACGCGCGGCCCCCACATCCTGTTTCCACCGTGAACGCCAGAAACGGCAGAGATCATAGAGGTCATGCGGGAAGCTTACCGGCGGTGCAACAAGAATGCACCCGCCGGTGCCAGCGGCGGGTGCAGGGGCGGCAGCTGGGTGCGGGTCAGCCCCGGGTGCCGTCACGGTTGCCTCGGGTTGCCCGTCGGTCATGCGCCAGGTCCCGGCCTGGCGCATTTTCATGGTCCGGCTCCGTGCGCAACCAGTGGGTGATCAACAGCTCGGCGATGAGCAGCAGGAGCCGGCACAGAAACTCCCCGACCTGACCGCAACCGTTTTGTGCCACGCGGTTCAACCCCCTCTCCGGGTTCAACCCGACCGCTGCCGCCACGTGGGCGAGGTGACAGAGGCACCCGTCCCCGCGACACGGCGCCCCTCGCCGCGCCGCGAGAAATTCCACCCCCCTTCCGGGCCGCGGGAGCCCGGCGCTCCGGTCCCGGCATCGCTCTTCCAGCACTCTGCCGGGATGAAGCGAGCCGGAATTCCCGCTGTCAAGGGGGAGCCACTTGTCATCACCGGGGCGAACCGGGACGGGACGCGATCACGGGAGGCTTGCTGCGGGCGCTGTTCATGGAGGACGGTGGTTGATTTCGATGCAAGCCCGGTCCGGGGGCCGGTGCGGCGATCGCGGCACTCGCGGCCCCTGGTGCGTAGGCGAAGGCAAGGCGCAGGTTCCTTTCCTGGGTGCGAGCCGGGTTCCGGGCCGCCCGCACCGGCCGGTGTCCCTTTCCGTGGGTGCGGGCGGCCCGAACCGGTCAGACCTGCGAGATGGGGGGAGCTGGTCAAATACGGTTGGTGGTGCCAGCGTACAAGCTATGATGTGAGAGAAGCCGGTTGACTACGTCGACAGGTGGGAGGCCGTCTGGGCGACGAAAGCCGTAACACCGGAGTACCACGGCGGAACCCCTGGTCCCATCCAGTCGGCCAGCATGGCCGGAGCAGCCGAGGCCCACGGTGGTACACCCGGCCCCATCCAATCAGCGAGCAGAGGGGCCACAGAGCACCACGGCGGAACCCCCGGCCCCATCCAGTCGGCGAGCTGCGTGCCGACCAGGGCCTGGTCCCTGTTGTTCACAGCCGCACCCCTCACAGCCAGGGTCAGCGCCAGCACCGCCAACAGGGCGACCAGGACCGGGCGTCGAAGCTTCCCCATGACATTCACCCCCTCTGGGGCCGGTGCCCCGCCTACATTATGGCATGGACGTCCCGTGACACGGGGTGCAGGCTGGTCACGGACGTGCGCGGCCGGCCGGCAACCCCAGCATCTCACCACGGGAGGGTTGGCCGTGATCGGCGACCGCATCCGGGCACGGCGGAAGCAGCTGGGTTTGACCCAGGAACAGCTGGCCGCCGGCCGGTTCGACCGGTCCTACATCAGCCGGATCGAGGCCAACGAAGTGGTTCCCCCGCTGGAGACCCTGCGCGTCATCGCGGAGCGACTGGGCAAGCCGGTGAATTACTTCATCGGCGATGCGGACGAGTTCACCCGGCGCAAGATCGTGCACGACTACCTCTCCCGGGCGGCGCGGAGTATGAAGAAGCAGCGTCACGAGGATGCCATCAACTACTACCACGTCGCCCTTACCTTGCTGGAGTCCTCCGACGACAGCCCACTCTTGCTGTCCGTGTACATCGACCTCGCCCACGCCTACGCCGTCCTGGGTCGCCCCGAGGAGGGAGCCCGCTATCTGTACCAGGCCATGAACCTGCTGCCCCGGGTGCCCCTGGCGAGTTGCCCGCCGGATACGGCGGCCCGCTTGCACTATACGCGTGGCCACCTTGCTTTCTTGCGCAACGATTACGAAGAAGCCGCGCAGGCGTTCCGCCTGGCCGACGCCGCCGCGACCCGCGAGGCGGATCGGGTCCGGGCACGCGTCGCCCTGGGCAGCGCCCTCTTCCGGCTGGGAGAGTATGACGAGGCCCTACAAGCCTATACCTACGGCCTCGAGATGGCGGACAAGGGCATCCCCCGGGCGCTGGTGGCCGCCTGCCACCATGGCGCCGGTGTATGCCACGGGGCGCTGGGCAACCTGGATGTGGCCGCCTACCATACGGAGCGGGCCCTTCAGCTCTACCAGGGGCGGGATGCGGAGCGGGCACTCCGTGCCAGCCACGATCTGGGTATCATCCTCGCCCGCAAGGGCGCCTACCGGGCGGCACGGGAGCGACTGCGGAACTGCTTGCGGGACTACAAGAACCGCGGTCGCCTGGAGGCCCTCGCCAGCGTGCTCATCGACCTGGCGGGGATCGAGCTGGCCGCCGGGAGGCACGCCCGCGCCCTGACGCTCAGCCGCCTGGCGAAGCGCTATGCCAAGCGCGCCCGGTGCCCGCGCTTGTACCTCAGTGCGGCCGAAAAGGAAGTGGCTGCCCTGGGCCGGCTGGACCCCGAGGCGGCGCGGCTGCTGGACTGCGTCGTGAAGGACCTCCAGGCGCTCAGCGGCTAGAATGGTAGCGGCCTTCCACATCCCCTCCCCGGCACCGCGGGCCTGCCCCGCAAGTATCCTGGTGGCGAGACCTCCCGGGGAGGAACGGGCCCGTGAACACCAGAGCAGGCCAGGAGGCCGCGGGCATGGCCCTCGGCCTCCTGGCGGTCTTGCTGTTCAGCGTCACGCTGCCGGCCACTCGTTACGCGGTCAACTATCTCGACCCGGCGCTCATCGGCCCGGGCCGGGGCCTGGGAGCGGCCATCGCCGCCGCCCTCTTCCTGGCACTGCGCCGTCCCCGCACCGGCTGGCGGCTGCCGGGACGGCAGGACCTACCGGGATTGCTGGTGGTCGCCGCGGGAACGGTCATCGGCTTTCCCCTGCTGTCCTCCCTGGCCCTACGCAATCTCCCCGCGACCCACGGCGCGGTCCTGGTCGGTCTGCTCCCGCTGGCAACGGCCGGCATGGCCACCTGGCGCGCCGGGGAACGCCCCTCGGTACGGTTCTGGCTGGCCGCCCTGGCCGGAACGGGCATCGTCATGGCCTTTGCCGTGTCCATGGGGGCCGGGCGTCCCCCAAAGGCCGGCTGGGTTCTCCTGGCGGCCGTCATGGCGGCGGCCCTGGGCCATGCGGAGGGAGGGCGGCTGGCCCGCCACCTGGGCGGCTTGCCGGCCATTGGCTGGGCGGCGCTCCTGAGCCTGCCCGCGACGGCGTGGCCGGTGGTCCGCCTGGCCCTGGACGGGCTGCCCGGCGCCCCCCCTGGCGGCGTGGCTGGCCTTTGCTTACGTCAGCGTGGTGAGCCAGTTCGCCGCCTTCGGCCTCTGGTATCGGGGCATGGCCACCGGTGGCGTCGCCCGCGTCAGCCAGGTCCAGTTGCTGCAACCTTTCTTCACGATCCTGTTATCCGCCCTCCTCCTGGGGGAGCCGGTAACCGGGAGGACCGTCGTCACCGCCCTGCTGGTGATCGCCGTGGTGGCCGCCGGCCGGCGGGCGCCGATCGCTTCGGCGACGGAAGCCGGCCACAAGCGGCCCGGCGCCATGGACGGCGGGGACAACCGGCCAGCGGCCGCGGGGACCGGTCACCACCGCCCCCGTGGTGCGGAAGCCGGCGGCAAGCGTTCCGGGGCCACGGCCCGGCAGCCCGGCCACCCATCCAGCGGGTGAGCCGCGCAGGTAGGACCGGCGGCTGCCCTGCCTCGCAACGAACGGCCTCCCCCTCGCAACGAACGGTCTCCCCATGTAGAATGGACGGATGGTTGCCTATGTACGGAGGGATGCGTCATGGACGGGCTGGCCCCCGAGCGACGCCGGGGCAGGCGGATCGTGGTGGTCGGCACCACGGGCTCCGGCAAGACGACCGCAGCCCGGCGCCTCGCGGCCATTCTCGGGTACCCCCACGTGGAACTGGATGCCCTGCACTGGGAACCCAACTGGACACCCGCGCCGCTGGAGATCTTTCGCCACCGGGTGCGCGAGATCACGCGAGCGGGGTACTGGGTCGTGGACGGTAACTACAGCCAGGTCCGCGACGTTCTCTGGCCGGCGGCGGACACCATCGTCTGGCTGGACTACGCCTTACCCGTGATCCTGGGGCGCCTGCTGCGCCGCACCACACGCCGCGCCCTGCTGCGGGAGGAACTCTGGAACGGCAACCGGGAAGACATCGTCCGGTCCTTCCTGAGCCGCGATTCGATCCTTCTCTGGGCCCTGCGCTCATACCGCCGGCGCCGCCGCGAGTATCCCGCCCTGTTCACCAGGCCGGAATACGGGCACCTTCGGGTCATCCGCCTGCGGTCGCCTCGGGAGACCGACACCTGGCTGCGAGCGGTAGCCGCGGAGATGCGGCGCACGGCCGGCTAACCGCGGCGGTGGGTTGGAGCAATCCGGGACCCAATCCGGGACCGGCCGTGCCGGTACCGGCGAATTCGGGCGGCTCGCCGGCAGGCGGCTTCGCAGCCCGCGGAGCTCCGTGGCTTGCTGACAGAAGTTGCCCGGCTCGCTCTGGCTTACGTGTCGCCTTCGGGATTCGCTGGGGTGGCCGGGAAATGCCCGGGGGCGATCCCTGCCTCCCGCAGCAGGGCCGGCAGCACCTCCCCGGCCGGCCGGCGCAGTGCACAGGTGGCCAGGCTCGAGAGCTGCGTCTCCTCCGGGTTGACCTCGATCACGCGGGCGCCGCCGGCCGCAGCGATCTCCACCAGGTGCGCGGCCGGGTAGACCACCGCACTGGTCCCGATGACCAGGAACACCGAGGCCGCTGCCGCCGCCTCCCGTGCCCGCAGCCAGGCCGCCTCGGGCAGCGGCTCGCCAAACCAGACCACGTTGGGCCGCATCATGGCACCGCAGGCGGGGCAGCGGGGTATCCCGGAAACCCCGGGCCCCATGGACTCCAGGCGCTCGCATCGGGTGCAGCGGGCTTCCAGGAGGTTGCCGTGGAGCTCCACCAGGCGGCGGGAACCGGCCCTGCGGTGGAGCCCGTCCACGTTCTGCGTAATCAGGGTGAACGCGTCCCGCAACTCCGCCTCCAGCGCGGCCAGCGCCAGGTGCCCCGGATTGGGCCGGGCGGCCAGCACCAGGCCACGCCGCCAGTGGTACCACTCCCACACCCGCTGCGGGTCGCGGGCGAAAGCGGCGGGCGTCGCCAGCTCTTCCGGGCGGAAACCGCGCCAGAGGCCCGCGGCGCCGCGGGCCTCTGGCGCGGTTTCCGCCCGGAAGAGCTGGCGACGCCCGCCGCTTTCGCCCGCGACCCGCAGCGGGTGTGGGAGTGGTACCACTGGCGGCGTGGCCTGGTGCTGGCCGCCCGGCCCAATCCGGGGCACCTGGCGCTGGCCGCGCTGGAGGCGGAGTTGCGGGACGCGTTCACCCTGATTACGCAGAACGTGGACGGGCTCCACCGCAGGGCCGGTTCCCGCCGCCTGGTGGAGCTCCACGGCAACCTCCTGGAAGCCCGCTGCACCCGATGCGAGCGCCTGGAGTCCATGGGGCCCGGGGTTTCCGGGATACCCCGCTGCCCCGCCTGCGGTGCCATGATGCGGCCCAACGTGGTCTGGTTTGGCGAGCCGCTGCCCGAGGCGGCCTGGCTGCGGGCACGGGAGGCGGCGGCAGCGGCCTCGGTGTTCCTGGTCATCGGGACCAGTGCGGTGGTCTACCCGGCCGCGCACCTGGTGGAGATCGCTGCGGCCGGCGGCGCCCGCGTGATCGAGGTCAACCCGGAGGAGACGCAGCTCTCGAGCCTGGCCACCTGTGCACTGCGCCGGCCGGCCGGGGAGGTGCTGCCGGCCCTGCTGCGGGAGGCAGGGATCGCCCCCGGGCATTTCCCGGCCACCCCAGCGAATCCCGAAGGCGACACGTAAGCCAGAGCGAGCCGGGCAACTTCTGTCAGCAAGCCACGGAGCTCCGCGGGCTGCGAAGCCGCCTGCCGGCGAGCCGCCCGAATTCGCCGGTACCGGCACGGCCGGTCCCGGATTGGGTCCCGGATTGCTCCAACCCACCGCCGCGGTTAGCCGGCCGTGCGCCGCATCTCCGCGGCTACCGCTCGCAGCCAGGTGTCGGTCTCCCGAGGCGACCGCAGGCGGATGACCCGAAGGTGCCCGTATTCCGGCCTGGTGAACAGGGCGGGATACTCGCGGCGGCGCCGGCGGTATGAGCGCAGGGCCCAGAGAAGGATCGAATCGCGGCTCAGGAAGGACCGGACGATGTCTTCCCGGTTGCCGTTCCAGAGTTCCTCCCGCAGCAGGGCGCGGCGTGTGGTGCGGCGCAGCAGGCGCCCCAGGATCACGGGTAAGGCGTAGTCCAGCCAGACGATGGTGTCCGCCGCCGGCCAGAGAACGTCGCGGACCTGGCTGTAGTTACCGTCCACGACCCAGTACCCCGCTCGCGTGATCTCGCGCACCCGGTGGCGAAAGATCTCCAGCGGCGCGGGTGTCCAGTTGGGTTCCCAGTGCAGGGCATCCAGTTCCACGTGGGGGTACCCGAGAATGGCCGCGAGGCGCCGGGCTGCGGTCGTCTTGCCGGAGCCCGTGGTGCCGACCACCACGATCCGCCTGCCCCGGCGTCGCTCGGGGGCCAGCCCGTCCATGACGCATCCCTCCGTACATAGGCAACCATCCGTCCATTCTACATGGGGAGACCGTTCGTTGCGAGGGGGAGGCCGTTCGTTGCGAGGCAGGGCAGCCGCCGGTCCTACCTGCGCGGCTCACCCGCTGGATGGGTGGCCGGGCTGCCGGGCCGTGGCCCCGGAACGCTTGCCGCCGGCTTCCGCACCACGGGGGCGGTGGTGACCGGTCCCCGCGGCCGCTGGCCGGTTGTCCCCGCCGTCCATGGCGCCGGGCCGCTTGTGGCCGGCTTCCGTCGCCGAAGCGATCGGCGCCCGCCGGCCGGCGGCCACCACGGCGATCACCAGCAGGGCGGTGACGACGGTCCTCCCGGTTACCGGCTCCCCCAGGAGGAGGGCGGATAACAGGATCGTGAAGAAAGGTTGCAGCAACTGGACCTGGCTGACGCGGGCGACGCCACCGGTGGCCATGCCCCGATACCAGAGGCCGAAGGCGGCGAACTGGCTCACCACGCTGACGTAAGCAAAGGCCAGCCACGCCGCCAGGGGGGGCGCCGGGCAGCCCGTCCAGGGCCAGGCGGACCACCGGCCACGCCGTCGCGGGCAGGCTCAGGAGCGCCGCCCAGCCAATGGCCGGCAAGCCGCCCAGGTGGCGGGCCAGCCGCCCTCCCTCCGCATGGCCCAGGGCCGCCGCCATGACGGCCGCCAGGAGAACCCAGCCGGCCTTTGGGGGACGCCCGGCCCCCATGGACACGGCAAAGGCCATGACGATGCCCGTTCCGGCCAGGGCGGCCAGCCAGAACCGTACCGAGGGGCGTTCCCCGGCGCGCCAGGTGGCCATGCCGGCCGTTGCCAGCGGGAGCAGACCGACCAGGACCGCGCCGTGGGTCGCGGGGAGATTGCGTAGGGCCAGGGAGGACAGCAGGGGAAAGCCGATGACCGTTCCCGCGGCGACCACCAGCAATCCCGGTAGGTCCTGCCGTCCCGGCAGCCGCCAGCCGGTGCGGGGACGGCGCAGTGCCAGGAAGAGGGCGGCGGCGATGGCCGCTCCCAGGCCCCGGCCCGGGCCGATGAGCGCCGGGTCGAGATAGTTGACCGCGTAACGAGTGGCCGGCAGCGTGACGCTGAACAGCAAGACCGCCAGGAGGCCGAGGGCCATGCCCGCGGCCTCCTGGCCTGCTCTGGTGTTCACGGGCCCGTTCCTCCCCGGGAGGTCTCGCCACCAGGATACTTGCGGGGCAGGCCCGCGGTGCCGGGGAGGGGATGTGGAAGGCCGCTACCATTCTAGCCGCTGAGCGCCTGGAGGTCCTTCACGACGCAGTCCAGCAGCCGCGCCGCCTCGGGGTCCAGCCGGCCCAGGGCAGCCACTTCCTTTTCGGCCGCACTGAGGTACAAGCGCGGGCACCGGGCGCGCTTGGCATAGCGCTTCGCCAGGCGGCTGAGCGTCAGGGCGCGGGCGTGCCTCCCGGCGGCCAGCTCGATCCCCGCCAGGTCGATGAGCACGCTGGCGAGGGCCTCCAGGCGACCGCGGTTCTTGTAGTCCCGCAAGCAGTTCCGCAGTCGCTCCCGTGCCGCCCGGTAGGCGCCCTTGCGGGCGAGGATGATACCCAGATCGTGGCTGGCACGGAGTGCCCGCTCCGCATCCCGCCCCTGGTAGAGCTGAAGGGCCCGCTCCGTATGGTAGGCGGCCACATCCAGGTTGCCCAGCGCCCCGTGGCATACACCGGCGCCATGGTGGCAGGCGGCCACCAGCGCCCGGGGGATGCCCTTGTCCGCCATCTCGAGGCCGTAGGTATAGGCTTGTAGGGCCTCGTCATACTCTCCCAGCCGGAAGAGGGCGCTGCCCAGGGCGACGCGTGCCCGGACCCGATCCGCCTCGCGGGTCGCGGCGGCGTCGGCCAGGCGGAACGCCTGCGCGGCTTCTTCGTAATCGTTGCGCAAGAAAGCAAGGTGGCCACGCGTATAGTGCAAGCGGGCCGCCGTATCCGGCGGGCAACTCGCCAGGGGCACCCGGGGCAGCAGGTTCATGGCCTGGTACAGATAGCGGGCTCCCTCCTCGGGGCGACCCAGGACGGCGTAGGCGTGGGCGAGGTCGATGTACACGGACAGCAAGAGTGGGCTGTCGTCGGAGGACTCCAGCAAGGTAAGGGCGACGTGGTAGTAGTTGATGGCATCCTCGTGACGCTGCTTCTTCATACTCCGCGCCGCCCGGGAGAGGTAGTCGTGCACGATCTTGCGCCGGGTGAACTCGTCCGCATCGCCGATGAAGTAATTCACCGGCTTGCCCAGTCGCTCCGCGATGACGCGCAGGGTCTCCAGCGGGGGAACCACTTCGTTGGCCTCGATCCGGCTGATGTAGGACCGGTCGAACCGGCCGGCGGCCAGCTGTTCCTGGGTCAAACCCAGCTGCTTCCGCCGTGCCCGGATGCGGTCGCCGATCACGGCCAACCCTCCCGTGGTGAGATGCTGGGGTTGCCGGCCGGCCGCGCACGTCCGTGACCAGCCTGCACCCCGTGTCACGGGACGTCCATGCCATAATGTAGGCGGGGCACCGGCCCCAGAGGGGGTGAATGTCATGGGGAAGCTTCGACGCCCGGTCCTGGTCGCCCTGTTGGCGGTGCTGGCGCTGACCCTGGCTGTGAGGGGTGCGGCTGTGAACAACAGGGACCAGGCCCTGGTCGGCACGCAGCTCGCCGACTGGATGGGGCCGGGGGTTCCGCCGTGGTGCTCTGTGGCCCCTCTGCTCGCTGATTGGATGGGGCCGGGTGTACCACCGTGGGCCTCGGCTGCTCCGGCCATGCTGGCCGACTGGATGGGACCAGGGGTTCCGCCGTGGTACTCCGGTGTTACGGCTTTCGTCGCCCAGACGGCCTCCCACCTGTCGACGTAGTCAACCGGCTTCTCTCACATCATAGCTTGTACGCTGGCACCACCAACCGTATTTGACCAGCTCCCCCCATCTCGCAGGTCTGACCGGTTCGGGCCGCCCGCACCCACGGAAAGGGACACCGGCCGGTGCGGGCGGCCCGGAACCCGGCTCGCACCCAGGAAAGGAACCTGCGCCTTGCCTTCGCCTACGCACCAGGGGCCGCGAGTGCCGCGATCGCCGCACCGGCCCCCGGACCGGGCTTGCATCGAAATCAACCACCGTCCTCCATGAACAGCGCCCGCAGCAAGCCTCCCGTGATCGCGTCCCGTCCCGGTTCGCCCCGGTGATGACAAGTGGCTCCCCCTTGACAGCGGGAATTCCGGCTCGCTTCATCCCGGCAGAGTGCTGGAAGAGCGATGCCGGGACCGGAGCGCCGGGCTCCCGCGGCCCGGAAGGGGGGTGGAATTTCTCGCGGCGCGGCGAGGGGCGCCGTGTCGCGGGGACGGGTGCCTCTGTCACCTCGCCCACGTGGCGGCAGCGGTCGGGTTGAACCCGGAGAGGGGGTTGAACCGCGTGGCACAAAACGGTTGCGGTCAGGTCGGGGAGTTTCTGTGCCGGCTCCTGCTGCTCATCGCCGAGCTGTTGATCACCCACTGGTTGCGCACGGAGCCGGACCATGAAAATGCGCCAGGCCGGGACCTGGCGCATGACCGACGGGCAACCCGAGGCAACCGTGACGGCACCCGGGGCTGACCCGCACCCAGCTGCCGCCCCTGCACCCGCCGCTGGCACCGGCGGGTGCATTCTTGTTGCACCGCCGGTAAGCTTCCCGCATGACCTCTATGATCTCTGCCGTTTCTGGCGTTCACGGTGGAAACAGGATGTGGGGGCCGCGCGTGAATGGCCGGACCCGTGGCCATTATATGTCACCGGCATGCGGGAGAACCAGACGGTATAGACACCCCGGTGGGGGCGGGGGAGTCCCCGATCCGGCCGCCGGGAAGGCCGCCTGAGCCCTTGAGGGACGCCCATCGGGAGGGCCGGTCCGGGCCGGGGATGCCCGGGCGCGCCGGCGCCATGGGGGCGATTCACGCCCGTGAAGGGTATGCACGCCGTGTTCCGGCGGGGACATGGCATCATGGCCGTGCAGGCTGGGTGACCGGCTGGCTCCGATTGTCCCGCTCCCGCCGGCATCGCCCGCCCGGGAACCGGGCAAGCGGGGACGGTAGGCTTCCACCGATGTCATGGGCCGAGCCGCCGATCGATGCCGGTGGGGGTGAGGCGGGCGGGGGCCAGCGGTGAAGAGGAGGGAGCAGCGTGTACCTGCGGGTTGACCGGTTGGCCATCGAGCTTCCCCAGCCCAAGGAGGCCGACCCGAACGCGGCCGCGGCGGTGCAGGAGTTGCTGGGCGGCCGGTTCGGGGAGATGTCCACGTTGATGAACTACACGTACCAGTCCTTCAATTTCCGGGGCCGGGACAAGCTCAGGCCTTATTACGACCTCATCGCCAACATCGCCACGGAAGAGCTGGGGCACATCGAGCTGGTGGCCGCCACCATCAACCTGCTGTTGCAGGGTTCGACGCGCCCGGCGGCGCCCGATGCCGCCCCTCTGTCGCTGGCGAAGAACCTCCGCAACACGCATCACTTCATCGCCACCGGCCAGGCGGCGCTCGTCGGCAATTCGATGGGGGCGCACTGGAACGGCGACTACGTCTTCTCCAGTGGCAACCTGGTACTGGACCTGCTGCACAACTTCTTCCTCGAAAACGGCGCCCGCTTGCAGAAGATCCGGGTTTACGAGATGACCAGCAACCCGGTGGCTCGGGAGATGATCGGGTACCTCCTGGTGCGGGGCGGCGTCCACGCCCTGGCCTACGCCAAGGCGCTGGAAACCCTGACCGGCGTCAACGTGGCCAAGATGCTGCCGATCCCCAACATCGACAACTCCAAGTTCCCGGAGGCCCGCAAGTTCGAGAGCGCCGGCCTGCACCGGAAACTCTACCGGTTCAGCCCCAACGACTACCGCGAAGTGGCCAAGATCTGGTCCGGCCCGTCTCCGGCGGGGGACGGTATGCTGGAGGTCGTCGACGGGCCGCCGGAGGGCGGACCGGTGCCCGATCTGGCCGAGGTGCCGGAGGAATTCGTTCCGGGTATCGCTCCCGAGGAGTTGCAGGAGATCGCGCGCAAGCTGGCCAGTGCCTGAGGCGCCTGTTCCTGCGCGTTCCGCGGCATGTCCTGCCGCGGCGCGGGGAGCGGGGCCAGGCCTGGTGGGCGGCCGGGCGGCACCGGCTGGACCGGTGCCGCCTTCTTTTTTGCCTTTTTACCTGTCGTGCTTATCTGTTTTACCTGTTGCGTTTATCTGTTGACCCTTTTACCTGTTTACCTGTTTTACGTGTTGGCCTTAGCACCGGTCTCGTCGCCAGGTCGTTCGCGGCAGGGTGGGGACGGGCCCGCTTGGGCGCGGGACGGCACGGCCGCGCCCGAGGGGCCGGGAGGTGCCGGCCGAGGGGGCGGCGCGGGCAGGGCGCCGGCGTTGTTCACCGGGCAGGCCGGCACTGGCTGCAGTAGCCGTACACCTCGAAGGCGTGACCCAGCACCCGGAACCCGGGGTCCTGGGCGGGGACGGCGTGCATCGTGGCCGTGGGACACCACTCGACGCAGAAGGACTTGCCGCACGCCAGGCACACGAAGTGGTGATGGTGCCCGTCTTCCCCCTGGTACTCGAAGCGCGTGCTCTCCCGGTTTTGCAGGTTCACCTGGTTGACCAGCCCGCACTGCGTGAGCACGGTCAGGTTGCGGTAGACGGTGTCCACGCTGATGTGGGGATGGGTGGCGCGAACCGCTTCCATGACCTCACGCGCGGTCAAGGGGCGGCCCGCTTCCATGACGATCCTCAGGATCTCCAGCCGCTGTGGCGTCAGCTTCAGGCCCCGTTCCTTCAGTCGCCGGACGGCGCTGTGGAAGTTCAACGGCTTCACCCCGTATGCCGTGGTTTTCCCGTGGCCGTGTCCGGTTGGCCCCCGGCAAAGGGTCAGCGGTACAAAGGAATATTACTATTATCGACTCTAGTGCCTGGCCGCCGGGGCGTCAAACGCCAGCAGCCGCGCGGCATGGGGAAAGGGCGGCTCCCGTGTGGGCATCGGGCCGTGCTTGACTGCCCGGGACTTCCCGGCATATGTTGTAATTCGTAATATTCCTACTGGCTCGCCTGTTGGAAGCCGGCCCGGGCGCGCCCCGTGGCAAGGGGAAGGGGCGGTGGTGAGCGTGGGCAACGAGCGCGCGGACCCTGTCATCGAGCTCGAGGGCGTCTCTTTTTCCTATGGGGAGGAACCGGTGCTGGAGGACGTCTCCCTGACGGTCCGCCGTGGCGAGTTCGTCGGGCTCGTGGGTCCGAACGGCTCGGGGAAGAGCACGCTGCTCCGCATCATCCTCGGCCTGCTGGCGCCGCGCACGGGGCGCGTGCGCTTGTTCGGCCAGGACATTCACCGGTTCCGCCAGTGGTGGCGCGTGGGCTACGTGCCGCAACGGCCCGCCGCCCTGGCCGGCGGCTTTCCCGCCACCGTGCGGGAAGTGGTGCGGTCCGGGCTTCTGGCGACCCGGTCCGGGCCGGTCCGGACCGCGCGGGGGCAGGACCGAGAGCAAGTAGACCGGGCCCTGACCCTGGTGGGCATGGAGGCCTACGCGGACCGGCCCATCGG
>k87-37285_pt1 | contig 15875 bp, 10 predicted proteins | sample MGYA00084031_6733416 | MGnify analysis MGYA00084031
CGGCGTCTCTCAGGTTCTGTCGCTGCGCCTCACGGAGGCGCAGCGACAGAACCTGAGAGACGCCGTCCTCGCGCATGCTGACGCCGTAGAGGGTATCGGCGACTTCGATCGTGCCGCGGTTGTGGGTGATGATAATCACCTGCGTCTCCGCGGCGAGCGCCTGCAACCGCTCCCGGAAGCGGACGATATTCGCCTCATCCAGCGCCGCGTCTACCTCATCTAGGAGGCAGAACGGCGTCGGGTTGACCGTCAAGATCGCGAAGAGGAGCGCGGCGGCTGTCAGTGCCCGCTCTCCGCCGGAGAGGAGCGCCAGGCTTTGCAGGCGCTTGCCAGGGGGCTGCGCGACGATGTCAATGCCGGCGCCCGTGCCGTCCGCTCCCGGTACGAGGATGAGGCGCGCGGTGCCGCCGCCGAACAGCGTCGTGAACGCATCCGTGAACGCGGCCGCGACCTTCGCGAAGGTCTCATCGAACCGTCGCTTCATCGTGTCGTGCAGCTCGTCCAGCAGGCGGCGCAGCGACGCGACCGCTCCCTGGACGTCATCGAGCTGGGCGCGGAGGAAGGCATGGCGTTCCGCTTCCCGCTCGTAGTCGGCAACGGCATCTTCGCCGACATAGCCGACGCGTCGCAGGCGTTCCTTCAGGCGGGTAATCTCGCGCTCGGGATCGTCACTCGTCGCCTCGGGCAGTGGCCCGTCGCCGGCCAGGAGACTGTCTGGCTCGGCAAGCTCCAGCTCGTCGCTGATCCGCTGGCGAAGCGCCGCGAGATCGCCGCGCGTTCGCTCGACGGCCAAGCTGCTGCCGCTGTGTGCGCGCTCGGCCTCGAGGAGGGCGTTTCGCGCCGCTTCCAGCGCCCGCTCGGCCCGCGCGACGTCGCTCTCCGCCTCCTTGACCTTCGCCTCCAGCGCCGCGCGCTCAGTCCGCGCGGCATCGCGCGCCGCTGCCGCTTCAGCCGCCTCGCGCGCGAGCTGCTCGCGCTCTTCCGCAACGGCGACGACCTCGCGATCCAACGCGGCCGCGCGCTCCTCGCGGACGGCAAGCTCTTCTTGGATGTTGTCTCGCTGGGCGAGCAGGCTGGCCTCTCTCCGGCGCTGACCGCGTAGCCGCTCATCGAGGGTGGCCAGGCGGCGCTGCTCCTCGGCCAGCGTGCGCTCTCGCTCAGCAACCGCGTCCGCCTCGCGTTGCAGCCCCGACACCATCTCCGCGTGCGCCTTTCGCCGCTCGTCGAGATCGGTAGTTAGGACGGCGATTTCGCGGTCGAGTGCTTCCAGGTCGGCCGCGATCGACGCGGCAGCGGTGGTCAAGGCGTTGAGATGCTTCGCCTCCGATTGCGCCTCGGCTTGCAGCTCGTTGAGCCAAGTGGCGATGCGGGCTCGCTGGCCCTGTCGCTCCTTGCGCGTGGCGAGATGCCCGGCGCGCTCGTCCTCGATGCGCCGCCGATCCCCGCCGAGTTGGCGCAGCGTCTCGGTCACTGCTTGGAGCTTTGCGATGGCGGCTTCACGGTCGCGCTCGAGCCGCGCGATCGTTCGTGGTAGCGTCCGTAGCTCCCGCTCGCGGCTCAGGACACCGCTCTCGCGGATGGCAGAGCCGCCGGTGACCGATCCTCCCGTGCGCGCAATCTCGCCGCCGAGCGTCACCGCGCTCCAGCCGGGCGGCAAGTGCGGCAGGGAGGCGCGTGCTGCCGGTAGGTCCTCCACGACAAGCGTGCGGCCGAGCAAGGCTGCGACGACGGCGGAAAGGGAGTCGTCGTAACGGACGAGGGTGCTGGCGATGCCGTGGACACCGCGCACTGCCAATGCGTCGCGCGGATCTTGGATACGCGGCGCGCGAACAGTATCGAGCGGCTGGAACGTGGCGCGTCCGGCGTTGTTGCGCTTGAGGAACGCGATCGCCGCTTCCGCATCCGACCAGCGCTCGACGACGATGTCTTGCAGGTGCCCACCGAGGGCGACTTCGATAGCGGTGTCGTACTCCGCCGGGACATCGAGCAGCTCGGCGATGGTGCCGCGGATCCCCGAAAGCTTGCCGGCTCGCGCCGCCTGGAGGGTTGCCCGGACACCGGCGTAGAGACCAGCGCCGCTTTCCTGGATGCGGCGGAGCGCCTCGAGGCGCGCGCTTGCTTCGCTGATTTGGCGCTCGACGGCGGCGACGCCATTGCGAGCGGCGCGCTCGTCTGCCGTTGCTCGCTCGATTGCCGCCGCGATCTCCGCCAAGCGCTGCTCCAGCGCTTTCAGCTCCTCGCTCGCTTTCGCCTCCGCCTCATCGAAGGCGGCCAGCTCTGCCGTCAGCCGGTCGATCCGGCTCTGCCGTTCGGTGGCGCCGGCGGCGATCCGCTCGCGCTCGGCCTGATCGGTTTGCTGGCGCTGCTCGAGGAGCGCGCGGCGGCGCGTGAGCTCGGTCAGGCGCCGCTCCCCTTCGGCGATGGCGGCAGCGACTTGGGCGGCTTGCTGCTCGGCTTGGCGTCGCGATTGTCGTGCCGCCGCGCCCTCCGCCTGGAGGATAGTCACCGATGTGCGTGCGGCCTCAACCTCCTGCTCGGTCGCCGCAATTTCCGCCCGCACAGTGGCGAGATCTCGCTCGACTGCCGCGACCTGATCGTGCAGACCGGCCTCGGTATCGGCCATATCCTGCCGGCGTCGCGTGAGCGCGGCGTGTCGCTCTTCCGTGAGGTCTCGCGCGTGCTCCAGCCGCCGGACGTTCTCAATGAGCGACTGGAGATGGGTGTCGTGCTCGCTGAGGGCCCCGCGAGCCCGGTCAGCCGCGGCTCGCGCCTCCGCGAGGGCCGTTGCCAGGCGGTCGGCTTCGGCCTGGCAGGCGGCGACGCGCTCGGCATCGCCGGACGCGGCCGCTTCGAGCTCAGCGAGCTTCGCCATCGCCTCGGACAGCAGGCGGGCAAAGTGGACGCGCTGAAGCGCTCGCAGCCGCTCGTGGAGCTCTTTCCACTCGCGTGCCTGACGCGCGGCGCGCTCGAGCGATCGCAGGCGGGGCTCGAGCTCGGTCAGGAGATCGGTCAGGCGCGCGGCGTTAGCCTCCGCTTCCGCCAAGCTGCGCTCCGCCTCGGCGGCTTTCAGGCGCAGACCGGTCAGATCGGCCGCGTGCTCGAAGAGACCGCGCCGCTCCTCGGCTCGCTGGCTGAGCGCGGCGTCGATCAAGCCCTGACCGACGACGGTGTAGCTCTGGCCGAGCGAGGCGGTCAGGTGCAAGATGTCCTTGAGGCGGACGCGCCGGTTGTTGATCAGGTACTGCGTCTCGCCGGTGCGGAACGCGCGGCGAGTGACCGTGACTTCGCTGAATGCGATCGGCAGCCAGCCGGTGCTGTTGTCGAACGTGACGGAGACCTCGGCCATCCCGGCCGGAGCGCGACCCTGGCCGCCCGCGAAGATCACATCCTCCGTCTTCTTGCTGCGGAGGGTGGCGTGACTCGTTTCGCCGAGCACCCACCGCACGGCATCGGAGATGTTGGACTTGCCGCTCCCATTCGGGCCGATGATGGCGGTGATGCCCGGCTCGAACTGGAGCACCGTCCGGTTGGCAAAGCTCTTGAAGCCGTGCAGCTCAAGACGAGTCAGGCGCGGCGATGCGGGTGTCGGCGTCATCGGGTCGTGACCGTAATCCTTGGTGACAGGGGCGTACGTACCCCCGGTGACGGGGGACGATGGTACCATCGCCCCCGCTGGCCGGACAAACTCGGCCCGGTCAAACTGCTAGATCGGAGAATGACGATGACGTTGCGCCTCGCCCTTTCGAGCGGCGCACTCTATCCCACTGTGCAGACTGAGGACGCCCCGCGGGAAGCCGCGCGGCTCGGCGTCGATACCGTCGAGCTGCTTCTGCAGACCGCCGGGGAGTATGAGCCGTCCTTCATCGACATACTGGCCGCCAATGCCGCCGCGGCTGGCGTCCGCGTCCACGCGATCCATACCTTTCTCGCGCTGCACCCCTTCTTCACGCCGTACCGCCGTCGCACCGAGGAGGCGCGGGCGAAGTTCGCGCAGGCGGTCGAGGCCGCGCACCGCCTCGGCGCGCGGGCCATCGTCTGGCACGGGGCGAGCCGGGAAGAGTTCGCCGAGGTGGGTGGTTGGGAGCCGTTCCTGGCGACGGCCGCGGACCTGGCAGGCATGTGCCACGAGGCGGGGGTGACGCTGGCGATAGAGAACGTCTCCTGGTGCGCCGTCGCGACAGTGCGTGAGGTGCAGGAGCTGGCAGCCCGGATGCCGACGCTCGGTCCGGCGGGCTCGGTCGGCTTCACGTTCGACCCGTACCAGGCGGCAGCGGCGGACGCCAATCCGTTCATGATCCTCGCGGCGATGGAAGGGCAACTCGTGAATGTCCACATCAGCGATCGTCGCGAGGGAGACTCGTCGCGCCGGCGCCTGCCGCCTGGCGAGGGGGATCTGCCCTGGCCGGCGCTGCTGCGGGCGGTCGCCGCGAGCGGCTACGAGGGGCCGCTCATCGTCGAAGCGAGTCTCGGGGCTGATCCGGCGGCGACGATGGCGCGCATTCGCGAGCGGATCGAGCCGCTGCTGGCGACGCTCGGCGGCGAGGATGACCCGTGTGCCGGGCAGATGCCGCCCGGCGTGGCAGAGGGGATACGGCTCTTCAACGAGCGGCGCTTCTACGAATGCCACGAAGAGATCGAGCACGAGTGGCATGCCGAGCGGGGGCCGATCCGGGTGCTGTACCAGGGGATTCTTCAGATCGGCGTGGGCTTTCACCATGCGCGCGGGGGGAATCACCGGGGCGCCGTGCTGCTCCTAAGGGACGGCATCGCGAAGGTGAGCCGCTTCTTGCCGCGCTGTCGCGGCATCGACACCGCGCGGCTCGTCCGCGAGAGCCAGGCGTGCTTGGACCAGATCATCGCGCTGGGACCGGGGCGGCTGGCGGAGTTCGACTGGGACATGGTGCCGCTGATTCATGAGGTTGAGCCGGCGGGCGCGGGTGATGTTGAGGCCGCGGCGCTTGTTGGTGGCGCTGGTGAGGGGTAGTGCTGGCTAGAGCACCGGGTGATGACGACCCGTCAATCTGCGCGCTAGATAGCGGTTGAGCGTCCCGGCAATGGTAGTGACCTTTACCAATCGTCGCGTCGGCGCCGCTCATGAAAGCGCGATTCCGTTTCGTTCAGTCGTTTCTCCCAGTCCTCGCGAAGCGGGCGGACGCCAAACTCGGTGATGAGCATCCGAATTACGGCCTCGATAGAGACGCGGCCGGTCGGGATGTGCAGCTTGTCGAGCGGGATCTCAAGTCTCTCAGTTGCCGAGCGCATGCCTTGAAGTGTCCCAGAGATGTGGATGTGAGGATGATCAGGACCGGAATTATCCGTTCCAGGCTGCCAGTGATAAACGAGTAACTCCCGCTCGGTGTGGTCGAGAATCCGATATTCGTATTGCATCGTCGAGACGCGCCAGCCAAGATCAGGTTGTCCTGGAGCGTCGTTAGTGATGCGGTACTGATGTAGTAGGTCAAATTGGAGTCCGGTTGGACCGGAATAGCCTCTGAGGGGTACGGGCTCCGCGTTGCGCCCGAAAGTTATCGTGTGCCTTAGGTTGGGATCGTAACGATTGTGGGCGACCCACAGTTGCTGCCGCGTAATGCAGCCAACCGCACGCTGGAGGTCGTCCAAGAACTCGTCAACTACTCGCTTGACGAATTTCGATTCGGCGGACAAAGGGCATTAGCATCTCAAGACGCCGGACTTTGCGACGAACATCCTCGTCGGCGACAGATCGAAACTCGCCAGCGTCCCATTTCGCCAAGAACTTCTCGGCGGACATGCCAAGGAGTTTTCGAGTCTGGAATTCGAAGAGTTCGCGCCCTTCCTGTTCCGTAGCCTCGTGGACAGTGTCGCTTGGTTCCTGGGGGTACAGTACAGCCGCAACCATCCCTTTGCCTCCATCCCCCTCCCCGCTGTGTCTAGCATAACAGCGTAAGCAGTGCGAGGGATAGTGGCTTAGGTCCGTGCCAGGAGCTGCAAGTAGGTGAATGCTGGGCCGTACTCAAGTTATCCGCTCTCACATCCGCTCCTGTCGTAATCGACGTCGAAACGATGTGGGGCAAGCGACATTACAGTGCCTCTGAATCCAACGGTCGAGGAGGTTGGCGCGTGTGATGACAGGCCTGAATGCTGATTGGCCGCAACTGGGAATAGAAAAACATCCCATCCTATCGGCTCGTGCATGTCCCACTGATGCACCGCTTCATCTGTATGCGAAAGCTACATGACTAATCCCACCTCGTCGCCGCTCGCGGACGTGCTGTCGCCGTTGGGACGGGCGTCAGCGTTAGTGAGTAGCTGAACCACGGTTTACCCTCTCCTGGATAGACAAGACGAATTGTCCAGCTCTGGCGGTCAAGCTCGTCCTTAGAAAAGACGTGTGAGCCACGGTCTCGCCAAGCAACAGCGACACTGTAGAAGGGCCGATCAGGAACCTGAGCTTCGAATGTGTAGCGGCAGTGAGATGTTTTCTCCAACAGATTCGGCGACTCGGCAATCGGTGTCCCGAGGGAGAACGGAATGCTGGCCGAGAGCCTGGTGACCGCAATGATCTGGTCTCTCTCATCGCGGACTACGAGCTGATCGCCACTGTCCACATCATCAAGGTCGTCATTGCTAAAGCACCAGTCCACACACAAGACATGGACGCTCCACGCGGCCCAGACCTCGCCGCGCTAAGTGCGCCCGTCGTCGCTAGCAAGCCCTCGCTCGCGCACTAACCACGCACCGCTGACTCCGAGTACCGTGATAATGCAGAGAGCCGCGGTGATCTTCTGCATACCTTCGCTCCTAGGCGGGTGCGAAATTGGCGATGGCGGGCCTTGCCTGTGTCGAGTCTTGGTCCGTTGCCACTGCTGATCTTCCGGCTACCTGAGCGAGATGCGTACCGCCATCGGAGCTGCAAAGTAATCAGCGCCGGCGGAGCAAGTACTGACCTACGCACGCGGCGATGGGCGTTCCGAGCGCCGCCAGCACGATCAAGAACGTCGCCCGGAAGTCTGCTCTCTGCCCCGCGCCGGTGCTCGGCAGCACCTCGACTTTCCCGCCGACGTTCTCACCTTCGCCGCGGTTCTCTTCGTTGCTGCTCTCGTGCGGCAGTTCGACCGCGTAGCCCTGGATGAGAATGACGAGGTCATCTCCTGCCTCGAGCGTGAACGGCAAGCTTGCCTCGGTCGCCTCATCGAGGAGCTTGTAGTCGCCGGGTGGCAGGGAGGTGGTCGCCTCGCCCGCGAGATCGGTCGTTAGGTAGACCGGATCGTTCAGGGTGGCGCCGGTGATCGTGAAATGCTCTCCGGCTCCCGGCGTGCACTCGTCTATCGCTGCCGCGCTGATCTCGAACTCCGTCTCCCGCTCGTCCGCGACCATGCAGACCTGCTTGACGATGGTCACGCGGCCGAGATTGGCCAGATTGATGAACACGACTGGCTCAGTGTCGGCGGTGACATCCTCGACGACGATGGGATTCTCTCGCGGGGTGAATCCCGGAGTCGCGGTGTCGGTGTCCTCGGTGATGACGAGGTCGGCTCCGGATTCGGCGGTGATGACGAACGAGCCACTGGCATCGGTGACGAAGGGCGCGGACTGATCCTCGAAGTCGGCGCCGTTCATCGTGACATCGAAGGAGATGCCTTCGGCTGCAACGCAGCCGGCCGGAATTTCGCCGCTAGCGACTGCAAGACCGGAGACCGGACCGGGATCGGTGAGGCAGTCCAGCTTGTAGACCGGCAGGACGATCTGATCGGACACCGGCGGTGTCTCGGCGGGGATCGGCGTGCCGGTCGCGGTCTGTGTGGCTGTCTCCGTTGGAGTCGCCGTCGCTGTTGGTGTGGCAGTGCTTGTTGGCGTGCTCGTCGGTTCCTCCGTGGGTGTACTGGTTGCAGTGCTTGTCGCGGAAGCGGTTGGGGTTGAGGTCGGCGTGCTCGTCGGCGTCTGCGTAGGTGTGCTTGTCGGCACGTCGGTCGGGGTCGCCGTCGCAGTCGCCGATGGCTCTGGCGTAGCTGTCGCCGTTGGGGACGGCGTGCTCGTAGGCTCGGGCGTCGCCGTCGAGGTAGCAGTTGGCGTCGGCGTCTCCGTCGGTGTGTCGGTCGGCGTAGCGGTTGGTATAGGTGTTTCTGTTGGGGTAGCAGTCGGTGTCTCGGATGGAGTCGGCGTTGCCGTCGGCTCTGGCGTTGCGGTCGCGGTCGGCGTGGGCGTGTCGGTCGCCGTTGCCGTGGCGGTAGGGGTGTTCGTCGGCGTCTCGGTCGGTTCAGGCGTGGGTGTAGGAGTGTCCGTCGGCTCAGGCGTCTCAGTTGGAGTGGCTGTCGGTTCCGGCGTGGTCGTCGGAGTCTGAGTTGGAGTACTCGTCGCGGTGATGGTCGGAGTGCTGGTGGGAGTGTTGGTCGCCGTTGCGGTCGGCGTGTCCGTTGGTGTCGGTGTTGGGGTGTTCGTCGGCGTGTGAGTCGGCGTCGCGGTCGGCGTCTCAGTCGGAGTGGATGTGGCCGTAGGTGTTGGCGTGAATGTGGGAGTTTCGGTTGGAGTGGCGGTGGCTGTCGGTGTAGGCGTGGGCGGCACGAGGTTGTAGCAGAAGAAAATGTGGGCGATGTCGTAACCGTTGACGGTGGTCAGGTCCACGTCGCCGGTGACCCCTGGAGCGCCGTAGTCATAGACGGTGTTGGCGGTGGTGAAATCGTCCCACTGCGTGGACTTGAGAACGACCGCCGTGATCGGTGGGCCGCTCGTCACGGTAAAGAAGACGAGCGTGTTGCCGTTGACGCTGAACTCGACGAGAACCTCGTAGTCGCCCGCGGAGCCATCGCCAAGCGCGCCCTGATCGACTTTGAAGCCGGCGTCGTAATGGAGCCGGTCCCGGCAAGCGAGATCTGCCACATTGGGGAAGTGGTTGTTCTCAGTCGTCGGCGTGACGATCGCCGCTGCTTGGAACTCTGGCTCTTGCTCCTCGGCCAATTCTTCGCTCGCCACGCCAAACTCATCTACCGGATCCTCTCGGACACTAATCGAATCGTCTGTGGAAAGCGTCGTCTCCGTATCCTCCAGTGGGTTGGTCAAGTTGTCGCTGATGGGGAAGAGAGTAAGCGTCAGAACGACGGTCGCGCCGGCGGTGACTTCGATTTGACTCGCGGCGATGCCGTCGTAGCCCGGAATTGGCGTCTCGAGAACGACATCGGTGATGCCAGCTGGCACCGTGGCGAGGGCGATGCCTTCGCCGTCATCGTCGCAGACGCTTTCAATGACGCCGGTCTCGGATGTAACGGTGAAGCAAGCGAAGGGGAGCGGGAGAAGTGTGCTGCTGTCGAGCAGATGAATCTCGAGAATCCCTGTCGCCGGCTCTTCCGATGCAGCGGGTGCAGAGGGTAAGGCGATCGCGGCGATGAGCGCGCCGAGAAGAGCGAACAGAACCGCGGCCCGTGCCGCCCGAATCATCCGTTCCATGCTTGCTTCGCGCTAAGGCACGGCGAATGTGGGCCGGTGCCTCGGCAGCGAGCAGGTGGCCCATTCGCCTGAACTATAGCCCGGTCTTGCTAGGCCAGATTGGCCAGGTGTCCGTTTACTACGGTAACGAACGGTTGGCGGTCCGTCAAGGTGTACCTACGGTTGCTTCCTGCAAATAGAGAAGGGCACCTTGGATTCCAGGTGCCCAGCCGCGGTTATCCGGAGGAATCGCCCGATATCGAACGGCTACGTCGCTGGCGCGGCTTCCCAGCCGATGCCGGGGACGTCCGGCGGGGAGATGCAACCGTCTGGGCCGATGCCGGGCTCGACCTGAATCGGGTTGGAGTAGACCAGGGATTCGTAATAGGTCGTGTTCGGGATGGCGCAGGCGAGGTGCAGGTTGGGAAGTCCGCCGCCGTGAACCTCGGCGCGCAGGTTGAAGGCTTCCGCGAGGTGCGCGATGCGGAGACCGCCGGTGATGCCGCCCTTGTAGTGCGTGCTCGTCCGCACCATGTCGGCCGCGCCGCGGGCGATGAAGTCGGCGACGTTATAGTGCACGCCGTCGCTCGTCTCGGCGGAGAGGACCGGGATCGTCAGCGCGTCGCAGAGGCGCTTGTAGGCCTCGATGCTGAACTCGCGCATCGGCTCTTCGTACCAGAGGTAGTCAGCTTCCTCCAGCGCGCGGCCGAGCCAGATCGCCTCGACAAGGTCGAATCCCGCCGAGCCGTCGTACATCAAGGCGATGTCCGGCCCGACGTGCTTGCGGAGATCCTGGCAGAGCTTGGCGTCTTTCCGGTAGTCGCCCCAGGCGTGGAGCTTGATCGCGCGGAAGCCAGCCTCGATGCACTGGTCGGCGACATCGAGAAACGCTTCCGTCGTCTCGAAGGTCACCGTGCTGGCGTAGGCGGGGATGCGATCGCGATAGCCGCCGATGACCTTATAGAGCGGGAGTCCCGCGACCTTGGCCGTGATGTCCCAGAGGGCGATATCCGCCAGGCCCAGGGCGTAAATGGGGAACTCCTCGATCCGGTCGACTTCCCACGCCCGCTCCCAGAGGTCCTCCTTCATCAGCGGATCGCGGCCGACGAGCATGTCACGCAGGCGCCGCTCGACCAGATCGGCGACGATGTGCCCGTGCCAGGATTCAGCCTTGCCGCAGATGCCTTCATCCGTGTGGATGGTCAGTGTGGCCACGATGTTGCTCGTGCCTGAGCCGGGCAGACCTTTGCGCCAGCGGAACGGATGCCGGACTGGCGCCTCGCGGACCTCGACCTCGACGGCGGTGATCTTCACGTCGGTTTCCCTCTCCCTTTGGGACCACTACCCCCGAATTGCGCCGGAAAGAATGCCTTGTGTCAGACGGCGTTGGAAGATGAAGAACAGGATGATCGTCGGCAATGTCGCCATGACGATGCCGGCGAAGAGCGGGCCGTACAGCGTGCTCGCCTGGGTGCGGCGCGAGAGCTCCGTCAGAGCGACCGTGACGGTGCGCATCTCCTCCGATTTGAGCACCAGCAGGCCATAGAGGAAGTCGTTCCAGATGGCGATGAACTGGATCACGCCGATGACGACGAGACCTGGCACGCTCAGCGGCAGGACGATCCGCCAGTAGGTACCGAAGAGTCCGGAGCCGTCCACCGTCGCCGCGTCGATGAGATCGTCCGGGATGCCGGCGGCGATGTACTGCCGCATCAGGAAGATGCTGAGCGGCGGCGCCCACCAGGGGACGATCAGCGGCCAGAAGGTATCGATCCAGTTGAATTTGACCATCAGAAGGTAGAACGGAATGATCGTCGTTTGTCCGTTCGGCATCATCGAGGTAGCGAGCACGAAGATGAAGAGCGCGTTGCGGCCGGGGAAGCGACGCTTGGCGAAGACGTAGCCGGCGAGCGAGCAGAAGAAGAGCACGCCGAGTGTCTGGGCGACGGAGACGATGATGCTATTGCGCAGATAGGTTAGGAAGGAGAATTGCTGGAAGATTGCCCGGTAATTCTCGAAGATCAGCTTCTCCGGCCAGAACCGGGGAGGGATGCGGAACATCTCGCCTCGGTCCATCAATGAGCCGGAGAGCATGAAGTAGAACGGCATCAGGCAGAAGACCGCCACGATGACGAGCCCGGCATAGAGGACGGCATTGAGCAGCCACCGTCGCCAGCGGCGGCGTGGGGTTGTCACGTGGAGTGCGGTGGCAACTGGCGCTGGGGATTCCTCGCCATCGTGCCTTAGCGTGGCCACGGTGTCACTCCTCTCCACGTCGCCGCACGAGCCAAAGCTGCGCGAAGACGACCACGAGCATGAACGCGGTCAGCAGGAAGCTGAGCGCGGTGGCATCGCCGATCCGCGGCGCGCCGCTGGTACCGATGCCGATGTTGTAGATGTGCAGCAACGGTGTCAGCGTGTGATTCGCGGGCCCGCCGCGCGTCACGACGTATGGCTGGCTGAAGAGGGTGATCACGCCGATCGTCGAGGTGATGAGAAGGAAGACGATCACCGGACGCATCAATGGCAGGGTGATGTGCCAGAAGGTTTGCCAGCCGGAGGCGCCATCCACCCGCGCGGAATCGTAGAGGTCCTGGTCGATGGCTTGCAGCCCGCCGAGGACGATCAGCGTCGAGAATCCGACCGTTCCCCAGATGGTGAGCGAGACGATGGGGATCTGCGCGAGCGCGGGATCTTTCAGCCAGTTATACGGTCCGAGGCCGACATGCGCGAGCAAGCCGTTCAACCAGCCATTCGCGGTGCCGAACAACAGTCGCCAAACGATGCCGACGACAACCAACGACGTCACGACGGGAATGAAGAGGATCGTCCGGAAGACGCCGCGAAACCGGAGAAACGGCAGATTGAGAATCGCGCCGAAAGCGAGGGGCAGGAACACGCCGAGCGGAACGAGGATCAGCAAGTACCGAATGATGTTCGTGAAGACGCGATGAGTGACTGGGTCGTTGAGGACGAAGCGGTAGTTGTCGAGCCCGACCCAGCGCGCCTCGGTGATGCCGTCCCAGCGCTGGAAGCTCAGGACAAAGGCCCAGCCGATGGGATAGGCAAAGAAAACGGCGAAAATCACGAAGAAGGGCGCGATACAGAGGTACTCCGGCCAGTGCCGCGCGATCTCCGCGAGCCGGCCGCGACTGCGCCGACGCGGCCGCTCGATTGGGCTGACCTGAAGACGCTCGACGTGTTCCATGGGGCTATCACTGGTCCCTCCCCCGCGTCACGGGAGAGGGGCGTGGGACGACCGGCTAGCGCGAAGGGCGTCGGTTAGCCTTGGTAGCGCTTATTGAGCTCGCGGATGCGATCGCCGACTTCCCGCATGCCGGTGGGAATATCGACCTCACCGTTCAGCATCGGGATCATCGCGGCGCCCACTTCGATCATCGCTTCGCCAAAGACGGGTTGCTTGTACCAGGTGCCAACGTACTGCTCGACCGCCTGGGTCCAGACATCGTTGAAGGCGAAATCGCCAAATGCCGGGCTGCGGACGCTGCTCCAAGCCTCGCTCTGCAGGTACGGGAGATAGGGCGGCAGGATGCCCCACTCGCCGCATGCGGTCGCGCCTTCCATCGTGCCGAGCGCGAACTCCATGAAGAGCTTGACCTCGTCCGGGTGCTGTGTGTAGTTCGTCGAAGCGATGGCCGCGCCGCCGAAGTTCGCCGTGCGGGAGACCCCGCCATCAATGGTCGGGAGCAGGGTGACGCGCCAGTAGCCCTGGCCCGACTGCTCGTCGGTCACGCTGGGCTCGATCCCGAAATTGCGGAACCAGACCGGCAGCGGACAGGCCGCGACCTGACCGGCGGCGATGGCGGCGAAGAAGTTCTCCTCGACCGGCACCTCATCAATCGAGATGTCGGCGTCGTAGACCTTCTTGACCATTTCCATCGCGACGATGCCTTTGTCGTCATCCAGCGTTATTTCGGTGCCGTCGGCGTTGGTGACGGCGCCGCCGAGCTGGTAGAGGAAATAGCCCCAGAGGACGGACGTCCAGAAATCGCCAGTGGTTGGCAAGTTGAACGACGCCGCGCCGGTCTTGCCTTTGATCTCCTTAGCGGCCTCGATGTAGTCATCCCAGGTCCATTCGTCCGGGATGGTGACGCCTGCCTGCTCCAGCAGATCCTCGCGATAGTAGATGCCGACGGTGGCGATGTCCCCGGGGAATGCCGCGTACTTGTCGGTGGAGGAGATGTAGCACTCCTGCATCTTGCCGGGGGCGAGCTCATCCTTGTGCTTGGTAACGATATCGGTGACATCGAGCAGGACGCCGCTCTTGCCAAGCTCTTGCACCACGTCGATCTCTGGCCAGAAGATGTCCGGCGTTCCCTCGCCTTGGGCGGCGAGCGTCGCGCGGAACACCGCCATGTCGTTGTTGCCGAGCATGTTGAGGATGATGTTGGGGTACTTCTCCTCAAAGAGAGGCTTCACGTTGTCGAAGGGATGATTGAGATGGACGAAGACGTCGAGGGTGATCTGCTCTTGCGCTAGGGCACGCAAGACAGCCGAGCGAGCGCTGGGTGAGGCCTGGGCGATCCCTTTCGGGCCAAGGGCGAGGAGCCCGGCGAGTCCGGCGCCTGTCGTCATCACCTGCCGTCGAGAGTACCGATTGCCGGTCATGTCACCTCTCCTCTCTTCTCGGTGCGATCGTTCGCCTGAGACCTTCGCTCCGGCGTTACACCCCCCTTTGAGATGACCCGCTGCCGCCTGACGTGGCGCGGGGTATGAGGCGCTCTCCGCCATATCCGGAGAACGCATCGGATGACGGCCGTTACCGTTCGGCTGGCGGGCGAGACAGAAGCTCCCGCGCCGCGTTCTCCGAATAGCGCACGTGATCCGCCATCGCCTGGGCGGCCTCCTCGGGCTCGCACCTGGCGATCGCGTCCACGATGCGCGCGTGTTGCTCGGCGGCAACGGCCATCGAGCCAGCGATCTGGACGATCAAGGCCACCGTATCGCTCAGCAGCTCACGAACAGCACTGTTGATGACGACCAGATAGGGATTGCCGGCTGCCTCGGCCACCGCGCGGTGGAAGGCGTGATCTGTCTTGCTAAAGGCCGCCACGTCGTCCGCGGCGGCGGCTGCCGCGGTCGCGTCGGCATGCTGGCGGATGATGTCGACCTGTGCGTCGCTTCGCCGACGGGCGGCAAGGCGTGCCGCCATGATCTCGAGCGGCTCGCGCACCTCGAAGAGATGGAGCACGGGGTCCTCTTCCGCGGTCGCGGAGAGGGTGAGGGCTCGGGTGATCGAGGGGATGGGATTGGCGGCGACATAGGTGCCGCTGCCCTGGCGCGACTCGACCATACCGAGCGAGGTCAGCACCTTGATCGCCTCGCGCACGACCGCCCGGCTGACGCCGAACGATTCGCTCAGCTCGCGCTCGGTGGGCAGTTTTTGTCCGGGATGAAGCGCGCCGCTACGGATGCGGTCGACGATTTGCCGGACGACCTGCTCATAGGACCGGACGATCGTGACGGATTCGAAGCGCACAGCGAACCGCCAAAGTAATCAGATGGTCTGACAACTAGGCCAATCCTAGTGCGGTCTGGCGCCTCAGTCAAGAGGTGCGTTCGCGAGTCCGTGATCTGTGCGCCGGTATGTCGCCGAACAGGCAGCGAGCGCGATGGAACTCCCACCGCGCTCGCCAGGTCATTGATCCCGTTCTCTTCACGTTGTGGGGATCGCGGGCATTCTCGAGCGCCGCCTCGTTCCCGCAGCTCGCCGGATCGAGCGAATCAGGCTCAGCGAGTGCCGGCGTCCTTGCCGCGCAGGCGGCGCATGGCCGCGAACGTTACCTGCTTGCGGACGTCCTCGCCATAGCCCTCGTCTGCATCCATGTCGGCGAGCGCGGCTGACATCGAGAACTCTTCAGCGACGCGGGCCGACTGAGGCGCGGCCGCCAGGTACGCCGCCGACCGCTGCAGGTACATCTTGGCTTCCCGGGAGCGGCCTTGGCGGTCGAGGCGCATCGCTTTACGGCGCTCGGCGGCGGCGCGCTGAATCGCGGCTTCCTCGGCGACCTCCGGATCCTCTGGCGTCGCCGCGACCGACTCAGCATCGGCGAGGACCAGCGGTGGCAGCGTCAGGTCCTGAGCTCGGCGTGTGTCCGCCGATGGATCGGCCCAGCTGGCGCGAAGCGTCGCGAGGCGAGCTGTCCCTGGCTCTCCAGCCTCTGAGGTGACGGAGAAGACGAGGCAGAGCGTCTCGCTCGCCGAGAGGTCGCGCAGCGACACATCGATCTGGTTGCGCCGCTGCTCGCTCGGGAAGGCACTGATCAGCCGCGCGCGGACTCCGGCCGGCAGTGTCAGCGAGACGGTGAAGTCGGTGGCGATGACCGTCAGCAGCTCGCCGAGTTCCCGCGTGAAGAAGGCGCGCAGCTCCCCCGGGTGCGCGATGAACTGGAAATTTCCGCCGCCGGCCTCGGCCATGCCGGCGAGGAGGTCCTCGTCGAAGTCGAGGCCGACAC